>Ga0207682_10001146_pt1 | contig 12278 bp, 12 predicted proteins | sample KBSM63metaG_FD_184332 | JGI IMG/M metagenome (GOLD analysis project Ga0207682, IMG submission 184332) | Miscanthus rhizosphere microbial communities from Kellogg Biological Station, Michigan, USA - KBS M6-3 metaG (SPAdes) (version 2) | ecosystem: Host-associated > Plants > Roots > Rhizosphere >... | reverse complement strand
GATCAACTGCGGCTCGACGCGCAGCTTGAGCACCACGAGCTCGCGCTCGATGTGTTCGCCGCGCGTGAGGTCCTCGACCGCCACCACGTCGATCAGCTTGTTGAGCTGGTTGACGATCTGCAGGATCACGCCATCCGCGCCCTTGGTCACCAGCGTCACGCGCGACACCGACGGGTCATCGGTCGCCGCTACCGACAGCGACTCGATGTTGTAGCCGCGGGTCGAGAACAGCCCGGTCACACGGGTCAGTGCGCCGGCCTCGTTCTGCAGGTGGATAGCGATGATATGACGCATGTTTTGGGCACTTTTCGGCAGGGCAGACATGGCGCCGAGAATAGCGGTTTGCGCATGCGCTGCAAACTGCTAGTCTCGGCCGCAACCATGGCAAATCACACGAAAATCCGGGACTTGACCGCGTCTGCCACCCCGGCCGCGCCCTCCATCCAGCATCCGCTCGCCGGCAAGAAAATGTCAGGCGCCGAGATGATCGTGCAGGTACTCGCGGACGAAGGTGTAACCACGATTTTCGGCTACTCGGGCGGCGCCATCCTGCCCACCTACGACGCCGTGTTCTGCTTCAACGAGGAGCGCAAGTCGCGCGGCGAGTCGCAGATGCCGCTCATCGTGCCGGCCAACGAGCAGGGCGCGGGTTTCATGGCCGCGGGTTATGCGCGCGCCAGCGGACGCGTCGGTGTCTGCATCGTCACGTCCGGCCCGGGCGCCACCAACACGGTCACTCCGATCCGCGACTCGCTGGCGGATTCGATCCCGATGGTGGTGATCTGCGGCCAGGTGCCCACCAGCGCCATCGGCACGGACGCTTTCCAGGAAGCCCCCGTGCCTTCCATCATGGGCTCGGTGGCCAAGCACATCTTCCTGGTCACCGACCCTAACAAGCTCGAGACCACGGTGCGCACCGCGTTCGAGATCGCGCGCACCGGGCGCCCCGGGCCGGTGGTTATCGACGTACCGAAGGACGTGCAGAACTGGTCAGGCGAATTCAAGGGTACGGGCACGCTGCCCATGCCCGGCTATCGCAAGCGCCTCGAAACTTTGACGACCGACATCATCGACGGCACCGAAGCGAATCACTTCTTCGAGATGCTGGGTGAATCGCAGCGCCCGTTGATCTACGCCGGCGGCGGCGTGATCAACGGCAATGCCTCGGCGGAGCTGCGCGAGTTCGCGCAGGAATTCGATATTCCGGTGGTCACCACGCTCATGGGTATCGGCGCCATGGACACCACCAGCAGTCTTGCGATGCGCATGTTGGGCATGCATGGACAGGCCTTCGCCAATTATGCCGTCGATGATTGTGATTTCCTCATCGCCATCGGTGCGCGTTTCGACGATCGCGTGGCGGGCAATCCCGCGAAGTTCGCGCCAGGCGCGAAGTACATCGCGCATTTCGATATCGACCGTGCCGAGATCAACAAGGTGAAGCGCGTGCAGTGGAGCCATGTGGGCATGCTGCCCGAGGCGCTCAACATGCTGACCGCGCATGGCAGGCGTTCGGGTTTCAAACGCGACCGTTCGAAGTGGCTCGCGTATCTCGCCGACCTCAAGCGCACGTACGCGATGAATTACGATCGCGCGAGCGAGAAGATCCAGCCTTACTACGTCATCGAAGAGCTCAACCGCGTCACGAAAGGCGAGGCCATCATTTCGACCGGCGTGGGCCAGCATCAGATGTGGGCCGCGCAGTACTGCGATTTCCGCAATCCGCGCCAGTGGCTCACTTCGGGCTCCATGGGCACCATGGGTTTTGGCTTGCCCGCGGCCATCGGCGCGCAGTTCGCGCAGCGCGAAAAACTCGTCATCGATATCGACGGCGACGCCTCGGTGCGCATGAACTTCGGCGAGCTCGAAACCGTTACCACTTATGACTTGCCGGTGAAGGTCGTCATTCTCAACAACAACGGCGACGGCATGGTCAAGCAGTGGCAGAAGCTGTTCTTCAAGGGACGCCTGTCGGCATCCGAGAAGACGCTGCACACCAAGGACTTCATCAAGGCCGCGCAGGCCGATGGTTTCAAATACGCCGTTCGCCTCGACAAGAAGTCCGATGTTCCGCGCGTCATCGAAGAATTCCTCGCGTTCAAAGGTGCGGCTTTCCTCGAGGTCATCATCGATCCGGATGCCGGCGTGTATCCCATGGTGGGTCCGGGCCAGCCTTACGAGGCCATGATCACCGGCGACTGGATTCCGTCGCGCAAGAAGGTCGATGTGAAGCCGCCTGGCGCCAGCGAGATGTTCTAGCGTCTACGCGATGAAGTATCTGCATACCATGGTGCGCGTCACCGACGTGGACGCCTCGCTGAAATTCTATTGCGACGCGCTCGGGCTGGAAGTCATCAAGCGCACCGACTACCCGCAGGGCAAATTCACGCTCATCTTCCTCGCCGCTCCCGGCGACAGCGAAGCGCAGGTCGAGCTCACGCACAACTGGGAGCCCGAGGCCTATGGCGGTGGCCGCAACTTCGGTCATCTTGCGTATGCGGTCGACGACATCTACGTCGCTTGCGAAAGACTGCAGAAGCACGGCGTGACCATCAATCGACCGCCCCGCGACGGCCGCATGGCCTTCGTGCGCTCGCCCGACAACATCTCCATCGAACTACTGCAGAAGGATGGCTCGCTGCCGCCGCGCGAGCCCTGGGTTTCGATGGCCAATACCGGAGCGTGGTGACCGCCACCGACGCCGCGCGTAAAGAGACCTTCCGCCAAGGTCAACGGGCCATTCTTCCGTCGCTGCCAGGCGCGTTCGCCTGGGGAATGATCAGCGGCGTGGCGATGGTCAAGGGTGGGCTGACAGTTCCCTGGGCCATCATGATGTCGCTCATGGTGTATGCAGGATCGGCGCAGCTCGCCGCCCTGCCGCTCATCGTCGCGGGCGCGCCTCTGTGGGTGATCGTCACTACCGGCCTGATCACCAATCTGCGGTTCGTCATCTACAGCGCGGCGCTGCGTCCCTATTTCGCCGATGAACCCTGGCGCAAGCGCGCCGCGCTCGGCTTCTTCATGACCGACTTCACCTTTACCCGGTTCATGCGCTCGGCACAGGACGGAAGCTTGCCCGAGCGAAACCGCGACGCGTGGTTCGCCGGAGTCTGCGCCAACAACTGGGTGACCTGGCAGTTGTCCGCGATGACCGGAATCATCGGCGCGAGTTACGTACCGACCGATTGGGGCCTCGAATTCACCGGAACGCTGGCGCTGGTGGCGCTCGTGGGGCCCAGCCTCAACGCGCGGCCCGCGGTCGTGGGGGCAATCGTCGCGGCGGTGGTCGCGCTGTTGGCGTTTCCGCTGCCGTTCAAGCTGGGACTGTTCTGCGGCGCCCTCGCGGGTATTGCCGCCGCGACGCTGGCTGATTACTGGCAACAGCGTGAACCGCCGCGCACACCGGAGGGCGCGTGAACGAGGGAGTCTCTGGCATCGCTCTCGGCGTGGTGATCGTTGGTCTCGCCCTATCTACCTTCGTCACGCGCACTTCATTCCTGCTCGCCGGCGCGCGCTTCCGCCTGGGGTCCCGCGTCGAAGTCGCGCTGCGTTACGCACCGGTTTGCACGCTGGCCGCGATCATCGTTCCTGACATCCTGTTGCATCCGCCGGCGGCGACGATCGATTTGTCGGTGTTGAATCCGCGCCTGATCGGCGCGCTCGCTGCGGGATTGTGGTTGTGCTGGTCGCGCAACCTCATCGGATGCCTGGGGTCCGGCATGGCGGCATACACGTTGGCGAGACTGTGTCTATGAGCGCGGCTTGCCCTAGCTAGCCGCGGGGCGTAGTGTCCCGACGTCGATAACAACAACAAACGACGAGGGGAGAAACTATGCAAGGCCTTGGTGGTTTTCTGGTGCTCATGGGCGCCGGCTCTTTCGTGCTGCAATTCATGAACATGGAATTCACGCTGCTCAGCTGGGTCGACAACTGGGGTCCGGTTGTCGGCACCTGCATCCGCATCGGGTTGATCTTGGTCGGAGCCATCATCTGGTTCCTCGGCAAACAGCAGGCCGGCAAGAAGGAATCGACACCGGCTTGATCCAGTCGCACCGGCCGGAAGCGATTTCCGGCCGGTGCGATTTCCGTGAAAGCGCTAAGGTTGCGGCATGGATAAACCCAGTCTCAACATCGTGCGCGCCGCGGACATTGCCGCACACGCCCAGGAATTTTCCCATCCCTGGAACCCCAACTCCGAGATGCGCGGCACCCAGCTGGCGCGCAGTGTTGGCCTCAAGCGCACCGGTGTAAATTTCATCCGGGTCCCGCCCGGTAAAGAGTCATATGTCTACCACTCGCATCAGTACGAAGAGGAGTGGATCTACGTATTGTCGGGCACGGCCATCGCGCTGATCGACGACGCGGAATACGAAGTGGATGCCGGCGATTTCATCGGCTTCCCTGCGCCCTCGGTGGCGCATCTCATGCGCAACCCCGGCCCGGACGATCTCGTTTATCTGTGCGGTGGCGAGAACCGCGAATTCGAGGTCGCGGATTTTCCGAAGCTCGGCAAGCGCATGGTACGCACGGGCAAACAGCTCGATATCTACGATGCGAGCGACGCCCAGCCTTTCGGCCCGATCACGCGCTGATCAGCCCTTTTTCGCTTTCCACGCGGCGAGCACTGTCGCTTCTTTTTCAGGGGCGAGGCCGGCTTTGAGTTTCTCGCGCTCCTCTGCGGGGCGCGTCAGATGCCAGGCCAGTGTGTCATTCACAGTCTTCTTCAATGGCGTGATCTTCAATCCACGGGCTACCGCAGCCTTGTTGCTGGTGCCCGCGAACGCGGCTTCCTCGCCCTTGGCCGGCAGCCACACGGGCATCTCACTCCAGGGCGCAACTTCCTGCGCCTCCAGGAATTCCGCGGGAACGAAGGTTGCGCGCGGCGCTTCCGCCGGCTTGGCCTGCTTCTTCGCCGCGGCGATGCATGCCTCGGTGAGTTCACCGAACTTGAACTCGTTGACGTTGGACACGAGGTTGTAAGTGCCCGTGATGTTGTTCTCGATCGCGTTGATCGTGAACGCCGCCAGGTCGCGCGCGTCGATCACCTGGAACGCATCGTGCGGTGACCCGGGCGCCACGAATTCTCCGCCACGCGCCGCGCGCGCCGGCCAGTAGGTGAAGCGATCGGTGTTGTCGTCAGGACCGACGATCAGGCCAGGACGAATGATAGTGGCGCGGCCGGGAAGCGCAGTCAGGACCGCCTGCTCGCAGAGCGCCTTCAGCGGCCCGTAGGTTTCGCCGTCGACCTTCTCCACGGACTCGTCGGCCAACTTTCCCACCGGCGAGGACTCATCGCGCGGCGCGCTGAAGTTTGGATACACGGAGATCGACGACGTGAACACGTACTGTTTTACCTTGGGAGCGAGCATTTCCGCCGACAGCCGCACGTGGCGCGGCACGTAGCCAGAATTGTCGATGACCACGTCCCACTCGCGATCCTTGAGCCCATCGATCTGGCCATTGCGATCGCCCTTGATGCGTTCGATTTCGCGGTAGCGATCGGTCTTGGTCTTGTCGCGATTGAAGTAGGTGAGCGTGTGCCCGCGCGCGAGCGCCAGCGCGGTCATGTGCAATCCAATGAAGCGTGTGCCGCCGAGAATCAGGATCTTGAGTGGCTTCGGCTTCTTCGCCGCCCACGCGGGGGTGAGCGACGCGAGGGCGCCGGCTGCGGCCATGGAAAGCATCGTGCGTCGTTTCATGAACTCCTCCGATCAGGACGGGCCAGGCTTCGCGTAGGTTGCCACCCAGTCACGCACCGCCTGGTACCAATACAAGGAATTCTGGGGCTTGAGCACCCAGTGATTCTCGTCCGGAAAATACACCAGCTTCGAGGGTACGCCGCGCTTCTGCAGGGTGTTGAAGAGCTCGATGCCATGGCTCAGGGGAACTCGCAGATCGAGCTGTCCGTGTATCACCAGCGTTGGGGTCGTGAAGTTACCGGCGGAGGTGTGCGGCGAGTACTTCGCGAATTCCCCGGGCTTGTCCCAGAAATTGAAGAAGCGCTCGGCTTCGGCACCGTAGTCCGAACCCACCTGGGTGAACAGGTTGTATACCGCGGCGTGTGCGACCAGCGCCTTGAAGGGATGTTTGCGCCCTAACAAGGTGGTCGCCAGGAAGCCGCCATAACTTCCGCCGGCGGCCACCATGCGCTCGCCATCGACGAAGGGTTTCGCCATCAGCCATTCGGCAGCTTTGATGGTGTCCTCGTACGGCAGCGTGATCCAGTCCGGGTTGATGGAGTCGGTGTAGTCATTGCCGAAGCCGCCCGAACCGTGGAAGTTGTGCCAGGTCACCACGTAGCCCCAGCTCGCAAAAACTTCCGCGTTCCAGCGCCACTGCACCGCGTCGATGATGGCGCTGTGTGGCCCCCCATGGAGCAGCATCAACACAGGGTATTTCTTGCTCGCGTCGAAGCCGGGCGGGTAGACCACCCACATCTGGATGTCTGCGTCCTTCGCGCCTTTGTAGGTAACGCTTTCGACCTTTCCCTGGTCGATACCGGCGAGCGCCTCATCGTTGAACGTGGATAGCTTCGTCACCGCGCCCTTGCGCGTTGGGATCGAGACCAGCGTGGGTGGCTCCGTGAAACTCTGGCGGATCGCGACCAGTCCCTTGCCGCTACTTGCGAGCGCCAGGCCGCCGTATGAAGAAGCTCCAGTGAGCGCGGCGGGAACGCCGCCATCGAGCCTGAAGCGATACACGCGCCGCGTGCCGGCGTCGTCGATGGACCCCAGCAAGCTGCGCGAGTCGCGTTCCCAGATGAGACCGCTGGCGGAACGGTCCCATTTTTCCGTCACGCCCACCGTGGTGCCGGCGGCGCGGTCAAAAATCATCAGGCGCGCACGGTCCGCGTAAAACCGATGGGTGCGCTGCTGGACGAATGCAATTCGCCTGCCGTCGGGGCTGTAGCGCGGGGAGCCTTCATCGGCCTTGTTAGCCTCGGAAATGTTGCGCGGCGGCTTGCAGCCGCAGGTCGGCAGTAGAATCAGGTCGTAGTTGCTGTCGATGCCGGACTCGTCGACGTCAGCGGCGAAGGCCACTTCGAGACCATCCGGCGAGATGTCATAAGAGAATGAATCGTTTTCCTGCTTCGACAGGTGAAAGCCAGACATGCGAGTGATTGCCGTGGGATCGCCACCCGCGAGCGGGATCGAAAACAGATGCGGCTCGCGTTCGTCCAGGTAGTGATCGAAATAGGAGATTGGCGCTTTCGTCCAGGTTCGCGCGCTCATCTTGGAATCTGCGCGCTCTTTTTTGCGGGCGCCCTGGTCTTCCCAGCGCACGAGGTCAGGCCACACTTCGCTCACGAAAGCGATCCGCGTGCTGTCCGGAAACCACTTCGGTATTGAGGCACCGGTGGGCAAGTTGGTCACTCGCCGTGCTTCGCCGCCATCGATGGCGATCACATAGATCTGGCTTTCGGTGTCGTCACCGCGTTTGGAGACGAACGCGATCCACTTGCCATCGGGGCTCACGGTGGGCTGCGAGTCACTCGCCTTGTCGCTGGTGAGCTGCCGCGCGGGGCCGCCGGCCACCGGGATCAGCCACAGGTCGGTGAGTCCCTTGTTCTCGCCGATGTCGTACGTGGTCACCGGTACCACCGCAGTGGCGCCATCAGGCGTAATCGCCGGATCTCCGAGCCGCTTGAGCGCCCACATCTTTTCGGCGGTGAGCTGCCGTGAATTCGCAGGCGCGGGCGTTTGCGCGCCGGCAGTGGCGGCGAATACCAGGGTGATCAACAGGAGCATGGGTCGGTGCATGGTTTATCCGATTGTTGTTTGGAGCGTCGATCGCCCGCTCTGCGAGAACCACATTCTGGGTAATTGACTCGTCGAGGCAAGCTTTTCCGGCTCTTTCAAGCGTACTGTACCTTCGCTTCGGCTCTGCCCGGATGCGAGAATTGCCCGCACATGAAGGCAGATTCAAAAACTCGGATGAATGAATTCGGCCAGCCCATCGGGTTTGCATTGCCGGACTGGAAGCCGCCGCCGTTTCCGCCGCATCTTCCGCTGCGCGGACGCTACTGCCGTCTCGAGCCGCTGAGCGCCGCGAAACATTCGCGCGACGTGTATGAAGCGCAGAGCGCGGACACCGACGGCGCACGATGGACCTACCTGTTCCACGGGCCTTACGACAACTTCGCGGACTACGAAACCTGGTGCGTCGGCGCGGAAGGCTCGCGCGATCCGCAGTTCTACGCCATCGTCGATGGCGCGAGCGGTCGTGCGGTCGGCACTTGTACCTACATGCGCATCGAGCCGCGACACGGCGTCATCGAGATCGGAAATATCTATTTCTCCCCGAGTCTCTCGCGCACACGCGCCGCGACCGAAGCCATGTATCTCCTGATGGCGAACGCGTTTGCCCTTGGGTATCGCCGCTACGAATGGAAATGCGATAGCTGCAATCTGCCTTCGCTCGCTGCGGCCACGCGCTTCGGCTTTACCTACGAAGGATTGTTTCGTCAGGCCATCGTCAACAAGGGTCGTAATCGCGATACCAGCTGGTTTTCCATCATCGATGGCGATTGGAACGGCGGCCTCAACGACGCCTATCGGCGTTGGCTCTCCGAAGACAACTTCGACGCCGGCGGCGCGCAGAAGCTGCGGCTGTCGGAATTGACAGCGCCGTTCGTGCACGCAAGGCCCTGACGACCGGAGGCCGCGTGGGCTCAGGCGGCGAAGAACGCCTCCACCTGTTTTGACAAACCATCTGATGCGGATTCGAACGAACCCGCGTCGATGCGCGAGACGGGTTGTTTGACCAGCATGAGGCGATCCGCCTGCCAGGCTGCGGCGGCGGATTCCAATGCCACGCCATGACCGCCTTCCTGCTTCCCCAGTCCGACCAGGCACACCTTTCTGACGACCTTCGGCCGGGCGGCCGCCAATTCCACCGCTATCGCGGCGCCGGCCCCGGCACCTAACAAGTCCACCTGCCGGAAGCGCATGGAGTCCAGAAAGTCGCCGATGGCATCGGCGTAGGCACTCACCGACAAAGGACTTGCAGCGGCATCGGATTCACCGCAACCGGGCAGGTCGGGGCTGTAGATCGAACGGCTGGTCCCGAGGTTCTTCGACAATTCCAGGAACATCCGTCCGGAGCCCGTGCTGCCGTGCAGGCAGATGAGCGTCGTCAGCTCGTCGAAGCCGCCGCCGTCAGGGATTGCGTTGTGAACGTGAAGTTGGCCGTGGCGGCACTCGAAGTAGGCCCGGCGCAGGCGCGGTAAGGCGATATTCATGGAGGGCAACCTTAACCCAACGGCGGCCGCGCGAAGTTTCGAGAATGTACGGTGTCCTTAGGGGGATTTGACAGAACTGAGAGACGCATTCGCATTTCCTCGTTGGCATGAAAACTCCGCAACCAACGGCTGGCAGGTGGGGGATAGAATCCCGGGAGAAGAATATTTGGGGAAAACCCGAGATGCCACCCGTGAACACCAGCGCGTCCACGCCGGACGTGGACAACGAAGCAACCGCCGAGTTGCCCGTGCTGGACGTGGCCGCGTACGAATCGACGCTCGGCGAACGGACCGATAGCTGGGCGGTCCCGAACGGCGCGATGACTCCGATGACCAACAACGCCGTCGAAGCCACGACGGCAATGCCGGCAGTCGCAGGCGAATCGATTCCGACTCTGCAAGCGATGTCGCCGGCGTTCGATCTCGACCACAGCGGCACGCACGAAATGCCGGCGCTGCCCAAGCACAAGGCGCACTCAAAGGAAGATCGAAAATCCGCGCGCCTCAAGCGCGAAGTCGACGAGCCTTCAGCGCCGGACGCGCCGGTGACGAGCGCGCCAGCGGCCGTTACCTCTACTACCCGCATAACAGCGCATGTCGCCGCGCCGATTACGCTGCCGCCCCATCCGCCGCTCATCGAAGAGTGGCGTCATGCGCTGGCCAGGGCTGAGCGACGCATCGAAGAACTCATCGAGCGTGCCCGCATCGCGGACGCCGAACGCAACGTGGCAGTCGCGCGCGTAAGCGCCGAGAACGCCCAGTTGCGCGAGCAATTGGCCGGGCACCAGGAATCGCTGCAAATCGCGCGCGAACGGCTCGACGTTCAGGGCGCAGACATCCCTGCGCTCGAGGACCAGTTGTTTGCGCGTGCCGATCGAATTGCGACGCTCGAGAAAGAGCTGGCGACGGTGGTGGCGGCGCACGCCGAAAAGTCAGGGTTGCTCGACCAGAGCGAGCAGCGTTGTGGAACGCTCGACTGCGACGTCATGAATCTGCGCGCCACCGTGGCCCGGCGCAATGCGCAGATCGCGATGATCGAGGCGGACCTGCAGGCTCGCCAGCAACGCGAGGCCAGCCTCAATGCGCGCCTGGCCGAGGCGCTGGCGTCCACCGATCCTCATGTTCCCAGAATGCGCGATGAGCTCATTGCGCGCGACGAAGAGATTCTGCAGCTCAAGGCGGACCTCGAACTGGCGCGTGCCCAAGCCGCCGAGAAAGACCAGGATCTCCAGGTGGCCGAAGAAAGCATCCGCAATCTCGAGATCGACGTGCGCGACAAGACCGGCAAGCTGGAAGAAGCCAACGTCACGGTCGAGGAATGGCGCGCCGTGATCGCGGAGAGCCAGCGCTCGATCCTGCAGCGCGACGGCCGCATCCAGCGGCTCGAATACGATCTGGAAAGGCGCATCGCTGGTGTTTCCGAATCAGCGTCGCAGACCGGCGAGGAGATCGCGCTCGAAGGTCCGGCACGCGTGCTCATCCGCACCAATGGCAATACCGAATTCGTCCACGTGCTCGGCCGGCGCACACGCATCGGGCGTGGCCCTGACAACGAACTGGTGCTCGACACCAAGCACATCAGCCGTCATCACGCAGTGCTGCTGGCAGGGCCGGTGCACACCACGATCGAAGACCTGAACAGCACCAACGGCGTATTCGTGAATGGCAAGCGCGTCTCGCGCCAGGCGCTGAAGGAAGGCGACCGAGTGACCGTCGGCCGTACGCAGTTCCGCTACACCGTCCGCGACTAGCGTCAGGGTGCGCCGAAGTAGCGCTCGTATTCCTTCTTGAGTGACGCCAGTTTGGGATCGATGGCCGCTGCTGTGGTGAACTCCGTGGCCGTGGACTTGAGCCACTCCAGGCCTTCCTTGCCGAGACCATGCGTCTCGTCCTTTGCCCAGACATTCACTGCCCGCGTGAAGGTGCGCTGAAAGGAGTAGGACACGAGCTCGCGGCCGTGCACGCGCACTTCATAGGTCACCATCAGGCTGTTGTTAGTCACCGCGGGAATCAGGCCGAGCGTCCCGCCGGTGAATATGGCCGAAAGCAACCCCGTGGCCTTGCCGCTCGCGGTGGGTTGCAGCGTGTGCATGACGCGCAGTTGAAGCGGGCTGCCAATCAGTTCCTTGTCGAGCCGCGCGAACTGGTCGCTCTTCTTGACGAGATCGAACAGCTCGTCATCCGCGATGGAGCCATAGAAGCTCATCGCCGGGAGTGCACTCGCGGGCGCCTCCGCTCGGGCCGGCGGGACGTGCGCCGGGGCAGCGACCGAGGTGGGCGCCGGTTCGACGCCATGGGCGAGCGCGCTGAGCGCGAGGCTCGCGCAGAGCAGGGGCAGTTTCATGAGCGCGGCCCTCATTGATAGCAACTCAGCTGCAGCACCGATCCGAGCGCTGCTTCGTTCGCAGTGGTCATGGTGCCGTTCGCCTTGGGCTTGACCTCGGCGAAATCGACATGCGAATCGCGCAGGAACATCGCGGCGTACTTGGCTTCGAGCGCGAAGTTCACATTCTGCGGCAGCAACCCGTCCTTGATGAGCGCCGCGGCGTTCAGCGAACTCACAGTGACGCCGAGCAGCTCGCCGCCGTCGGACACCACCGGCCCGCCGCTCGAGCCCGGTTGAATCGGCGCGGAAAACTGGAATAGTCCTACCGACCCTTTCATGCCCGCGCGTGCGCTGACATTGCCGCGCGTGAGGTTGGGCGAATCGGCGAGCAGTCCCTGCAGCGGATAGCCGACATTGGTGACGCCCTCACCGAGCGTGATCGTCTGGCCGACACGCAACGGCAGGGCGCGATCGGTGGGTTTGCCACTGTCCACTACGGCCAGGTCCAGCAGGTTGCTGCTGGCACTGAGTTTGACCGGCAGGGTGACGCCATCCTTCTGTGCTTCGAGCACCAGACAATCGCGCAGCACGTGGGCGGCGGTCATCATCTGTCCCTTCTTGTTGATGTAGAACGCCGTGCCGGTGTTCACCGCCTTCTTGCGATCGATGAGCAGTTCGCGATCGATGGCGGCCATCTGCGCAGTGGCCGGA
>Ga0207682_10001144_pt1 | contig 12280 bp, 9 predicted proteins | sample KBSM63metaG_FD_184332 | JGI IMG/M metagenome (GOLD analysis project Ga0207682, IMG submission 184332) | Miscanthus rhizosphere microbial communities from Kellogg Biological Station, Michigan, USA - KBS M6-3 metaG (SPAdes) (version 2) | ecosystem: Host-associated > Plants > Roots > Rhizosphere >... | reverse complement strand
AACAGATTGGGAATGCCAGGTTCGAACAACACACTGCCGTCAGACGGGGGTTCCTTCGGCAGCACGTCGATGGCGGCGCCACCCAGATCGCCACCCTTGAGAGCCGCCACGAGTGCATCGAGATCGATCAAGGCGCCACGCGCGGTGTTGATGATGATTGCATCGGGCTTCATGAGCGCGAGCTCACGCTCACCGATCAATCCGGTGGTCGCGGGTGTCAACGGGCAGTGCAGTGACAGCACGTCCGCCGTACGCAGCACTTCATCGAGCGTGGCGCGCACCGGGCCTATGGAAGTGGAAGTGTCGGGTTCACGGCCCGCCTGGCCGCCGGGTCGCTCGGCAACCAGCACGCGCATGCCGAGTGCGTCCCTCGCGGCTTTTGCCACGGCGCGCCCCAACGTTCCGAATCCCACGATGCCGAGAATTTTTCCAGTGAGCTCGCGGATCGGTGCGCCAGGCACCGTGAATTGTTCGGAGCGCGACCAGGTGCCATCGACCGCCGCCTGGCCATATTCGCGAAAGCGGTGGGTGAGAAACAGCATTGCCCCGAGCACGTGCTGCGCCACCGATGCGGTGCAGTAGTCGCGGATGTTGCACACCGCGATGCCCAGCTCACGTGCCGCTTCGAGATCGACGTTGTTGGTGCCGGTGGCCGTGAGGCCGATGAACTTGAGGCCGGGCACCGCGCGCATGCGCGCGCGCGAGATGTTCAGCTTGTTGGTGAGGATGAACTCGACGCCGGCGATTCGCTCGTCCACCTCGGCTTCCGTCGACGTGGGAAACAGCGTGATGCCGGGCAACACGCGTTCGAGGCTGGTGGTGTCGAGGTCATCGTGACTGACCGTGCCGAAATCCAGGAATACGGCTCTCATCCACTTCCCTAGTTAGTCTTGCAGGCGGCCCGCCGGTGTTGGGCTCAAACCCGCGGGGGAGGCGAGAGTACCACCGCTCGCGGGTGCGGCGGCAATGGCCGGCGGTATCAGCTTGTACATCACCGGTGTCACCAGACGTGCGAGCAGGGTCGAGGTGATGAGGCCACCGATGATCACCCACGACATGGGCGAATACAGGCCGATGTTCTGCAGCGCCAGCGGCAGCAGGCCACCGATGGCCGTCGCCGAAGTCAGCAGGATCGGCAGGAAGCGGATCTCGCCGGCCTGTTCGATGGCGTCGTCCAGCGCCATTCCCTGCTCGCGCAACTGGTTGGTGAAATCGACCAGCAGAATGGAATTCTTGATCTCGATACCGACCAGCGCCACGAACCCGATCGAGGCGACGAACGAAATGTCGTTACCCGAGAGCAGCAGCATCATCAATCCGCCGAACACGCCGAGCGGCACGACGGTGAGGACGATGAGCGTCGATTTGAAGTTGCCGAACTCGAGCACGAGGATCGCGAAGATTCCGAAGATCGCAACGATGATCGCGATGCCGATTCCACCGAAGGCTTCCTGCGACGCTTCGTCCTCGCCGCCCAGGTCGTAGGTGTAGCCGCGTGGCCAGTCCATCTGGTCGAGCTGCTTGCTGATCTGGCGCGTGAGTTCTCCGATGTTGTAGCCCGGCCGGGCATCGGCATCGATGGTCATGGCGCGCTCGCGATTGAATCGCTGGATGAGCGTGGGCGCCTTCTCGAACTCGAGCGACGCGAGCTGCGAAAGTGGCAGCGTCGTGCCACCCAGTGACGGCACGCGTACCTGCTCGAGCGCCGCGAATTCCGCCTGCTGCTCGATCGGCGTACGCACCACGATCGGGTACTGCTCGCCGGTCGTGTCCTTGAAAGTCCCCACGCTGATACCCGCTACGGCGAGACGAACGGCGCGATCGAGCTCCGCGGTCTGCACTCCCAACTGCTGCGCCTTGCGCGAGTCGATGCGCAACTTGAGGTTGGTGCGCGCGACATTCAGCGGATTCTTGACGTCGCGCGTACCCGGCGTGTTCTTGACGATGTCCTCCACGCGGTGGGACAGCTGCTCGATGGTGTTGAGGTCCTGACCGATCACGCGCACGGAGATCGGCGCCGAGATTGGCGGGCCGTTCTGGAACTCCTTCACATAGATATGTGCGCCCGGGTAGCGCTCCAGCCGGTCACGCAAGCCCTGCAGCTTGATCGGAGTTTCATCGGTGTCGTATTCGTGGAGCTGCACGAACACTTCGGCGTAGTTGGCGGCGTCGTTGCGCTGGATGTGGTTGTAATAGATCTGCGGATTTCCATGCCCGAGATTCGCGAACCAGCTCTTGACCTCCGGCATCTTCGAAAGCTCGTCCTCGACCGCGCGCAGTGCCCGATCGGTCTCGGTCAGCGAAGTACCATTCGGCGATTCGACCTGGATGAGGAACTGCGGCGTATCCGCCTTGGGAAACAGGCTGGAGCCGATCACGGGGACCAGGACTGCCGACAGCAACAGCGAGCCGCCGATCGCGGCGACGACGGTGGTTTTCGGGCGCGCAAGGCACCAGTGCAAGGCGGGACGGTAGTAACGGTGAATGACCGCCATGACGCGCTTGAGGAAGCGGTTCTCCTGGCCTTCCTTCTCTTCACTGAGCACGCGGCTCGCGACGAAGGGAATGATGAATAGCGCCAGCAGCAGTGAGCCGATGATGGTCGACACCACCGCCATCGGAAGTACCGCAATGAACTTTCCGGCGGTACCGGGCAGGGCTAACAAGGGAAGGAATGCGAAAATCAGTGTCGCGGTACAGCCGAGGATGGCCACGAAAATCTGCCGCGTGCCGTCGAGCGCGGCCTGCACGCGAGATTTGCCCATGCGCATGTGGCGCGAAATGTTCTCGACGACGACGATGGAGTCATCGACCAGCAATCCGAGCGCCACCACGAAGCCGGCGATCGAGAGCTGGTTCAGTGAATAGCCGAGGAAATACAGGCAGGCGAGGCCGAACGATAATGACAACGGGATCGACACCATGACGATGCCCGCGGCGCGCAAGCCGAGTGGCAGCAGCGTGAGCAGCACCAGCGAGATGGCGATGGCAAAGTCGAAATACAGCCGGTCGAGGCGGTGGCGCACGTTCTCGGACTGGTCGAAACCCACTTCCAGCTTGATGCGTTTCGGAAGCGTGGCGGCGAACTGATTGGTTGCCGCCATGACGCGCTCGCGTACGTCGAGAATGTTGTAGCCGTCTTTCTGGTTGGCGGTGACGAACACCGCGCGCTTGCCGTTGTAGCGACCGGTGTAACTGTAGGCTGCCGTGCTCCAGGCGACGTCGGCGACATCGCGGATTCGCACGATGCGCCCATCGATCGAGGCGATGACGGTGTCGCGCACCTGATCGAGCGAGGAGTAACTCCCCGAGGTCTTGAGCGAAAAGCTGCGCGGACCCAGGTCGACGAAGCCCGCGGGGATGTTGGCGTTCTCGCTCTGTATCGCGCCGATGACCTGGGCCGGCGCGAGATTCAGTTCCGACATTCGCCGCAGATCGACGGCGATGCGGAGCTCACGTTCCGGAAACGCCCAGCTTTCCGATGAGCGCACACCCTCGACGGTCTTGAGCTTGTCCTTGAGTTCGCGAGCATAGTCTTCGAGCTCGCGATAGGGCGCGCCGTCCGACAGCAGCGCGATCTGAACCGTGTTGACGAGTCCGGGCGAAAACCTGCGCACGATGATGCGCACTTCTGGCGGGAACTCCGGCCGCAGCGCGTTGAGCTCGCGCGTCACCTCGTCGTACTTCTTGTCCGCGTCGGTGGATGCCAGAAACTCGATCGCGGTGAACGACACGCCGTCGCGGATGGAGGTCTCCATCTTGCGTACGTCGTCCAGCGCGGCGAATTTGTCCTCCAGCGGCTTGGCGACCAGCCGTTCCAGGTCCTTTGGGTCGGCGCCCGGGTAGATAGCCGCGACGGTGTAGCCCGGAATCTTGAAGTACGGATCTTCCTCGCGTGGCACGCTGGCGAAGGCATACCAGCCGAGCGCGACCAGGCACAGGAACGCCACCATCGTGAACTGGTAACGGCGGATCGGAAACTCGAGAATCCTCATACGCTAGCCTTCTGCGGCTGTCCGGCCGGTGTTCACCGCCTGCTTGGTTGTGTCGCGCACGATCTCCACCGCTTCGCCGTTCTCCAGGAACAGCGCGCCATCGGTGACCACGGTTTCACCCGAGGCGAGCCCGCTTTCGAGCGCGATGCTGTCGGCGGTGATGAAGGCGACGCGCACGTCGCGGCGTTGCGCCTTGCCGCCGTCGATCACGAACACGCTGGCGCGGTCGCCGTCGCCTTCCACCAGCGCTGCCATCGGCACGTAGGTGAGTGGGGGCGCATCGGTCGTGGGAGCGAGGTGCAGGCGCGCCACCAGGCCGCTCACCAGCCTTGGCGGTGGCGAATCGAAATGCACTTCGATGGGAAACATGCCCGAACGTTCGTCGGCTGCGCTTGCCACTTCGACGATGGTGCCGGCCATGGACTGGCCCGGAAATGCATCCATGCGGATCACGCCTTTGTCGCCGAGCTTCACATGGACAATTTCGCGATCGGCGAGCGCGGCCCGCACCACGTAGCCACGATCGCTTTCTCCAAAGATGAGCACCGGCGTGCCGGCGGCCACCATCTCGCGTTCTTCGGCCAGCTTGCGCAGCACCTTGCCGTCTCGCGGTGCGCTGATGGTCGAGTAACCGAGATTGAATTGCGCGGTTTGAAACTGGGCGCTGGTCATCGCGGCCTGGGTACGCAGATCCTGGAGCTGCTCCAGGCTGATGACCTGGTCGGCGTAAAGATTTTCGCCCCGCTTGAGGTCGCGCGCGGCCTTGTCGGCCAATTGCCGCGCCTGTTCGACCTGCGCGCCGACTTCGGTCAGCTCGATCTCGGCCAACCGCTGGCCCTTCTTGACCACGTCGCCTTCCTGCACGTAGATCCGGCGCACGAGGCCGCCGAGTTTGAACGACAGCCGCATCTCGTGTTTCGTGACCACGATGCCATTGGTGTCGATCGGCGGCACGGCAGGCCCGTTGCTCGCCTGCTTGATTCGCACCGGTGTGGGCTTGTCATCCGCGGGTGCCTCCGTCCGACCACAGCCCGCCAGCAATGCGCTGAACAGCACCAGCGCGATGAGAAGGGCGCCCATCAGGTCACGCGGCCGGTCTTTGGATGTGGTCATGGCGAATCCTCGAACTAGTTTGGGGTGGCGGCCAGGGGCAGCGACCCTGAGGCGGTGGCGTAGTCGAGCTCGGCCTGGCGCGCGAGCACCGAGAATCGCGTGACATTCAGATTGAGCTCGGCGCGGGTGAGGCTTTCGCGGGCGTCGATGAATTCGACCTGGCTGATCGCGCCTTCGTCGCGCTTGCGGCTGGCGATGCGAAACGCGGCACGCGCTGCTTCCGATCGCGCGTCGGCGGTGGCGAGCGAATCTGCGCTGGTGTTGAGCCGATCGAGCGACTGTTGTACTTCGAGCTGAACCTGCTGCGTCAATTCATCGAGCTGGGTCGCCGTCCTGCGTGCCACGGCCGAGGCCTGGCGGACTCCGGCGCGCCGCGCGCCGCCGTCGAAAAAGGTCCAGTTGAGCAGCAATGACACGGTGGCGTAGTTGCTGCCCCGGCCGAATTCGTATTCTTCGCCCTGCGTGCCGCCATCGGCGCCGAGCGAGAGCGTTGGCCAGCGTTGGGCCTTCGCCACCTTGACCTGCGCTTCGCTGGCTCGAGTGAGATGTTCGAGCTCGGTAAGCTCAGGACGGTTGGCGAGCGCGGCCGATCGCAGCTCCGCCAGGGCCAGGGTTCGCGCCGCGACCTCGGCCCCGATTTCCACGTTCTCGAGCGCCGTGTCCAGCGGCCGGTTGAGCAGGAAGTTCAGGTAACTGCGCGACTGTGCAGCCGCATTTTCGGCCTCACGCGATTGCTGCGTGACTTCAAGCAACTCGGCGCGGGCACGCAGCACCTGGTCCTGCGTGATCTTGCCGTTTCGAAACAGTGATTCGTTGACGCGCAGATTTTCGTTGAGCAGCGCCACGCTGGCGTCGACGATGCCCTTGTTGCGTACCGCCGCCAGCCAATGGAGGTAACCGACGGTGATGTCGCGCTTGAGTTGGCGGCCGAGTGCAACGTGTGCGTACTCGCTCGCGCCTAACAACTCGCGCTGCGCCCGCACCGCCGCGGGGATCGCCGGCTGCAGCAGCGGCATGCGCAACGTGACGCGCGTGTCCTGTTCGCGCTCGCGCATGAAGGCGATGGTTTCGTCCTGCACGACCGGGAATTGCGGTTGCTGGCCCTGCGCCACCAGCAGATCGTTGAGCGTCTGGTACACAGGGTTCAGCGACTGGCCCAGCGGAAGCTCAATGGTGCGGCCACCTTCGGAGCGTGTGTAACGCGCCGCGAATCCGACTTCCGGGAAGTAGCGGGCACGCGCTTCGTCCAGCGCGGCTACCGATCGTTCGACCTCGAGCGATTGTGCGCGCAGGGCCAGATTCGACTTCAGACCTTCTCGTACGTATTCGTCGATGACTGCCGCCAGCGGACGACTGCTGTCGATCGCTGGGGTTTGTGCCTGGACGAGAGTGCTCAGGGCGATGCTGACTACCAATAAGCGCCCACCAAACATTCTCAGATGTTTAATCGCTGGACGAGTGTCCAATTTGAGGCGCAAACAATCCATGTTCTGTTCCGTCGGGTCAGCTCTCGAGATCCCGGGTAATCATATTGATGTCGTGGTCGATCAATGCTTTCGCGGCGACTCCATGATGGGTCAGCGCGTACGACTTGGTGGTCGTGAGCTGGATGATTCCATGCATGAAGCCCCAGAGCGTGATGCTCATGAGCATCGGCGAGCCGATATCGCTTCGAATGCTGCCATCGCGCACGCCCGCTTCGATCGACGACACGAGCGCTCCCTGCAGCCGATCACCGCCGAGTGCGCACGCCTGCTCGGAAGGCGAACCTTCAGTGGGTTCGGGGGACTTGAGTTCGCAGCGCGCCAGTGCATCGAAAAGCACGGGAAATTCCTGCGAAAACGCGACATACGCGCGTCCCATCGCGCCGACCTGTTCGAGCCCGCTGCGATGACGTTCCGCCGCTTCGACGAAGCGCGCATGCAACATGCTCATGGCGCGCTCGGCGAGGCCAAACATCAGGTCGGAACGGTCCTGGAAATACACATAAAGGAGCGCGCGCGACAGGCGCGCGCGGCGGGCGACGTCGTCCATGGTCAATGAGTCGAGCCCGGCTTCACGCCCGGCGGCTTCGGCTGCGTCGACTATTTCCGCGCGGCGTCGCTCCTTTTCCTCGAGTCTTCGTTCGGCGATATAGCTCATGGCTGGGGAATGTATTACTCGTTCTGACGGCCTGTCAATTAGTAGTGTTGTGTGTAATTGGCGACTTAACGCAAATGCGAACTCATCGCATTTACATTGGGGACCGACTAACCCCATACTTCAGCCTGTGAAAGCGCCCGATTCCCACCCTTCCCTTGCTCCCGTTCCGCTGGCGGACCTGCGCCGTGGCGAATCCGCGCTCGTGGCCGGACTCGCGGAAGTCGCCGGGTTCGAAGATGGGCGCGGCAGCGCTGCAATCCTGCTGGCCCGCCTCCGTGATCTCGGCTTCGTGGCCGGCGCTCACTGCGAAGTCATCGCGCGCATGTGGCCGGCCGGCGATCCGCTGGTGGTGCGCATCGGCGGCTCGACGTTTGCCTTGCGGCGTGCCGAAGCGGCAGCGGTGCGAGTGATGCGCCTCGTCATTCAGCCGGCGGCGCACGCGCAGCTGGCGCCGAAGGACACCAGCGCCGCGCTCGCCTAGCGTCCCCGATGGACGCGCTCGTATCTTCGGCGCCGCTGCGCATCGCGCTCGTCGGAGTTCCCAATTGCGGCAAGACCGCGCTCTTCAACCGACTCACGGGCAGTCGCCAGAAAGTCGCTAACTACCCGGGTGTCACCGTCGAACGCCGCGAAGGCGAACGCGCCGCGGCGGACGGACGCACGCTGCGCGTTCTCGATCTGCCGGGCACGTACAGCCTGAATCCGACGACGCTCGACGAAGCCATCACGCGCGACGTGCTGCTCGGGCGCGTCGCCGACGCGCCAGTCCCGCAGCTCGTGGTGTGCGTCGTCGATGCGGTGCACCTTCCCATCGGCCTGCGCCTCGCGCTCGAGGTGAAACGACTTGGTCTGCCGATGGTGCTGGCGCTCAACCGCATGGATGTCGCCGCGCGCCGTCACGTGCATATCGACGTGCCGCGCCTCGCGGCAGAGCTCGGTGTCCCGGTGTTGCCGACGGTTGCGGTGAAGCGCGGCGGCGCCGACGCGCTCATCGAGGCCATCGAACCGGCGCGCTGGATCGCCAATCGCATCGTCAACGCGCCGGCGTGGCAGGAAGCCAGCGCCGAAGACGCCGAGCAGACACAAAACGATTTGCGCGGTGTGCTCGCGGCCGTGGGCTACAGCGCTCCCAAGGAAAGCCGCTGGATCGCGCGCGTCGATGCGGTGCTGTTGCATCCCGTGGCAGGGCTCGTGGTGCTGGCCGCGGTGCTGTTCGTGATGTTCCAGGCGGTGTTCAGCTGGGCGGAAGCGCCGATGAACTGGATCGACGGCGCCATGGCGCAGCTCGGGAATTACACCGCCGCGCAGCTGCCGGCAGGACCGCTCGCCAGTCTCCTGGTCAATGGCGTGATTGCGGGGGCGGGCAGCGTGCTGGTGTTCCTGCCACAGATCCTCATCCTGTTCCTGTTCATCCTAGCGCTCGAAGATTCCGGCTACCTGCCGCGCGCGGCCTATCTACTCGACCGCCTGATGGGGGGCGTGGGCCTTTCGGGCCGGGCTTTCATCCCGCTGTTGTCGAGCTTTGCCTGCGCCATCCCCGGCATCATGGCGACGCGCACCATCCCGAACTGGCGCGACCGCCTGACCACCATCATGATCGCGCCGCTGATGACCTGTTCGGCGCGCCTGCCGGTGTACGCGCTGCTCATCAGCGCGCTGATCCCCGTGAGGGCAGTAGGACCCTTTAATCTGCAGGGTCTGGTGATGTTCGTGTTGTACCTGGCCGGTATCGTCTCCGCGCTCATCGTCGCCTGGGTGATGAAGCAGTTCGCCGGCAAACGGCAATACTCGCCATTGATGCTCGAGCTTCCCGACTATCAGTGGCCGCACGCCGGGAACCTGTTGTTAGGCCTGTGGGAGCGCGTGAAGATCTTCCTCTCCCGCGTCGGCGGCATCATCCTCGCGCTGATGATCGTGCTGTGGTTTCTCTCCAGTTACCCTGCGCCGCCCGACGGCGCCACCGGACCTCCTATCCAGTACAGCTTCGCCGGAAGACTCGGCGCGCTGCTCCAGTACCTGTTCGCGCCGATCGGCTTCAACTGGCAGATCTCGATCGCGCTGGTGCCGGGGCTGGCGGCGCGCGAAGTCGCGGTGGGTGCACTCGGTACCGTGTACGCGATGTCCGCGGCCGGAAACGATGTCGCTGGCCAGCTCGAGCCGGTGATCGCGAGCACCTGGAGCCTGGCAACCGCCTGTTCGTTGCTGGCGTGGTACGTGTTCGCGCCGCAATGCCTGTCGACGCTGGCCGTGGTGAAGCGCGAAACCAACTCGTGGCGTTATCCGCTCATCATGGCGGGCTACCTGTTCGCGCTCGCCTACCTGGCATCGTTCGTCACCTACCGCGCCATCGCGGCCTGGGCGTAAGGTTCACGGTATGGCGCAGGAAATTCTGGTTGCCGGCATCGTCGCCATCGCTGTCCTGGCGAGTGTGTGGAAACTCATGCCCGCGCGCCGGCGCTTGCGCGTGCTGCTGGCCATTGACGCCTGGGCCGCGCGCCACCCACGCCTTGCGCAATGGCGTGAGCGTTCGCTCAAGCCGCGCATCGTGCGTGCCGCGGGTACCGGTTGCGCCGGTTGCGCCGCGAACGTCGGCACACGGCCGCATCCACCGCCGCGGTGAAACACACCCTGCGGACGGGGCTGGCAATCGCCGCCACCATGGCTCTATTCGCCGCGCTGCCGTCCCGCGCCGGCGAAAACGTGCGCCCGACACGTGACGATGTCGGAGATGCGATCACAGTCAAACCCGGCCCATGCCGTTTCGTGTCGCTGGCTCCCGGCACCACGGCAATGCTCTACGCCGCAGGTGCCGCTCACTGCCTGGTGGGAACGATTGCGCACAGCACAGAACCGGCGGATGCAGCCAGACTGCCAATCGTCGGAGATGCGGAAACCCTCGACTTCGAGCAACTACTGGCGCTGCGGCCCACGGTCGTCGTGGTGGCAGTGGATGTCGTGCAGCGCATGCGCATCGATCGCATCAAGGCGATGGGTATTCCCGTGTACCGGGTGCATGTCACGCGGCTCGCCGGGATGCCCGACTCGATACGCCGGCTCGGTGTGCTCGCCGGCACGCAGGCGATTGCCGACCGTGAGGCCGATGCGTTGAACGCCGCGCTCGAAGCGCTGGGCACGCGCTATCGCACGCGCTCTCCGATTCGCGTGCTCTACCAGATCTGGGACCGTCCTATCTACACGATCGGCGGCAGACACGTCATCACCGACGCGCTGCAGCTGTGTGGTGCGATCAACGTATTCTCGGATCTCGAGACGGCGGCGCCGGCGGTTACGCGCGAAGCGGCCGTGTTACGCGACCCCGAACTCATCCTCGCCTCGTCGCCGCCGGGCGTAGCCGACGAATGGCTGGCCGAGTGGCGCCGGTATCCCGCGATGACGGCGGTTCAAAACAGGCAGCTCATCAGTTACGTGGACGAGCGGATCGATCGAATGGGCCCTTCCGTGATCGAGGCCACGGGAAATCTCTGCGCGGTCGTCGACAATGCGAGAACCGCCCGCGCCGCCGGCGGCAGCCGCTGAAGTCGGCCTGTCTGTACCTCGAAAGGCGCTTTGAGTATCTTGCGCTTCCCGTTTCGAACGGAATTTTATTCCTGCGGGAACGGTCACATGGAAAGCCGCAGTCATTGCGGCAGGGAGAATTGAGATGAGAACACTATCTATTGTGGCGGGATTCGCGCTGGCTCTCAGTGGCTGCGCAGCCACGGCGCCGCAAATGGCGTGGGGCAAGCCGGGTGTCTCCAAGGTGGACTACGGCACGGACATCGGAATGTGTACCGGGCAGGCCTCGATGCAAAACGTCGACGATGGCAACAACACCGCGGGCGGCATCAAGGGCCGGAACAATTCGCCCGGAGGCGGTGGTTCAGGCCAGGCCTCGCCGGATTCATCCATCCCAGCCGGGGGCAGCTATTCCGGAATGGCGTCATCCGACTACGCGCGGCGCGCCGCCACGGAACAGCAAACACAGGAAATGAACGCGAAGCGTGCACGTGCGGAGGCACTCAGCGGTTGTCTGATCGGACGCGGCTATCAGCAGTTCGCGCTCACGCCGGAGCAAGCCGCGCATCTCGCGACCCTGCAAAAGGGCAGCAACGAATACCTCCAGTACCTCTACAAGCTCGGTACCGATGCCGAGGTCGTTCGCAAGCAGAGTTCACCCGCGAAGTAGTCAGGCCGGGCTCACGTCGAAGGCGGCCGTCAGTCGGCCGCCTTCGTGAAATGGCACCGTGCCGTGCCAGAAATACGACGGGAACAGCACCAGGAGTCCGCATTCGGGCTGCACGAAATGCTCCGCCGGGCACCCGTCGATGCGCACACCGGGTTGCCCGAACTTGAGCCAGCCTTCGCGGTCTCCGGCGGCCTCCGGTAATTCCACGTAGTAGGCCGAGCTCAGCCAACCTTGCGGATGAACGTGATCCACGTGAAATCCACCGGGCTTCAACTGTACCGACCACGAGCCGGTGATTCGGTACGACGTCGCCTTCCGACGGTCGACTGGGTGCGTGTCGTTCTCATCCAGCCGTGAGATGTAGTCGCGGATCGGGCCGTCGACCATCGAAAAGAACCTGGCGACGAGTGGATTGCCTTCTGGCAGGTTGCGCTGGGTCTGCGTGCCACCGCGCAGCGACTGCGCGAGCGGCCGATGCGACGCATGGTGAAGCGAGTCGAGCTCGCGGGCGAACGCTGCGTTGAACGCCGCGATGTCGTTGACGGCGAGGTCGGCCAGGATCTTGCGGTCGACCTCGACCCCGGCCAGGCCGAGGCCCTGGATGAACCGGTTGTAGGTCATGCCCTGGGCGCGGGCCGCGGCGTTGATCCGCTGGATCCACAGGCGACGGAAGTTGCCCTTGTTCTTGCGCCGGTCGTTGTAGCTGTAGACCAGCGAGTGGGTGACCTGCTCCTTCGCCTTGCGGTAGAGCCGCGAGCGCTGGCCGCGGTAGCCGCTCGCGCGCTCGAGGGTGGTCCTGCGCTTCTTCTGGGCGTTCACTGCCCGCTTGACGCGTGCCATGTCT
>Ga0207682_10001143_pt1 | contig 12289 bp, 11 predicted proteins | sample KBSM63metaG_FD_184332 | JGI IMG/M metagenome (GOLD analysis project Ga0207682, IMG submission 184332) | Miscanthus rhizosphere microbial communities from Kellogg Biological Station, Michigan, USA - KBS M6-3 metaG (SPAdes) (version 2) | ecosystem: Host-associated > Plants > Roots > Rhizosphere >... | reverse complement strand
CTGGGTCAGGAATTGCGTATGTCGATGGTTCGCTCCGGCTGGCGCCTCCGCTCACGCGCGGGGTTCAGACCCAGTCCGCAACGCCGAGGAGGTGCGGCAGGACGTCGGAGATGGAGTCGCGGATGACGTCGTCCGGCAGGAACGTGAATCCGTAGGGATGCGAGAACCCCTTCGTGACGACAGATACGCGAATCCTTGCTTCGGTCGTTTCGAACGTCCACGGCCCGGCGCCGAGCGGCGGCGACGGCAATGGCTTCGGTCCGGGCGGAACGACGCTGCGCAAATCGCGGACGACCGGATACGGATACTTCTGGTGCGCAGGATTCGGAGTCTGCGGACTCTGGCCCGCCTGCTGTCCGGCGACGGCCGAAACAACGGCAACGACCACGGCGGCTACCGCACTCATGCGCACTCGCTTGCCGTCAACCATCTAGTTCCTCCCCCACAAAGCCTTCGTCGCGAGGTGAGCCCCATCAATCAGCGCCCGCAACTTCGCCCATGCGATCTCAGGGTGTCCAACGCGTGAGCCGAGGCCGCAATCGGTTCCCGCTATGACATTCTCGCGCCCCACGAGATCCGCAAAGCGAACAAGGCGCTGCGCGACCAACTGCGGATGCTCGACGACGTCGCTCGCGTGACCGACAACTCCCGGCATCAGCGTCTTGCCCTCAGGCAGCCGGGTATCGAGCCACACCTCCCATTCGTGCTCGTGTCGAGGATTGGCTGCTTCAACCGAATAGCAACCAGCGCGAACCTTCAATACCAGATCGACGATGTCGCGGAGCGGGATGTCGTTGGTATGTGGACCGTGGCCGCTGCCCCAGCAGACGTGCAGGCGCACCATTTCCGGTGGGATTCCTCGCAATGCATGATTGAGCGCCTCAACGCGCCGCTCTGCATAGACGCGATACGCTTCGACCGTCATGTCCGGGTACATCTGCCAGCCGTCAGGCAGATCGGGATCGTCGATCTGCAGCAGGATGCCGGCGCCGGTGATCGCCTTGTACTCCTCGTGCATTGCGTCGGCGATTGCGAAGAGACACTCCTCGTCGGACTGGTAGTGTTCGTTCCACAACCAGTGCTCGATCGTACCCGGCGCGATGGTCGCGCGGGAGCTCATAGCGCGCGCCGAGAGCGTCGAGCTGCTCGGGACGCGGGAGCGTCCCCACGTGCGAGGTCAGGATCACTTTCCGTCAACTGAAAACGCGAGCACCACGTTGCCGGCCATGCCACCGTCCACCGTGTATCCGGAGTTCACGAACAGCATGCCACCTGCGATCACCGGCCCTGGACCATCGAGCGACCCGCCGCGCGCGGGAACCCCGTTGACCGTCTCGTACTCGCGCACGGTGTCGAAATCCCACACCACTTTTCCCGTCTCGCTTGCGTACGCGCGGATGTGACCATCGAGCGATCCCGAAAACGAGGCGCCAGCGATCGCGCTCACCGAACCGGACTGCGCCGGGCTGCAACGCGGACGGGAGTCGCACGGCGTTGGAGGTGTGTGCCACACCTGTGCGCCATCGCTGAGACGCAGTGCGAACATGCCGCCGCCGCGATTGCGATCGGCATCCGTGAATTGTGTATAGGTCAGCATCACCCGGCCGACGTCAGACAGCGCGACGTAGACGTTCTGCTGATCGGCAGCGGAGCCCCACTGCACGCCGCCCATAGAACCACCTTGACCGATGCGCGTTTCCCAGAGACGGGCACCTTGTTGATCCGGATCGACGGCGTAAACGGTGCCGGACTTGTGGCCGGCGACGAGTGCTCGCTTCCCGTTTGCGAGCGGCACGAGGATCGGCGAGGCCGCGAAATCGAAGTCGGGGCCGTTGACCTCCGGGCAATTCGTCTTGTCAGTCAAGCGACACGCGGACACATATGCATCACGCGCAGTGACCTGATGCGACCAGACAATCCTTCCAGTCTCGAGGTCCATCGCCACAAACGCATCGCTCGTCGTCGTCGGCGGGTCGCTGTAGTTGTTGCCCGTCGTCACGTAGAGCGCGTTCCGGGACTCGTCGATGACGGGGCTCGACCAGATCGCGCCGCCGGACGGTCCGCGGAGTTGGGTGCCAAGCGCGTTCTTCCGGAACGGCTTCGGCTCTTCGGGAATGGTGTAGCTCTTCCAGATTTGTTTGCCCGTCGCGGCGTCGAGCGCGACGACGCTGCCGCGGAACGTGCAGCACTCGTAGTCTGGCAACGAGCCTGCGCCTTCTTCGCTCGAAGACACCGGGACGTAGAGTCGTCCGCGATGCAGGACTGGAGATCCCGTCAGCCTCGCGGTGGGATGACTCTCGACTGACACCTTCCACAGGAGACGTCCCGTCGCAACGTCGACGGCGTAGGCGTTTCCGCGAGCGTCGCCGAAGTAGGCGGCGTATCGCGCGGGCTCGCTCGAACCTATCCGCCCGACGCTGATCGCAGTCCGGACAATGACGCCCGCATTGAAGGCCCAGTGCACGCAACCGGTGCGCGCATCGAGTGAGTAGACGTTCCCTGCGATGCTGCCGACGAACAGACGGCCGCCGACGACCGTGATGCCCGCCCATGATTGGACGTCACCGGGAAGGCCGAAGGCCCACTTCAGTTTGAGCTTGGGAACGTCCGTCCCCGACAGGCCGGTCGTCGCAGGCTGATAGCGCGTGTTGGAAAGATTCTGTCCGAAGCCGTTCCACACAGGCTGAGACGCGTCGATTGAGAACGCCGATGTCGAGCGGCACATCGCCTTCGGCGCAGGCGCAATCGTGAAAGGCTCGCCGAGCGACCTGCCGCTGGCGAACTCCGCCATCGCCCGCCGCTCCGCCGTCGTGCGACCGTGCGTCATCGAGACCATCGATCCGAACTCGAGGACTTCGAGGATGTGCTGCGGGCTCATCTTGCGCAGCACGTCGAAGGCCGGTGCGCGATCGACGCCGCGGTTGTGACAGTTGGCGCAGTACTCCTTGTAGAGCGCGCCACCGTCCTGCGCCATCGCAGGAGTCGCGAAGAGCAGCGCGAGGCTGGCAAATATGTGAAGGGGTCTGACCCCTTTACGGAGTTGCACTACTTCACCTGACGCGGGGCACCGGCTTTCCCATCCGAGCCGACGTAATGCTCGGCGCTCTTGTCGATGCATACGAACTCGATGAGTTGCGTGTCGGACAGCAGGCGATTGTTGATCGTCGCCGTGAATGGCTTCGTGTAGGCCTTCGGATCGTCGATTGTCGCCTCGATGACGAGCGATCCGAAATTGGGCCGGCGGAAGCGCTCGATGATCTTGCCGTTTCGCGTGAGCGGGCTTCCCCTGACATCCAGCCACGTGCTCCAGTGGTCATCGTCGATGAAGTTGGTGGTCTCGGCGACGAGCGTGTCACCTTCCCAGCGCCCCACTGAGTAACCCTGATACCAGGGATCCGCTTCGGGATCGGGCGTGCGTCCGTCGAGGTAGATCTCGCGGACAGTCGTGGCCGAGCCCTCGTAAATCAGGACGACCTCAGACGGAGTCTGGATGATCTTCTTCGGAAACGGGTGGGTCGTGTTCTGCATGATTCCCAGAGGCAGGCAATGCGCATCCGGGTTGTCCTTGCTGTTGTCGGCCATCCGCTTCTTGACCAACTCGGCCGCCCACGGTTGGTACGGGGCGCCACCGGACACCTGGTCTCCGATGTTGCCGAAGAGAGAACCCGAGGGCGGCAACTCGCCGGTTCCTGCAGCGGCGACGGCAGGAGGACCACCACCTCTGCGCCCCTGAATCGTCTCCCACACGCCCGAAAGATCCGGCTTGCCATCAGCCGTTCGCGGCGCAGGTGCCGTGAGGTTAACCGAGCCGTCGGCAGTTTTCGGCGTACTGGCTCCCGAGAACTTCGGCCACTGCGCGTAAACAGTCGATGAAAGGATGGCGACGAATATGAGGATGGCTTTGACTTGCTTCATTTGACTTGATTCTACTTTTGCCTTTTGACCTTTGCCCTTTGACCTTACGTGAGTTGTCCCTTGACCCACTCGAGCTCGCGCGTCACGTAGTCGACGATGTCGCCCGTCTTGAGGTGCGCGGGGAGGACGTCCCAGGTGTAGGTCTCGATCTCGAGGTGCGTGGAGAGCGGGGTCTGCTTGTGCACCGCGAGCGCCTCTTCCAGCGCGAAGCGAGTCGTGCCGAAGGCGCCGCCGAGATCCGTGAGGAAGACCGGCACATGGAAATGCGTGCGCCACTCGCGCGGGCCCGGATCCTTCTGGAAGGCCTCGAAGGCGTCTTCGAGGTTCAGGAACCAGGTCATCTTCCCGTCTTTTTTCTGGCAGGTCTGCGAGAGGTAGATCGTCTTCGCGAAGGTCTGCAGCGCGTCCACCGTCTGCTGGGTCACCTCGGGGATGCGCATCGACGCGGCTTCCTGCAGCTTGACGATCGGCACCCCGGCCGCCACGAGTTTCCGGAGCGAGGCCGGAATGTCCTCGTAGCCGACCGACTGATGGCCAATGTCGAAGACGATGCCCGTGTAGTCGCGCATCGCCTGGTGCGCATCGGCCTCATTCAAGCCGGTCTTCTTCGCGAGGGCCTTCGCCGTCTCGCCCGAGAAGAGATACTGCTGGAAGTACGTGATCGTCTCGTCGGTGGTCTCGAGGTAGCAGCGCGGTTCCGGCTCGAGGCCGAGCGTCACCGTCTTGCCGGTCTTCTTTTTCAGCTCCACGAGGTGCGCGACGACGTCGATGACGTTGGCGGTGTACTCGTCGACGACGTGAGCGCCGGTGACCTTGGGCTTGAAACCGAGGGGGGCGCTCTGAATCGAGGGGTTCACGCCCTCCGGGGCGAGCTCGGCGAGGAGGTTCGCCACTTGCTTCGTGTACTCACGCCGCTCCGGCGTCTGCCAGTCCGGCTCGTAGACGTCTTCCTTGATCACCTGCTTCTTGAAAACGCCGTACACGAAGGCGTTGGCCGTGTAGAGATACAGATCCTGATCCGCAAAGAACTGTTTGAGCTGCGCGCGCTTGGCGGGATCAGCGCTCAGCGCGGCCGCCGACGGGGCGGAGGTGCGCAGGCACACGCCGAATTTCTCGTGCGGCGCCATGCGCGCCTTCACCGCCGGCAGATAGGTGTTGACGCTCTTCCACAGCTGATCCCAGTCGTCGGTCGCGTGGACCAGTGTCGAGTACGTGAGGTGGCCGAGGTTGTGTCCCAGATCCATGAACGGTGTCCCTGTCAGTCAGAAGGCAGAATGCCACATGCACAATGCACGAAAGCCCAGGCCGCGGGCCTGCGGAATTAGACCTGCTCCACCTGTCCGCTGGCCGCGGACGTGACCACCGCTTCCGTCACGGCCGCGCCGTGAATCATCTCGCTGGTCGGAATCAGATACGGTGCCCCGCCGGAGGCCGCCGTCGCAAACGCCTCCAGGCACGCGCGGGTGACGTCGAGGCGCGCCGCCTCCCACACCTCCGCGGGGCCTTTGATCGGTTGAAACTTGCCCGTGCTGAAGAGGCGCGTGCGGCGCTCTTCTGAGGACGCGCCGGCGACATGGGTCATCCCCTCCAGGCGCACCGAGCCCTTCGAGCCAAACACCTGGAAGCTGAAGCCCGGGCCCGTGGCGGTGATCGTCCCGAGGTAGCCCGACGCGCCGTTCTTCAGGCGGAAGAGCATCGACGTCGTGTCGTCGCTGTCGACCGGGACCACGCGATGAAAGCTCTGACAGTAGACCTGCTCGATCGGGCCCCCGAGATCGATCATCCCGTCGATGGCGTGCACGCCCATCGGCGTCAGCCCGCCGCACGGCGTCTCGTCCTTGTCCGCGCGCCAGGCCTCCGCCTTGAGAAACAGCGCATTCGGAAACGTCATCGTCGCTTCGAAGTGCAAGAGCGTCCCGAGCGCGCCTGACTGGATCTGCTGCCGCAGCTTCGTCATCTCGGGATGGAACCGCCGGTTGTAGCCGAGGCCGAGCGTCACGCCCGCTTTCTGCGTCGCGGCGACCGCGGCCTCTGCGTCCGCTTTATGGAGCGCAAAGGGCTTCTCGCAGAAGACGTGCTTCCCCACCGTCGCCGCCGCGATCGTCTGCGCCGAGTGCAGCGAGTGCGGCGTCACGAGGACGACCGCATCGATGGTCTTATCCGCGAGTAGTGTGTCGTACGAGTCGACGAGCGTCAGCCCGTGCGTCTCGCTGAAGGCCTTCACCTCGGGCGACACCGTCCGCGTCGCCCCGGCCACGAAGCGAATCTGATCGCTGTCCGTCTGCACCGCTTCGACCAGCGTCCGGCCCCACCAGCCCATTCCGACAATCGCGGCCCTAATCATGCCCACTCCCAATTCCCAAGACACCCACCCCAACGATCACGACACACAGAGGCGGTGAGGCCCTGAGGCCTCATTCACTCGTCACGAAACCGCGCCCTCGACGATGCTCGGGGCGCCCTGAGCCCAGTCGAAGGGCGGAGGCGCGGAAGCGCGGAGGAGCCATCGCCGTCTCACTCGGGTGGCGCCCGGGCCGACGGCGTGGCGCTCACAAGCCTGCGGGCCCCAGGTCTGGCTTGCGAGCGCCAACCCGCCGGCTCCGTCGCGCACCAAGCGCGCGCCACCCGCACCACGACCGCCTCCGTGCCTCTGTGCCTCGGTGTGTCGGAATCACCCGCGGTCATCGGCGGGTCGCAAGACCCGCCGCTACGAAAACGTTCGCCCGAGTCCCGAGTCCCGGATCCCGAGTGCCTACGTCGTCCGAATCAACGAGTACTTCGGGTCCGCCCCCATGCTCTCCGTCAGCGGCAGCCCCAGTTCCTTCTTCACGATGTTGGTGCCCTGCACCAGCGACACCATCTTGTAGAAGGCATGCCGCCGGCTCATCCCCTCGCGGCCCATGCCGCAGTCCGAGCTGAGCACCAGCCGCTCCGCCGGGATCACCGTCAGCGCCTGCCGGATCAGGTCCGCCACTTCCGTCGGCGCTTCCACCTGCAGCGTGTGATGGTCAATCGCCCCCACGCACACTTTCATCTGCGTGATCGCCGCGCCGATCTCCTTCAAATCCATCATGTTCGAGCTCTTCATCTCGAACGTAATGACATCGGCATCCACCTGGTTCAGCAGCTCCAGCGCCGGCTTGTAGCTCTGCACCGCCCCGAACATCCGCTGTTGCGACGGGTTCCCCCAGCACGTGTGGCACCACACTTCCGTCTTCGCGCGCAGCCCCTTCACGGTGTTGTTGAACACCTTCAGCATGAACTCGGGGTTGATCACCGGGTCCTTGTACCCGCGCGCTGCTAGCAAGTGGATCTGCGGCTCTTCCATCTGAATGACCGGACAGCCCGCATCCGCGAGGTCATGCAGCTCCTCGTTGAACGCATCACTGAGCGCCATGATGCGGTCCGGCAGACTCTTGTAGTGCTCGTCCTGCACCGCGAACGCGACCAGCTCCGGCGTGACGGTGCCGAACTTCACCGGCTTGCCCGTCATCCGCTGCGCCGCCTTGAACATCTCCGCGTATTGCATCTCGCCCCGGCTGACCGGGCCGATCAGCTTCGGCATCACCCGCGCCTCGAGGTAGTCGTGCAGGATGTGCCCGCGCGGAAACCCGATGCCCCCGGCATTCATCTTCGCCAACTTCGGGTGGGTCGTCTCGAACCCCGCCATGTGATGCGGCGGGTAGCTCGTCCAGCTCTGCCCCCCGATGTCCTGGTCGAACCGGCAGTCGCCATCCGTGACGATGTCCAGCCCCGCCACTTCCTGCTCCCGCAAATACACCGACAACGCATCCACATACTGCTCCCGGAACCGCGACGTCACCATCGCATCCAGGAACGACCGCGTCCCCAGGTTTTCCGTATACCAACTGGGCCGCGGCAACGACCCCGTGATCGTCGTCGGCAGCATCTTTCCGGCGGTGGCTTTCAACATCTCTGTGTCTCCATCATTACCTTGCGGGAGTGAACAACCTTCGAACAGTACAATGTCGGCGATTACCCGGTCAACGAACCCATTGTTGATCTTTGGTCTTTGATTGCTGGATTCGTTGATGATTGGCGATTTTGGACTGTTGATTACTCAATCGAAAATCAAGAATCCGCAATCACCAGGGAATCGATAATCAACAATCACAGATCACCAAAGTAGAGATCATATGGTTCGCCTCGGCTCGGATCTTCTGCTCGCATCGTCGCGTCTAAAGGGCGCGCGTGTCGGCGTCGTCTGCAATCACGCCTCCCTCGATCGCGGTTTCCTGCACATCGTCGACCGGCTGGCATCCGCGCCAGACGTCACCCTGGCGGCGATATTCGGCCCCCAGCACGGGTTTCGATCCGACGTGCAGGACAACATGATCGAAACGGCCCATACCGACGATGAGACGCGGAAAGTGCCGGTGTATTCGCTCTACAGTGAGACGCGCGAACCAACGGCGGCGATGCTGACCGGCCTCGATTTTCTCGTCATCGATCTGCAGGACATCGGCGCGCGCATCTACACCTACATCTACACGATGGCCAACTGCCTGCGCGCCTGCGCACGGCACGGCGTGCGGGTCATCGTCTGCGACCGGCCAAATCCTATCGGCGGAACGGACGTCGAGGGCGCGTTGCTCGTCGAAGCCTTCGAGTCCTTCGTCGGCCAGTTCCCGATCCCGATGCGCCACGGGATGACGATCGGTGAGCTCGCGCGACTCTTCAACGAGCAATTCGCGATCGGTGCGTCACTCGAGGTCGTGAAGATGGAGGGCTGGCGGCGCGAGATGTATTCGGACGCGACCGACCTGCCGTGGGTGATGCCGTCGCCGAACATGCCGACGCTCGACACGGCCATCGTCTACCCTGGGACCGTTCTGTTCGAAGGCATCCTCATCTCCGAAGGACGCGGCACCACGCGGCCATTCGAGCTGATTGGCGCGCCCTGGATCGAAGCAGAGAACTTCGCGCGACGAATGAACGCACTCGATCTCCCGGGCACGTACTTCAGACCGGCCGTCTTCGAGCCGACGTTCCAGAAGCACGCGAAGCAGACCTGCGGTGGCTGTCAGATTCACGTGACCGATCGCCAGAAGTTCCAGCCCGTCCTCGTCGGCGCCGCGCTCATCGCGATGTTTCACCAGGTCGATCCCGCACATTTCGCGTGGCGTCAGCCGCCATACGAATACGAGCACGACAAGATGCCGATCGACATCCTCGCGGGATCGGAAACACTGCGCGGTCAGATCGAATCCGGTATGCCAGCACGCGACATCGCCGCAAGCTGGAAGAGCGATGAAGAGGCGTTCAGAAAGCTCAGACAGCCGTTCCTGCTTTACTAAAGCCTAAAGCCCAGAGCCTAAAGCCCAGAGCCTAGAGCCCAGAGCCAATCAGGATCTCGTCTTCGCGATCCCTGGCGCCTTCATTTCCTGCGCGGTCGGCGGGAGCAGGTGATGCTCGGTGAGATGCGCCTTGAGCAGCGCAAAAGCCTGCTCGGGTGAATCCGCCCGCTTGATCAGATCGATGTCTCCCGGGCCGATCGCTCCCCAATCGGCCATCGGATCGAGGCTGAGGATCGGATCCCAGTACTCGGACCCGTAGAGGATGATCTGGATCTGCTTCGCCAGCTTCTCGGTCTGCATCAGCGTCAGGATCTCGAACATCTCGTCGAGCGTGCCGAAACCGCCAGGAAAGATCACGAGCGACTTGGCGAGGTACGCAAACCAGAACTTGCGCATGAAGAAGTAGTGGAACTCGAAGTGCAGACCCTCGGTGATGTAGCGGTTCGCCCCTTGCTCGAACGGAAGCCGGATGTTCAGCCCGATCGTCTTGCCGCCGGCATCGGCGGCGCCGCGATTGGCCGCTTCCATGATTCCAGGACCACCGCCTGACGTCACGACGAACCGATGGTGCTGTGTGTCGAGCGCGGTCGACCACTCGGTAAGCATCCGCGCCAGCACACGTGCGTCTTCGTAGTAGCGCGACCACTCCACGGCTTTGCGACTGCGTTCAAGGTGAGGATTCGACGCGCCCCCTGGCTGAAAACGCCGCTCGAGGCGTTCGAGCGCCTCACGCGCCTGCTCGGGGCTGTGAATGCGAGCGGAGCCGAAGAAGACCACGGTGTCCTGGATGTTCTCAGCCTTGAATCGGCGCAGCGGCTCGAGATACTCGGCGAGGATGCGAAGCGGGCGCGCTTCCTCGCTCTCGAAAAACTCCTCGTCCCTGTAAGCAAGTGGCTGGGGATGCATGAGGAGATTCTATCGGTCCTCAGTCTTCAGTCCACGGTCTTGGAAGACAATAGATTGAATCCCGAGCCCAGAGTCCAAAGCCCAGAGCCCAGAGCCGAATGAAAGAGTTCACTCACAGCCTGACCATCCAGGCACCGCCGGCGGCCGTGCTCGACGCGTTCTTCGATCCCGACGCCCTTGCGGCGTGGTGGCGCGTCAAGCGATCGCTCTGCGTGGCCCGCCCGCTCGGTGTGTACGCGGTCGAGTGGGAGCCGACCGAGTGGCGGGATGAGATCTTCGGTCGACTCGGCGGCGCATTCCGGGGAACGGTGATCGAGTTCAAACCCGGTCGCGAGTTCTTTCTGGCCGATCTGTTCTGGCTGCCACCCGATGGCGAGCCTGTTGGACCCATGGCTCTCGAGGCCATCTGCACGCAGACCGGCAACGCCACGACCCTTCACGTCCGCCAATCCGGTTGGGAGGACAGCTCACGGTGGTCGAGATACTACGAGCTCATCGCGACCGGTTTCACCGTCGCACTCGACGAGATGAAGAACTACGTCGAGCGAGAGTGGAAGGACTGAACCGGTTGGTGGTTAGTGGTTGGTGGTTAGTGGGAAGGCGGGTCTGAAGACCCGCCTCTACGCACAGACCGGAGACCAAAGCCCAGAGCCGAGAGCCCAGAGCCTAGATCCTTTGCAGTTTCACGAAGTTCGTCGGACCAGGGCCGAGCTCCTCTGACACGCTGACAAACACCACAACCGCACCAGGCTCGAGTGTGTGACGAGCCAGCAAGTCGTCGCTGATTCGTTTGCCTGTCGTCGCGACGTCTTCACCAATCTCCGTCAGGATGGGGACCACACCCCACGCAAGGGCCAGCCGTCGCGCGATCTCCGGTCGATCGGTCGCCGCAAAGATCGGCACGCGAGTCCGAAGCGCGGACAACACGCGCGCCGTCGTCCCGCCGCGCGTGACAGCCACGATCGCAGCCGCATCTCCGCGCTCGGCCAGCGTCACCGCCGCTTCGCACACCGCGTGCTGATGACCGCTCAGCAAACGGGGCCGCTCGAGCTGCAATCGGCTCGACGGCATCGACTCGGCCTCGCAGATCACGAGATCGAGCGTGTGCACAGCGCGCACTGGATACGCACCCGCCGCCGTCTCGCCCGACAGCATGATCGCATCCACACCGTCGTCGACCGCATTGGCCGCATCGCTCACCTCGGCGCGAGTCGGCCGCGGTTCAGTACGCATCGACTCGAGCACCTGCGTCGCGACAATCACAGGCACGTGAAGAGCTCGCGCCCAGCGCGTCACGTCCTTCTGAATGCGAGGGACACGCTCCAGTGGCAGCTCGAGTCCCAGATCGCCACGCGCCACCATGACAGCGTCGCTCGCACCAAGAATCTCCTCGAGGCGCGAGATCGCTTCGGGACGTTCGAGCTTCGCGATGAGCGGGATCGGCGACCCACCAGCGTTTTGAATCTCCTCGCGTGCCTGCCTGAGCACGGCAGCGTTCTGCACAAAACTCAGCGCAATGTAATCGACGCCCGCGCGCACACCAAAATGAAGATCGTCGATGTCCTTCGCAGTGAGGCCCGTCGTCGGCAACTCGACGCTAGGGACGTTGATCCCCTTGTGCTCTCCGAGTGGCCCACCTTCCACGACAACAGTCTCGATCTTGTCACCGACGACCTTCTTCACGCGCAACTCGAGCTTGCCGTCGTCCAGCAACAGAGTGTCGCCAGCGTGGACGCCTTTCGGGAGATCCGCATACGTCGTCGAGACACGCTGCGCATCACCCTCGATGTCGCCGACCACGATGGAGAGTGGTTCGCCGTCTTTCAGCGTCACGGGACCGCCGCCACGCAGCTTGCCGATGCGAATCTTCGGGCCACTCAGGTCCTGGAGGAGGGCGACGATGCGCCCGGCGTCGTTGGCGATACGACGCACCTTCTCGATCATCGCTGCATGGCCGTCGTGGGAACCGTGCGAGAAGTTGAGACGAAAGACGTCGACGCCCGCTGCGATTAGCTCGCGAATGCGGGTATCGGTGGCCGACGCCGGTCCGAGGGTCGCGATGATCTTGGTTCTTCGCACAAGAAATGAGGATTGGATAAGGAGAACCTTACCCTGAAAGGCAGCCGATCAGGGAGCAGTGTCCATGAGTA
>Ga0207682_10001142_pt1 | contig 12295 bp, 12 predicted proteins | sample KBSM63metaG_FD_184332 | JGI IMG/M metagenome (GOLD analysis project Ga0207682, IMG submission 184332) | Miscanthus rhizosphere microbial communities from Kellogg Biological Station, Michigan, USA - KBS M6-3 metaG (SPAdes) (version 2) | ecosystem: Host-associated > Plants > Roots > Rhizosphere >... | reverse complement strand
TGATACGCTCGAACCGGTTAATTTCCTACTTGCGGGCGCTGCTCCCTACCCAATCTTCTGACCGGTCTTGCCCCAATCGGCGAGGAAGCTTTTGATGCCGGCGTCGGTCAGCGGATGCTTGAAAAGCTGCTGGATGATTTTCGGTGGTGCCGTCATGACGTCGGCGCCGAGCTTCGCCGCCTCTACGACGTGCATGGGATGGCGGACGCTGGCGACCAGGATCTGGGTCTCGAAATCATACTGGTCGTAGATCTGGCGAACGTCGGCGATCAGCTCCATCCCGTTCTGCCCGATGTCGTCCAGGCGGCCGACGAAGGGCGAGATGAAGGTCGCACCCGCCTTGGCGGCGAGCAGCGCCTGAGCGGCCGAAAAGCAGAGAGTAACGTTGACCATCGTCCCGTCGCCCGTGAGCTTCTGGCAGGTCTTGAGGCCATCGGGCGTCAAGGGCACCTTGACCGCAATGTTTTCGGCGATCTTCCTCAGCACTTCGGCTTCGCGCATCATCCCTGCATGATCGAGCGCCACGACCTCGGCCGAAACGGGGCCCTTCACGACTCCGGCGATTTCCTTCACCACCTCGATGAAGTCCCGGCCGGACTTCTGCACCAGGCTGGGGTTGGTGGTGACTCCGTCGAGCAGCCCGGTCTCGGCTAGGTCACGAATCTCGGCGGTGTCGGCGGTATCCACGAAGAATTTCATGCCATCCGGCCTAGGGTCCGGACCCGCCCCCGGTCAACCCTGGCCGACGACCGCAGCCGGCGCCTGGATCGTCTGCGCCGGGAAATTGACGGCGACCAGGGCGTAGGCGACGGCGAGACCGGACCAGTGCAGCCAGCGCCGCCGCGAAAGCGCCATGGCGATGAAGAGCGAGGCGATCAGCATCGTCGGCAAGGCGATGTCGAGTAGCAGCCCGGCGAGGTCCGCCTCGCCGGCCATCGCCGCGCGCGGTCCATCGGCCGCCAGGGCGCAGGCCAGCGTCAGGTAGAAATAAAGACGGTTGTCGAAATAGAAATGGTCGAGGTCGATCCCGTCCGCGCCGACTTCGTCGGGCAGCACCGCGCTGGCGGCGAGGAAGACGAAGACATTGGGCAGGAGCAGCACGACCAGGCCGGTGAAGCTCACTCGGTCGATCAGAGTCATGCTCCAGATGCTGAAGAATTCCGAAATCAGCAGGAGCAGCACGAACAAGGCCGCCGCGATCGGCAGCGCCGCCCATCGTACCGCGCGGGCGCGGCGGAGCAGCCGGTGGAAGCTGCTCAGGAGATCGGAGAGCGCCAGCGCAAGCACGATGGTGACGAAGGCGCTGAGATAGGAAAAAAGCGTTCCGGCGCCGACCACTTGGTCCCTCCCTGGCGGTGGCGAATCCACCCGCGTTCAGAATTATGGCGACGCCTCGCCGCAGGCAATGCCGATGCCCGCCTCAAACTCTGGCGAGCGCCTCGGCGCGCCGGCCTGAAGAAGCCGACCCGCCCCTATTCCTTCGGCCGCCGCGGCCTCTGCTTGGCCGAGATCGATTTGATGATCAGCTTTTGATCCGCCTTCGGGTCGATCGGCCAGTCGGTCTGCTCCAGCGCGGCCGCGATCAGCGCCTGAATGCGGGCGTCGTCGAACGCCTCGGGCCTGTGCAGTTGGACGTGGCGGACGCGGCTGCCCTCGCCCTTCAGCAGGCCGTGCGGATCGGGCAGCGACTTGCCCCATAGGAAGCAGAGCGTCACCCAGCGCGGCATCACCGCCAGCGACAGGATCGCCTCGCCTGCCTTCTCCGACCGGGCGAAGCCGATCGCGAGGGCATTGTAATTGTCGTAGACCATGATCGTCGCGCCGGGAATCCGCGCCTTCGCTTTGGCGAGCAGCGCGCGGGTCAGTGCCGCCACGTCCGGCGTGAACTTGTCGATGAAGCCGTCGAGCTCGGCCTGCGCGTCCACCTTCAGCCCTCGATCACTTCGTAATGGTGCACGCTGGTTTCGAGCTCGAGGAGATAATCGGGATCGAAATCGTAATAGCGGGCGAGCGTCAGGTCCTCGCCGGCGAAGCGACGGATCACCGCCTCGTCCGCCCACAAGGTGAGCATCTCGACATGGACCACGTCCCCTTCCGGCCGGTGCAGGCACCAGGCGCGCAGATTGCCGTCGGTGGCGCGGTAGTCGGGCAGGGCGACCTCCGCCATCAGCTTCAGATAGTCCGCGGCGAGCGCGGCGGGCACCCGGCCGTGCCAGTGACGTGCGATCATCGCGGCCCCTCCTGCCCATTCAGAATAACCGCCAACGACGGCAAGAGCGAGGTCGATGTCGCGCTTCGCTGTTTCGGATTCCGTTATGGATCAAATGCGGGCGGAGCTTGGCGTTTTGCCGGTTAGTATCGACTCTCATCTTTCGGGGAGGGGGAGGCTTCGATGACTCAGGTGAATGCGGGCGCCGGCGACACGCCGAGCAAGATTTTCAGCGGCTATGATAGCGTCGGAAGCGGAATGCTGACCTCGAGCGCGGTCGAGGGCAAATATTCCGACAGCGGCGGCCGCCAGACGGCCTACGTCCGGGTGTGCGAGAGCGTCAGCGAGGTGGCGGACGCGCTGGAGATCGATGGCTCGCTCTCGATCAGCTACCTCAAGGCCGTCAACGTCACCGCCAAGATGAAGTTCATGAAGAGCCTCAATGTGACGGAGAAGAGCGTCAGCATCGTCGTCTACGCCACCGTGGAAACCGGCACCTGGGCCGTCAAGGATGTCGCCCTGAAAGAGGGAATCAAGCCGCCCGCCAACGACAAGGAAGCGGCGAACTTCGTCCGCGCCTACGGCGATTCCTTCATCAAGGAAGCGACCCAGGGCGGCGAATATTATGCGGTCTACACCTTCCGCACGACGTCCCAGAAAGAGCAGAGCAGCCTCGTCGGCTCGCTCAAGGCGGAAGGTCTTTTCGGCGGCATGACCGCCAAGGCGGAAGTGCAGGCGAAGATCACGAACTTCGTGTCGAAAACCTCGGTGGACTGGACGCTCAAGCAGGAGATGACCGGAATCACGGGGCTCAGCCTTCCAGGCGAGGACAAGCTCATCCAGTTCGCGCTCGATTTCTCCTCGAAGACGATGAACAAGCCGGTGACGACCGGCTTCGCGATCGAATATTACGAGAAGCTCCCGAACTTCGGAGACGGTTTCCGCAAGGTCACCGAAAACCGCCGCCACTTTCTCGGCGACAGGGGCCTGCTGGCAAGCATGGGCCGCCTGCGGGGCGTGGAGCACCAGATCAGGCGGCTGAAGGACATCTATGCCTGCTACAAGTTCGAGGATTCCGACCTCGACTCTCTGAAGAAGAAGGTAGCGACTGACCTGGCGACGGTCGAAGGCCAGGTCGATGCCTGGCGCGACAATCCGACCGGCAACTTCGCGAAGCCGCAGCTTCCGTCGCTGGACGTCGGCGAGCCGGTGCTCGACTTCGCCGCCGGGCAGCCCGCCTCGTTCGGCCAGGAGGGCGGCAACACCTTTGATTTCATGTCGGTCGGCGACGCGTTCCGCAACCGGGTGCGGATCGCCTCGATCAGGCTCGCCGACGGCACCTGGGAAGGTTTCCATGTGATCCGCCGAATCGAGGTCGAATATGCCTCGGAGAAAGGTCGCTGGATGAAGGTCCATGGCGAGGGCGGGAACAGCCGCGAGAAATTCTCCCTGGAGGACGGCCAGTTCCCGTCGCTGCTGCGCATCCGCTATGGCAAGTTCGTCGATGCGATCGAGGTCCATCTCGACGACGGCCGTTCGACCTCGGCGGGCGGCGGCGGCGGCGCCCTCGCGGACTGGAGGCCGGGGCCCGGCGCGGTGGTGCTGGGTTTCGCCGGCCGGGCGGGGGCGGCGCTCGACCAGATCAAGATCATCCACGGCGCGCTGAAGAAGGCCCGCTACGTCAAGACGGACTGAACCCGCCGTCGCACCTTCCGAATCGGCGGCAAAAGGCCGTAAGCGGGAGCAATGAACCGCTGCCGCGTCCTCCTGCTCAACGCCGCCTTGGGCCCGCTCGACTATCGCGTGCCGCCCGGCATGACGGTCGAGCCGGGCTCGATCGTGGTCGCGCCCCTGGGGCCGCGCCAGCTGATCGGCGCGGTCTGGGAGCCGGAGCGGCTCGACGCGGAGGAAGTGGGCGACAACCGCCTCCGGCCGCTGCTCCACGCCTACGACCTGCCGCCGCTGGCTCCGCCGCTCCGGCGGCTGATCGAATGGACCGCCGATTATTATCTCTCGCCGATCGCGGCGGTGCTGCGCATGGCCCTTCCCTCGACCGGTGCGCTGGAAGGGGCGCGCTCGATCACCGAATATCGAGTCACCGGCCATGTCCCCGACCGGCTGACCCCGCAGCGTGCGCAGGCGCTGGAGCGGATCGGCGAGCGGATGGGGCTGGTTCGGGAGCTGGCGATCATCGGCGGCGTTTCCGACGGGGTGATCCGCGGCCTGGTGAAAGCCGGCGCGATCGAGGCGGTCGAGGTCACGATCGACGACCCTTATGCGAAGCCGGATCCGGACCACGACCCGCCGGCGCTCGAAACGGCGCAGGCCGGTGCGGCCGCCGAGCTGCGCAGCGCGGTCGCCGCCGCCGAGTTCGCGCCCTATCTGCTCGACGGAGTCACCGGCTCGGGCAAGACCGAGGTCTATTTCGAGGCGATCGCCGAGGCGATCCGGGGCGACCGGCAAGCCCTGGTCCTGCTCCCGGAGATTGCGCTGACCGAGCCGTTCCTGAAACGCTTCACCGCCCGTTTCGGCTGCGAGCCCGTCGCCTGGCATTCCGGCCTCCGGCAGTCGCAGCGCCGCCGCGCCTGGCGCGCCATCGCTTCGGGCGAGGCGCGGGTGGTCGTCGGCGCCCGCTCGGCCCTGTTCCTGCCTTACCCGAAGCTCGGCCTGATCGTGGTCGACGAGGCGCACGAAGCGAGCTTCAAGCAGGAGGAGGGCGTCCAGTATCACGCACGCGACGTCGCCGTGATGCGCGCCAAGCTGGAGGCGATCCCGGTCGTGCTCGCCTCGGCGACGCCGGCGATCGAGAGCCGCCACATGGCCGAGATCGGCACCTACCGGGAATTGAAGCTGCCCGACCGCTACGGCGGCGCCCGCCTGCCCGAGATGGCGGCGATCGACATGCTTCAGGACCCGCCGCCGCGCGGGGGCTGGCTGGCCGGACAGCTGGTCCAGGCGCTTCAGGACAATCTCGAGGCGGCCGAGCAGAGCCTCCTTTTTCTCAACCGCCGCGGCTACGCTCCGCTCACCCTGTGCCGCCATTGCGGCTACCGCTTCCAATGCCCCAATTGCACCGCCTGGATGGTCGAGCACCGCTTCACCCGCCGGCTCGCCTGCCACCATTGCGGCCATGTCATGCCGGCGCCGCACGCCTGCCCCGAATGCAAGGAGGAGGACAGTCTCGTCGCCTGCGGCCCCGGCGTCGAGCGGATCGCCGACGAGGTGGCGGCGCTCTTCCCCGAGGCGCGCACCGCGATCGTCACCTCCGACACCATCTGGTCGCCCGCGAAGGCAGCCGAGTTCGTCGCACGGATGGAGGCGGGCGAGATCGACATCGTCATCGGCACCCAGCTCGTCACCAAGGGCTATCACTTTCCGAACCTGACCCTGGTCGGCGTGGTCGATGCCGATCTCGGCCTCGCGGGCGGCGATCTGCGCGCCGCCGAGCGCACCTTCCAGCAGATCCGCCAGGTCTCGGGCCGGGCCGGCCGCGGCGACAAGCATGGCCGGGTCCTCGTCCAGACCCACGATCCCAGCGCGCCGGTGATGCAGGCGCTGATCGGCGGCGACGCCGACGGCTTCTACGCCGCGGAAACGGACGCCCGCCGCGCGGCGGCGATGCCGCCCTTCGGCCGACTCGCGGCGATCATCGTCTCGTCGGAAGACCAGGCCGAGGCGGCAGAGACCGCCCGAATGATCGGCCGCGCCGCGCCCAGCCACGAGAACATGATCGTGCTCGGCCCCGCCCCCGCTCCGCTGGCGATGCTGCGCGGCCGCCATCGCCTGCGCCTGCTGGTCCATGCCAGCCGCGCAGTGCCCGTGCAGGAGATCATCCGCGATTGGCTGGGCGGCGTCCGCTGGAAGAACAGCGTCCGCGTCGCCGTCGACGTCGATCCTTACTCCTTCCTCTAGACCGGCCCCTTTCCGGCCCATAGAAACGGACCGGGAGGTTGCATGCGCCGAATTCTGATCCTGTTGCTGGCCTTTTTCGCGCTCGCCTCGCCGGCGCGGGCCGACGACATTTCGGTCGCCGGCCGCTCGGTCGTCCGAGTGGTGGTGATTTCCTTCGGCGAGGATGGCGAGATTGCGGGCTTCGGCCACGGCTCGGGCTTCGCGGTCGCGCCGAACCGGATCATTACCAACGCCCATGTCGTCGCCCAGGCGGCGGAGAGCAAAAGCGTCGCGATCGGCGTCGTCCCCTCGCAGGGCGCGCAGGCGACCCGCGCGCGGATCGTCGCCGTCGATCCGGCCCGCGACCTCGCTTTGCTCGAGGTCGAACAGGGCGGCTTCACTCCGATCCCCATCTATGTGGGCCCGCTGGAGGACGGCGCGCCGATCGCGGCTCTTGGCTATCCCGGCAATGTCGACCTCGCCACCGCGCGCTCGGCTGACGATTATATCACGCCGCTGCCGCCGACCCGCTCGGTCGGCATCTTCTCGAACGTGCGGCCGATCAACGGCATCACCACCCTCCTCCACACCGCCAATATCGCCCGCGGCCATTCGGGCGGGCCTCTGCTCGATCAATGCGGCCGGGTGCTCGGCGTCAACACGCTCATTACCCGCAATCAGGACGGCGACGCGCCCTTCGCTTTCGCCGTCGCCACCCGCGAGCTCACTGTCTTCCTGCGCCAGGCGCATCAGCCCTTCCAGGCGATCGGCAACGAGTGCGTCAGCATGTCGGACCGGCTTCGTCAGGACCGCGATCGCGCCGACGCCGAGGCTCGCGCCCGGGCCGAAGCCGCGGCGGCGGCGGCCCTCAAGGCCCGCGAGACGCACGAGCGAACCCTCGCCCAGATCCAGGAGAGCCGGGAAAACCGGCTGGCACTCGCCATTCTGTTGTTCGCGCTGGCGCTGATCGCGGCCGGCGCGGGCGGTATCATGTACCTCAAGGACCGCCAGAAGCCGGCGATGATCCTCGGCGGCGCCGGCGCCTTCCTGCTCCTCCTCGCGATCGCCTTCTTCCTGTCCCGCCCGAGCTACGCCAGCGCGGAGGCGGCCGAGCCGAAGGCGGCCGGACCGACGGTCGCGCCGGCGACCCCGGCCCGCTTCGCCGGCCACAATCTCTGCCGCCTGGTGCCGGAGCGAAGCCGAATCACCGTCACCACCGCCAACGAGGTGCCGCTCGACTGGACCGAGAGCGGCTGCGTCAACCAGCGCACCCAATATGCCCGCAACGGCGACGTCTGGAGCCGAATCCTGGTGCCCACCGACGAGCCGACCGTCGCGGTGCTCGAATTCCGGCCGGCGACCGGCGAATATGTCGTCACCCGCTACGCGCTCGACGCGCAGGCGATGACGCGGGTGCGCGGCCTGCGGCGCGACGTCGGCATCAAGGCCTGCACCGCCGACAACGAGGCGCGCACCATCCTCGCCGACCAGCAGCGCGAGATCAGCGCGATCCTGCCTCGCTTGCCCAATGAACGCCTTGTCTATGCTTGCGAAAATCAACCGGGAGGCGCATCGGCAGGGCCGTGATCGATTCCCCGGCGGCGGGGACGATCGGGCGAAAACCGTTCTTTTTGGGGAAGGGCGAGTGATCCAAAGGATTTTGATCGCGCTGGCGATGCTGCTGGCGCCGTCGGCCGGACGGGCTGCGTGGCACGAAGCCAAATCGGCCAATTTTGTCGTCTACAGCGACGGCAGCCAGCAGGCCGCACGCGATTTCGCCGAAAAGCTCGAGCGCTTCCACTATGTGCTGCGCCTCTATCACGGCCTGCAGGCGCCGCCATCGCCAAACCGGCTGCGCGTCTTCCTGCTCCCGACGCTTGCCGCGGTCGGCAACATGGCGGGGGGCAGCGGCGTCGCGGGCTATTATGTCGGCGATGCGCGCGCGCAGCTGCTCGTCGGCACCCGCAATCGCGGGACACGCAGCAACGACATCCGCACGCGCCGCGACGAGACCGAGATCGATGCGGAGAGCATCCTGCTCCACGAATATTCCCATCATTTCATGCATCAATATTTTTCGGCAACCTATCCCACCTGGTATCAGGAGGGCTTCGCCGAATTCTGGGGGGCGACCCGGTTCCTGCCCGACAACGTCGTCGAGGTCGGCCGGCCGGTCAATTATCGTTACCAGTCGCTTCAGGGCGGACGCTGGCTGCCCGCCTCGCAGCTGCTTGCCGCGCAAAGCTATGCCGACGTCCCCGAACTGGACCTGCTCTATGCGGAGGGCTGGCTGCTCGTCCGCTACACGTTCGAAAACCGGGAGCGGCACCGGCAGCTCCAGCGCTATCTCGCCCTGATCAACGCCGGCCGGCCTTATGCGGAGGCCGCCGCCGAGGCGTTCGGCGACCTTCAGCGGCTCAATTCCGAATTGTTCACCTTCGCCGGCCGCTCCCGGTTCAACGTGCTGCAGCTTCCGTTCCGGGAACTTCCCGCCGGCGAAATCGCGCTGCGCACGCTGCGGCCCGCCGAGCAGGCGCTGATCGAATATGAGATCCGGCTCGCACAAGGCTCGGTCTCGAACCGCGAGATCGGCGACTTCGCCGGGGAAGTCCGCCGGACCGCGGCGCGCTTTCCCGACGACCCGTTCGCCCTCGCCTTGCTGACCGAAGCCGAACGCCTGGCCGGCAATCGCGACGCCGCGGAGGCGGCCGCCCAGCGCTGGGCGGCGGAGGCGCCGAATGACGGCCGCGCCTTGATGTACCAGGGCCAGTTGCGGATCGACGCCCTGCGCGCGGCGGGATCGGCGGATCGGGCGGCGTGGGGCGCGGCGCGTGAGCTGCTGACGCGCGCCAACCAGCTGACGCCGAACGACCCATTGATCCTGCAGGCCTATTACGACAGCTTCGCGACGGCGAACGGGCTGCCCCCGGAGGCGGCTCAGAACGCACTCTACGCGGCGATGGAGCTCGCGCCGGACGACGAGGAGCTGCGCTACAAGGTGGCGAACGATTTCGAACGGCGGGACATGATTCCGGAGGCGATCGCCATCATCCGCCCCCTCGCTTACCAGCTCCCGTCGCGCGACAGCGAATCGGCCGGCGAACGGCGGCGGCGCGAGGCGCGCGAGGACCGCGAGCGCCAGGCCGGCCGCGCCCGTCGGGAAACCGCCCGCGAGATGCTTGCGCGGCTGGAGGCGCGGACCGGCGGCAGGCCGGCGTCACCACCGCCGGCCCGCAGCAATTGACCGCTCAGGCGCTGCCTCGCTCCCTGGCGAGCAGCTTCGCCTTGCGCTCCAGCCCATAGGCATAGCCGCCGGCGCTGCCGTCGGTGCGGATCACCCGGTGGCAGGGGATCAGCACGGCGACATTGTTGGCGCCGTTGGCGGTTCCCGCCGCGCGCACCGCCGCCGGCCTGCCGACCGCCGCGGCGATCTGCGCGTAGGTCCGGGTCTGGCCGGCCGGAATCCGCATCAGCTCGCGCCAGACCGCCTCCTGGAAGGCGGTCCCCTGGATATCGAGCGGCAGATCGTGCGGCTTCTCCGGCGCGTTCACCGCCGCCACGGTCCGCTGGACCAATTTGGCCATCTCCGCACCGCCATGTTCAATGGCCGCGTTCGGGAAACGCCGGCGGAGAGCCGACTCGTCCTCGTCGAAGGAGAGCCGGCAAATGCCCTTGTCGGTCGCCGCGACCAGCATCGTACCGAGGTCGGTCTCAGCCGTCGCCCAGCGGATCGTCTCGCCGCGGCCGCCGTCGCGCCAGGCCGAGGGGGTCATTCCGAGCCGGCCCTTGGCGTCGGCGTAGAAGCGGGCGGGGCCGGAGTAGCCGGCGTCGTAGATCGCATCCGTGATCCGTTCATTATCCTCCAGCGCAGTCTCCGTCCGCCGGGCGCGCAGGCTGCGATAATAAGCGGCCGGCGTGACCCCGGTAGCCCGCTTGAACAGCCGGTGGAAATGGTGCGGCGAATAGCCGGCGGTGGCGGCGAGATCATCGAGCGATGGCGCCTCCTCGGCCCGGGTCAGCAGCCGGAACGCCTTGCCGAGCGCCGCATCCTCGCGGCTTACCTCGTCCGGCAGGCACCTGAGGCAGGAGCGGTAGCCGGCCGCCTGCGCGTCGGCGACGCTGCGGAAGAATTCGACATTCTCGCGCTTCGGCCGCCGCGCCGGGCAGCTCGGCCGGCAATAGATGCCGGTGGTCTTCACGCCGCCGAAGATACGCCCGTCCCAGCCGCGGTCGCGCCGCTCGAAGACCGCCCATGCCTCCTCGTCGAAAATGGGGTGAAGGTCGTTCACCGGCATGGATGTATCGCGTGGGGAAGCGGTTGCAAGGCTTGCCATCTTCAGGTCCTTTCAATCCGCGCCAGGAAGCAGCCGTAAGCCGCATTGTGCGCGTGGATGGTGTCGATCTCTGCATTGTCGAACAGCGCCCGGATCTTCGTGTCGGCCTCGCCCGGCAGCGCCAGCAACCCGGCCTTGAGCATTCCGTCACCGTCGAAGCCGCGAAGGCTGATCGTCCTGCTGTCGAGATAAGGCGGGGTCTCGTCGGCATAGGCGCCGGTCGCCGCGTCCTTGCGAACGTAGATGGCGTGCGCGGTCCGGAACGGGCCGTCGACATCGTTGGAGACATGGTTGACGAGAACAAGCTCCTCCCCCGGCTCGGCCTCCGCCAGGCTCACCCGGCACGGATAGCCGGGCCCGTTCGCGATCATCCGCACCGCCCGGTGCACGGCGAGCTCGCCGTCCATCATCCCGAACAGGCTTTCGAACGCCTCCGGCGCCAAGCCTTCCATTCTGTAAGCCATCGTCGAATCTCCTCGCTCGAATACCTTTTGGCAGGCTCCAGCGAGGCTCGCGTCCCGCTCCTTGCTTTCAAAGCAGCTTTGGACAAGGTCGTTGTATGAAGACACGTTTTTGGTTTTTCTTCCTGACCGGCTTCATCGTTCTCGTTGCGGCGGGTGGAGGATGGTTTCTATACGCGCCCACCGCTGCGCCGGAACCAGGCAGGCCCGAAACGAAGGCAAGGCTGGCGAGGGCCACCGAGGCGGAGATACGCTTGCTGGAGGAGCAGTCGGTCGAAGCTTGTCGTTGTGCGCGCCGGTTACCGGTCGGGAACCCCCAGCGCGAGACTTGTTGGTCCCGGTTCAACCGTGATCTCGCGCGTTATCAGCACTCGAGCGCCGATACGATGTGCATGCCCATATCTCCGGAGCTGGTCTGCTTCGATGAAACGGCGGCGGTCGATCACAGATGCATCGTCAGATCCTACGGCGGCGACGCCTGCACGGCGGAAGAGGCCCGCATTCTCGAGACCATTTGGTACGAAGAGGAAGACCACCCGACCCCCGGGCGTGATCGATGGGCGGAAGCGGTTCAGGCATTTATTCGGGGCGACAGGGTCGCTGCTCCGCGATCTTCCGGAGCTTGCACCGGCTAGCAAAACCGGCCATCTTGCATCGCAGCAAAGCGCCTGCTAGGGCGCCCGCGACCCGGCCGGAGCGCGCTTGCGCTCGCATCGCGCATGGGACGAAAATCCGATCCAGGAGTTACGACGCGCGTGGATATTTCCGGCGGCATTCAGGCAAGCTTGGCGGGGCGCTACGCGATCGCGCTGTTCGAGCTGGCCCGTGAGGAAAAGCAGCTCGAAGCGGTCGGCGCCAGCCTCGCCGCGGCGAAGCAGGCGCTCGCCGAATCGGAGGATTTCCGGGCGCTGACGACCAGCCCGCTGGTCGGCCGCGAGCTCGCCATGCGCACCGTCGCCTCCACCGCCGAGGCGATGAATCTCGACCCGATCACCACCAAGTTCCTCGGCCTACTGGCGAAGAATCGCCGCCTGGCCCAGCTCGGCAACGTCATCCGCGCCTTCAACACCCTGACCGCGCGCCACCGCGGCGAGATCAATGCCGAGGTGACCTCCGCCCGGCCGCTCGACGACGGGCAGCTGGATGCGATCCGCAAGACTCTCCGCGCCCGCATGGGCCGCGACATCGCCGTCGAGATGAACGTCGACCCCGCCATATTGGGCGGCCTCGTCGTCAAGATCGGCAGCCAGATGATCGACGGCTCCATCCGCACCAAATTGAACAATCTCGCACAGGCGATGAAAGGCTGAAAATGGACATCCGCGCCGCTGAAATTTCCAAGGTCATCAAGGAGCAGATCGCCGGTTTCGGCACCGACGCGCAGGTCAGCGAAGTCGGCA
>Ga0207682_10001139_pt1 | contig 12314 bp, 14 predicted proteins | sample KBSM63metaG_FD_184332 | JGI IMG/M metagenome (GOLD analysis project Ga0207682, IMG submission 184332) | Miscanthus rhizosphere microbial communities from Kellogg Biological Station, Michigan, USA - KBS M6-3 metaG (SPAdes) (version 2) | ecosystem: Host-associated > Plants > Roots > Rhizosphere >... | reverse complement strand
GGCGGACGTGTGCCGTCAGGAACCGCACGGCCACGGCCCCGTTCAGCCGGCCGAGGTACGGATGCGTGACGCGCGCGCGGCCCTGCCCATGAGCCTGCGCGAACCGGTCGAGGAAAACCCCGGCGCGTTCGGCGAGCCGGCGGGCTCCATCCTCGGGTGTCCGGGACGTGGAGGTGGGACGGACCTCCCGGGGAGCCCGAACGCCCTTCGGGAATCTGCCGGCGAGGATCGGCGCGAGGAACCGCAACCGCAGGATCGGGCGCATCCACCAGGGAACGATCATCCGAAAGCCGCCCGTGCCGTCGATCTCCGAGAGCACCGGGTCGTAGGCGACCGCCAGGTGCTCCGCGATCTGCGCGGGGGTCCATTTCTTCTCCGCCGGAGACCTCTCCCAGTCCGCCGCCGAGACCGAGCGGATCGCGGCGGCACATGTGGCGACGGCCTGCCGATGGTCGTCCGCGGCCTGCGCGAACCGATCGGACGCCTTCATGCGGACGACGAAGTCGAGCGCGCCGCCTGGATCTCGAAGGCGTTGTCGGAATAGACGCCGCGGCCCCGGGCGAGCGCCACGACGCTCGACGCGAGATAGAGAGGCGGAAAGAGCGGGCCCCAGACCTCGTACTGGTGGACGTGCACGCGTTCGTGCGCACGCGTATCGACGAGAGCGCTCTCGGTCGCGGCGAGGACCACGTGCCCGAGCGTGATCGCCGAGATCGGGAATCCCGGGACGGCCCGCGTCAGCAGCCCCCGGAGCGCGCCGCCCGACGCTTCGAGAATGCCGGCGCGGCAACGTGCCCGACCTCGAGTGACCAGAGCGAGCGCCACGAGCGGAAGCGCCGCCACGGAAACGGGCGCCGCCCACAAGTAGACCGCGAGGCGCTTCATGGGGCCGGTCATGGGGCGCCGGTCATGGCGCCGGTCACGGAGCGCCGGCCATCGATGCCTCGCCGCCCTCGGGGCCGTAGAAGAGGACCCAGACGACGAGATCGTCCGTGAAGCTCTCGAACCGGTGCTCGGCAAACGCCGGAACGAAGAGGATGTCGCCCGGGCCGAACTGCTCGAGCGTCGAGCCGTTGCGGAACTCTCCCCGTCCGGAGACGACGACGTAGACCTCGTCGCGCGTGTGCGGCTTCTGGGGATCTGTGCCTCGGGGCGCGTAGATCTCGATGTCGAGGGTCCCGTGCTCGAGCACCGTCGCGAAGCGCTCGCCCTTGGGACCCGGGAGGCGCGTCAGGGCGTCCGTCACGCTCACCCGCCACTTGTCCTGGTACATGTCGTCCCTCCCCGCGCCGATAGCCGCGCTCCGAGCCTACATCTCTTCCAGCGTGCGCCCCTTCGTCTCCCGGACGAATCGGGCGACGAAGACGAGCGAGAGGGCCGCGGCCGCGGTGTAGAGACCATAGGCGAAGCCCAGGCCCGCCTTCGAGAGGCCGGGAAAAGTCAGCGTGACGAGCCAGTTTGCGATCCACTGCGCCGCCGCCGCGAGCGCGAGCGCGGCGCCGCGGATCCTGTTGTTGAACATCTCGCCGAGGAGGACCCACACGATCGGTCCCCACGAGAAGCCGAACGCGAACACGTAGAGGTTGGCGGCAACGAGCGCGGCCGTCCCGCTCGAGCCCGCGAGCACCGGAGCGCCGTTCGCGTCGACGCCGGCGTTCGCGAAGAGCCACGCCATCGCGCCGAGTGTCAGGGTCATGCCGATCGAGCCCGCGATCAGGAGGGGCTTGCGCCCGAAGCGGTCCACGAACGCGATGGCGATCAGCGTCGTGACGATGTTGATGATGCCCGTGATGGTGCTGATGCGCATGGAGTCGGACTCGGTGAACCCCACGGAGTGCCATAGCGCCGTGCTGTAGTAGAAGATCACGTTGATCCCGACGAACTGCTGGAAGACCGAAAGGCCGATCCCGACCCACACGATCGGCAGAAGGCCGAGCTTCGGAGCGCGCAGGTCCGCCAGGCGGGACGGCCGCTCCGAACCGATCGTCTGCTGAATCTCCCGGATCCGGCCCGGCACGTCGGGGTCGCCGATCTTCGTCAGGACTGCCGCGGCCTGCGGCGCCCGCCCCGACTTCACGAGGTAACGCGGGGACTCCGGGAGGAAAAACGCCGCGAGGCCGTAGACCACGGCCGGGAGAACCTCGACGTAGAACATCCACCGCCACGCCGGGATGCCGAACCAGAAGGGCGCGTCTGGAGACCCCGCGGTGTGCGCGATGAGGTCGTTGACGCCGAGCGCCAGGAATATGCCGGTGACGATCGCGAGCTGCTGCAGCGAACCGAGCCTTCCTCGGATGCGCGCGGGCGCGACCTCGGCGATGTACGCGGGTGCGATGACGCTCGCCGCGCCGACGGCGATCCCGCCGAGGAACCGCCATGTCGAGAAGGTCAGGAGGCTCTCCGCGATGCCCGAGCCGATGGAGCTCGCCGCGAAGAGAAGCGCGGTCAGCTTCATCGCCGGGATGCGGCCCCACCGGTCGGCCACCCGGCCCGCGATCAGCGCGCCGACCGCCGAGCCGAGGAGGGCCGAGGCGACCGCGAAGCCCAGGCGCCCCGGATCGGCCTTGAAGTGCCGCTCGAGCGCGCCGACCGTGCCGTTCACGACGGCCGTGTCGTAGCCGAACAGGAAACCGCCAAGGGCGGCCGCGACCGCGATGAGGACGACGTAGCCGAGGCCCGACGGGGCGACCGCAGGGGCTCTACTGCTCATCGGCAAACACCTCCGCAATCGCCGGCGCCCTTCCCGTGAAGGACTCGTCGCTGTTGACGAGCAGGGCGACGACGAGCCGTTGCTCGGGATAGATCACGAGATTCGCGGTGCCGCCCTGCGCGCCGCCGGAATGCCGCACGCGGCGCCGGCCCTTCGCGTCGCGGTCGACCGTCCAGCCGATGCCATAGTCGGTGTCCTTGCCGTCCGACGTCTTCATCGACGTCCACAGGAGGTTCACCGTCTCGGGGCGGAGCAGGCGGCCATCGAGAAGAGCGTTGGCGAAGGCCACGAGATCTTCGGCCGTCGAAAGGAATCCTCCGCCGGCCCACTTGTAGCTGTTGTCGACGTAGCCCGCGTTCTCGACGATCCCCGACTCCGTGCGCGTGTAGAAGCGGGCCCGCCCGGGGATGATCGGCGCCGGCTGGTCGGCGGTCGTGTGCGTCATCCCGGCCGGCTGAAAGACGCGCCGCGTCATGAGCTCGAGAAACGGCTCGCCGCTGGCGGCTTCGAGGACGGCCGAGATCAGGTTCCAGCCGTACGAGGAATACGAGAAGCGCGTCCCGGGCTCGAAGAGCAGCGCGTCCTTTTCGAAGATGACGAGGCCCGCGCGCACCGTGTCGTAATGGTCGCGGATCTCGAACTCGCCCTTCTCGTAGTGGCGGATGCCGGCGAGGTGGCCGGCGAGCTGCCGCGTCGTGATGGGCCAGGCTTTCTTCGGAAAGTCCGGAACGTACTTCTGGATCGGCACGTCGAGATCGAGCTTGCCCTCCTGGACGAGCAGGCCGATCGCCGCCGCCGTCAGAGGCTTCGACACGCTGCCGATGCGGAGCCGCGTCTCCGGTCCGACGGGCACGTCGAGCTCGACGTCGGCGCAGCCGAAGCTGCGGCTCCAGACGAGACGGCCGCCGCGGGAGACCGCGATCTGCGCGCCCGGAGCGAGGGTGCGGGACATCGAGAGCTCGATGATCTCGGTCGCGTGGGCCACGCCGGATTGCGGCCCGGCCGCCGACTGAGCGAGGCCGGAGGACACTCGAAGCAGCGCCACGGCGCCGCCGAAGGCGAGAGCGAGAATCCGGCGAAGCCGCCCCCGGTCCATTTTCAGGAGCGCCACGCGACCAGAATGACGCCCATGAGGATCAGGTACGCGATCTGGTAGCCCGCGTCGATCAGCCACGCGGAGAGCCGCTTCTCCGAAAACATGTTCGCCGTCAGCGAGAGGGTCGCCGCAAATCCGATCCCCAGGACGGCGCCGAGCTTCACGCCTCCGACGATCATACGCACGTCCATGCGGCCGATCAGGATCGACATGGCCAGGGCCATGACAACGTAGCAGACGAACGAGACCGCGTAGGCCCGGCCCGCCGAGGCGCGCATCTGCGCGATCTTCTCTTCGGTGTAGCCGTGGGCGCGGACCCACGCGCGCCCGAAGAGAAACGGGGAGTACCAGAGCGCGCCGAGGACGAAGACCGCGATGGCCGAAAGCAGGACCGGGAGGATGCGGACGGATTGCCACATGACGGCCTCCTCAGGACTTTCCCTCGCGCGCCAGCGTGCGCTCGAGGAGGGCTTCGTAGATGGGGCGCGCCCCGAGAAGGCGCGCCGTCAGATCCGCGGCGACCGCCGCGTAGACGAGCGGTACGAGCGCGGGGAGCGCCCCCGTCATTTCGATCATGAGCACGATGCCGGTCGCCGGCGCTCGGACCGAGCCGGCGAAGAGAGCCCCCATGCCCACGATCGCGAAGATCGGAAGGGCGGCGGTGACCCCGAGCGGCCGAAACTGTTCCACCGCGTGGCCGACGAGAACGCCGGCCTCGGCGCCGAGGACGAGGAGCGGCGCGAAGAGCCCGCCCGCCGCGCCGGTCGCGTAGCTCGCGAGGGTCAGCGCGAAGCGGGCGAGGAAAACGGCGGCGGCGCCGGCGGCGTCGAGCGGCGCCCGAAGGGATTGCTCGATCAGCCCGTCGCCCGGACCGAGCAGGCGAGGCGCGAAGAACCCCACGGCTCCGACCGCCGCGCCGACGATCAGGGCGATTGTTAGGGCATGCCCGCGCGCTCTCAGTCGATCGAACAGCCCGAGCGTGACGAGCAGGAGACGGTTGAAGAGCGCGCCGATCGCTCCGGCCGCCACTCCCAGGAGCAGCAACGGCAGGAAGGCCGAGACTCCCGGGCGCTCGACCACGATGGCGCCGAGCTGCGGCGCGCGGCCGAGGAGGCTTCGATAGACCTGATCGGACGTCACACAGGCGAGCAGGGCCGCCAGCGCGTGCCGCGGCGTCCGAAGCACCTTCAACTCCTCGAGCACGAAGAGCGTTCCCGCGAGCGGCGCGTTGAACGCGGCGGCGAGACCCGCTCCCGCTCCGGCGGCGAGAAGCGTCTGGCCGCGCTCGCCCGACGCGGTGAGCGGCCCGCCCAGCGCGCGGCCGAGCGCCGCGCCCATGAACACGGTCGGGCCCTCGCGCCCGAGGGTCAGGCCGCCGCCGATCGCGAGCAGGCCTCCGGTGAATTTGACCCAGAGGATCCGCGGCCACTTCACGTCGACGTCGCGGTGAAGCGCGGCTTCGACCTGCGGAATGCCGCTGCCCGAGGTCTCGGGAGCGAACCGCCGGACGACCGCGACGCCGGCCCAGACGGCGAGCGCGGAGAAGAGGATCGCGACCGGGAGTTTCCAGTCGCCCGTCGGCGCGCCGCGCGCCCCGCCCTCGCGCAGCCAGGCCGCCCGGGCGAGCGCCCACTGGAATGCGACCGCGATCCCTCCGGAGAGAAGCCCGACCGCGATCGCGAGCCCGAAGAGCGCCGAATGATCGGCGACGCGCTCGAGGCTCGGGGACCGGGACGCCACCGCTGTCGCCCCGGCGCTACTTGGCCGCCGGCGGGCTCGCGGGCGGAGGCGGTTCCGCCGACGCGAGATCCGCGACGTACCGCCACTTGCCTCCCGACTTCTTCGAGACGTTCACAAAGCGTCCCTTCAACACGACGTTGCCTCCGCCGGCTTTGGGCTTGAGGACCAGCGTGAAGTGGCCCCAGGCCGTCGAAAGATCCCCGGACGTCTGGTACACGGCGTCCGCCAGCGAAGCATCGACGACCGAGTTCGCCGCCAGAAGACCCGTGTATGCCGCCCGGATCGCCTTCTCGCCCCGCGCCTCGGGAGCGTCGGGCAGCCACATCACGGCGTCCGGCCAGTAGCACGCGACGAGCGCGTCGACGTCGTTGGCCTTGACCGCTTTGAGCCAGGCGGCATCGACGTCTTTCGCTCCCTCTTCGGCGGCGACAACGGTGGCGGACGCGGCGAGTCCGAGCAGACATGCCAGGAGCGGCAGGATTCTCCGTCTCATCGGTTCCCCCCTTCGAAGCTTGCGGAGAATCATATCCGTCATCGCGGAGAACGCGCTTCGATCGCGACGTCCACGCGGACCGGAACGACCACGCGCAGAAAAGCGCCGGGCGTGAGCTCGACCAGGAAGCCGCGGCGGCCTCCGTTCACGAGAAAGCGTTCCAGCGACAAGATCGACGCTTCGACGTAGGTCGGAAGGGAGCGGCGCGTCCCGAACGGGCTCACCCCCCCGGGCACGTACCCCGTGTGCTTCTCGACCGCCGCCGCGGTCGCCGGCGCCACCTCGCGAGCGCCGATCTGCCGTGCGAGCTCCCGGGTCGACACCTCCCGGTCGCCGTGCATGAGGACGAGGAGCGGCTGCGGCTTCCCCTCGCGTCCCCGCGACTCCATCACGAGCGTCTTGACGACGCGATGCTCGTCGACGCCGAGGGCCTCGGCGGAGTGGCGCGTCCCGCCTCGCTCGACGTAATCGTAGACGTGAGCCACGAACTCGACGCCGGCCGCTTTCAGCACGCGAACGGCCGCCGTGGACGGCAGGTTCAGGGTCGGCACGACTGGTGGGCGATCGCCCACAGAAGGGCCGCGAGCCAGCCGAAGACGAGCAGACCCGCGAGGCCGAGCACGATCGGCCGCTGGAAGAGCGAGAACGAGGTTCGGACGAGAGGCGCTCCGCAGCGCGCGCAGGTCTGGCGTTCGCCGAGGTCGTTCTCGGCCTGGCAGCTCCAGCAGGTCAATCGAACTCCACGCGGGAAGGCGCCTGGTCCGCGCCGACGCGTCCGGCTTCGATGTCGGCCTTGAAGTAGTTCTCGCCCCGCATGGGCGCTCCGGACATGCGCCGGAGCATCGCGATCTGGCCGACGTGTGTCAGCGCGTCGGCGATCGGTCCCTGGAAGAGCTTCTCGGCCGGACACCGGAGCGGAATCCCGGAGGCGAGCCGCGCGTCGAGACGCTCGAGCGCGCCATGAAACTTCGCGACGTCCGCCTCCCACGCGCCGGGCGTCGACTCCTCGAAGTGGTGGCGACCCTCGATGAGATGGAGCGCCCAGGCCAGCAGGTCGTTGATGTGCGCGAGGATCTGCCCGGGCGTGCGCGTGCCCTCGCTCGCCTGGAAGACCGGGAACGAGGCCGGCGCGCCGCGCACGGCCTTGCCTCCGCGATACGCCAGGGTGGCGACGGTGTGCCGCAGGAGCTCGGCGCCGCTCACCCCAGGTCTCCCAGCTGCGTCAGCATTCCGAGCTCGTCCACGTTGTCCCAGTGCTCCACGATCCGGCCTTCCCGGAGCCGGAAGAAATCCATCCCGCGCACCAGGATCCCTTTGCCGCTTGGCGGGATTCCGAGGAACGCCTCCCCCTTGTGGGTCCCGCGCCAGGAGTAGCGCGCCGCGACGAGGTCGCCCTCGGCGACGAGCTCCTCGAGCGTGAAGCGCAGGTCCGGAAATGCCTCCCGGAGAGTCTCGACCCTCCCTTTCACTCCCGCCGCACCCGACGGCTGATCCGGCACCGGGTTGTGCTCCACGTAGGCGGCGCCGATCAGGGTGTCGAGGAGGGCGAGCTTGCCGGCGTTCCACACTTCGTCGAAGAGTCTCCGGACGCAGTCCTTGTTCGCTTCGGACATTTCTAGTGACGCCTCGACGGCGCCGGACGGGAGCAAACGGCCGTTGAGCAACATCCCATGGTGAAAAAGCTCCTTTCCGTCATGTTCATCCGCGTTTCCTCAATCCGCTCCGATTCTCGAAGCGATTTCCTTGACGAGCTTCGCTGCGACCATCGCGGTCATCCCCGAGGAGTCCATGCGGGGGTTGAACTCGACGACGTCGCCGCCCACGACGTCTCCGCGCAGCCGCTGGATCACGTCGATGGCCTGGCGGGTCGAGAGGCCGCCCGGCTCCCGGTGAGACACTCCGGGCGCGAACGCCGGATCGAGGCCGTCCAGGTCGAAGGTCACGTAGACGGGACCGTCGAAGCGGATCTCGAGCCCGTCCCGAAAGTCCTTCATCTCGATCATCTCGACGCCGAAACGCGCGGCCTGCTCCCGCTGATGGTCGTTGGCCGTGCGGATGCCGACCTGGACGAGGCGGCGGGCAAGCCTCTCTTCCATGATCCGGGCGAACGGGCAGGCGTGGGAGACGCGATTGCCCTCGAACTCGTCGTAGAGGTCGGGATGCGCGTCGAAGTGCAGGATCGAAAGGTCCGGGTACTTTCGGGCGAATGCGCGCACGATCGGATACGTGATCGCGTGGTCGCCACCGAGCGACACGGGCGCGTACCCGTTCCCCAGCAGGTGCCCGATCGCCGCCTCGATGCGCCCGAACGTGTCCGCTCCGGCTTCTTCGCCGAGGTCGCCGGCGTCGTAGAACGCGTCGCGGGAGAGCTCCCGCCGGTTCTCGGTCCAGGGATTCGAGGACTCGCAGAAGAGCGCCTCGCGGATGAGCGGCGGCGCGTCGGCGGCGCCGCGCAGGTACGAGGAGTTGGCATCGGAACGGAATCCGACGAGAGCCAGCCGCGTCACGACGGCTCGAAGAGGACGGCGAGCATCACGAAGTCACCTCCGCTCGTGCCGGCGTCATAGTGCTCTCTCCATCCGGATGATGGGCAGCGCCGTCCCGTCCGGCATCGGCGCTTCCATGGGCTCGCACTCTTCGAAACCGAGAGCGCGATAGAACGGCACACCCGGCAGAGTCGAGGCCAGCTCGATTCTCTGGAAGCCCGCGGCGCGCGCGGCTTCGAGGCAGGCGTCGACGATCGCCGAGCCCACGCCCCGGCGGGCGAAACTGGGATGCACGAAGAAGGCGCGGATGCGCGCCGCCTCGGTCCGGGGATCGAGGTACGGATCCTCGCCGGACTTCATCTGGTCGCCTCCGTACAACGTCCGGCGTCGGCTCCACCCGCCGCAACCCGCGAGCGCGCCGCCCTCCTCGACGACGAAGTACGTGCCGTCGGTGATCAGCCTCGTGTCGGGCCCGAAGATGTAACGGATCGCGGCCTCGGTTTGCGCCTCCGTGTAGAAGCCCCGGGACAGTGCCCGCGCCGACGCGGGAATCAGCTCCACGAGCGCCGGGAGATCCCCGATCGTCGCGAGCCTGAGAGTCATCGTTCCCAGTCTATCGAACGGAACGTGGCTCCGATTCCGGCAGTTCGATGGGTGGTAGGCCGGCCGCCTTGCGCCATTCGAGGAGGATCGCGTGGAAGCGCTCGGGCCGGTCGCCGGTGGGGTCGATCCGGCCGCCGGGCATCAGGGATTCCAGCTCCGCCGGCTTCGTTTTGCGAGCCCATTCCTTGAACTGGTCGAAGCGATCCTCGACCGCCGCGGTCGAGCCGCGGGGCTCATAGAGAAAACCCGAGATCTTCCCGGACGCATCCATCCACCACGTCGCCCGGAACTTCTGCGGCGGCCGCTCGATGAGGCGGTAGAAGTCGTTGATCTCCGTGCCGTCGGCGGTCACGACGTCACCCGCCTCGCGGAAGCCGGAGTAGTCGTTGCGCGAGTGGAAGTAGTCGTCCCAGTGGGACCATTTGGAGACGAGTCCCCAGGCCTCTCCCGGCCCCGACCTCTTGTCGAACCAGATCCGCGGGTCCGGCGCCATCAGAGCGCTCGCGGCGGCTTCGTCGCCGGCCTTGCGCGCCGCCATGAGCTCCTGGACTCTGGCGATCCCGAGGGCGTCCTTCGTCACGACGCCGCCCTTCATCACCCAGGCGACCTTCTCGAGGGTCTGGACGTCGCGGAGCGGGTTGCCGCGGACCGCGATGATGTCGGCAAACCGGCCGGGCGCGATCGCGCCGACGCGATCCGACCAGCCCAGAAGCTCCGCCGCATTCACGGTCGCGGCTCGAATGGCCTCGAGCGGAGTCATGCCGTGCGCCGCCATCCACACGATCTCTTTGGCGTTCTGGCCGTGCGGCAGGACCGACTGGTCCGAGCCCATCGCGATCCTGACCCCCGCATGGACGGCCTTGCGGAAGCCTTCCTCGCTGCCGCGCCGGAAACCGGCCTCGCGCTCCTTGCGCCAGGCCGGGGCGTCCTCTTTCTCGGCCTCTTCGTCGACGACCCAGATCGCTCCGGTCGGCACGAGGAAGACGCCCTTCTCCTTCATCATGCGTATGCCTTCGTCGTCGATGAGCGTGCCGTGCTCGACCGAATCGACGCCCGCGCGGATCGCCGTCTTGATGGCGTCGGTGCCGTGGGCGTGCGCCGCCACCTTCTTGCCGTAGCGGTGCCCTTCCTCGACGATCGCCTTCATCTCCTCGAGCGTGAACTGCGTCTCGCTCGGGACGTTCTTCCCCTCGCTGCCGCCCTCGCTGGCCATGATCTTCAGGACGTCCGCCCCGTACTTGATCTCGTAGCGCGCCAGCTTGCGGACGCCGTCGACGCCGTCCGCGATGCCCGACTCGCCGCCCACCGTGATCGTGGGCGAGAGCCCTTCCACGTCCTCGTTGTGTCCCCCGGTCGAGCCGATGGCGAGCGTGGCGACCAGCATCCTCGGGCCGACGACGTCGCCCCGGTCGATCGCGTCGCGCAGGGCGACGTCGGCGAAGTCCTTCGCCCAGAGGTCCCGCACGGTCGTGAACCCGGCGTCCAGCGTGATCTTCGCCCGCGCGGCGGAGGTCACGGCGTCCTGCATCGGACCGCCCTCGAGCAGGAAACGGTACGTCGTCGTGACGTGGGTGTGGCAGTCGATCAGGCCCGGCAGGATCGTCACGTCTCCGAGGTCGAAGACCTCCGCGCCGCGCGGGATCGCGAGTCCCGGCCCCACCGCGGTGATCTTCTCGCCCTCGATCAGCACGACCGGGTTCTCGACGATGCGCCCGGCCACGACGTCGAGCATCGCCGCTGCCCGGACCGCCTTTCGCGCCGGAGGTGTGGGCGCCGCCCACGCCAGCAGCGTCGCCGCCAGAACTGCAGCCGCCGCTCTCAACACCGCTTCAACCTTCAACCTTCAACCTTCAACTTCTGTATCTACTTCGCGAGGTAATCCTTGACGTTCTCCTTCGTAATCATCGCAGTCGGCAGCACGATCGTCTTCGGCACCTTCTCGCCCTTGAAGATCTTCTCGGCGACCTCGATCGCCTCCTTGCCGCCGGTCGGGTAGATGAACGTGGCCGAGAGCTTCCCGTCGGCAACCGCCTGGCGGCCGCCGTCGAGTCCCGGAAGGGCGTCGATGCCGACGAACATCATCTGCCCGTCGCGACCCTTGGCCTTGGCGGCGAGAAAGGCTCCCATGGCCATCGGGTCATTGTGCGCGTAGACCAGATCGATCTTCTCGTGCGCGGACAGGGCGGACTCCATCTGCGCCATCGCCTCCTCGCGCAGCCAGTTGGCCACCGGGTCGTGGACGATCTTGATGTCCGGGGACGCCGCGATCGCTTCCCGGAAGCCCTCGCTGCGGTCGCGGGCCGGAGGCGAGCCCGGAAGGCCCTTGATCTCGACGATGTCTCCCTTGCCATTCAGCGCCTTGACGATGAACTCGCCGGCGGCCTTGCCGATCTGGCGATTGTCGGCCCCGATGAAGGTCGTGTACGTGTCGCCTTCGATCGCGCGGTCGAGCACGATGACCGGGATCCCCTGCTCGAAGACGCGGCGGACGATCGGCGTCAGGGGCTTGGCCTCGTTCGGCGAAATGATGAGCAGGTCGATCTTCTGCCTCAGAAAGTTCTCGACGTCGGCGACCTGCTTGGCGTTGTCCTGCTGGGCGTCGGCGTAAGCGATCTCGATGTCGGGCTGGCTCTTGGCCGCCGCGGCGACGTCGGCGTTCATCGACACGCGCCACGGCTCGCCGAGGTTGCACTGCGAGAAGCCGATCAGGTGCTTTCCGGACTTTGCCTTGCCGCAGCCGCCGGCGGCCAGCAGCACGGCCGCCGCGAGCAGCGCGAGGGCGCCGACGCCGACTCGCTTATCGCCGCTTCCGCTGAAGCCAGACCGCTCCGAGGATGATGACGCCCTTGAGGATGAGCTGCAGGTTCGCATCGACATTGTTCAACCCCATGATGTTGTTGATGACTCCGATGATCAGCACGCCGACGAGCGTACCGCCGACCGATCCGATTCCGCCCGAAAGACTCGTCCCCCCGATGACGACCGCCGCGATCGCGTCGAGCTCGTAGGCCACCCCGTCGTTGGGATTGCCCTGCTCGAGCTGCGCGCAGTGGACGATGCCCGCGAGGGCCGCCAGCACGGACGCGATGACGTACACGCCGGCCTTGTGCCAGGGCACGCGGATCCCCGAAATCCGCGCCGCCGTCTCGTTGTCGCCGATGGCATAGAGATACCGGCCGGGGCTCG
>Ga0207682_10001135_pt1 | contig 12328 bp, 8 predicted proteins | sample KBSM63metaG_FD_184332 | JGI IMG/M metagenome (GOLD analysis project Ga0207682, IMG submission 184332) | Miscanthus rhizosphere microbial communities from Kellogg Biological Station, Michigan, USA - KBS M6-3 metaG (SPAdes) (version 2) | ecosystem: Host-associated > Plants > Roots > Rhizosphere >... | reverse complement strand
AGGACGCAGGATTTTACATTAATGTGCCCCGGTGGCTGTGACGCATTCTGCACCCGCTCCGTTCGATGCACTCAGTCCCGACGTGGTATTCGAGGCCGCGGAAAGCATTGGGCTCGAGCCTTCAGGCCGGCTGTTCGCACTCAACAGTTACGAGAATCGCGTCTATCAACTGGGCGACGACCACGGCGCCCTCTGGGTGCTCAAGTTCTATCGGCCGGCACGCTGGAGCGATGCGCAGATCGACGAAGAGCACGCATTCACCCACGAACTCGCCGCCGCGGAACTCCCGGTCGCGGCGCCCATCGAGCGCGACGGCGCCAGCTTGTTCGAACACCAGCACCTGCGTTTCGCGGCGTTTCCGTATCTGGCCGGGCGCGCGCCCGAGCTCGACGACAACGCCACTCTCACCTTGCTAGGCCGCACGCTCGCGCGCATACACGCCATCGGCAATCGCACGCGGTTTCAGTACCGGCCGGCGCTCACGCGGGAGCGTCTCGGCGACCGCGCGCGGGAACAGGTGATGGACAGCGGATTTGTACCCGAGGCGCTCGAAGAACAATACGCACGGGTTAGCGAGCAGGTCATCGGACGAATCCGACAGAGTCTCGACAATTTCGGGCCGCTGCCGGGATTGCGCATCCATGGGGACTGCCACGCCGGCAACATCCTGTGGCGTGAAAACGGGCCCTTGTTCGTCGACCTCGACGACTGCATGTCGGGGCCGCGCATCCAGGATTTGTGGATGTTCCTCTCCGGGGATGCCGCCAGCCAGCAGTCCTCGTGGGCCGCGATCATGGAAGGCTACGAGTTGTTTGCCGAGTTCGACTTCGCCGAATTGACGCTGGTCGAGGCGCTGCGCAGTCTGCGCATCCTGCACCACGCGGCATGGATCGCGACGCGCTGGAACGATCCGGCGTTCCCTCGTGCCTTCCCCTGGTTCGCCGACGCGCGCTTCTGGGAGCGCCACATTGCCGACCTGTTCGAACAATTGAGCGCCATGGATGATCCACCCATCCTTTCGAGATAGGTTTTCGCGTTGGCCGGTGGCCTGAGATTCGCCTGTTAGTATGTGCAGCGGAGGGTTCCCTGATGTCGTTCAAGTTCCATGATTAGCAGTCGCGTCCTCGCGCTCTCGGTCGCGGTCTTGTTTGCTGCGCTGGCGGGTTGCGGTGACCCTGCACCAGAACAGCAGGCGTTGCCGACGGCGCCCAAGCCAGCCGCGAAGCCCAAAGTCGCGCAGCTGCCGAACGAGATGGTCGCGGCGGTGGCAGCCGGCAAGAGTGCAGACGCCGTCAGCATCCATTTCGCACTCGGATCGCCGCCCACGGTTTCAACTCCGCTTCCGGTGCAGATCGCGATCGTTCCGCACAAGCCGTTCACGACGGTACGTGTGCATTTCGAGAGTCATGACGGACTCACCATACCCATGGGCGCGGACTACGGGCCCGCAGGCGATATCGAGCCGGACAAGCCGCTGATGCACCAGCTCATGCTGCTGCCGGCGAAGGAAGGCATGTTCATGGTGACCGCCAGCGTCGATACCGTGGGCGACGAGGGCAACGTGATCCGGATTTTCTCGATTCCGGTAGTGGTGGGGCCTGCGCAACCCGCCGCCGTGCCCGCTCCCAAGTAACGGCACCGTAAAACCGGGAGCCGCTTCACAAGGGCCAACAACGCCCGGACATATCATGCAATTTGGTCTCCGATTGCGCTGTTATGTCAAAACCGGCCGAGGGCACACCCACACCCGATAGCGCTGATTCCAGCGTGACGTCTGCCGGCGCGCGCGTGGGATTGGACGATCTGTCCGTGCGGCCTCTGCATCCGCTGCTGCAGAGCCAGCTGCGGGAGCTACGCGCTCGGGTGACCGGCGGGCGAATCAGCGCGCACGAGCTGCTCGAAATGCTGAGCCGCTACTACGACACCGTCGACGATGAACGTCGCGCGATGGTGCGCTCCATGCAACTCATGTCCGACGAAGCCCGCTCCCATGGCGTCGAGATTGCCGAGCAGGGTGCCGCGCAATTGCAGGTCATCCTCGATCACATCAAGGACGTGGTGGTCACCGCCAACGCAGAAGGTGTGATCGATCGCGCCAACCCGATGGCCGAGCGCGTGTTCTCCTATCCGTCGGGCGAATTGTTAGGACTCAAGGTCGATGTGCTGGTTCCGGACATTGCCGTGGACGGATCGATCCGCGCCGGGCTCGAGAGGCTGGCGGGTTCGAGTGATACCTTTCGCGGCATGCGCGTGAGCCCGGAGATCATCGCACGCCGCAGCGATGGCGGCCTGTTCCCGGCCGAGATCGCCGTCAGTCGCGCGCGCAGTGGCCGCAGCGAAGTCTTCGTGATCTGCCTGCGGGATATCTCCGAGCGGCATTCCACCCAGGAAGCGCTGCGCGACAGCGAAGCGCGCTACCGCTCGCTGGTGGACAACGCGCCGGAAGCCATCGTCGTCATCGATCCCGATAGCAAGCATTTCATCGAGGCCAATGAACCGGCGTTACGCCTCTTCAAGATGACGCGTGAGCAGTTGTTGGCCTCGGACCTCGATGCCGTGAGCGCGGAAATGCAGCCGGACGGACAACCCGTGAACGCTCCGCGCCAGCATCTGAAGCTTGCGGCAGTCGGCGAGTCGCAGGTGTTCGAGTGGATTCATCGTGACTACACCGGCCGCGATATTCCCTGCGATGTGCGCTTGGTGCGCCTGCAGGGCGGCCAGAAACCGCTGGTGCGCGCGAGCATCACCGACATCTCGGAGCGCAAGCGCGCCGAGATCATCATGGAGAACGAACGTGCGTTCTTCGCATTGCTGGCATCGAACGCCGGCCTTCCCGCAGTGCTCGATGTGATATCCGCGCTGGTGCAGGCGGTGTATCCACGCGCGCGCTGCACGATCTCAGTCCTCTCGCCCGACGCGAGCTGCTTTTCCCTGACGATCGCGCGCCATCTGCCGCCGATGCTGGCGGCGGTGCTGGAACGCACGCCCATCGAGCCGCGCCGCGGGTCGTGCGCGGCGGCGGTGTACTCGGCCTGCGATGTATTCGTCCCTGACGTCGCCAACGATGCGCACTGGGCCGACCGGCGGCAGGTAGTGCTCGATTCGGGGTTTCGCGCGGTGTGGTCGATGCCCATCAAGGGCGCCAGCGGCAAGCTGTTAGGCGCGGTGGCCATCTACCGGCCGGACATGGGATTGCCGGATTCGCGCGAGCAGGTGCTGCAATCGCACGCGACGCGACTCGCGGCGCTGGCGATCGAGCGAAATCTCGCCGAGGAGGCGTTGCGCGCCAGCGAAGCCAAGTTCCGCGGCCTGTTCGAAGGCGTGATCGAGGGCGTATACCAGAGCACGCGCGACGGGCGGCTGGTGTCGGTCAACAGCGCATTCGTCAAGATGCTCGGCTACAACTCGGCCGAGGAGATGTATGCACTGCCGAGCTCGGTGATGCTGTACTGGAGCGCGCCCGATCGCGCCGATTTCGTGCGGCGCGTGGACGCCGATGGCGAAGTCCGCTCGATGGAAGTGGTGCTGCGCAGGCGCGACGGCACCCAGGTGGTGGCGCTCGAGAATTCGCGTGGCGTACGTGATGGCAGCGGCCGCATCGTCGGCTATGAAGGCACCGTCTCGGACATCACCGAGCGCAAGCGCGCCGAACAGGCCATCTTCGCGGAAAAGGACCGCGCGCACGTCACGCTGCAGTCGATCGGCGACGCGGTGATCACGACCGACGCCGCCGCGCGCATCGACTATCTGAATCCGGTTGCCGAGCGGCTCACAGGCTGGTCGCTCGACGAAGCGCGCGGGCGTCCCATCGGTGAGGTGTTGCAGCTCATCGATGAATCGACGCGCAAGTCCGTGGCATATACGCTCGACCGTGTTCTCGTTGCCGGCGAGACTTCAGTGCCGTCCGATCACATCGTGCTCGTGACCCGCCGTGGCGAGGAACTCGCCATCCAGGAAACCGCGACGCCGATTCGTAATCGCGAAGGCGCGGCCATTGGCGCCGTGATCGTCTTCGGCGACGTCACCAAGGAGCGCCGCCTCAAACGCGCACTTTCTTATCAGGCGAGCCACGACGCGCTCACCGGGCTCATCAACCGGCGCGAATTCGATACCCGGCTGGAAACCGCCGTGACCTCCGCCCAGCGCGGCGAGGGCGACTTCGTATTGCTGTACGTGGATCTCGACCAGTTCAAGGTGGTGAACGACACCTGCGGTCACAGCGCCGGCGACCGGCTGCTGCGCGACATCACCAGCCTGCTGCAAACCCGCGTGCGCGCTTCCGACACCATCGCGCGCTTGGGCGGCGACGAATTCGGCATGCTGCTCGAGCGCTGCTCGCTGGAGCAGGCGGAGCGGGTCGCCGACAGCATTCGCCAGGCGATTTACGGCTATCGATTCCTGTGGGGCGCAAACAGCCTGTCGGTGGGCGCGAGCATCGGCGTAGTGCGCATCGGCCGCGAGACCACGAGTGCGGCCTCGGTGCTGTCTGCAGCCGATATCGCCTGTTATGCAGCCAAGGATGGCGGCCGCAACCGCGTGCAGGTCTACGAGAAGGATCATGGCACCAGCCGCCATCGCGAGATGCAGTGGGTAGGCCGCATCGCGCGCGCTGTCGAAGAGGGCAGGCTGGAACTGTATGCGCAGCGCATCGTCGGTATTTCGCGCAAGGCTTCGAGCACGCCATTTTTCGAGTTGATGGTGCGTCTGCGCGACGAAGACGGTTCCCTGGTGCCGCCCGGGGAATTCATCCCGGCCGCCGAACGCTACAACGTGATGGTCATGGTCGACCGCTGGGTGGTCAATCGGGCCATCGAGTTGCTGGAATCCTGTATCGCACAGGACCGGCGACTGCCGCTGGTGGCGGTGAATCTCTCGGGTACTTCGATCAACGATGAGGATTTCCTCGAGTTCGTGCTGTCGCGCCTGCGCGATGAGCGCGTGGCGCGCGCCCTGTGTTTCGAAATCACCGAAACTGCTGCGGTCGCGAGTCTCGCCAAGGCCACCTTCTTCATGCGGGAACTGAAAGCGCGCGGTTGCCGCTTCTCACTCGACGACTTTGGCAGCGGGGTCTCCTCGTTCCTCTATCTGAAGACGCTCCCCGTCGATTTCCTGAAGATCGACGGGCACTTTGCCGCCGCCGTGGCCTCGGACGTGGTCGATCGCAGCATGGTCGAGGCCATCGCCAAGATCGGGAGCGCCATGGACGTGGCGACCATTGCGGAGAAGGTCGAGAGCGCCGAAGTGCTCCAGGTTCTGAAGCAGATCGGCGTCGACTACATTCAGGGCTTTCATCTGGCCGAACCCTGCGCGATCGAGGACGTATTTTCCTGCCACGGAAGCTAAACCTGACGGGCTCTCATAACCCGTGTAGTGTTCCGCCTCATGCCGACGCCGGGGAACGTTGAGCCAGCGTTTTCGCTGGGAATAGAAGAAGAATATCTGCTCGTGGACTTAGCCACGCGCGACCTGGTTTCCGATCCGCCGGCCGAGCTGCTGCAACGCTGCATCACCGAGACCGATGGGCGCGTCAGCCCTGAATTCCTGCGTTCGCAGCTCGAGGTGAAGACCTCGGTGTGCGCCTCCGTCTCGGCCATGCGCCGCGAACTCGCGGCGCTGCGTCGCAAGGTCTGCGATGTGGCCGCGGACTATGGAATTGCGCCCATCGCCGCCTCGACTCATCCCTTCGCCCGCGTCGTACAGCGTCCACCGCACACCGACCAGGAGCGCTACGCCACCATTGCCCGCGAAGTGCAGGGCGGGGCCCGGCGTATGATCATTTGCGGCATGCACGTCCACGTGGGACTCGATGACGACGAGTTGCGCATCGACGTCATGAATCAGCTCGCGTATTTCGTGCCGCACCTGCTCGCGCTGTCGTGCTCGTCGCCGTTCTGGGAAGGCGACGACATGGGCATGCAGTCATTCCGCCTCATGCTGTTGTCGTCACTGCCGCGCACGGGGTTGCCCGAGCGTTTCGAGAGTTACGGCGAGTTTCGCCGGCACCTGGATGCGCTGGTGCGCAATGGGCTCATCGAAGACACGACCAAGATCTGGTGGGACATCCGTCCGAGCTCGCGCTACCCCACGCTCGAGACGCGCGTGTTCGACTGCTGCACGCACCTCGACGATGCCGTGTGTCTCGCTGCGCTCAATCTGTCGCTGGTACGCATGCTTTACCGACTGCGCCGCGAGAACAAGATGTGGCGGCGCTATCCGCGCATGCTGATCGCCGAGAACCGCTGGCGTGCCATGCGTTTCGGCAGCGAGGGCAGTCTGCTCGACCTCGCCCGCGGCGAGCTGGTGCCGTTCAACGAATTGCTGGAAGAGCTGCTGGCGATCACGCACGATGACGCTGTGGCGCTCGATTGCCTCGCGGAAACCGAGCATGCCCGGGCCTTGCTCAAGCGCGGCACCAGCGCGCACCAGCAGGTCGACGTCTATCAAACCGCGCGCTCACAGGGCGCCACCGATGGCGAGGCATTGTCGGCCGTGGTCGGGTGGCTGGCGAGGACCACTTGCGCGCCTGCGAAAGGTCAGACAGCCGGATAGGGCATGTTGCGCAAGACCGCACGCAGGCTCGCGTCAGCCAGCCTGCGAGTTCTGCTATTGCGCGCAGCTCGCGCCGCGCACGACCATGGCCACCGCCGCGCAGGCGTTCACGGACAGAAATGGCCCGCGGGTCGTGTCATGTCTTTCAGTAGATTGTTCCAGCAGGGCGCGCAGTCGCGTGACATCCAGCTTCTGATTGCGGGCTAACAACAGCGCGACCACACCGCTGATTTGCGCGGTCGCCAGAGAGCTGCCGGACGCGAAGTCGTAGTGGCCGTCGGGTACCAGCGTGACGATGTCGCGCCCGGGCGCGCGCAGGATGCCATCGGCACCGTCGGCCGATCCTGGCGACGCTTCGGCTTCGGCGACCCCCAGCACGCGCGGCAGGCGCGCAGGGAATCCGAGGCGTGGATCATCCGACGCCGCACCCACCACGATGACACCCAACTCGGTCGCCCTCGCAATCAGCGCCTCGAGCAGCGGGTCGCTCGGGCCGACAAGACTCAAGTTGATGATCTGCGCCTTGCCCGCCAGGGCGTCAGCCAGCGCCTGCGCGATGGTGAAGGAGTTGCACCGCCCCGCGGTATTTGCAGACGCCTGCCAGCACGCCTTGTAAGCCATGATCGTGACGTCGGGCGCCACTCCGACGATGCCAATGCCGTTGTCGGAGGTGGCGGCGATGAGGCCTGCCACCTGCGTGCCGTGCCGATCGCTGCGGAAGGAAGCGTCGTCGTTGTCGATGAAGTTGCGCGTGACGAAGGTGCGGCCCGCGAGATCGGGATGATGGGTGTCGACGCCAGTGTCGATGATCGCCACGCGAATGCCGGCGCCGCGACTGAAGTTGTGCGCCTCGACGATGTCGAGGGCGCTGACATTCGACTGCAACCGCGCGTAGGGATCGTCGGGAGCTACGGAAGCGGGCACCGGAGGCACCACCGGCGGAGCCGTTGCCGCCGATTCGAATTCATTGAGGGCCTGCACGATGAGCACGCGCTTGTCGGCCTTGAGCCGCTCGATCATCGCGTCCCGCGTAGTTCCCGGCGGAATGCGGAACAGCACGCAATGCATCTTCAGCTGCTCAATGGGCCACTCGGAAACCGGCGTGAGCGAATATTGGCGCGCGATCTCCCGCAGCGTGTTGGCTGCCGATGCGCTCACACGGTAGTTAGTGCCGGTGCCGTAGCCGTGAGCCGTGCCGCCCACCGCGCCTGGACGGCCGGTGACCGGGTTCGCGACTGCCACCACGATGAACTGCCCCGGTGCACTGCGCACCTCCGGCGGCGTCAGCACTGGCGGCGGCGCGGCGGTGGCCGCACCACACAGTGCGAGGGCCGCGGCGGCGAGCGCTACGGCGACGCCGAGACGCCACACATGGCGCGTCAGGTCAACGTGCAATCGGCTGCGCGAAAGTGACATTGGGATCCTTCGCGATCACGTCGGCGACGGAGTTCGCCGAGGCGCCCGAGGCTACCGCATCGGCTGACAATTCCGCAGTGAAATTGCCTGCCGTTCCGGGACCGGACACGATGCTCAAGCCCTGGTGTGCGAGCAACGTGTTGATGGTGGCGATCGACGCGTCGGGCGCAAACACGATGCGTACCTTGGGGGCGTTGAGGCGTGCTGCCGGCGAACGCGTGGCCGTTTCGATCTCTGAAATGCCCGAAGGGCCACTCAGCGCATTGAAGCCGAACAGCGCCAGCCCGAATCCCTGGATGACGACCGCAGCCGCCAGCCAGCGCACCGTGCGCGAATAGCGCGTCGTCGGGCGAGCGGCATCTGCGGCAACACTTGCCGGCGAAGCGGATTCGGAAGCTTCGATACGCGCCCACAGCCGGTTGAACGAACGCTGTTCGTCAGTCGCTGCCGTTTCGGGTGTGGCACCGCGGTTCATCGCAGTCGCCATCATCCGCTGCGCGGCAACTTCGGCGCGGCACTCCTCGCAACCCGCCACGTGCGCTTCCACCCACTCACGATCGGACGCCTGTATGCGGCCGTTGGCCAGCCAGGGCAGCAGGGCCCAGGCTTCAGCGTGAGTATCGGGGATGCGCGAGCTCATGATTTTTCTCCGGGCATGCCTGCAAGGGACGGCAACACTTGTTTGAGGGTCTCGCGTGCGCGGAACAGCCGGGTCTTCACGGTGTTCACGGGGCAATCGAGGATGGCGGCCACTTCCTCACAGGAATGGCCGAGAGTGTATGTGAGTTCGAGCGCCATGCGCTGCTCGACCGGCAAACGCGAGAGGCCGAGCGACAGCCACTGGCCGTCGGTTTCCGCATCGTCGGTGGACTCCACGCTGATGGAGTCCTCATCGAACGGCGCGTCGGAAACGGGCCGTATCTTCGCGCGGCGCAGCGCGTTCAAGGCGCGGCGGTAGGCGATGCCGATGATCCAGGTCGACAGTTGGGAAGCGCCGCGGAACTCACCCGCCTTGGTCCAGATCACCCAGAAGGTATCGTTGATGACTTCTTCGATGTCCTCGCGGCGCACCGACATGCGGGCGAGCAGGCGCGAGAGCCGCTGGTAGTAATTGCCGTACAGCGTGCGGAATGCGGCCTGGTCCCGGGCCTTCGCGACGCGCTCGAGCAACTCGCGCTCAGAGGCATCCGGACCCGGGCTTGAGGCCCGAAGAGCTTGGGATTCGACGCTTTTTAGTGCCACGACAGCCGACCTTTCGAGACCAGTTGTCCATGAGTACCGCGGCACCGCGGCCCGGTTCCCGTGGCTAGTTGGCGGAGGAAAAGCGCCATAACGCGGTCAGCGCGACACGGTCACCCACCGAATCGTCGCTAGAGTGATCCTCGGCGTTCTCGCTGATACCGAGGTAGGCGAGCTGGAGCTCGAAGGGCTTGAGCGTCGCCGTCAGCGTCAGATTCCAGTAGTTGTAGCTGTCGTGATAGATCTCGTTGAGCCCATAGTGGCCGACACCCGCGGACAGCGAGAAACGCTCGCCCAGCGGCTGACGTCCGGAAACTTCGACCGCCCAGGCGTTGCCTTCTGCGTAGCCGCCGGATGAACCGACTGCTTCGGTATTGGGCGAATAGATAGCCGCGAGATACAGCTGGTTGCGAAAGCCTACAGTGGCGGTGAGCTCGGTACGGTTGTAGCTCTTGCGCCGCGGATCGTCGGGATAGGTGTACTGCGACAGTCGCAGGTCGCCCGAAAAATTTTCGGACATGCGCCAGTAACGGCCGGCCCAGAAATCCATTTCAACCGGTGGGCTCGGGCCCGGGTTCGGATCCGCTGTCGCGACGAACGCGCCGACGTAAAACTCTTTCGGGAATTCGACGTCCAGCGAAGCCTGCGCGGCCGGCTTGCCGCGAGTCAGCGAGAGTCCGCGGAAGACGAAATCCGAAGTGCCGCCGATGCTGCCGGTGAACACGGTCGACGAATCGGCGTGCGCGAAATTTGAGCCCGCGAGGCTGGCTGCGATGCAGGCAGTCACGATCAGCGTTCGCGTGTGTTGGATCACAGGCAGGGTTTCTCTCAAGGCCGCACCGAAGCCGCGGGCAGTCTGCCGAGTACCGCTGGTACTGGCAACAGTTTCCAGCGGCAAAGCTGTGAACCCGTACGAAAGTCTATGTGGTCTTGTGACTGTGATCCGCGCTGCTGCTGCGCTGCTTTGCGAGCATTTGAAATCGAATGAACTCATTTGTCGCAAGAATCGTTGCGCGTTGGGCAGCCGCGGCGTTCGCGCTGGCCGTGATCTACACCGCGGTCTGCATGGTCATCATGATGACCGGCTGGGGCGGCAAAGCCGTGGCCGAATACATCGGGGCCTGGGGGTCGTTCCCCGTCAGCGTGATCATCTGCGTGGTGCTGTGGCCATCGCTGCTGGATGCGGCCCTGAGCCGCCGCCGCCGCCTTGCATGGCGTCTCATTTTTGCTGCGCTCGTGCTCGACATCGTCGCGAGCATCGGCTGGGGTTACAGCGCGCTCACCGAGAACGTCACGTTCGGATCCTGGCCCGATGTGCTCTATATCTTCTATTACCCGCTGGCCGCGCTGGCGTTCGGACTGCTGTATCTCGATCTTGGTGGCCGCGTGAGCACGCCGCGCGCGCTCGTCGACTTCACGACGGTTGCGATCGGCTTCGGGTCGCTGCTGTGGTTCACCGCTCTTGCTCCGGTCGCGTCGTTGTCGGCCGATGAGTTGCTCGATCACTGGTCGGTGGTCGGCTACGGAATCGGCGATGCCGTCGCGATGATCGCGGGCGCCATGCTCGCCATGCAGATCACCGACTGGCGCGCCGAGCGCCCGATCGTCTGGCTGCTGATCGCCATGGTCGTGACGCTGGTGGCCGACCTGCTGTGGATCAACGCCGAGTTGCGCGGAACCTATTCGATTGGAGGCCCGAGCGACGTCGCCTACTTCGTGTTCTACATCTGCATGTTCGCTGCCGTGCGTTACCAGCTCGGGCAACGCCAGCCGGGTAGTTCGACCATGGGGTTGCAGGGCGATCTGCGCGGCTCGTTGCCCATCGTCGCGCTCATGGTCGGCACCATCGCGCTGCTCGATGACCGGCTGAATCTCGCCACCGGCCAGTCGCCGCTGCTGGTGTGGGTGCTGGTCGTGGCCACGCTGCTGGTAGTCGCGGGGCAGGCGTTCGCGACGCGCGAAGTCGTGGGCCTGCATCGCGAAGTGGCGACGCGGCGTTTCGACGAGCGGCTGACCGAGCTGGTGCGAAGGTCGAGCGACATGATCGCCATCTGCGACGAGCACGGCATCATTCGCTATGCCAGTCCCTCGTCGGAGCAGTTGTTAGGCGTGGCTCCCGGCGAGCTCTCGGGGCAACGCCTCGACGATGTGCTCGGACCCGAGGCGGTGCACGTCCGCGAAGTCTTCGACCAGGTGATCCGCGTAGCTCACTCCGAACAGGTCACCAACTTCTCGATTCCACAGCTCGGTGGCGAGAAGCGCTCTTTCAAGATGGTGATAGCCAATCTGCGGCACGTGGAATCGATTCGCGGCGTCACGCTGAACATCCGCGACATTTCCGATGCCACGCGCCTGCACGATCAGCTGCGGACCCTGGCGTTCCATGATTCGCTGACGCTGCTCGCCAATCGCTCGTTGTTCTCCGATCGCGTGCACCAGGCTATCCGGCGTGTGACCGACGGCATGACGCCAGCCGTGCTGTTCATAGACCTCGACAACTTCAAGACCGTGAACGACAGCTTAGGCCATAGCGCCGGCGATGCGCTGCTGCGCAGCTTTGCGCACCGCCTCGTGCAGTGCACGCGCGCGGGCGACACGGTGGCGCGGCTGGGCGGCGACGAATTCGCCGTGCTCATCGATCACGCTCCCGATGTCGATGCGGCCATGGCCGTGGCGCGGCAGGTGCTCGAGACCTGCAAGCAGCCTTTCGACATCGACGGCCGCCCGATTCGGATCGGCTGCAGCGTAGGTGTGGCCATCGCCGATCGCGTGAGCAACGTCGAGCGCCTGCTGCGCAATGCCGATGCGGCGATGTATTCGGCCAAGTCGCGCGGCAAAGGCCATGCCGAGCTCTTCCAGCAGGAGATGCTGCGTGCCGCGCGCCGGCGCATGCGCATCGAAAACGAACTGGCCACTGCCATCGACGCCCAACAGCTCGAGGCCCATTACCAGCCCATCGTCGATCTGCAGTCCCGGCATCTCGTGGGAGTCGAGGCGTTGATGCGCTGGCGGCACCCGACGCGCGGCCTGGTGATGCCGGGGGATTTCATACCCCTCGCGGAGGAGACCGGGCAGATCGTGCCGATGACGCAGTGGATGCTGAATCGTGCATGCGCGGATGTCG
>Ga0207682_10001134_pt1 | contig 12329 bp, 8 predicted proteins | sample KBSM63metaG_FD_184332 | JGI IMG/M metagenome (GOLD analysis project Ga0207682, IMG submission 184332) | Miscanthus rhizosphere microbial communities from Kellogg Biological Station, Michigan, USA - KBS M6-3 metaG (SPAdes) (version 2) | ecosystem: Host-associated > Plants > Roots > Rhizosphere >... | reverse complement strand
AAAGGGAGGATGAGTATTGCGCTTCGCGTTTGTAAGGAACGCGCTACTTGTAAAAGAACACAATCTTCACGCCCGCGACTTCGATCACATCGCGGTGACCGAGGCGGCGCGCGCGCGATTCGATCGTGGCGCCGTTGACGATCGGGAATTTCGGGCCTTCGAGGTGGGTGATGAAATAACCCTGGTTCGTGCGCGAGATTATCGCAACCTCCTTACCTGTTTTGCCCATGGTGGTGGCGGTATTGACAAGCGGAAACTCCTTGCCGACAAGCGCACCGGTCAACACCTGGATGGCGGCGGGCCGGTCAGGCGCGCCACTGGTCTGCACCGGATGCAGAGGCCCGCCACCGCCTCCGCCAGCGCTAACCACCGGGAGCTTCCGGTTGGCGGCAGCCTTGATATCGCTGACGACAGCCATGGCCACAGCCTTGTTCGCAGCCGCGCGCTCGGTAGGCGCGGTCGAGGTCGAGGCCGCTGTCATGCGGACGTCCCTGACTCCGCCTTCTCTGTTGTATACGACAACACGATTGCGGCCGGCCGTTTTGGCCTGATAAAGCGCCTCGTCGGCCATCCGCAGCAGCGTATCGGCGTCCGTGCCGTGCTCCGGATATACGGCGATACCGAACGACGCGGTGATTTTCAGCGGCTGCCCGCAATAATCGAGATTGAGTTCTTCGAGCGAGTGGCGGATTTCTTCGGCCTTGGCCTGCGCGCTCTCGCGCGAGGCCTCAGGCAGCGCGAGACAAAACTCTTCGCCGCCATGGCGGCACACGACGTCGCTGCCGCGAACGCTTTTCATGAGCACGTTGCCCACCCATCGCAACGCCATGTCGCCGGCTTCGTGCCCATAGGTGTCGTTGATGTGCTTGAAGTAATCGAGATCGACGATGACGACACCGATCGTGGAGTTGTTGCGCTTGGCGCGCACGATTTCGCGCGGCAGCGTTTCATAGAGGTAACGCCGGTTGTGCAGCCGCGTCAATGCGTCCGTGATCGACTGCTGATGCAGTGTCACGATCGCGGTCTCGATGCGTTTTTGCCGCTCCTGGAGTGTGTGCGCCATTTCATCGAACGCTTTGCCGATCTGGCTCAACTCCTCGTTGCCGTAATGCATGCCGGTGCGCGCGGTGAGGTCGCCGCCGCGGATCCGGTTGGCGGTCATCAGCAGCGTGCGGACGTTGCGCAGGAAAAAACGTTCCGCCCCGTACCACGCGGCGATCAGCAGCAGGATAGTCACCAGCATTACGCCGGTGAGCGTGCGAATCAGCGTTGCGTTGGCATCGGCATAGACAACATTGAGCGGAATGCTGGCCAGCACGCGCAACGCCGGTGATCCGCCAGTCGCCTCGGCAACGGTTTCGTATGCATAGAGCAACGGTGCGCCATTCGCGCCCTTGCCGCGGAACACCCCGCTGAGGCCGGTGAATGCGTTTTCCGTGACCTGTGCCGCATCGAGTTTGCGGCCGATAATGTCGTTGCCGCCGGGATTGCGCGCCAGTACGATGCCATTGCGGTCGATAATGGTCAGCGCGGTGGCTTCGGGCAGCGGCAGTTTGGTCGCACGGTCGCCGATCTCGCCGAGATTGAGGGCGACAAAAGCGACGTCGGTGGTGCCGCGCAGCGCGTCGACGATCGGATAGCTCAACGTGAAGCCGTCCGGCTTTGCAAGCGGCGCGCGTGGAAATTCGCCAATCGACAACTGCCCGCTTTCGACCGCGCGGTGCGCGGTGCGATCGAGCAGCGTGCCCACGCACTGCACCTCGCCATCGGGGCCGTACAGTCCCATCGAAAAATACAGGCGGCCGGTTTTCTGCAGCACCTGGCGTACGTATTCGGTGCAGCGCGCACGTTCGTTGCGCAATTCCGAGGGAATCAGCGAAAAGCCGATCAAGAGCTGTTTGGCTCCATCGACTATTTGCGACTGCTGTTGGGCGCCGACGCGCGCGAGATTGGTGATGTCTTCGCGCGCCTGCGATTCGGCGACGCTGCGCTGAGAAACGCTGTTGAAGACAGTCAGGGCGAGCGCAGGCAGCGCTGCGAGTATCAGCAACAGCATGAGCCGGTTGCGTGTGCCTAGATTTCCCACCCCTTTTATTACCCCTTAGGAAAGCTGAAACATGCGCCAGAGATTGCTCTCGCATGCCACGCGCATTCGGAAACGTATCTTCTATGTACTTGATGTAATTCGCAAGAAATGTTCCCTCTATTGTAGGACAAAATCTTACTGCGAACGGAATACGGAGTGTGAACTATGTCCGCTTCGTTATTCGATTCTTTCTCCGCGCAGGATTAGGGCCTCGCCGCTGCCTCCGGCTCCGCCAAAATCGATTGGACGACTCGCGCCGCGGCGTCTCGATTATTTCAGCGGCTTGAACCGGATCCGCTTGGGCTTCGCGCCCTCTTCGCCTAGACGCTTCTTCTTGTCGGCTTCGTATTCCTGGTAGTTGCCGTTAAAGAAAGTCCACTTCGAATCGCCCTCGGCCGCGAGGATATGCGTCGCGATGCGATCGAGGAACCAGCGATCGTGCGAGATCACGAGAATGCTGCCCGCGAATTCGAGCAGTGCGTCTTCGAGCGCGCGCAGCGTTTCGACGTCGAGATCGTTCGACGGCTCGTCGAGCAGCAGCACGTTGCCGCCTTCGATCAGCGTCGCCGCGAGATGCAGGCGCCCGCGCTCGCCGCCGGACAGGTTGCCGACCTTCTTGCTCTGATCGGTGCCTTTGAAGTTGAAGCGGCCGAGATAGGCGCGCGACGGCATTTCAAATTTGCCGACATTCAGCACGTCTGAGCCGTGCGCGATGAAATCGAACACGGTCTTGTCGCCCTCGAGCTCGTCGCGCGACTGGTCCACGACCGCGAGCTTGACGCTCTTGCCGACCGCGACTTCGCCCTTGGTGGGCTTTTCCTTGCCGGCGATCATGCGGAATAGCGTCGATTTGCCGGCGCCGTTGGGGCCGATGATGCCGACGATCGCGCCCGGCGGCACGGTGAACGACAGATCGTCGATCAGCAGGCGGTCGCCGTAGGCTTTACTCACACCCTTGAACTCGATCACGCTGTCGCCGAGCCGGTCGGCAACCGGGATGAAAATCTCCTGCGTCTCGTTGCGCTTCTGGTATTCGTGCGACGAGAGCTCTTCAAACCGCGCGAGCCGCGCCTTGCTCTTGGCCTGGCGGCCCTTCGCGTTCTGGCGCACCCATTCGAGCTCGCGCTTGATCGTTTTCTGGCGCGCCGACTCGGTCGATTCTTCCACGCGCAGGCGCTCGTCCTTCTGCTCGAGCCACGAGCTGTAATTGCCTTTCCACGGAATGCCATGGCCGCGGTCGAGCTCGAGAATCCATTCTGCCGCGTTGTCGAGGAAATACCGATCGTGCGTCACGGCGATGACCGTGCCCGGAAACTTGGTCAGGAACTGCTCGAGCCAGTCGACGCTTTCCGCATCGAGGTGGTTGGTCGGCTCGTCGAGCAACAGCATGTCGGGCTTGGACAGCAGCAGGCGGCACAAGGCAACGCGCCGCTTCTCACCGCCGGACAGTGGCTTGATCTGCGCGTCCCACGGCGGCAGGCGCAGCGCGTCGGCGGCGATTTCGAGCTGGTGCTCTGTGTCGCCGCCCGCAGCCGCGATCACCGCTTCGTACTTGGCCTGGTCCGCAGCTAGCTTGTCGAAATCCGCATCGGGTTCCGCATATGCCGCGTAAATCTCGTCGAGCTTCTGCTTTGCCTCACTGATTGCGCCTAGCCCTTCTTCGACGGTTTCGCGTACGGTCTTGTCCGGATCGAGCTCGGGCTCCTGCGGCAGGAAACCAATGGTCATGTTGGGCATCGGCACCGCTTCGCCGTCGAAGTTCTTGTCTTCGCCGGCCATGATTTTAAGCAGGCTCGATTTGCCCGAACCGTTCAAGCCCAGCACGCCGATTTTGGCGCCGGGGAAGAACGACAGCGATATATCCTTGAGAATTTGGCGCTTCGGCGGCACAACTTTGCCGACGCGCTGCATGGTGTAAACGTATTGGGCCATAAGGTTCTGCGAAATGTGGAAAAGTCGGCAATCATAACGGAATGCCCGCCCTCGCGTTGAACCCCTGAGCCGCGCGCCTGATCGCCCCAATCACGGGCATTGCGCGACCGTGGTAATGTTTCTCCCTTGATTCAACCGCGCACTGAACCCGGCAAGATCTACAGCTCATGGCGCCGCGCGTCGCTGAAAACCGGAGGAGCAATCATGCAAGGCAAAGCTGTTATCGGCGCCGTGCTGGCCGCGTGCATCGCCGCACCCGCCATGGCGCGCGTCACCGAAATCAATGTCGCCGCCGTCGAGCCGTTCGCCGAGGGCGCCGCTTACGGCGCGACGGGCGCCTATGAACGGGTGCGCGGCACGTTCAAGGGCGAGCTCGACCCGTTGGATGCGCGCAACAAGGTCATCGTGAATCTCGCGCGCGCGCCGCGCAATGCGCGCGGCCTCGTCGAGTACGAGGCCGATTTCTTTCTGCTGCGTCCCGCCGACGCGGCGCGCGGCAACCGCAAGATTATTTACGACGTCACGAACCGCGGTCGCAAGCTTGCCCTCTGGTTTCTGAACGACGCCAATGTGAAATCAGTAGCGGCCGCAAACAATCCCGCGACGGTCGACGACGCAGGCAATGGGTTCCTGCTGCGCATGGGATATACCCTCGCTTGGAGTGGCTGGGACCCGGATGCGCCAAGCAGAAACTACGGGCTGGTGATGAAGCCCGTGGTCGCGACCGACAATGGCGCGCGCATCGTGCGGGTCATCCGCGACGAGTTTGTGAGCGGCACGCGCAGCCGGGATGATTCCGGCGGCGGCGCCGCCGAATCGTTCCATCTATCGTATGCCGCGGCTTCGCCCGATCAGGCACAGGCCAGGCTCACCGTCCGCCGCGGCGAAGCCGATGCCCGCCGCGAAATCCCGGCCACCGGCTGGACATACGTGAATGCACGCGAAATCCGGCTGCTCCCTGCGGGAAGCAAGGGCGAGCCAGGCTCGCTCTACGAATTCCATTATCCGGCGCAGGACCCGCGCGTGCTCGGCGTAGGTATGGCGGCGACGCGCGATTTGATTTCGTTTCTGCGCTACGAAACTGCCGACGTCAAGGGCGCGCCCAATCCCGCGCGCGCGGGCGTTCGCGGCGTGCTCGGCTTCGGCCGCTCGCAAAGCGGGCGCTTCCTGCGCGATTTCGTGAAGGACGGCTTCAACCAGGACGAAGCCGCGCGCAAGGTGTTTGACGGCATGCTTGCACATACCGCGGGCGCTGGCGGTGTCTTCCTGAATTACGAATTCGGCCAGCCTAATCGCACCAGCACTCAGCACGAGGACCATGCGTTTCCCGAAAACGAGTTTCCGTTTTCGACCGCACTGATGATCGATCCGGTCACCAACCGCGCGGGCGCGCTCATGCGCGGCGATGGTTTTGACCCGCTGTGGATGGAAACCAACACGTCGACCGAGTACTGGCAGAAAGGCGCGTCGCTGCTCGTGACCGACCCGCTCGGCAATGGCGACGTCACGCTGCCGCCGAACGCGCGCGGCTACTTGGTCGCGGGCACGCAGCACGGCGGCGGCGCGTGGATGACGTCGACGCCGGGCTCATGCGTAAACCCGCGCAATCCGCACAGCCCGACGCCCGCGCTGCGCGCGCTGCTGATTGCGCTCGACGAATGGGTAAGCGACGGCAAGGCACCGCCGCCTTCGATGACGCCGCAGCTCAAGACCGCGACCTTCACGACGCCCGATCAGCTCAAGTTCCCCGCGATACCCGGCATCCAGGTCGTGCGTCGCATGAATGCAGTCGGCGTCCTCAAAGACTGGATAAAACCCGACCTCGACATGTCGCGGCCGTATCGCACGTTCGTGACGCAGGTCGACGCGGACGGCAATGAAATCGCGGGTATCCGGCTGCCCGACATCGCGGTGCCGCTCGCGACCTATACCGGCTGGAATTACTATCGCGCGCCGTTTCCCGAAGGCGAGCTGTGCGATCGCGACGGCACTTACAAGCCATTCACCGCGACGCGCGCCGAGCGCGAAGCCGCCAACGACCCGCGCCGCTCGCTTGCGGAGCGTTATGTCGATCATGCGAGTTACGTGAAACAGGTGGAAGCGGCCGCCACGAAACTCGTCGCCGCGCGGCTGCTGCTCAGCGAAGACGCCGAGCGCCTGATCGCGCGCGCGAAGAGCGACGAGACGCGCAAGCGCTTCGCGCACTGACCGGCGTCGAGCCCGCGTCAATGCGCTTGAAGTCCGGGCGCGGCGCTAGTAAACCCAGTTCCGGCTTGGCCGAACCGCCCCGGGCCCCCATGTGCGATCGACAAAATCCGCGCAGCGTTCCAGCCAGCCGCGCGTTGGTTGCGGCCGGGCGACGTCCACCACGCTCGCCTGATGCGCCGCCACGATCGTGAGCCCGTCGCGCTCGACCACGAACGACGCGCCGGGATCGAGAACGATGTCGCGGCTATCGCCTTCCATCGTCAGCCATAAAGTGCCGCTGACGCTCGTCACCGTGCTGCCCCGCGCGTTGCGCAGCGCCACCGCGCCATAACGCTCGAGCCGGTGTTTCGTATGCATTTCAGTCATGTTCATCGTATACTCCTGCAAGCAGTTCAGACCCGGGCCGCGGGTCGGGTCGGGCGCGCCGAAAGCGGCACGCGACAGGCTCATCTTCGCGCGCCGGCTGCGCCGCGGCACCCCGGATCTTGCGTTCAAATCCACGGCCAGCGGCGCAAAACGATTTCCGGCGCAGGGCTTCCATATACGTGCAGATTGCGCGCAGGACGGCCGCCCCGCAAACGACATTTGAGTATTGATCGGATGAGTTATACGCATGCGAACCACCCGCCGCCTGCCGTCGCTTGACCTCATACGCGGCTTTGAAGCCGCCGCGCGCCAGATGAGCTTCACGCGCGCTGCGGCGGAACTGCACGTCACCCAGTCCGCGGTCAGCCGCCAGATCAAGACGCTCGAAGACGATCTTGGCGCAAAGCTCTTCACGCGCCTTAATCGCGCGCTGAAGCTAACGTCCGAAGGCGAGGCGCTGTACGTGACCGCGCGCTCGGTGATGCGCCAGCTCGAAGAAGCGACGGCGCGCCTTTCCGCGCGTGGCGATGACCGCCTGCTGACGGTGACGACGACGGTGTCGTTCGCGGCGTTATGGCTGGTGCCGCGGCTCGCGCGGTTTCGCAAGGCCCGGCCCGGCATCGACGTGCGGCTCGCCGCCGGCAACGAGCTCGCGAACCTCGAACGCGACCGCATCGATGTCGCGATCCGATTCATGGAACCGCGCGCAGCACCCGCCGGTGCGCTGCCACTGACGGGGGAAGAAGCGTTTCCGGTGTGCAGCCCGGCGCTATTGCGCGATCGCGCGCGGCCGCTGAAAAAGCCCGCCGACCTCGCGCGTCATGTCATGCTCCATTTCGACGACCCGGCGGGACAATGGCCGTGGCTATCCTGGAACCAGTGGCTGGATGTTTTCCATCTCACGGACATGAAACCCGCCGGCGTCGCGCACTATAGCCACTACGACCAGCTGATACAGGCCGCAATCGAAGGCGAAGGTGTCGCGCTCGGGCGCACGCCGCTCGTCGAGCGCCTGCTGAAAAGCGGCGCGCTGGTCGCGCCGTTTAAGGACCGCGTCGCGGCCACCCGCGAATATTTCATCATCGTCGCGCCGCATGCCGCCGCGCGCCCGCAGGTCCAGCGTTTCGTCGCGTGGCTGCAGCAGGAAATACGGCGCGAGCCGTAGAGAGATCGTGCCCCGCGTGTGCGGCATGCACCAGCAGGCGATAAGCCGAGGCGTTCATTCGGGCGAATTGAAATCTTCCTTGGTTCCCGCCTCCGCGGGAACGACGAGCTACTTTTCGGCGCCCGCCTCGGCAGTTTGTTCCGGCCGGTAGCCGATTTCGGTCATGTACAGCGCGAGGATCGCGTCCATCGAGGTCGCGTGCTGCGGAAACCACTCGGCCAGCGCTTCGGCGAGCGTGCGGCCGAGACGGGCATCGCCGGCCGCAACGCGCGTACGCACTGCGCGCACGGTTTCCATGATTTTCTCGTGCTCGCCGCGATGGCAGCCGCGCGGGGGAAACTCGATCGCGTCCATCCACTGCTCTTCCTGGCTGAAGTGCACTTCGGTGTGCGCGATGAAATCATCGAGCGCCGTAAGCACGCCGTCATCGGCAGCTTCGCCGACGCGATTAAGTTGTGCGACGAATTCGCGATGCGTGTCGTCCATGAGGGACTGGCCGATCGCGAGCTGGTCAGACCAGGCGAGTACAGGTTCGTTCAAGATTTTGCCCTTGCGGTGAAGCCGCTAGGATAGCAGCAACCGATGAAACCCGCGGCGCCGCGGAAGCTGCTATGCGCCGGTCACGCCGCGCACTCGAGCGTTTCGAGCACCCGGTTGTCGACGTCGACCGATTCGAGGCGCACCGGGAAGCCCCAGAGCCGGCGCACGTGCTTCAACACTTCAGTTGCCGCGCCCGACAGCGGACGCCCGCGCAAACGCCGGTAGCGCAAGGTGAGCGAGCGGTCCGCATCGCGCGCATAGCGGTGGATCTGCACGTCGGGCACGCGCTCCTCAATGCTGTGCTGATGCGAGAGCAGCTTGCGCACGCGGCGGTAGCCGGCGTCGTCGTGTATGCAATCGACGCCGAGCTCCGTTTCCGACTCGTGGTCGGCGATCGCGAACAGGCGGAATTCGCGGATCAACCGGGGTGACAGATACTGCGCGATGAACGATTCGTCCTTGAAATTGCGCATCGCGAAATCAAGCGTGGCTTTCCAGTCGCTGCCGGCCAGTTGCGGAAACCACTCGCGGTCCTCGGCGTCGGGACGCTCGCAGATGCGCCGCAAGTCGGTGAACATCGCGAACCCGAGTGCGTAAGGATTGATGCCTGGGAACACGTTGGAATCGAACGGCGGTTGATACACCACGTTGGTGTGGTTCTTGAGCACTTCGAGCATGAAGCCGTCGGTCACCTGCCTCTGCTCGTGCAGGCGATTGAGCAGCGTGTAGTGCCAGAACGTCGCCCAGCCCTCGTTCATTACCTTGGTCTGGCCCTGCGGATAGAAGTATTGGGCGAGCTTGCGCACGATGCGGGCTAACTCGCGCTGCCACGGCTCGAGCGCGGGCGCGAGCTTTTCGATGAAATAGAGCAGGTTCTCCTGCGGCTCGGCGGGAAACGGCGCATCGACGCCGGCTTCGCGCGGGCGTTCCGACACCGGCAGCGTGCGCCACATGTCGTTGAACTGGCGCTCGCGATGCGACTCGCGCGCGGCGAGACGCGCCGCCTCGGCCTTCAGCGTGAGCGGCGCCGGGCGCCGGTAGCGGTCGACGCCGTGCGACATCAGCGCGTGGCACGAGTCGAGCACGGCTTCGACTTCAGCGGCGCCGTGCTTTTCCTCGCATTCCATCACGTAGCGGCGCGCGAATAACAGGTAATCGACGATCGCGTCGGGCGCGGTCCATTGCCGGAACAGATGGTTGCCCTTGAAAAACGAATTGTGGCCGTAGCTCGCATGCGCGACGACCAGCGCCTGCATGGCCATCGTATTCTCTTCCATCAGGTACGCGATGCACGGATCGGAGTTGATCACGATCTCGTACGCGAGGCCCTGCTGGCCGCTCCGGTACGCGCGCTCGTTGCGGATGAATTCCTTGCCGTACGACCAGTGCGGATAGCCGACCGGCAGCCCGCCGCTCGCATACGCGTCGAGCATCTGCTCCGACGTGATGATCTCGATCTGATTAGGGTAAGTATCGAGGCCGAATTCCGCGGCGGCGGCGGCAATTGCGCCGTCGTAGCGCTCGATCAGCTCGAAGCTCCAGTCCGAGCCTTCCGACAGCACGCGGCTCACCGGTTGTGCTCCTTGCTGAAGAGATTACGGAACACCGGGTAGATGTTTTCGCGGCGCGAGGCGCGGCTCATTGCGAAATTTTCGAGTTCTTCGGCGAGCACTGCATATTCAGCCCACAGCGTGGAAGCGCGGATCAGCTCCTCTTCCGCGAGCTCGATGTACGCGTAATAGCGGGTTGCCGGCAGCAGGGTTTCGCGCAAATACCGCGCGCTCTTCGCCGGATCGCTGCCGAACGCATCGCCGTCGGACGCCTGTGCGGCATACACGTTCCAATCTTCGGCATAGCGCGCGCGACGGATTTTTTCCATCAGCTCGAGCGCTGACAGCACCACGGTGCCGCCCGACTTCGGATCGTGAAAAAACGTTGCTTCGTCGACTTCCTCGGCGTTCTCGGTGTGCCGGATGAACACGAGTTCGACCTGCGTGTATTTGCGGGTAAGAAACAGATACAGCAGCGTGAAAAATCGCTTGGCGAGATCTTTTTTGTTCTCGTCCATCGAGGCCGAGACGTCCATCAGGCAGAACATCACCGCGCGCGCGACCGGTTCCGGGCGCAGCACCCGATTGCGATAGCGCAGATCGAGTTCCTCGAGGAACGGCAGCGTGGCGCGGCGCCCGCGCATGCGCTCGAGTTCCGCGGTCAGGCGGGCGGCCTCCTGCGTGCGGCCCTCGGCTGCCGCTTCGTCGCAGGCGATCTCGAGCAACGCGATGTCGCGGCGCCGCGCACCGCCAAGCGCAATGCGGCGCGCGAGCGCGTTGCCGAGCGTGCGCGGCACCGACAGGTTGGCTGGCGAGCCCACCGTGGTATAGCCCGCGCGCACGCTTTTGAACTGGTCGGCGGTGCTTAGCTGCGTGCGGACCAGGCGCGGCAGCTCGAGATCGTCGAAAAAGATGTCGAGAAATTCCTCCCGCGAAAGCGAGAACACGAATTCGTCGCGCGTCTCGGCGCCCTCGCCCGCCTCGGAGCCGCCGCCGCTGCCGCTGCCTCCGCCGCCGGGACGCGGAATCTTGTCGCCGGCCACGTATTCGCGGTTGGCGGGCAGCACGAATTCACGCTGGCCGCCACGGCCAAACCCGAAGTTCGGCTCCGCGATGTCTTTCTTGGGGAGGTGCACGTCGCCGCCGCGGTCCATCTCCTCGACCTTGCGCTCGCCGACCATGCGTTTGACTTCAGCCCGTATCTGGGTCTTATACCGGCGCAGGAACCGCTCACGGTTAACCGTGCTTTTGCCACGGGCATTTAGCCGGCGGTCAATCAGGCGATTCATAGCCCCGCGCCGCCATCACGATGACTTGCGCACGCGCAGATACCATTCGGCAAGCAGGCGTACCTGCTTTTCGGTGTAGCCCTTCGCCACCATGCGCGCGACGAAGTTGCCATGCTTCTCCTTGTCCTCCGCGGAGGCCTTGGCGTTGAACGAGATGACCGGCAGCAGGTCCTCGGTGTTCGAGAACATCTTCTTCTCGATCACTTCCCTTAGTTTTTCGTAGCTGTTCCACGCCGGGTTGCGCCCGCCGTTGCCCGCGCGGGCGCGCAGCACGAAATTGACGATTTCGTTGCGGAAATCCTTCGGGTTGGCGATGCCGGCCGGCTTCTCGATTTTTTCCAACTCGTCGTTGAGCGCGTTGCGGTTGAAGCTCTCGCCGGTCTCCGGATCGCGGAAATCCTCTTCCTGGATCCAGCAGTCGGCGAACGTCACGTAGCGATCGAATATGTTCTGGCCGTATTCGGAATACGACTCGAGGTAGGCGGTCTGGATTTCCTTGCCGATGAATTCGGCGTAGCGCGGCGCGATCCAGCCCTTGATGTGCTCGAGATAGCGCCGGTGCGTTTCCTCGGGCAGGCCTTCGCGCGCAAGCCGCTGCTCGAGCACGTACATAAGGTGCACGGGATTGGCCGCGATCTCGGTCTGGTCGTAATTGAACACCGCCGACAGAATCTTATAGGCGAAACGCGTCGAAACGCCGCTCATGCCCTCGTCCGGGCCGGCGTAATCGCGGTATTCCTGGAGCGTTTTGGCCTTCGGGTCGACGTCCTTCAGGCTTTCGCCGTCGTAGACCCGCAGCTTCGAATAGAAGCTCGAGTTTTCGGGCTCCTTAAGGCGCGTCAGCACGGAGAACTGCGCCATCATCTCTAACGTGCCCGGCGCGCACGGTGACCCGGACAGCGAGGAATTGTTCAGGAGCTTGCGGTAGATATGCACCTCTTCCGACACGCGCAGGCAGTAGGGCACCTTGATGATCGAGATGCGGTCGAGGAACGCCTCGTTGTTGCGGTTGTTGCGGAAGCTCTGCCACTCCGACTCGTTTGAGTGCGCGAGGATCACGCCGTTGAACGGGATCGCCGAGAAGCCCTCGGTGCCCTTGTAATTGCCTTCCTGCGTCGCCGTCAGCAACGGATGCAGCATCTTGATCGGCGCCTTGAACATCTCGACGAACTCGAGCAGGCCCTGGTTAGCGA
>Ga0207682_10001133_pt1 | contig 12330 bp, 12 predicted proteins | sample KBSM63metaG_FD_184332 | JGI IMG/M metagenome (GOLD analysis project Ga0207682, IMG submission 184332) | Miscanthus rhizosphere microbial communities from Kellogg Biological Station, Michigan, USA - KBS M6-3 metaG (SPAdes) (version 2) | ecosystem: Host-associated > Plants > Roots > Rhizosphere >... | reverse complement strand
ACGCCGCCTCGCAGGCGATCTATTCGTTCGTCTGGGACGAGTACTGCGACTGGTACCTCGAGATCGCCAAGGTGCAGCTGCAGTCGGGCAGCGAGCCCGAGCAGCGCGCGACGCGGCGAACGCTGCTGCGCGTCCTCGAGACGGTGCTGCGGCTGATGCACCCGATCACGCCCTTCATCACCGCCGAGCTGTGGGAGCGCGTCGCCGTCGTCGCCGGCCGCAAGGTCGATGGAACCGAGCACGGCATCGTCCGCGCGCCCTATCCGAAGGCGCAGCTGGAGCGCGTCGACACGAAGGCGGACGAATGGGTCGCGAAGCTGAAGGCGATCGTCGGCAGCGCCCGCAACCTGCGCAGCGAGATGAACCTGCCACCCGGCGAGCGCGTGCCGCTGAACGCGATCGGCGACGCCGACTTCATGCGCGAGGCGACGTCGCTGCTGAAGTCGCTCGCCCGCCTCTCGGAGGTGACGATGTTCGGCGACGATGCGAGCTTCGCCGACGCCTCGAGCGACTCACCGGTCGCCGTCGTCGGCGCGACCCGCCTCGCCCTGCACGTGAAGATCGACCGCGCCGCGGAGACGGCTCGCCTCACCAAGGAGATCGATCGCCTCGCCGGCGAGATCGCCAAGGCGACCGGCCGGCTCGCCAACGAGAGCTTCGTCGCCCGCGCCCCGGCCGCGGTGGTCGATCAGGAGAAGAAGCGAGTCGCCGACTTCACGGCGACAGCGAATCGGCTTCGAGATCAGCGAGCGCGCCTGGAATCGTCGTCTTGAAGTCGGCTGGCGCCGACGCCGGCGCCTCGAGCAGCTCGTCGATGCGCCGCGCCACGGCCCAGGCGCTGCGCTGACGCGACTCGCGCGTCGTCGAGGCGACGCGCGGCGTCACCTGCAGCGTCTCGATGCCGTGCAGCGGCCGATGCGGATCGAGCGCACCGGGCTCGACGCTGTCGAGCCAGGCTGCGGCGATCCGGCCGCTCTTCATCGCGGTCGCGAGCGCGACCTCGTCGAACAGGCGCGAGTGCGCCGTGCTGACGACGACCTGGTTCGGCTTGCAGTGGCGCAGGAAGCGGTCGCCGAGCAGGCCGTGGTAGCGGCTGAAGTAGTCGAGCTGGACGCACAGCACGTCAGCGCGCTCGACGATCTCGCGCAGGCCGGCATGGCTGACGTGCCAGTCGGTCCACGACGGGTCGGTCGCGTGCAGCGCCGGGTCGTAGCCCAGGATGCGGACGCCGAAGGCGGTGAGCAGCTGGGCGATCGTGCGCGCCGACGGCGGCATGCCGACCAGGCCGATGGTCGCGCCGCCGAGCTCGCGCCCCGCGACCGAGCCATCGGCCGCCCGGACCGGCACCCGGCGCAGCATGGACAGCATCGCGCCGATGACGAACTCGGCCTCGGCGCGGGCGCTCGCCGTCACGCTGCGAACGACCTCGACATGACGCCGCTCGCACGCCTCGAGGTCGATGTTCTCGGAGCCGGCGCTGACGCGCCCCACCGCCTTCAGCACCGGCGCGAAATCGAGCGTCTCGGCGTCGATGCTCACCGACGACGGCACGATAGCTGCTCTGACGTTGTAGAGCGCCCGGCGCAGCTCGCGCGGGGCGAAGGCGAGCTCGGGAGCGAAGCGGAGACGGTGGCGTGAGGCGAGCCAGCGCATCACCTCGGCGTCGATCGGATCGATGACGAGCAGGTCCACCTGAGGCGTTTCCTTTTTCCTGCTGAAGCGACCGTGCGTGCCAGAATCTTGGAGACCTGCCGAGCATTGTAAGTAGCTGAACGACCAGAAATGACCCTCAGACACGCGATCTTTCCGGTGGCCGGGCTCGGCACCCGTTTCCTGCCCGCAACCAAGGCCATGGCGAAGGAGATGCTCCCCGTGGTCGACAAGCCCCTCGTCCAGTACGCCGTCGAGGAGGCCTACGCCGCCGGCGTGCGCGAGATGATCTTCGTCACCAGCCGGCACAAGCGGGCGATCGAGGACCATTTCGACCGCACCTTCGAGCTGGAAGACGCGCTCGAGAAGTCGAACAAGGCCGAGCTGCTCGCCGCCGTCCGGGCGGTCAAGCCCGACGACATGGAATGCGTCTTCGTGCGCCAGGCCCAGGCGCTGGGCCTGGGCCACGCCGTCCTGTGCGGCCGCCATCTGGTCGGCGACCATCCCTTCGCCGTGCTCCTGCCCGACGACCTCATGATCGGCGACCCGCCGATACTGGCCCAGATGGCCGAGCAGTTCGCTGCGCACGGGGCATCGATCGTCGCCGTCCAGGAAGTGCCGGCCGAGCACACCCGGCGCTACGGGATCGTCGGCGGACGCGCCGTCGGCGACCGGCTGGTCGATATCGACCGGATCGTCGAGAAGCCCGCGCCCGAGGTCGCACCGTCGCGCCTCGGCGTCGCCGGCCGCTACGTGCTGACGCCGCGCGTCTTCGACGAGATCGCCGCCCAGCCGCGCGGCGTCGGCGGCGAGATCCAGCTCACCGACGGCATCGCCGGGCTGCTCAAGCACGAGAAGGTGTTCGCCTACCGCTACCAGGGGCGCCGCTACGACTGCGGCAGCAAGGAAGGCTGGCTGCAGGCCAACGTCGAGCTGGCGCTCGAGCACCCGGAGCTCGGCGCGGACTTCCGCGCCTACCTTCGCTCGCTGTCGCTCTGAGCTACCTGCGCCGCAGGTAGTGCACGAACTCGTCGTTCGCGCTCGTCTGCTCGAGCAGCTCGTTGCCGGTCTGGCGCGCGAACGCCTGGAAGTCGCGCACCGAGCCGGGGTCGGTGGCGACGACCTTCAAGACGTCGCCGCTCGACATGTCGGCGAGCGCCTTCTTCGCCTTCAGGATCGGCAACGGGCAGTTCATGCCGCGGGTATCGATTTCCTTTTGCGCTTCCATCGTCGCCTCAGTCCACATCCAGTCAATCCACGTCCACTTCGGTCGCCCGCTTGCCCGGCGGCAGCTCCATCCAGCGCGGCTCGATGCCGCGCGAGCGCAGCCAGTCGGCGACCGCGCGACCGGTGCCTGCCGGCCAGCAGTTGATCGCGGCCGGCGCGAACAACCGGTACGAGACGAGCTCGGGCGACAGCACGATCTCGCCGCGCGCCGCGACATGGTAGGCAATGATGACCTGGTTCATGCGCAGGAACTCGTAGACGCCGATCAACGACAGCGACTCGACCGTGAGCGAAGTCTCCTCGCCGACCTCCCGGGTGATGCCTTCCTCGGGCGTCTCGCCGGCTTCCATGAAGCCGGTGATCAGGCCGTAGAACTTGCCGGGCCAGGCGGCGTTGCGGGCGAGCAGGACCTGGCCGTCGCGATCGACCAGCTCGATCACCGCCGCGAGCACCGGCGTCGGGTTGTTCCAGTGCGTCCAGCCGCAGGCCGGGCAGCGCAGCCGCGTCTTCGCGCCGCCGTCTTCCTCGACCGCGATCGGCGCGAGCGCGGTCGCGCAGTTGACGCAGAACCTCGTCTCGAAGCTCATGCCGGAAAGACCCCGGTCGACAGATAGCGATCGCCGCGATCGCAGACGACGAAGACGATGGTCGCGTTCTCCACCTTGGCGGCGATCTGCAGCGCGACCCAGCACGCGCCGGCCGCCGAGATGCCGGCGAAGATGCCTTCCTCCCGAGCGAGGCGCCGCGTCACCTCCTCGGCGTCGACCTGGCTGACCAGGACGAGCTCGTCGACCGCCTTCGGGTCGTAGATCTTCGGCAGGTACTCGACCGGCCACTTGCGGATGCCGGGAATGCGCGATCCTTCGTTCGGCTGCGCGCCGATGATGCGAACCTGCGGATTCTTCTCGCGCAGGAAGCGCGACACGCCGGTGATGGTGCCGGTCGTTCCCATCGCGCTCACGAAGTGGGTGATCCGCCCGCCGGTGTCCTTCCAGATCTCCGGCCCCGTCGTCTCGTAGTGGATGCGCGGGTTGTCGGCGTTGGCGAACTGGTCGAGGACACGACCCTTGCCGTCCTTCTCCATCTGCGTCGCCAGGTCGCGCGCGTATTCCATGCCGCCCGAGCGCGGCGTCAGGATGAGCTCGGCGCCGAACGCCTTCATCGTCTGCGCGCGCTCGACGCTCAGGTCTTCGGGCATGACGAGCAGCATGCGGTAGCCGCGGATCGCCGCCGCCATCGCCAGGGCGATGCCGGTGTTGCCCGAGGTCGCCTCGATCAGGGTGTCGCCGGGCTTGATCTCGCCGCGCTCCTCGGCGCGCCGGATCATGCTGATCGCCGGCCGGTCCTTGACCGAGCCGGCCGGATTGTTGCCCTCGAGCTTGCCGAGGATGACGTTGCCGCGGGCCGCGTTGTCGTCACCCGGAAGGCGCACCAGGCGGACCAGCGGCGTGGCGCCGATCACGTCTTCGATCGTCGGATAGGTCGGCGCGGAATCGCTCATGGGGAAGGTGGCCGCATGCCGTGGTGCCTCGGGTCGGAATCGAACCGACACTCCTCGCGGAACGGGATTTTGAGTCCCGCGCGTCTACCAATTTCGCCACCGAGGCCGGTGCGTGCAGCAAAGGGCAGTTTGCCATACGGGCCGTAGACTAGCTTCCATCGCCATCGCCTGGATCGCCCTGCATGCTGCCGCTTCCTCCCGCCACGCAGGCGCTCCTGCTCACCAACGTCGCGATCTACTTCCTCACGCAGCTGCTCGGGCCGGGCCTCTTCAGCGCATTCGCTCTCTGGCCGCTCGGCCATGGCTTCTGGCCATGGCAGGTCGTCAGCTACGGCTTCCTGCACTTCGACTTCAACCACCTGTTCTTCAACATGCTGGGCCTGTGGATGTTCGGCGGCGAGCTCGAGCAGGTCTGGGGACACAAGCGCTTCCTGGTGTTCTTCTTCGCCAGCGTGATCGCCGCGGCGCTGACCCAGCTGCTCGTCAATGCCGTGCTCGGCGTCGGTGCACCGACGGTGGGTGCGTCCGGCGGCCTGTTCGGCCTGCTGCTCGCCTTCGCGATGATCTTTCCGAACCGGATCATCCTGCTCTTCTTCGTCATCCCGATGAAGGCGAAGTGGCTGGTCGCGCTGTACGGCGTGATCGAGCTGTACCAGGGCGTCTACGTGCTCAACTCGGGCGTTGCCCACTTCGCCCACCTGGGCGGGATGCTCGGCGGCTTGCTGACGCTGCGCTACTGGCGCGGCCAGGCGCCGTTCGGTCGGCGCTGACCGCCGCGCGTCGGGGGAATATCCCTGACGCGCGCACGCCTCTTGCAAGCGCTCATGCTGCTGCTGCAGCACGCGGAGGTCCCATGAACCCGGCGCGATCGACTCGGTCTTTCCTCGCACTCGAACGGCCTGCGAGCGGTCGCCGCTGGCGCCGCTGGGCGTCGCTGCTGACCGCTGCCGGCGCGCTGTTCGCAGGCGGCAGCGCCAGCGCCGCCGAGCCGCCGACGGACACTGCGACGCAGGTGCGCGCCACCCTCGCCCGCCTCGAGGCGCACAAGGAGGCGCTGGCGCGTGCCAACGCCGCCGTCCTCGGCCTGCAGGTGGTTGCCGTCGAGGACGCACGCTCGATCGCGACGCTCGGCAAGGAACGCCAGGGTTCGGGCGTCCTCATCGGCGACGACGGCATGGTTCTGACGATCGGCTACCTGATCCTCGAGGCGGACCAGGTCGAACTCGTCTCCGGCGACGGCCGGCGAATTCCCGCCCGCGTCGTCGCCTACGACCTGGCCTCCGGGTTCGGCCTCGTGCAGGCGCTCGCCCCGCTCGGCATCGCGCCGGCGCCGCTCGGGGTCTCGGCGGCGGTCGCCAGCGACGAGCCGCTCCTGTTCGCGAGCGGCGGCGACGAGCGCGACCTGACCTTGGCGCGCATGGTCTCGCGCCGGCCGTTCTCGGGCTACTGGGAATACCACATCGAAGGCGCTCTCTTCACCGCGCCGGTGCGCACCGATCACAGCGGCGCCGGCCTTTTCAACGCCAGCGGCGAGCTGGTCGGCGTCGGCTCGTTGGTGGTCGGCAACGCCTCCGACGGCAGCAGCCCAGCGATGCGCGGCAACATGTTCGTGCCGGTCGACCTGCTGAAGCCCATCCTCGCCGAGCTGAAGGCGCGCGGCAGCTCGCGCAACAGCAGCCGCGCCTGGCTCGGCCTCAACTGCGTCGAGGCCGGCGGCCAGGTCCACGTCGTCCGCCTGTCCGCCGACAGCCCGGCCGAAGCGGCGGGGCTGCAGCCCAAGGACGTCATCGTCGCCATCGACGGCGTTCGCGTCGGCGACCTGGCGTCGATGTACCGGACGCTCTGGCGCGGCGACCGGCCCGATCGCGATGTCGTCCTCGAGATCCTGCGCGACGGCGCGCCGATGCGCCTGTCGGTGCATGCGGTCGACAGGATGATGACGTTGAGCAGGCCGCGGGGCGTGTGACCGGCCTCTCGGCCGGTCACGCACCCCGCGGCCGGAGCCGGCAGGAGTTGCTCCCTCCCCGCTTCGCTCCCCTCCCTCCGAGAGGGAGGGGCCGGCCCCGATGGGGCCGTTTTCAGTAGCCGCGGGCGCGGTCGACTTCGTTGAGCATCGGCTCGCCGCGCTGGAGCGCGTGGACGCTGGCGACGAACTGGTCGGCGACCGTTTCCGTCGACGGCTGCGCGGCGATGTGCGGCGTGATCGTGATTCCCGGCACCGACCAGAGCGGGTCGTCGGCCGGTAGCGGCTCGCGGCGCTGGACGTCCAGCGCCGCGCCGCTGAGATGCCCCGAGCGGACGGCGGCGATCAGGTCCGCCTCGACGATGTGCTGCCCGCGCGCGACGTTGATGACGTAGGCGCCGCGCGGCATGAGCGCGAACGCGCGCGCGTCGAGGATGCCTTCGGTCTCGGCCGTCAGCGGCAAGGCGCAGACGACGATCTCGCTCTGCGCGAGAACCTGCTCGAACGATTCGGGCGAGCGCCGGCTCCAGCCGCGAACGACGAGGCCGCAGCGTTCCAGCCAGGCCGCGATCTCGCCGCCCATCGCGCCGGTGCCCAGCACGCCGACAGCGTGGCGCGCGATCGGCAGCGGACGGCGCGTCCAGTCGCGAGCGCGTTGCTGCGCCTCGTAGCGCTCGAGCGAGCGCGCATGGCGCAGCGCCATCGCGACGACGAACTGCGCGATCCCCGCCGCCTGCTCGCGGTCGACGATTCGCGCGACGCGAACCTGCGGCGCAAGCTCGGGCGCGAGCAGCTTCTCGACCCCGGCCGCGACCGAGCACACCCAGCGGACGCGCGGCAGGCGGGCCGGCAGGCCGGGCGGCATCTGCCAGCCGAGGACGACATCGACGTCGGCGAGCTCCGCGTCGCTCAGCGACGAGCGGTATTCGAGCAGGTCGAGATCCGGGGCGCGGGCGCGGATCGCCGCGATGAATATCGCCGCTGGCATCGGCTGGGTCGCGAGCAGGACCTTCATGCGGGGGCGGTGATGAAGTTGCCGCAGTTGGCGAAGTGCAGCGTCGCGTCGCCGTCGCCGCGAACGACGCAGGCCGGATCGTCGCCGGCGGCGACGCGGCGCAGTTGCTCGCGCAGGAGGCGGCGCAGCAGCGCAACGCCACGGTCGCTGGTGCGCAGATGCTCGGCCGAATGGGCGGTGATCGCGCCCTGGCTGACCTGTGCTTCGTAGTCGCCGGGAAACTGGCGGTGCTCGGCCTCGCTCAGCTCCCACCAGAACTTGCCGTTCATCTTCGAGCGCATGCGGCCGATGTCGCCAGGCTGCTCGACGCGACCCGCCACGTAGATGCGAAAGTGCCGGTCGTCGATCGGCAGCACCCAGCCGATCGATTCGACGACGCCACTCCTGCCCAGGCGGGGGCTCGGCACGACGCGCAAGGTCGGCAGCGCCGCCTCGGTCACGCGGCGCAGGCGCCTGCCGTCGTCGAGCGTGCGCCAGCTCTCGACGCGAACGCCGCGCTCGGTGACGCTCCACTCGACCTGCGGCATCTGCGCCATCGCCGGAACGAACTGGTGACCCGAGAACACGCCGTGCAGGATCGGCACGTGGAAGCTGTCGACGACGTTCTCGAAGTGCTGCAGCCAGTTGCACGGAATGATCGGCGGGCCGCCGCCGCCGAGGCTCGAGTCGTCGGCCTCGAGCGTCTCGCCCGGGCCGAGCTCGTCGAGCACGTCGATGCGCGGCAGCAGCGGCTTGCGATCGGGCGGACCGAGGTACGCGAAGACGAGGTCATAGCGCTCCTCGAGCGGATACCAAGGCTGGCGCACGTTGTCCTTGAGCTGGCCGCCCTCAGGCTCGCAGGGCTGGTCGAGGCAGCGGCCGTCCACCGCGAACATCCAGCCGTGATAGCAGCAGCGGATGCCCTCCTGCTCGACCCGGCCGTAGTAGAGCGAGGCGCCGCGATGCGCGCAGCGCGGGTGGACCAGCCCCGGCCGGCCCTGGCCGTCGCGAAAGAGGATCAGGTCCTCGCCGAGGACGCGAACCGGGCGTGGCACGCTGCCCGCATCGGCAGCGAGGCCGATCGGGTGCCAGTAGCGACGCAGCAGTTCGCCCATCGGCGTGCCGGCGCCGACCTCGGTCAGCTCGCGGTCGGAGGTCGCCGGCGCGAGGCCGTAGGCCGTGCCCTCGTCCATCGTCATTGCGGCGCGGCGCCCGATGTCGTCATTCCGGCTTCGCTCCCGACGCCTTGATGTAGTTGATCCACGTCGGCGCGTCCTTCGCGAACGCCGCCGCGAACTCCTCGGGCGTGTTGCCGAGCGGCGTCTGGCCCTGGTCGATCATCTTCGGCATCACGTCGGGCAGCTGGATGACGGCGGCGATCTCCTTCTGCAGCCGATCGACGATCGCCTTCGGCGTTCCCGCCGGCGCATACGCCGCGACCCAGATCGGCAACTCGAAGCCCTTGAAGCCCTGCTCGCCGAAGGTCGGCACATCGGCCATCGCCGCCGAGCGCGCCGGGCCGGTCATGCCGAGTGCCTTCAGCTTGCCGGCGATGACCTGCGGCTTGGCGCCGACCGGGCTGGCGAAGGTGACGTCCAAGTTGCCGCCGATCACGTCGGCGATCGCCGGCTGCTCGCCCTTGTACGGCACGTGGGTGAGGCTCACGCCGTGGTCCTTGGCGAGGATCTCGCCGTACACGTTCGCCGACGAGCCGACGCCCCACGAGCCGTAGCTGATCGGGCGCTTCTGCGCCTTCGCCCAGGCGACGAAGCCCTTGAGGTCGGAATACGGCGCGGTGCCCGGCGCGGTGAGGAGGACGCTGCCGAGCGAGACCTGGGTGATCGGCGCGAAGTCCTTGACCGGATCGAACGGCAGCTTGGTGAACAGCACGGTGTTGTTCACGTGCGTCGACATCGTCGTGATCATGAAGGTGTAGCCGTCGGGCGCGGCCTTGGCGACGACGTCGGCGCCCTTGATGGTGTTCGCGCCCGGGATCGGGTCGACGAAGACTTGCTGGCCGAGCCGCTGCGACAGCTTCTCGGCGAGGATGCGGTTGAGGACGTCGATCGCGCCGCCGGGGTTGAACGGCGAGACGAGGCGGATCGGCTTCGCCGGCCAGGCTGCGACGCCTTGCGCCGATGCGAAGGTCGGCAGCAGCGATGCCGCTGCAGCGATCGCGAGAAGGAGCCGTTTCGAGACGACGATCGCTTCGGTCGACGAGCGGCGTGACGGCAGGCGTTCCATTCGATATCTCCTCGTGCAATGGGCGTCGCGACGATTGTCACTCGCGCGTCCGCGCGGCGGCCGGAGCGAGCCCTTCCTCGACGGTAGGGTAGCGAAGGACGAGGTGCAGCTCGTCCTTCAAGCGCGCATTGACGAGCCGCCTCGACTCGCCGAGAAAGCTCATCTGCACCGGCGAGAGCACGGCCGCGGCGGCCTCGCGCGCAAGCCGCGGCGGCCGCGCCATGGCGAAGCGATCGGCGACGAGGTCGAAGTAGTCGCCCATCTTCAGATCGCTGTCGTCGGCGACATTGACGGCGCGCTGCGGCCGGCCGCGGTGCAAGGCGGCGACGCAGGCGCGCGCCAGGTCGTCGGCGTGGATGTGGCTCGTGTGGACGTCGTCGCCGGCCGCGAGTACCGGCGTGCCGCGGGCGACGCGCTCGCGCGGATCGCCGCCGGCGCGATCGAGCGCGTAGATGCCGGGAATGCGCAGCAGGGTGACGGCGACGCCGTGGGCACGGCCGAAATGACGCAGGCGCTTCTCGGCATCGACGCGGCGGCGCGCGCGCTCGGTCGCCGGCCGCGCCGGCGCGGACTCGTCGGTGAGCGCGCCGGCGCGGTCGCCGTAGACGCCGCTGGTCGAGCCGTAGACGAGCCGGCGCAGGCGCGGCGACCGCGCCAGCGCGGCGGCGAGGTGACGCGTGCGCGGATCGCCGGCGCCCGTCGCCGGCGGCGGCGCGAGGTGCAGGACGGCGTCGGCGAGGCCGGCGAGGCGGGCGAGCGATGCCGGCTGGTCGAGGTCGCCGCGCAGCGGCAGCGCACCCGCCGCACGCAGCTCGCCGACCCGGGCTGCGCTCGACGTCAGCGCCAGCACGCGCCAGCGGCCGGCGAGCAGGCGTACGACGCGCAGGCCGATGTCGCCGCAGCCGACGATCAGCAGCACCGGTCTCTTGAGGCGGGTCGGTCGGTCGGTCACGGCAGCAGCAAGTCGCCCCCGCGCCGAGGGCCATCGGAGGCCACGGCCGGCAAGCGGGCAAAATCGCGGGCCGAGTCTAGGCGACGCGCCTCCGCGCCCGCGGCTCCCGATTCCCGATGCCTTTCACCGTCACTGTCCAGCCGAGCGGCAAGACCTTCAGCGTCGAGCGCGACGAACCGATCCTGCAAGCCGCCATCCGCCAGGGCATCGGCCTGCCCTACGGCTGCCGCGACGGCGCCTGCGGCTCGTGCAAGTGCCGCATGCTCGAAGGCCGCGTCATCCACGGCGTCCATCAGCAGAAGGCGCTCAGCCACGAGGAAGAAGTCGCCGGCCTGATCCTGACCTGCCAGGCCGCGCCGCAGACCGACGTCGTCCTGGAAGCGCGAACGGTGCCGGGCGCCGGCGAGTTCGCGATCAGGAAGCTGCCGAGCCGCGTCGTCTCGATCGACAAGCCCGCGACCGATGTCGCCATCGTTCGCCTGCAGCTGCCCGCCAACGACCTGTTCCAGTACCGCGCCGGCCAGTACATCGAGTTCATCCTGCGCGACGGCGCCCGGCGCAGCTACTCGATGGCCAACGCGCCGCATACCGTCATCGACAAGCCGCAGCTCGAGCTGCACATCCGCCACCTGCCCGGCGGCAAGTTCACCGACCACGTCTTCAGCGCGATGAAGGAGAAGGAGATCCTGCGCGTCGAAGGTCCGTTCGGCAGCTTCTTCCTGCGCGAGGACTCCGACAAGCCGATCATCCTGCTCGCCTCGGGCACCGGCTTCGCGCCGATCAAGGCGATCATCGAATACATGATCTGGAAGGGCAGCGAGAGGAAGGCCGTCCTGTACTGGGGCTGCCGCAGCAAGGCCGACCTCTACCTGAACGAGTGGGCCGAGGAGGCGACCGCGAAGCTGGCCCACTTGCGCTACATCCCGGTCCTCTCCGAGCCCAAGCCCGAGGACGCCTGGGACGGCCGCACCGGCCTCGTCCACCAGGCCGTGATGCACGACTTCCCGAACCTGATGGAGCATCAGGTCTACGCCTGTGGCGCGCCGATCATGGTCGAGTCGGCCGAGCGCGACTTCATCGCCCGCTGCGGCCTGCCCGACGACGAGTTCTACGCCGATTCGTTCACGTCCGAGGCCGACAAGCACGGGCCGCTCGGTTGACCCGCGCCCGGGCCGCGAAACAATCGCCACGCGATCGAAGGAGAGTCCCATGACCGCGAAATTCACCCTCGCCCTGTCCGCGCTCGTCCTGGCGGCCGGCGCGGCCTCGGCGCAGACGCTCGGCAAGGGCGGCTCGCCCGCCACCGGCGGTGCCGGTCCCGACGGTCAGTCGCAAGGCGCGAACGCCCAGCTCGAGCGCTGCGATGCGCCGAAGGGGACGCTGGCCGTCGTCGAGCCGCAGGGCCTGGTCGGCCAGAACCTGCAGCGCTACGGCCTCGGCTCGCCGACGTCGGTGATCCGCATGATGGTCCAGCAGTCGAACTGCTTCCAGGTCGTCGAGCGCGGCGTCGGCATGGGCAACATGATGCAGGAGCGCGCCCTCGGCGCCTCGGGCGAGCTGCAGCGCGACCAAAACGTCGGCAAGGGCCAGATGGTCGCCGCCGACTTCATCGTCACGCCCTCGGTGATCTTCAGCGAGAACAACGCCGGCGGCGTCGGCGGTGCGATCGGCGGCCTGCTCGGCGGCCGGGGCGGCGCGGCGCTCGGCGCGATCACCGGCGGCCTGAAATTCAAGCAGGCCGAGACCAGCATGCTGCTCGCCGACTCGCGCTCGGGCATCCAGGTCGCGTCGGCGCAAGG
>Ga0207682_10001131_pt1 | contig 12332 bp, 10 predicted proteins | sample KBSM63metaG_FD_184332 | JGI IMG/M metagenome (GOLD analysis project Ga0207682, IMG submission 184332) | Miscanthus rhizosphere microbial communities from Kellogg Biological Station, Michigan, USA - KBS M6-3 metaG (SPAdes) (version 2) | ecosystem: Host-associated > Plants > Roots > Rhizosphere >... | reverse complement strand
CACCAGCATGTCGGGCCAGACCATCGAGATCCTCAACACCGATGCCGAAGGCCGCCTCATCCTTTGCGATGCGCTCACCTACGCCGAGCGCTTCAAGCCGGCGGTCGTGGTCGACGTCGCGACGCTCACCGGCGCCTGCGTGATCGCGCTCGGCCATCACCACTCGGGCCTGTTCAGCGCCGACGACGCGGTCGCAGCGCAGATGATCGTCGCGAGCCAGGCCGCGCTCGACCCGTGCTGGCGCATGCCCCTGGACGAGGAATACGACGAGGCGCTGAAGAGCAATTTCGCCGACATGGGCAACGTCGGCGGCCGACCGGGGGGCGCGATCACGGCGGCGATGTTCCTGCGCCGCTATACCGCCAAATACCCGTGGGCCCACCTCGACATCGCCGGCACGGCGTGGAAGTCGGGGGCGAACAAGGGCGCAACCGGGCGACCTGTGGGACTTCTTACCCACTTCGTCCTCGGCTACGCGAGGTAAGGTGTCGGCCTCGGGGCCTGCGGCGTGACGGAGATCAGCTTCTATTTCAATGTGCCCAGCCGAACCGGCTACGCCTGTCGGCTGCTGCGGCGTGCGCAGCGCCAAGGCATGGCGCTCACCGTGACGGGGCCGGTCGACGCACTGAACGAGATCGACCGCGAGCTGTGGACCTTCTCCGGTCCTGATTTCCTCGCCCACGGCTGGATCGAGCGCGCCGCCGAGGTTCCGGCGTCGTTGCACGCGACGACCATCTGGCTAGGAGCGAACCCGATCGAGGCGCCCCGGCACGATGCGCTCCTCAACCTGGGCAGCGAGACGCCGCCGGCGTTCGAGACCTTCGAGCGTGTCTTCGAGGTCGTGTCGGTCGACGACGCCGATCGCCAGGCGGCGCGCGAGCGCTGGAAGGCGTACGCCCGGCGCGGCTACCCGATCAAGCGACACGAGGTCGCGGCATGAGCACCGGTCGGCCACCGCCGGGGACGATCCCGACCCTGACCGAGGTCGTTGCCTGGCCGGGCGGGGGCACGGTCGCGACACCACCGCCCGCGACGCCGCCGCGGGGCGCGCCGACGCCGGCGCCGGCATCAGTCGCGGCACGGGGACCAGTCGCGGCGCCCACACCGGCACCGATCGCGGCACCGCCACAAGTCGCGGCACCGGCACCGGTCGCGGCACCGGCACCGGTCTCGGCGCCGGCCAGACCAGCGTCGACCGATTCGGCGTCGGTTCGGGCCGCGACGCCTTCGGCCGCGCCGGAGTCAGCCCCCGCCCCAAAGGCAGCCCCGGACACGGCAGCGGCCCGGCCTGCGGCGCCCGCGGCTGCGTCGGTTCCCACGCCCGCGGCGCCTTCACCGGTCGCAGCGCCTGGAATGGCGTCGACACCTGCCCCGATGGCCCCCGCGGGTGCGGCATCTCCAGCAGTTCCTGCACCAGCGAAGGATTCCGCGCCACTCGCTGACGCCGCGGCGCCTTCCGCAGCGGCGGCGGCTTCGTCCGCGTCTGCAGCTGCTCCCGCCAATCCGGTGCCACCTACCGCCACATTGGCGCCCGCTACAGCAAGTCCTCCTCCCGCTGTACCTTCGCCACCGCCTCCTTCGGTGGCTCCTCGCTCGCAGACAAGCGAGACAGCAGCGTCACCGGCGGCCGCGACGGACGCCGAGGCACCCGCGCCTTCGCCGTCGGCCACGCCCGCGGCCGGACGCGCGACGGCACCCCGGACGGCTCCGCCCCCGGCTTCGGCGACGAAGGCCGGAGCAACGCCGACGCAGAGCGAAGTCCAGATGACCCAGCGCGTCCTCGCCGATTTGCAGCGCCAGGTCGAGCTGATGCTCGAAGTGCGCCTGCGCGAGGCGCTTGCACCGATCCTCGCACGCGCCACCGACGCGTTGGTGCGCGATGCGCGCAAGGAGCTCACCGCGGCGATGCGCGACATCGTCGCGCGCTCGATCGCCCAGGAGCTGGGACGACGCGAAGATCGGTGAAGAAATCGGCGGCGCCGGTCGGTTGTCGATGAAAGTCCCGATGCGGGCAGGCCCGGCAATTGCGTTATCGTCCTGCGTTTCGGGCTAGGCGATCCCGACCCGATTTCATTCCAAAACCGGAGGTATTTGCATGCAAGTCAAATTGAACCTGATCGCCGCGGCCGCCGCAGCGATCTTCGCCGGCACCGTGTCGGCCCAGGACATGGTCGTCAAGATCGGCCACGTCGCCCCGACGAGCGGCGGCATCGCCCACCTCGGCAAGGACAACGAGAACGGCGCCCGCATGGCGATCGACGAGCTGAACGCCAAGGGCGTCACCATCGGCGGCAAGAAGGCGAAGTTCGAGCTCGTCGCCGAAGACGACGCCGGGGATCCGAAGCAGGGCACAGCTGTCGCTAACAAGCTCGTCGACGCCAAGGTCAACGGCGTCATCGGCCACCTGAACTCCGGCACCTCGATCCCCGCGTCGAAGATCTACAGCGACGCCGGCATCCCGCAGATCTCGCCGTCCGCGACCAACCCGAAGTACACCCGCCAAGGCTTCAAGACGACGTTCCGCGTCGTTGCCGACGACGTCCATCTGGGCGGCACGCTGGGCCGTTACGCCGTCAAGGAGCTGAAGGGCAAGTCGATCGTCACCATCGACGACCGCACGGCCTACGGTCAAGGTGTCGCCGAAGAGTTCGCCAAGGCCGTGAAGGCATCGGGCGGCGCGATCCAGGACACGCAGTTCACGACCGACAAGGCAACCGACTTCACCGCCATCCTGACCGCGGTCAAGGCGAAGAAGCCTGACGTCATCTTCTACGGCGGCATGGATGCGGTCGCGGGCCCGATGATTCGCCAGATGAAGCAGCTCGGCATCAACGCCAAGTTCATGGGCGGCGACGGCATCTGCTCTGGCGAGTTGCCCAAGCTGGCGGGCGGCGCAATGGCCGACAACCAGGTCGTCTGCGCGGAAGCTGGCGGCGTCGAGGGCACGCAGAAGGTCGGCATGGACAAGTTCCGCGAGGACTTCAAGAAGAAGTTCGGCGCCGACGTGCAGATCTACGCGCCGTACGTCTACGACGCGGTCAACGTGATGGTCGCGGCGATGGTCAAGGCCGGCTCGGCCGACCCCGCCAAGTACCTCCCGGTGCTGGCGAAGACGGAAGCCTACAAGGGCGTCACGGGCAACATCTCGTTCGACGCCAAGGGCGACGTCAAGAACGGCGCCCTGACGCTCTACACCTACAAGGGTGACAAGCGCGAGCAGATGGCCGTGGTCCGATAAGACTCGGTCTTCAAGCCAAAAGCAAAACGGCGCCCGAGGGCGCCGTTTTTATTTCAGCGAAGCACCTTACTTCTTCGCCTTGTAGTCGGCCTTCGCCTTGTCGTGCGAGGCTTCGGCATCGGCCATCGTCTTCTTGTACTTGGCCTCGGCGTCCTTCTTGCACTGGCTCTTCGCATCGCCGCTCATGGTGTCGCATTGCGCCATTGCCGACTTTTCGTCGGCCTTGGCCTGCTTCTTGGTCATGTCGTAGGTGCTGTCGGCCTGCTTCATCGAGGCCTTGACTGCATCGTCGGCCGCGACTGCGGGAAGTGCAAAAGTCATTGCGGCGAGAGCGCCGGCGAGCAGGGTCGCGTATGTCTTCATGATCGAAATCTCCAGAGTTGAGTGGAGCGGCCCGGCTTCGACCTGACCGCCCTTCGCCTTTGCGAATGCCCTCCTGGGCAGGACCGCATCTTGATGCGCAAAAATGCCGCCGCGCGCGGCCAGTAGGCATCTCGCGCGCTTGTCTGACGCCGTCCTTCCGCTTGTCCGACGGGAGTGCGGCGGGCACGCTACGATGCATCCGTCCGACGCCCTCCGGAACCCGCTTGCGACGTATCCTCGTTCTCGTCAGCTGCCTCTGCGCGGCGGTGCTCGCGCTCTATTCGTGCTCGATGCACGCCGCCGTGACGACCGATGGCGACGGCCATATCGTCGGGATCTCGTCCTTGCGCGTCGAATCGTCGCTCTCGCGAGTGGCGGTGGCGATGCTGGTCGCCGGCGGGCAGGTCGCGCTCGAGTTGAGATGGCTTCGCTCGCTGAGCGCAACAACGAGCGGCGCAGCAGGCGACTAGTGCAACGACGGCGCGCCGCGCGCGACCGCGGCCTCGCCCACCTTCGCTCGTCCTCGCCTTCGTATCAGCCCGGTCGGATCTCCAGCGTCCGCCGAAGCCGATGCACATCGACGCTGGCGACGATCTCGCCCTGGTTCGCGAATGCTTCGTGGTTGCGCTCGACGGCCGCGAGGTCGTAGAGATAGTTGACCATGAAGCCGGCGCCCTGGGAGAGACCCTTTTCGCCGGCGTCGCCCATCCAGTTGATGCGCTCGAGGCGAGCACCGTTGCCGAGATGGAAGCGCGCCACCGCATCGAGCGGCTTGCCGGCGGCGTCTTTCGCGTCGAAGAGATAGCGGACGGCCGCGCGCGAAAGCGCGTCACGCAGCGCCCTCGACGCCGAGCTCTGCCAGTTCGCGCGATCGATCTCGGCGAGAGCGGACGCCAGCGCCGCCTCGACCGCCGACCCGCCGCTCTCGCCCCGGATCGTCGACAGCCAACGTCGAAAACCGGGCAAGGGCGACAAGGTGACGAAGGTGTTGAGCGCGGGCAGCTCGCGCTTGAGGTCCTCGGCCACCTGCTTGATCAGGAAGTTGCCGAAGGAGATGCCTCGCAGACCGGGCTGGCAGTTGGAGATCGAATAGAAGACGGCGGTCGTGGCACGGTCGGGTGTCACCGGCGTGCGCGAGCTGCCGAGGAGCGACGCGATCGACGAGGGCACTTCGTTCGTGAGCGCGACCTCGACGAAGATCAACGGCTCGCCGCTCAATGCCGGGTGGAAGAAGGCGAAGCAGCGCCGGTCGGCAGGCTCGAGGCGCAGCCGCAGGTCGTCCCAGCTCGTGATCTCGTGAACGGCTTCGTAGCGGATGATCTTCTCGAGGATGTGCGCGGGCGTCGACCAGTCGATCCTTTGCAGCGAGAGGAAGCCGCGGTTGAACCACGAGGCGAACAAATGGCGGAAGTCGGCATCGACGAGAGCCAGTGACGGTTCGTCCTTCATCGTCGTCAGCAGATCCTCTCGCATGCGGACGAGCTGGCTGGTGCCACGCGGCGCGAGGTTCATGCGCCTGACCAGCTCTTGACGGCGCGGTTCCGCGACGACGTGCAGGCGTGCCGCGGACTCGGCGTCGGGCGCTTGCATGAAATCGGCCACCGCATCGCGCACGGTGGCGAGGTTGGGGCCGAACCGGGTCGCCAGGAGTTCGAAGAAGCGTCGCTGCTGGGTGCGGGGCAAGGCGGCATAGGCAGCAAGCAGGTGCGACGCCAGGGCGACACCCGACGCTTCTCCCTTGCCCGAGAGCAGCACCACCGCCATCGACTCGAAATCTGCGGTCGTGGCCACCCGCTTGCTGCCCCACCAGCGAGTCAGTCCCTCGAGCAGTGCGTGTGCTTTCGACCCCATGCAAGCGTCTCGCCTTTCGATCGGACCGCGAGCTCATATGACGCCACGGCGGGAGGGGCAGCGTCGGAAGCTCGCCGCGATATAGATGTCGGCTTGCGCACCCGCCGACCTGACGTATACCCTGAGTGCCTCAGTGTATACAAGCCATAGACTGAATCACGGACGATGGCTGCTCCATTCATCCATTTCCTGGTCGGAATGGGGCGATCGAACCGGGCACACGGTGTCACACCGTGGATGAACGATTGAGGAGACAGTGATGGAATTGCTGAGGCTGGACGGCGCCGCCTGGCGGCTGCGGGCCGTGGTCGCGGTCTGCGCGGGTGTCGCGGCGGCGGCATCGGTCGAGGCGCGGGTCACGCGCATCGTCATCGACTCGACGACCGCCGTCACCGGCGGCGCCATCCCCTATCAGACGCTGCGCGGACGTGCGTTCGGCGAGCTCGATCCCAACGACGCGCACAACGCCGTCATCACCGACATCCAGCTCGGCAAGGACGCCGACGGCAAGGTCCGTTACGAAACCTCGTTCACCATCACCAAGCCGGTCGACATGGCGATGGCGAGCGGTTTCCTGTGGCACGACGTGCCGAACCGGGGCGGCAACATCATCATCAACGTGACCGAGCGCGACCTCGGCGACATCGGCCTGGCGAGCGGCTGGCAGGCCGACAACTCCGGCGCGACTGCAGTGCCGACCAATCATGCGAGCGGCACCAGCCACTGGGTGGTGGTGCCGATGGCGCGCGAGAACGGCCAGCTCGTCACCGGCAAGGTCCTCGCTCGCATCGTCAACCGCAGCGGCCCGGACTCGGCGCCGCTCAACGTGATGGGCAATCCGGTGCCATACCTGCCGGTCTCGCTCGACACGACCGGCGCGGTGCTCACGACGCACACCAAGGAGACGGTGAACGGGCAGGTCACCGAAGGCAGCGTGATTCCCTCGACCGACTGGTCGTTCGGCCGCTGCAGTGCGGCAACGCCGTTCCCCGGAACGCCTGTCGACATCAACGAAGCCAACCTGCCAGGAAGCCTGCCCGTCCACGTCTGCCTCAAGAACGGCTTCGATCCGAACCTGCTCTACCAGCTGACCTACCAGGCCAAGGGGGCGTACGTCCTCGGCGCCGGCATGGCCGCGTTCCGCGACGTCGGATCCTTCTTCAAGTACCAGGCTGCGGATGACTTCGGTACACCCAATCCCATCGCCGGACGAGTCACCGCCTCCTCGATGCGCGGCAGCTCGCAATCGGGCAATTTCACGCGCCAGTTCATCTACAGCGGCATGAACCAGGACGAGGCCAACCGGATGCTCCACAACGGCGCCTGGCCGCAGATCGCCGGTCGCCGCGTTGCCGCCAACGTGCGCTGGGGCCAGCCCGACGGCGTCCTCGAGCTCTACCAGCTCGGCAGCGAAGGCGCGCAATGGTGGGTCGACTATCCCGATGCGGCCCGCAACCTCCCTGCGAACAGCATCTTCCATCGCTGCAACCTGAGCGGCACCTGTCCCAAGGTGATAGAGCACTTCGGCGGCTCGGAAGTGTTCGCGCTGAAGATGACGATGGAGTGGGTCGGCACGAGCGCCGACTTCGACATCCCGCTCACGCGAAACGTGCGCCGCTACTACATCGGCAGCACGACGCACGGCGGCGGCGGCGGCGGCTTCGTGCACCAGCCGCCGGCCACCGGCGCCAACTGTCCGGGCAACAACTGGGGCACCGGAACCTTCCGCGCCAACCCGATGCCGTCGACGCAGATGATCAACGTGATCCGCCTGGCGATGCGCGCCTGGCTGATGAACGGGACGCCGCCGCCGCCGAGCCGCTATCCGACGTTGATCGGCGGCACGCTAGTCAGTCCGACCCGTCAGGACATGGGCTTTCCGGCCGGCGTGCCGGGCGTTCCGGAGTCGGTCTTCGAGCCCGAGAACTTCATCTTCCCGGTGTTCGACTACGACTGGGGCCCGGATTTCAACCGCGCCGACGGCTCGGGCGTTCCGACGAACCTGCCGCCGCCCATCACCAAGGTCATTCCGATGAAGGTGCCGCGCGTCGACGCCGACGGCAACGAGCTCGGTGGCGTTCCGACGGTGTTGCGCGACGCGCCTCTCGGTACCTATCTCGGCTGGAACATGACCGCCGCCGGCTTCCACAAGGGCCAGGTCTGCAACTACGTCGGTGGCTACATTCCGTTCGCGACGACGCTCGCGGAGCGTCAGGCCAGTGGCGACCCGCGCCTCTCGTTGGTCGAGCGCTACGGTGATCATGCGGGCTATGTCGCGGCCGTGACGCAGGCTGCGAACAATGCGTTCTCGCAGGGCTACCTGCTGGCCGCCGATCGCGACGCCTTGATCGCCCAGGCCGCGGCGAGCGACGTTCTCAAGTAGTCAACCACGAAAGGATCGACATCATGAAGCCCATCTCGACCCTCCTGACGCTGGCGTTAGCTGCTCTCGCGGTCCCGGCCCAGGCCCAGTTCTCTGGGCCCTATGCCCCAGCGAACTGGACGACCCTGTCGACCGGCACGCTCGCCGGAACCGGCACGTCGGCGGGCTCCGCGAGCTTCTCGTCGTCGCTGCTGACGCTCGTCGGCGGCAACGGCGTCGCGCCCGCGGGCAGCGACGCCAGTTGCGTGGGCGGCACCTACGGCTTCGCGGGGCCGTGCCAGATCCAGACGACGATCGGCGCGCCGGGAACCTACTCGTTCCACTGGTCCTACCTGACCGCGGACGCTGACGGTCCGGCGGGGGACATCTTCGGTGTCGTCGTCAACGGCGTGCGGACTTCTCTCTCCGATCCCGGCGGCTCGATCTCGCAAAGCGGCGATCGCACGTTCACGGCGTCATCGAGCTTCGGCTGGTTCCTCAACTGCAGCGACTGCACCGGCGGCGCGGCCACCGCGATGATCACGAACTTCACGGTGGCGCAGCCGATTCCCGAACCGTCGACCTATGCGCTGATGGCAGCCGGCCTGGCGGCGCTGGGCGCGATTTCGCGCCGTCGCCGCGAAGGGCGCAGGGCTTCGCAAGGCTGAGCGAGGCGGGCTCGGCCAACGCCGTCGCTTCGATGCGGCGCGGGCCGCCGCGACGGGCGCGAGGCGAGCCCGACGCCGTCGCGCGCGGACGATTTTCGTGCGGCGACAGGGGCGCGACGTGTCGCATTTCCCATAAACACGCCGGCGTGCCGGCAGCACGCGTTGAAAGCGCCGATCGCTCAATAGAATCCGCCGCCCATGACCAGACTCTCGGACCGACTCCGCGAAGCCGTCGAGGAAGAGATCGCGACGGGAAAGCTGTTGCCGGGAAGCCGACTCGACGAAGTCGAGCTCGCGAAGCGGTTCGAGGTGTCCCGCACGCCGATACGGGAAGCGCTGAATCTCCTGCTCGGCGAAGGCCTGATCGAGATGCGGCCGCGACGCGGCGCGGTCGTCGCGCGCGTCTCGCCGCAGCGGCTGATCGAGATGTTCGAGGTCATGGCCGAGCTCGAGGCGATGTGTGTCCAGCTCGCGACCCGGCGCATGTCCGACGCGGAGTTCGCCGCTCTCGAGGCCGCCCACGCGGCGTGCCAGGGTGCAGTCATCGCCCGCGATGCCGACGCGTACTTCTACGCCAACGAGCAGTTCCACTTCGCGATCTACGCGGCCTCGCACAACACCTTCCTGGCCGAGCAGGCTGCTGCGCTGCAAAGGAAGCTGCGTCCGTATCGAAGGTTGCAGCTGCGCGTGCGCAACCGCATCCAGCGTTCGTTCGACGAGCATCAGGCGATCGTCGACGCACTGCGCGCAGGTGACGCCGACAAGGCGGTGCTCAGCGTGCGCAACCATGTGATCGTGCAGGGCGAGCGCTTCGCCGACCTCATCTCGAGCCTCTCCCGACTCGACGGCCCGGCCATCACCGCCGAGCCCGAGATCGGACTCGCCCCCGCGGCCTGAGGGGCTGCCGCCTTACGGCGTCGGGTGCGCCGCGATGAAGTCGAGCAGGCCCTGGTACTTGGGCGCGGTGGCCGGATCCTGGGTCACGTACTGCAGCGACCCCCAGAGCCCCCACTTCGACCAGTTCCCGACGTCGCTGTACTGGTTCATGGTGTCGCCACCGGCGGCGACCCACTGGGTGTAGTACTCGGTGTAGACGCTGCGCATGCGCGGGTTGTTGTGCGCCGCCATGAAGAGCGCGGTCATCGCGTCGATCTTGTCGGCGGGGAAGTAGGAGCTGGTGTCGCCGGCGCCGCTCTCGTAGGCCTTCAGCTTGAGCTTGTACTTCGCAGCCAACGCCGCATTCGCGATCATCGACGACTTGATGTCGCCGCGGATGTGGACAAGCATCTGGTCGACGATCTGGTCGCTGGTCAAGGTGAGCGTCGTCGCCACCCGGGCCGGGTCGCCCGCTTCGACAGCGTTGAAGTACGGTGCGATCGCCATCACGTCGGCGTTGGCGGCGGTGTCCTGGTACGCGAGCGCATGGGTGAGGAAGTTGTCCCACACCGCCTGGCCGGCGATCACGCGCACGATCCGGCCACGGTCGGCCCCCCAGACGTCCTGGATGATCTTGAACATCTGCACCGAGCGCATCGCATAGAAGGCCGCCGGCTGGCCGAAGGGGATGTCGAGGCCCAGCGCCTGCGAGCGAGCAATGGCCCACTGCGTTTGCCCGAAGCCGGTGTTCCAGACCTCGTTCGAGTACTCGATGTGAGGATGGAGCGCGGGGTCGAGGCGATCGCGCAAGAGTGTCGCGAACTGGCGCACGTAGTCGTCGCTCGCCTGATGGGGAATGCAGAACCACGGATCGACGTGAAGCGTGTTGGCAAGGTCGATCATCACCTCGATCGGCACGCCGGCGGGCGTCGCGTACGTCACGTCGGCCACGTGCGAACGCTGGGCCCACTCGACGACGGGCGTGACGTTCGTCGCCCCCCAGTCGATGAAGCGGAGCACCGAGAACGGCGCGACCTTGGCGAGGAAGACGGGGTTGAAGGGCTGGCTCGCGTAGGTCGCCTCGGTGCCGGGCCAGAGAAAGCGAAGATTGCGCACCGGGTTGCTAGCGCTCGTGCGATCGATCGCCACCCAGAGGCTGCCGCTCGTGTCGACGACGTCGATCGCGATCCGGTTCGCCGCCGTCTCGGCGATCTTGACGTTGCTCATCGGAAAGCTGATCGAGCCGTCGCCGTCCCACAGCACGACGTAGCGGCCCGGTGCGAAGCGGCTGCCGTCCCATGCCACCGCATTCAGTGCATGCTGGCCCGGCGCGAGCGCGGCCGGATAGCCATCGGCCGTGAGCGAGGGGAAGGGCTTGCCCCAAGTGCCGTTGTCCTCGCGCGAGGTCCAGCCCATGCCGCTCTTCATCATGTCGGCGAAGGGAAACTCCGTCGAGTAGTAGGCGATGCCCGCGAGGTTCATGCCGACGTGGCGCGAGCGAGCGGGAATCGGCGTCGTGCCGCGCACGGACACGGTCCCGGAGGCGGAGACGCCGTCCGCGGAGACCTTGATCGTCGTGAATCCGACCCGCAGCGGCTTGACGACGCCGCCTTCGTCGACGGTCGCCAAGGTCGGGTCCGCGCTTTCCCAGACCAGCGCGGTAGCGGGAACCGCCGCGCCCGCCGCGTTCGTCGCTTGCACGGCCATCGGCGTCAGCGAGCCCACGGCCGTAGGGGTCATTGCCGGCAGCGCGAGCGCCGTCACCTTGACCGGGGCCGCTGGGGGGGCGGCGGGCACGACAGGGGCCGGGGGCGGCGCCTGGACGACGGCCGAAGCCGCCGCGAAAGCCGAGCTCAAGGGTGTCTTGACGCCGGCATCGTTGCCACCACCACAGCCGCACAACGACAGGATGGCAAGCGTGGCAAGGCGCTGAAACAAGGTCATGGTCGCGGGGTCGGAGATAGAGACGCTCCGATCTTCGCGGCTGCCCCTCTACCCAGCGTTACAAAACGTGCAAGCCCTCGCTGCTCGTCCGGTCACCGTGCCCGCGATCCTGACGGGAACGCTCTACTTCGGTGGCCCCGTCGTCACCGTCAGGAAGGCAAGACCGTATTCAAGCGCTCGCGGCGCATGCGTCCACTGCACGCGAGTCGTCGAGGTCGCGCAGCGTACGCGGGAGGCGGGGTCGGGGACTTGGAAGGATCGACTTCACCGCCGCAGGCGGCGCGGCTCCTTCCCCGCCTTCTACTGGACCTTGAACGACTTCGTGGCCGCTGGCTTGCCGTCCAGGGTGACGTCCACCTGATACGTGCCCACCGGCCACCCATCCGGCTTGCTGATGTGGAACTCACTGGTTGCCGGGCCGGTTGCGCTGATCGTTGCGGTGTCTTCCTTGACCGGGACTGTCTTTCCGTCCTTGGTATAGACCCACTTGGCCGCCAGGGTGGCAGAACCGGATCCCGTCGTATCGACCGAAGCGTAGATCGTGTCGCCCTTCGCGAACGTGTCGGATGCCGCTGTGACCTTCTTGTCCGCACCGACCGCCTTGCCGAGTGAAACGGACGACACCGTGACGCCGACGGGAACGGGGGCGGGAGCAGGGGCAGGAGCAACAGGCGTGGGCGCCGGCGTCGGTGCCGGCGCTGGCGCGGGTTCCTTCTTGCCGCAGGCGACGAGCGCCAGCACCGAAGCGGCGGCGACCGCGATGAGACGAAGCTTGGACAACATGGCAAATCCTCCGAAGCAGGGCTGTTGTGTGTGACGACACGCGCGACTGCCTCGCCAGGCAGCCACCGCGCGCTTCAGGCGAGCGGCGGGATCTTCAGCTTCTGGCCAGGAAAGATCTTGTTGGGATCCTTCAGGATGTCCGTGTTGGCCTCGAAGATCAGTTGCCACTTGCCAGCATCGCCGTACTCCTGCTTGGCAATCTTGGACAGGCTGTCGCCTGACTTGACTTCGCGGATCTTGGTGGCGG
>Ga0207682_10001130_pt1 | contig 12336 bp, 10 predicted proteins | sample KBSM63metaG_FD_184332 | JGI IMG/M metagenome (GOLD analysis project Ga0207682, IMG submission 184332) | Miscanthus rhizosphere microbial communities from Kellogg Biological Station, Michigan, USA - KBS M6-3 metaG (SPAdes) (version 2) | ecosystem: Host-associated > Plants > Roots > Rhizosphere >... | reverse complement strand
CGGCGAAGAAGGGCTCGATCGACGTTGTGATCGACGCGACGTCGATCAGGACCTATAGCGACAGGCTTGACCAGGTCGTCAAGGGCGAGCGCTTTTTCAACGTCGAGAAGTTTCCGACATTGACGTTCAAGTCGACGAGCCTGACGTTTGACGGGGATGCGCTCGTCGGTGCGGACGGCGAATTGACGATGCTCGGCATCACCAAACCGGTTGCGCTCAAGGTCGCGAACTTCAAGTGCGGCGAGCAGGCTTTCAACAAGAAGCCGATGTGCGGTGCCGAGGCGACGGCAACGATCAAGCGCTCCGACTGGGGCATGACGGATGGACTGAAGATCGGCAACCCCGGTGACGACATCCAGCTGATCATCCCGGTCGAAGCCTACCGCGACGTCTCCTGACGGCACGGGACGCGGCGTCGCGCCAACGTCAGCGACCGGGGAGCAGCCAGCCGCCGGCGCGCCGCACGGCACCGGCGACTTCGAGTTCGGTGACGAGCTTTTCTGCGAGCGTCGCCGGATCGAGTCGGAGAAATCGCGCGTTGAATTCGCGATAGACGCCTACGCGCTCGACGTAAAGCGGCAGCGACGCGAGCGGCATCCGCTCGCGGTCGAGCAGCGAGAACACGAGCAGCGCCTTCAGCACGTGGCGCACGGTGCGCATCGGATCGACTTCGAATGCGGTGGTGCGCGCGAAGGCGCGCTCGAGCGCCGCGTCCACGTCGGTGAATGGCTCGCCGTGACCCGGAACGACGCAGCGCGCGTCGAGTGTGGCGATCATTTCCAGCGTCGCACGCGTCGCGGGCAGCGCGCCAGGATCCAGCTCGGGCGGCATAACGATGCCGTAGCCGTTTTGCCATAGCGCGTCGCCGGAGATGAGGATCCGGTGCTCGTCGTTGAAGAACACGAGCGCCCCCATCGCATGGCCTGGCGCCGCGAGCGCGCGCCATTCGATGTCGCCCCATGTGTGCGTGCTGCCGGGCTCGAGGATTTCATCGACGGCGAAGCGCTCGGCGCGCTGGTCGGCGTACTCGTAGAGCAGCGCCTGCTCGTCCCACGCGTCGATCAGCGGCGCCTCGCCGGTCGGCACGGCGATGGTGCAGCCGTAGGCTCGCCGCAGCGCGGCGTTCCCGCCGACATGATCGGAGTGACAATGCGTGTTGATGAGCTTCGCTAACGGCCGGCCGTCGAGGCCCATCCGCGAAGCGATCAGCGCGAGCATCAGCGGCACGTGCTTGTCGTAGCCCGAGTCGATGACGACGCAGCCGGCGTCGCTGCGCAGGACCACGTGATTGGCCGACAGCCAGTCGCGCACGAACACGTGCATCTGCGGCGGCAGCGTAGGGCGCTTCATCGGGCTTCGCAATCGTTCTCGATCGTGCGGGCGTTCGCGAGGGTCTCTCGGCGATGTGAACCGCTAGATGAGCCGGCCGAGGAACTCCCGCACCAGCGCGACACGCTCGGCGAGTGTTGGCGCCGCGCGCTCGATCCGCACGCGGTCGGGTCCGGCGAAGCGGATGCGGCCGTCCTTCTGCACGAGCAGGATCAGCTTGCCGGCGTCGAACGGCGGCTCCCTGACGAACTGCAATGTCGTGCGGTCCGGTCCCGCGTCGATCTTCGTAACGCCAAGCGGCTTCGCCGTGAGGCGCAGCCGGTGGCAGGCGATCAGCGCCTGCGCAGGCTCCGGAGTCGGGCCGAAACGGTCGACGAGCTCTTCGCGCAACAGTTCCAGCTCGTCGATCGAATCGACGCTCGCGAGTCGCTTGTAGAGCACGAGACGCTCGTGAATGTCGTTGCAGTAGTCCTGCGGCAGGCGGGCCGCCGTGTGCAGGTTGATCTCGGTCGTCACGCCGAGCGGCTGCGACAAGTCGGGCTCACGGCCGGCCCGCAACGCGGACACGGCAGCCTTCAGCATGTCGGCGTAAAGCTGGAAACCGATCTGCTGCATCTCGCCCGACTGCTCGTCGCCGAGCACTTCGCCGGCACCACGGATCTCCAGATCGTGCATCGCGAGGAAGAAGCCGGAGCCCAAGTCCTCCATCATCTGGATCGCCTCGAGCCGCTTCTTCGCTTGCGCCGACAGCGCTTCGTGCGGCGGCGTCAGCAGGTACGCGTAGGCCTGGTGGTGCGAGCGGCCCACGCGGCCGCGGAGCTGATGCAACTGTGCCAGTCCGAAGCGGTCGGCGCGGTCGATGATGATCGTGTTCGCCGTCGGCACGTCGATGCCGGTCTCGATGATCGTCGAACAGACGAGCAAGTTGATCCGCTGCGCGTAGAACTCGCGCATCACGTGCTCGAGCTCGCGTTCGCCCATCTGGCCGTGCGCGACGGCGATCCGCGCTTCGGGCAAGAGCTGTGCAAGCCGCTCCTGCGTCGTGCGGATCGTGTCGATGTCGTTGTGCAGGAAGTAGATCTGGCCGCCGCGCTTCAATTCGCGCAACGCCGCCTCGCGGACGATGCCGGTCGAAAACGTCGCGACGAACGTCTTGATCGCGAGCCGTCGTTGCGGCGCGGTCGCGATCACCGAGAAATCGCGGATGCCTTCGAGCGACATCGCGAGCGTGCGCGGAATGGGCGTGGCCGTCAGCGTCAGCACGTCGACCTCGGCACGAAGTCGCTTCAGCTGTTCTTTCTGCCGCACGCCGAACCGGTGCTCCTCGTCGATGATGACGAGGCCGAGGTTCTTGAACTTCACGTCGGACTGCAGGAGCTTGTGGGTGCCGATGACGAGATCGATGCGACCGTCGGCGAGGCCTTCGAGCGTCGCCTTCACTTCCTTGGTCGACCGGAAGCGCGACAGCTCGGCCAGTTTGACCGGCCAGTCCGCGAAGCGATCGGAGAAAACCTGAAAGTGCTGTTCGGCGAGCAGCGTCGTCGGCACGAGCAGCACGACCTGCTTGCCATCGGTCAGTGCGATGAACGCAGCGCGAAGTGCAACCTCGGTCTTGCCGAAGCCGACGTCGCCGCAGACGAGTCGATCCATCGGGCGGCCAGTGGAAAGGTCCGCGATCACCGCATCGATCGCCGCCTGCTGATCCGGTGTCTCCTCGAAGCCGAAGCCCTCGGCGAATGCTTCGTAATCGTGCGGCTTGAACGAGAACGCGTGGCCGTTGCGCGCCGCTCGCTGTGCGTACAGGTTGAGGAGTTCGGCCGCAGTATCGTGCGCCTGCGCGGCCGCCTTGCGCTTGGCCTTCTCCCACTGGCCGCTGCCGAGCTCGTGCAGCGGCGCCGCATCCGGGGTCGCGCCGCTGTAGCGACTGATGACGTGGAGGTTCGACACCGGCACGTACAGCTTGGCGTCGTTGGCGTAGATGAGCTCGAGGAATTCGGTTGCGCCGTCGCCGACGTCCAGCGTGACGAGACCGAGATAGCGGCCGATGCCGTGCTCCTCGTGGACGACGGGGTCGCCGATGCGAACCTCGGACAGGTCGCGCACCATCGCGTCGACATTCGAACGCCGCCCAGTGTCGCGCTTGCCGCGGCGCACGACGTTCGCGTAGAGCTCGGCTTCGGTGACAAATGCAAGCCGCGCGGCTGGCCACGCGAAGCCCGCGTGGAGCGGCGCCGCGGCCAGCGCGACCTTCGCGTCGCTCGCGGCGAATGCGGCGAACGATTCGACGACGGCCGGCCGCACGCCGTACTCGGCGAAATACTGCTGCATCGTCTCGCGTCGGCCCGCGCCTTCGGCGCAGATCAGCATCCGGCCATCGAGCGCTTCGAGCGTTCGCTTGAGTGCGGCGAGCGGATCGTCGGCGCGGCGGTCCACCTGCACGGATGGCAGCCGGCGAAGGGGTCCGTCGACGTCGACAGCGGCCTCCGCAGCGGTCACCGCGATGTCGACGCGCGCAAACGGCTTCAGCGATCCGCGCAGCTCGTCGTGCGGCAGGAAGAGCTGCGGCGGCGGCAGCAGCGGACGTGCCTTGTCGCCGCGCATCAGTCGATAGCGCGACTCGGTGTCCTGCCAGAAGCGATCGACGGCCGCGTCGACGTCGCCGTGCAGCGCGACGACCGCGTCGCGCGGAAAATAGTCGATGAACGTCGCTGTCGCGTCGAAGAAGAGCGGCAGGTAGTACTCGATGCCGCCCGGCGCGATGCCTGCCGAGATGTCCTTGTACAGCGTCGACTTCGACGGATCGCCTTCGAACACTTCGCGGAACCGGCCGCGAAAGCGCGTACGGCCCGCATCGTCCAGCGGGAACTCGCGCGCGGGCAGCAACCGCACGTCACGCATCGGATACAACGTGCGCTGCGTGTCGGCGTCGAACGTCTTGATGCTCTCGATCTCGTCACCGAAGAGATCGAGACGGTACGGGAGCGCTGCACCCATCGGATAGAGGTCGATCAGGCCCCCGCGAACGCTGAACTCGCCCGGCGACACCACTTGCGTCACGTGCGTGTAGCCGGCGAGCGCCAGTTGCGAGCGAAGCGCGTCGACGTCGAGCTTCTCGCCTTGCGTCAGGAAGAACGTGTGCGCCGCGAGAAACGACTGCGGTGCAAGTCGATAGAGCGCCGTCTGTGCGGCGACCAGTGCAACGTCGCACTCGCCGCGCGTGATTCGATACAGCGTCGCGAGTCGCTCGGACACGAGGTCTTGATGCGGGGAGAAGTGGTCGTACGGGAGCGTTTCCCAGTCCGGGAAGACGCTGATGGCAAGCTCGGGCGCGAGCCACGCGATCTCGGCGGCGAGTCTCGACGTTGCAAGCGCGTCGGCGCAGACGATCGCAAGCGTCCGCCGTTGCGCGTGCGCGGCGAGTGCGAGTTGCGCGAGCGCGAGCGAGTCGCCCGACTCGGGAAGCGCCGCGAGCCGGACGCGCTGTCCCGCTGCCGGAATCGTCGGAGCGAGCGGAGGCAGCGCGGCAAACGGAGCTGCGCTCGGGATCGGGGCGACGGCGGGTTCGCGGCTGTCGGGCTTCTGCGCGGAGGCGGCCGTCGCGGCATCGGTCGGGGCCGTCGGCATGCGAAGTACGGGGGGATGGAATCGCGACGCCGATTATACGCATGACATAATCGGCCGATGCGAACGCCGCGCAGCGCCGGAACCCCATCGCCCTATGTGCTGCTGACGCTCGCGCCGCTGTTCTGGTCGTGCAACTGGATCGTCGGCCGAGGCCTGTCGCACGACGTACCGCCGTTCGCAATGACGTTCTATCGCTGGCTGTTCGCGATCATCATCCTCGCACCGTTCGGGTTGCCGCGCCTTCGCGTGGACCTGCCGCTCGTGCGGCGCCACTGGAAGGCACTGCTCGCGCTCGGCGTCGTTGGCATCGGCACGCACAACGCACTCGCGTACCTCGGCCTGCGCTACACGACGGCGATGAACGGCGTCATCCTGAATTCGTTCATACCGGTGATGATCGTCGCGCTGTCGTGGCTGCTGCTGCGCGAGCGGCTGGCGTCGCTGCAGGTCGCCGGCATCGTCGTGTCGCTCGCCGGCGTGCTGACGATCCTGTCGCAGGGCTCGCTCGCGGCGCTTGCCGCATTCCGTCTCAACACGGGCGACCTTCTCATCATCCTGTCGATGGCGATGTGGTCGATCTACACGATCGGCCTGCGCTTTCGTCCTCGGGGGATGCACCTGCTGTCGTTTCTGCTCGTTATCGCATGCATCGGCGACCTCGCCATCCTGCCGTTCTATCTCGTCGAGACGTCGCTCGGACAGCCGATGCAGTGGACGGTGGCTTCCGCCGTGTCACTCTTCGCGATCGGCCTCTTTTCGTCCGTGCTCGCGTACATCTTCTGGAACCGCGGCGTCGAGCAGGTAGGCGCCAACGTCGCCGGCCTCTTCGTGCATCTGATGCCGGTGTTCGGCGTCGTGCTCGCGTGGGTCGTGCTGGACGAGCGGCTTGCCGCGTTTCACGTCGCGGGCATTGCGCTCATCCTGTGCGGCATCTTCATAACGAGCCGGTTCTCGGCCGTCGTCGTACCTGTTGGCACCGATTGAGCGAAAGCGAGGATGCCGTCTCGAGATCGCAACCGGGTCTGGGATAGGTTCTAGGACGCCTGGGCCGGCGCGCGGCCGTACTTGTCGTCGAAGCGGACGATGTCGTCTTCGCCGAGATACGCGCCGCACTGCACCTCGATCATGACGAGCGGGTCGACCTGGCGGTTCTCGAGCCGATGGCGCGTCTCGATCGGAATGAACGTCGACTCGTTCTGATGCACGTCGAATTCGCGCTCGCCGTTCGTCACGCGCGCGATCCCGCGCACGACGACCCAGTGCTCGCTGCGCTGGTGATGGAGCTGCAGCGATAGTGCTGCGCCCGGACGCACTTCGATCCGCTTGATCTTGAACCCGGGGCCTTCCTCGAGCACCGTATAGGCGCCCCACGGGCGGCTCACCGTACGGTGCAGCTTGTACGCGTCGTGTCCGCGCGCCTTCAGCTCGCCGACGACTTCCTTCACCCGCTGCAGGTGGTCCCGATGCGCGATCAGCACCGCATCGGGCGTATCGACGATGACGAGATTCTCGACGCCGACCGTTGCGACGATGCGGTCGGCCGCGTGCACGTACGTCCCTCGCGTGGCGATTGCCACGCGCTCGCCGTGGCCGCGATTGCCGTCGTCGTCGGCCACACTCAGCGCGGCGACCGCCTGCCACGAGCCGACGTCGCTCCAGTCGAACGCACCGCGAACGACGGTCACTTCGCCGGCTTCGGCTGCTGGCTCCATGATCGCGTAGTCGATCGAGATGTCGGGCACCGCGGCGAACAGCGCCGCGTCGATCTCGAGCATCTGCGGCGATTCGGCGTGGGTGAGCGCCTGGGCGACGGGACGCGCCGCGGCAAGCACGCCCGGTGCATGGCGCGCGAACGCGTCGACGATCGCATCGGCGGTGAACGCGAACATGCCCGAGTTCCACACGTAGTGGCCCGCGGCGAGATATTCGCGCGCGAGCGCCAGCGCCGGCTTCTCGACGAAACGGCGTGCGCAATAAGCGGCCGGTGCAGCCCCTTCCTGCGGCACCAGCGTGTCGCCGCATTCGATGTAGCCGAATCCGACGTCGGCGTGCGTGGGCGTGATACCGAAGGTCACCAGCGTCCCGGTTTGCGCGAGCTCCATTGCGCGCGTGACGGCGTCGGCGAATGCGCGCTGATCGCGTATCAGGTGGTCAGCCGGCATGACGAGCAGCGTGCGCTGGCCCCAGCCTCGCGACTGCGCGAGCAGGGCGCCGACGGCGATCGCCGGTGCCGTGTTGCGGCCGAACGGCTCGAGCATGTAGATCGCCGTCGTCGAATCCGGCATTTCCATCGCCGAATACGTGTCCTTCGTATGGAAGTAGTAGTCGCGGTTGGTGATCGTGACGAGCGTGTCGATGCCGGCGAGCGCGAACGCGCGCGCGGCGGTCTTGCCAAGCAGCGTTTCGCCGTCGGGAAGCGGCATGAACGGCTTGGGCGCCGCCTCGCGGGACAGCGGCCACAGGCGGGTGCCGGCGCCACCGGAAAGGATGATCGGCAACAGCGTTGAACTCATCGCGTTCTGGGTGTTTTGGCGACCCGTAACTTTAACCTAGAGCGCCCTGTAGGACAAACCGCTACAAGAGCTTCCGCACGGCGCTGATACGGTCAGTGCAAAGTTTTCCCTAGCATCCGTCTATCCCGAACAACCCCTCTCCGAGGATCTCAATGCAGCTCGATGAAATGCTGTCCGATGCACCGACCAACGACATCGTCGTGACGCTGCCCTTCGTGGCCGCTGCGCGTGCCGCGTCCGCACCGGCCCTTGGACGGTTCGGCCGACTCTATGGCAGCTCGACTGTCATGCAGGATGTCTACCGAATGATCGAAAAAGTGGCGCCGACCGAGGCGACAGTCTTCATTACCGGCGAATCGGGGTGCGGCAAGGAACTCGTCGCCCGAACGATTCACGAGCGCAGCCCGCGTGCGCGCGGCGCATTCGTCGCAATCAATTGCGGCGCGATCCCGCAGAACCTCATCGAGGCCGAGCTGTTCGGGCACGAGCGCGGTGCCTTCACCGGCGCGAACCGGCAGCACCGGGGCTGCTTCGAGCGCGCCGAGGGCGGCACGCTGTTCCTGGATGAGATCACCGAAATGCCGCTCGAGATGCAGGTACGCCTGCTGCGCGTGCTCGAGACCGGTCGCTTCGTTCGAGTGGGCGGCGACGGCGAGATCAGGACGAACGTCCGCGTGCTTGCGGCTACCAATCGCGACGCGCTCGATGCCGTTCGCGATGGACGGCTGCGCGAAGACCTGATGTATCGGCTCGCCGTCTTCCCGATCGTGCTGCCCCCGCTGCGCGAGCGCGACGGCGACACCGAGCTGCTCGCCGAGCATTTCCTGCAGAACCTGAACGTCGAAGGCGGGATGTCGAAGCGCTTTTCGCGCGCGGCGCTGACGACGATCCGCGCCTATCACTGGCCGGGCAACGTCCGCGAGCTCAAGAACGCCGTGCATCGCGCGTTCATCATGGCCGAGGAGTTCGTCGAGCTCGACCTGTCGGGCCTCGCGTGCCCGGCCGTCGAAGGCGAGTGCTTGCGGATGCCCGTCGGAACGTCGCTCGCCGAGATGGAGCGTCAGGCGATCTTCGCGACACTCGATCATTGCCGTGGCAACAAGCGACGCGCCGCGGAGATGCTCGGCGTCAGTCTCAAAACGCTCTACAACCGCCTTACTGCGTACCAGGCCGATGGTGCTCGACTCTCTTCAATGTAGGCTAGAATCGCGCGTTTCGCGGGATTACAGGCACTCGATGATCCGAATCTTGATCGCGGACGATCATGCAATCGTCCGGGCCGGACTGCGGCAATTCATCGCGGACCAGGTCGACATGGAAGTGACGGCTGAGGCAGCGAGCGGTTCCGAAACCGTGTCCGCCGTACGCGCTGCCGACTTCGACGTCGTGCTGCTCGATATCTCGATGCCGGACAAGAACGGAATCGACACGCTGCGGCTTCTGCGGCACGTGAAGCCGGAGTTGCCGGTGCTGATGCTGTCGGCCTACGGCGAAGACCAGTACGCGGTGAACTTGCTGCGCGCAGGCGCGTCGGGTTACCTGAACAAGGAAGCGGCGTCGACGCAACTCGTCGGCGCGATTCGTACCGTCGTGCAGGGACGCAAGTACGTGAGCCCCTCGCTCGCGCAAATCCTTGCCGACGGTGTTTCGGGAGACGGGGACAAGCCGCTGCACGCGGAATTATCGCAGCGCGAATTCCAGATCTTCTGCAAGCTCGCGTCCGGCGCGGCCGTGTCGAAGATTGCCGACGAGTTGAACCTGTCGGTGAAGACGGTAAGCACGTACCGGACACGCATTCTCGAAAAAATGGCGATGAAGTCGAACGCCGACCTCACTTATTATGCGATCAAGAACGGCTTGATCGAATAACCGGGCACGGCGCACGCTTGCGTCCGAGGGGATTGGCAGGGAAGGACGGCAGGCAATGCGACTGACTGGAGCATCCAACATCGATGACGATACGACGCGCAGCGCCGGATCGCTGAGTCGTCCGGACGCGGAGACGGAGGCACCACTGCGCGTTCTGCTGGTCGAGGATTCGCCGCTGATACGCGAACGACTCGCGGAGTCGATCGCCGAACCCGGCCGCATCGAGATCGTCGGCCAGGCCGACAGCGAGCAGGCTGCGATCGGCATGCTCGCTGCAGCGCCGTGGGACGCGATGGTGCTCGATCTGCAACTGCGCCATGGCACCGGGCTTGGCGTGCTGCGCGCGTTGATCTCGCGCCGGCCGCCGAACGTCAAGGTGATCGTGCTCACCAACTACGCGTTTCCGCAATACCGCGCCAAGAGCATGGCGCTCGGCGCCGACTATTTCTTCGACAAGGCGCGTGAATACCACCGCGTGCGCGAAGTCCTCGACGACCTCGCATCGAACCGTCGCACCGACGTCCATTGACCTTCGGCGGCGGTCCGTCATCGGCGATCCGCTGACGCGATAAGTAAGAATTGCCCGGGCTTCGACGCGAGGTTGCAAGCCGCGTCGCCAGAGGCAACTCAACCCATTGAAGCGCAACGTTATTTCTAGTGGCACGACCGCTGCATAACACGTTGTGCGGCTGACCGCCACTTCGCGGCTTATCGCGGGAACATCAACTCAACGAAAGGGGATACCACCATGAAACGCCTGCTCGCACTCGCGCTCGCCGCGACGTTCGCCCTTCCTTCATTCGCGCTGCTGTCCGGCTGCAACACCGTCGAAGGCGCCGGCAAGGACATCCAGAAGGGTGGCGAAAAGATCAACGAAGAAGCGAAGGAACACAAGAAGTACTGATCGCGCCGAACGAAGCTTGCAACGGACGGCGTCTGGAGTCGATAGACCGGCTCCAGGCGCCGTTTGCACATCATGGCCACCCGAATCGAAGAAGCTGCCGCCGTACGACGCCGCCGTCCCGCCGAGACGGCGCTGGTCGTGCTCGCGATCCTAGCTGTCATCGCGGCAGCGAAGATCGCGGAGGCGTTTCTCGTGCCGGTGATCGTCGGCATCTTGCTCAGCTATTCGCTGAAGCCGCTCGTCGCGGCGCTCGAGCGGCTGCACATCCATCGGGCCATTGGTTCCGCGATCGTGCTGACGCTGCTCGGCGGCGTGATCGCGGGCGGTGTCATGTTGCTGCGCGACGACGCGAACGCCGCTTTGGCCGAGCTGCCCAATGCCGCCCGGAAGGTGCGAATGGCGGCGCGCGAGAGTGCGCAAAGGCCTGAGGGCCCGATGGGGCACGTGCGCGCGGCGGCCGAAGAGCTCAACCGAGCGGCCACGGAAGCCGCGAGCGGCGGCAAGGCTACCGCACCTGCACCCGCACCCGCGCCCCAACCGACGCAAATCCAGCGCTGGATCAGCGAGCAGTCGTCGAAAGCGCTTGACGTGGTGATCGACATCGGCATTGCGGGCTTGCTTGCCTATTTCCTGCTCGCCGTCGGCGATGCATTCCGGCGCAAGCTGGTGCGCGTCGCAGGCCCGACATTGACGGCACGCCGGATCACCGTCGAGATTCTCGACGAAATCGATGCGCAGGTGCAGCGCTACCTGTTGACGATGCTGATCATCAACACGCTGATCGGTGTCGCGACCTGGGGCATCCTGGCGGCGTTCGGCATGGAGCACGCGGCGCTGTGGGGCGTGACCGCCGCGGTGCTGCACATCGTTCCATACGCCGGTTCGGCACTGACGATCGTCGCAACGGGCTTCGCCGCCTTCGTGCAGTTCGAGGAGGTCAGTCGCGCGCTGATCGTCGCACTGTGCGTGGGTATTGCGGCAACGGCGATCGGGATGGGGCTCAACGCGTGGATTCAGGGGCGCGCGTTTCGCATCAACGCGGTGACCGTGTTCGTCGCGCTGCTCTTCTTCGGGTGGCTGTGGGGCGGTTGGGGGCTGCTCGTCGGCGTGCCACTGCTTGCGGTTGCCAAGACAACGATCGATCGGCTGCCTTCGCTCGAACGCTTCATACCGCTGCTTTCCGACGATTCGAAACCCGCAGCCGAGACGCCCGAAAGGCGTTGAGTCCTACATCGCGCGCGGGATTTCATTCCTGCTTGTGCAAATTTCCGCTCTTGCTCGCTGACGTATGTGCAAGTGGCTGATTATTAAATAATTTTAGTCTGGCACGCGCATTGCAATCCATCACATATGACTGGGCCAGGTCGGTCCATGGGAGAAGGAGCCTACATGAACTGGGATCGCATCGAAGGAAACTGGAAGCAACTGACCGGCAAGGTCAAGGAACAATGGGGCAAGCTCACCGACGATCAGATCGACATGATCGCGGGCAAGCGCGACCAGCTCGCCGGCAAGATCCAGGAATCGTACGGGATCACGAAGGACGAAGCCGAGAAGCAGATCGACACGTTCGCCGAAAGCTACGGCGACTACGACGACGACGCCACCCGCGACCTTCGCGGACGTCACTGACCAAGGGGATCGAATCATGTCGAAACTGATGATCAGCCTGCTAGCCGCGGCCGGCATCGCTTTTGCCGGTGCCGCGGGTGCTGCAGATAACAAGACGATGTCGCGCGACGCATACAAGGCCGACAAGGACAAGATCGAAGCGCAGTACAAGGTCGACAAGGACCGCTGCGGTTCGATGTCCGGCAACGCGAAGGACATCTGCCAGGCAGAAGCCAAAGGCAAGGAAAAGGTCGCGAAGGCCGAGCTCGAAGCGCACTACAAGAACACCGACAAGTCGCGCAGCGACGTCCAGAAGGCCAAGGCGGACGCCGAGTACGATGTCGCCAAGGAAAAGTGCGACGATTTGTCGGGTAACCAGAAGGACGTCTGCGTGAAGCAAGCCAAGGCCACGCACACGAAGATGAAGGGCGAGGCGAATGTGATGAAGGTGTCCGACAAGAGCGCCGAAAAGCAAGCCGATGCCCG
>Ga0207682_10001125_pt1 | contig 12356 bp, 11 predicted proteins | sample KBSM63metaG_FD_184332 | JGI IMG/M metagenome (GOLD analysis project Ga0207682, IMG submission 184332) | Miscanthus rhizosphere microbial communities from Kellogg Biological Station, Michigan, USA - KBS M6-3 metaG (SPAdes) (version 2) | ecosystem: Host-associated > Plants > Roots > Rhizosphere >... | reverse complement strand
TGGTCGAGATCGTCGCGATGATGATGACGATCATCGAGACCACCACCCAGAAGGGGCTGTCGATTTTCCCGATCAACGTAATGGGGTCGGAGACCGTCTCGCCGACGATCTGCGCGGACGCCGCGGTCATGACCACGCCGAGCCCTGCGAACAGCACCATCGTGAGCGGAAGCCCCACCACCTGCCCGATGATCTGGGCTCGCTGCGACTTGGCGAAGCGGCTGAAATCAGGAATGTTCAGCGAGAGCGTGGCCCAGAACCCCACCATCGCGGTCAGGCCCGCGAAGAAAAAGCTCAGGAATGGCGCATTCACCGGCCGCGTCGGCGGCCGAGCCAGCAACTCAGCGACCGACGCCTGGGGCCAGGCCCACACGAGCAGGCCCACGCCGACGAGCATCAGCAGCGGCGCCGCAATGACTTCGAGAACCTTGATGGATTCCGAACCGCGCAGCACTACCCACACATTCGCCACCCAGAAGATGAAGAAGCCAACGACCTCGCCGACGCCGCCGAGCTGCTTCCAGCCATCGAACATGGCCGCGAGCATCAGATGTACGGCGATGCCGCCAAACAAAGTCTGGATGCCGAACCAGCCGCAGGCGACGAGCGCGCGGATCAGCGCGGGAACGTTGGAGCCGATGATGCCGAACGAGGAGCGCAGCATCACCGGAAACGGAATGCCGAACTTCGTGCCGCCGAAAGCATTGAGCGTCAGCGGGATCAGCACGATGATGTTGGCGATGAACACCGCCCACAGGGCCTCGCCCACTGACAACCCGAAGTAGGTGGTGAGCACGCCGCCGAGCGTGTACGTCGGCACGCAGATCGCCATACCCACCCAGAGCGCCGCGATGTGCCACTCGTTCCAGGTGCGCTGCGCAACCCGCGTCGGTGCGATGTCTTCGTTGAAGCGTGAGCTCGAGGCGAGGTCTGCGCCGACTTCGAGCTCGTAGAATTCGCCGACCTGGATGGCCCGGCTTTTCGGTGGAAGCTCTGTCATCCGCCTTGCACCAGCGGGCCGTAGGCGTCCGGCCGGCGATCACGGAAGAACTGCCAGGTGTCGCGCACCTTGCGGATCATGTCGAGGTCGATCTCGTGGATCAGCAGTTCGTCTTTGTCGTAACTCGCCTGGGCTTCGATCTCGCCGCGCGGATTGACGATGTAGCTGGAGCCATAGAACTCGCCCATCTTCTCGGCCCAGGGCGCCTCCTTGCCGACGCGATTGATCGCGCCGATGAACACACCGTTCGCGGCGGCGGAGGCGGGCTGCTCGAGCTCCCACAGGTATTTGGAGAGACCCGCGACGGTCGCAGATGGATTGACGATGTATTCGGCGCCGTTCAGCGCCAGCGCGCGCCAGCCCTCGGGGAAGTGGCGGTCGTAGCAGATGTACACGCCTAACTTCACGTATGCCGTCTGGAACACCGGGTAGCCGAGATCACCGGGCTTGAAGAAGAATTTCTCATAGAAGCCCGGATCGACCTGGGGAATATGCGTCTTGCGATATTTGCCGAGGTACTTGCCGTCGGCGTCGATGACGGCGGCGGTGTTGTAGTACACGCCGGTCATGGCTTCTTCGTACACCGGCACTACCATGACCATGCGGTACTTCTTCGCGTACTCCTGCATGAGTTTGGTCGTGTAGCCGTCCGGCACGGCTTCGGCTGCGGCATACCACTTGCGATCCTGGCTGGGACAGAAGTAGGGCTGCGTGAAGATTTCCTGGAAGCAGAGCACCTGGACGCCGGCGGCACCGGCCTTGTCGATGAGAGGCAGATGCGCCTCGATCATCTTGTCCCGAATCTTTTCGGGACCCATGGACACTTCGCCCTTCAGCCCCATCTGGATCAATCCGCACTTGAGCTTGGCCACTCGAAGACTCCCATCCAAGAGGATGGGAGCATAAAAACACAAACGGGTAGTTCGCGAAAGTAACGAGGCGAGCGGACCGGATACCGCGGTGGTTGGCGTCTCTCATGCCTCAGTCAGCTGGTAGATTCCAATTCATGAAAACCAGGATTGTTTCACTACTTGGCCGGCCGCTGCTCGGTGCTTGCGTGCTGCTTCTGCCGACCTTGTTGCTCGCACAAACGGCACGCTATCCGCTGGACTCAGCCCGAGGCCTTCGTCCCCACAACGTGGTCGCGGAGCCCGCGACGCTGCAGGGAAAGAAAGGGATCAAGGTTTTGGCGTCGCAGGAATCTGCGCCGCCCGGCTCGAACGTCGAAACGCTGCTGATCATCAACGACCTGGAGTTCAGCGACCGGCGGTATCGGAAAAATAAGCGCTGTTGTCTTACACCGCGCGTCGCCCGCGAATTGCAGGGCAGCGGGCCCCGGGTGGGCCGATTGTAGTTAGTGGTTTCGCGTTGTCTCCGATCGACGTCGCCCGGTTGGTCGATGTCGCAACTCGGCGGCAAATCGTCGCGGGCCGGGCGCGAACGATGCGGCAACGACAGACTCCAACTGAACACGATGGCAAGACGCTGAATGAACTTCGGGCGTCGACCCATCAACCTTCCCGCAAGTGTTCAGGAGAATTCATGAAAATTTCCAAATCGTTCATCGCGACCGCTGTCATCGCAGTGCTGCCGCTGGTCGCTTTCGGCGGCGACAAAGACAAGACCCCGGCCCCCGCGGGCACCGCTGCAAGCGCGCAATTCGACACGCTCGATGCCAACCGCGACGGGCGCATCTCGCGCGAAGAAGCGGCCATCGACTCGAAGATCAAGTTCTCGACCGCCGACAAGAATGGCGACGGATATCTCGACAACAGCGAGTATTCGAATCGCGACATGTCGAACGACAGCTCGATGCCCGAAAAGTCCCCCCAGTAATCCGGCAGGGCCTTGAAATGCCCGCGCACCCATTGGGTTGCGCGGGCTTCTTATTGTGCGCTGCGTGCGGAAGTGCACTGAAGGTACGCGGCCGACGTGAGACTATGCATTCATGACTGCGACCCTACGTACCGACTTCGACGCGTTCCTGTTTGCTCCAATCGGTGAGGACGCGAACGGAATGCCGGTGACGTTGCTCTCGGTGCTCGCGCGATTGGGCATCGATCCCTGGGAGGAGGCCGCTGATCTCGCTCATCTGCCGCTCGAACCAGCCCTGCAGAGACTGTCCTCACGGCTCGAAGCGATGCCCACTGGGCGGCCGGCAACCGCCGCAGACACCGTGAATATCGCCACGCGCCTGATTGCCCTGCTGCATCGTGCTCCGGCGCAGAAACCGTCGACGCCGGATCCGCTTCCACCGCTGAAACTTGCCGAGCAATCCAAGGGCGTCAAATTCGCGATTTACTGCCTGATCGGAATAATCTTCCTGCTCGTGGGTCAATGGGCGATGTCAGACCACCTCGCGCCCGCGCCCATGGACACCAGTATCGCCCCCGACTTGCGGAAATAGTCAGGCGAGCGGTTCGCTATCGGACGCGGCAGCCGGCATGACGCCGTTGCCGCGATGACTGTGCAAGCGTCCAAGCGTGCGCTCGAGTCGGTGGAGCAACTTCTCCGCGGCGCCGTCGATCGCCTGGACAATCGTAGCGGCGTAATGAGTGACGGCGACCGGCTGATGCCCTTCGAGCCGCGCCTCCATCATGCAGCGCTTGTCGTCGCTTCCACGTTTCGTCCCGTTCTCGTGTCCGAGATGCACTTCCACCCGCGTGATGTGAGAGCTGAATCGTGTCAGGGCATTCTCGACCGTGTCACGCACCGTGGCGGCCGCCGACTCATAGCCCTGGACGTTGTGGTCGGTATTGATTTGAATTTGCATCTTGTTTCTCGGATGAACGACACCTCAGCCTCGCACTCACTCCTTCGGCATTCAAGAACTGGACACACATGGCGGCTCCTTCCTACCGTCGTATAGGCCAGTCTCATGGCGGTGGGTAAACTACCTAAGAGGAGTCACCATGAGAAATTGGAATGCATGCGTGTTGCTCACGGCATGGCTTGTTAGTGGTTGTGCGACGCCGTCAGCGACAGCTCTGGATCCCAATGCGCAAAAGCCCATCCGCGCTTCGAAGATGTGACCGCTTCCGCGGCCTGCGTCAATCTCGCGTGCGGCGGCCGCAGTTCGGCCACAACGATCAGCCGGGAAAGCCCGGGCGATCCACGGATCTTGATACCGAGTTTCCTGCCAACCTGCGCCGCTACGTGAAGAGGCCCGCGCCGCGGGCGCGAAGCCGGTACTGGTGACGCCGCTGACCCGGCGCATGATCCGCCGCCCGTGCCCGGCATGGCGCAGCCGAAGCTGTCGTTCGACTACACACGTCTCGGCGGCCATGGCGCGGATTACTTTGCGACGATGGTTGCGGCGGGGCTGGCGCTGGCCGTTCCGGACATCCGGCCACTGCTGATTCCCTGATCCAGCCGGATGCACCGGCGGCCCCCGCAAACGTACCAGTTCGTACATTAGGACAGGGAGGCGCGCGATATTTTTCAGGTAGCGCTCTCACTCACGCTTGCAGGCTTGACACTCACGTACTGGTTCGTACACTGCGATCAAGCTGCGGTGTGGACGACCTACAACGACTTCGATGTCCGTTGCCGTGGACGAAAAGACACACAAAAACGGGGGGCGATGAAATGACTATCCGTAAGCCGGGGGTTTCACAAGCGGCCTGGGTGTTCGCGTCGATTGCGAGCACGGCAGCACTCGGGCAGACCGCGCCAGAGCCTAACGCCGAGGCCGTCGAAGTCGATGAAATCATCGTGACCGGCTCGCGCATCGCGCGCTCCGACTTTTCCTCGACGAGCCCGATCGTGACGTACGGCGAGGAAGCCATCGCTCAGAGCGGCACCGTCAATATCGAACAGGCGATGAACCAGTTGCCGCAGTTCGTGCAGGGGCAGACGTCGAGCACGGTCGGCGCTGTGGCGCTCGCGGGACGCGCTTCTCTCAACCTGCGTGGTCTCGGTGAAACAAGAAATCTGGTGCTCCTCGACGGCCGGCGTCTGCCGCTGTCGAACGCGAATGCCGTCGTCGACGTCAACCTGATTCCGCAGTTCATCCTCTCGGGCGTCGAGACGATCAGCGGCGGTGCTTCCGCGGTGTACGGCTCGGACGCGATGTCCGGTGTGGTCAATTTCAAGAGCATCGATAAATTCGAAGGTCTGAAGCTAGATATCCGCTCGGGAATGAGCGAGCAAGGCGACGGCAACACCACGGATGTCGGGCTCACCGCCGGATTCAACATTGCCGAAGACCGGGGCAACGTACTTCTCTCGATCGGGTATACCGATCGCGATGTGCTCTGGGGCAGGGACCGCGACTTCTACCAGCTCGGTGTGTTGTCCTCGTTCATAGGCACCGGTACCTACGTTCCCGCGCCGACCAACCTTCCTCAACAGGCGGTGGTTGACTCGGTCTTCGGAGCCTACGGTGTCGCGCCCGGCGCGGTGCTCAACTCGCGCAGTCTTGGATTCAACGACAATGGCACCTTGTTTGGCCAGATCGGCGCGGTCAACTACGGAGGGCCGACCAGCGAATACTTCAGTACGGTAGGCGGTACCGTCAGGCAGCCGGTGACCTACCAGGAATTCGTCATCAATCCGATGAAGCGCAAATCGTTCTTCGGCAAGTTCGATTTCAAAGTCGCGGACTCGACCACCGCGTACGGTCAGTTCCTCTACAACAAGACCACGTCCACCGGCCAGGTCGGCTGGTCGCCCACGTTGTTCGTGGTGCCGACGATTCCCGCGACGAATCCGTTCATCCCCAACGATCTGCGGACGATCCTCGCGTCGCGTCCGACGCCGGGCGCGGATTTCACGCTCAACCATCGCTTCATGGGACTGGACACGCGCGAATTTCCAACCGACTTCACCACGGGGCAATACATCCTCGGAGTGCGCGGAGACCTGTCATTCAAGGACTGGCGTTGGGACATCTACGGTTCCTATGACACCACTGACGTCGTGGAGACGCAGGACAAGGCGCTGCTGAATTCGCGCATGCGCAATCTGCTGTATGCAGCCGATGGCGGCGCGTCGATCTGCGCCGGCGGTTTCAATCCGTTCGGTCTTGCGAACGCGAGCGGCATTTCTCAGGCGTGCCGCGACTATATCGAGGTCGAAACACACGATTACACGCAACTTTCGCAAACGATTTTCGAAGCGAGCCTGACCGGCGGATTGTTCGCCATGCCCGCGGGCGATCTGCGCTTCGCATTGACGCTGGATAGCCGCGACAACGACTTCGAGTTCGACCCGGATCCGTCGCGCGAGAACCAGGACATCATCGGAACGTTGCAGACGTTTCCTGCGCAAGGTTCGACGAATGTGAAGGAAATCGCGCTGGAGTTCCTCGTGCCGCTGCTGGCCGACAAGACCGGCGCGCAACGCCTGGAACTCAACCTGGGCGGCAGAAGCTCCGACTATGAAACCGCCGGTCGTGTGGAAACCTACAAGGCAGATGGCCTCTGGGAGCCGTTCAAAGGATTCACGTTCCGCGGCGGGTTCGAGCACGCGATTCGCGCGCCTAATATCGGTGAGCTTTATAACCAGGTCGGTGCGCAGGCGCAGATCGGTTCGCCGCCCGGACAGGGCGATCCCTGCGACGTGCGATCGACGGCAAGAACTGGAGCGAATGGCGTATCGGTCCGAAACCTGTGCGCCGCCACCGGAGTCCCGGGCGCCATCGTCGATACCTATCAATACACAACGGTCGCCATCGGCGTCATCAACAGCGGCAACGTCGGGCTGACACCGGAAGAAGCGGACACGCTCACCTTCGGCTTCGTATTCAAGCCCGAGTTTGACAGCTCGTTGTTCTCGAATCTGTCGCTGTCGGTGGACTGGTACGACATCGACATCAGCAACGTGATCGCGCCGATTGCCGGCGGCACCGCATTGAGCAAGTGCTACAACCTCGACGGCACCAATCCGACCTACGACCCGGCCAATCCGTTCTGCGCCGCTCTGCGCCGCAATCCGACGACGGGTGGTGTCGACACGGTCGCGGCGCCGTATCTGAACCTGGGCGGGCTGCACACGACCGGCGTGGACGCTCAGATCGACTGGAAGATTCCCGCCGGCCCCGGCAGCTTTGACATCAACATCCTGGCCAACTTCACCGACTCCTTCGAAACACAGTTGCTCGTGGGCTCGGCGTGGCAGGAATTTGCGGGCACGATCGATGGCACGCAGAACGGCGGCATCCCGATTCCGGACTGGAAGACGCTGGCGTCATTCACCTATCGGCTGCCGAATTTCGAAGGCGGTGCCCGGTGGCGCCACCTGCCCGAGATGGCCGACGTCACTTCTGTGACACGGCCCGCGAGCCCGGCGCCCGGCGTGCCTGCCTACGACCTGTTCGATGTCACGCTGCTCTACAAATTCAACGACAAGATCCTGGTCCGCGGCGGAGTCAACAACGTGACCGACGAGGAACCGCCCATCGTGGGTGGCACCATCGGCCAGACGCAGCCCGGCACCTACGACATCCTGGGCCGCTACTACTACTTAGGCCTGCAACTCGGGTTCTAACTATCAAATTGATAAGTACAAGGTGACCATCGAGGCGATTCATCATGTGAACATTCGGGCGCCAGCCACGGACATCGCGAGCCTCCGGCAGTTCTACTGCGAAATAGTGGGGCTTCGCGAGGGTTGGCGTCCGCCGTTCGAATCGCGCGGCCATTGGTTGTACGCGGGCCCGCACCCCGTCGTGCACCTGGTGGAAGGCGATGATGATGTGGGTAGGGCATCGGGAGGCGTCGACCATGTCGCCTTCCGATGCTCCGATCTCGCGCCGATGATCGAGCGGCTCCGAACCAGGGGAATCGACTTTCAGCTGTCGCGCGTGCCTTCCCTCGGTGATCAGCAGCTGCTGATTCGAGACCCGCTCGGCATCGGTGTCGAGCTGACCATGACTGAACCGGGAGCGGCCGGATGCTGAGCTGTATCTCCACCATCTCCGTCAATGGCGCGCTTCGCGTGAAGCTGCGCGCCATCGCCGACGCAGGGTTCGAGCACGTCGAGATTTTCGAGAGCGACCTGCTGGCTTCGCCAGAGTCCATTCCCGTGATTGGCGCGATGATGCGCGACCTCGGCCTCACATGCGTGGCGTTCCAGCCATTTCGCGATTTCGAAGGAATGCCGTCCAACCTGCGCGCCCGCGTGTTCGATCGCGCCGAGCGCAAATTCGACCTGCTGCAGGAGCTGGGCACCGATCTCATGTTGGTGAGTTCGAATGTCTCGCCCGACTCGCTTGGCGATAGTGGCCGGATCGTCGCGGACTTCCATGAACTCGGCGAACGCGCCGCCGCGCGCGGTCTGCGTATCGGCTTCGAGGCGTTGGCCTGGGGCCGGCACATCAACGATCACCGCCAGGCCTGGGAAATCGTGCGGCAGGTGAATCATCCAGCCGTGGGGCTGGCGCTGGATGCATTCAGCTCGCTTGCGCCCGGAATTCCCATCGACAGCCTGAAGGCGATCGATCCCGCCAAACTATTCCACGTGCAGATCTCCGACGCACCGAAGCTTGCGATGGATCCGCTGTCCTGGAGCCGCCATTTTCGCTGCATGCCCGGGCAGGGCGAATTGCCACTCGTCGAATATGTCGGCGCGCTGAAACAGCGAGGATACAACGGGGTATTGTCCCTCGAGATTTTCAACGACCGCTTTCGTGCAGGATCCACCGCCGAAGTCGCACTCGATGGGATGCGCTCCATCGAATATCTATTGGAGCAGGTCGAAGGTGCGCCGGATGCGCGAACGGTTTGCAAGGGAGTCGAGTTCATCGAGTTCTGCGCAAGCGAGGTAGAGGCGCAGCAGCTCGGGCAGATGCTGCGCACGCTGGGCTTCGTTCCCACGCACCGGCACGTTCGCAAGGCAGTCACCCGCTGGCGCCAGAGCGACATCAACATCGTCGTCAATTGCGAGCCGGAGGGTTTTGCGCACACCTTCGACACGGTGCACGGCGCGTCAGTGTGCGCGATCGGCCTGCGCGTCGCGGATCCCGACGCGGCGCTGCGCCGCGCGGAGCGGCTGCAGGTCCAGAGCTTTTCGCAACCGGTGGGTCCCGGCGAATATGAAATCCCGGCGCTCCGCGGTGTGGGCGGCAGCCTCATCTACTTCATGAAGGAGTCCGAAGCCCCTTCGATCTGGCGCACCGAGTTCGAGGAGTTGCCTCGCGACCCGGCGTTCGTCGATGCGGGCTTGAGGCACATCGATCATTTTTCCCAGAGCATGCAGTACGAGGAGATGCTCTCGTGGCTGCTGTACTACGTGATGCTGCTGCAGGTCGACAAGAGTGCGGCAATCGAGATCGCCGATCCGGTGGGGCTCGTGCAAAGCCAGGCCATCCATTCGCGCGATCGTCGCTTTCGCATATTGCTGAACAGTTCCGCAGCGGGACAGACACTCGTGGATCGCTTCCTGCATTCTTATGGCGGCGCCGGCGTGCAACACGTGTCGTTTGCGACTGAGGACATCTTTGCCACGGCCGCGCGGCTGCGCGAACTCGGCATGGATTCACTGCCGATCCCCGAGAACTACTACTACGATCTCGGCGCGCGATTCGGCCTCGAGGATGCGGTTCTCTCGCGACTGGCGGAGTTCAACATCCTGTACGACGAGGACGAGCGGGGTACCTACCATCACGTGTATACGCGTGCGTTCGCGAAGCGATTCTTTTTCGAAGTGGTGCAGCGGCGCGAATACGACGGGTATGGCGCCCGGGATACCTCGATCCGCCTGGCGGCGCAGTCACGCTTCCGGAACCTCAAACCCGGGACCGACCTGCCGCCGCTGCACGCGTGAGTGATTTTCCGCTGACGGCGGATGGTGTACTGTCGCGTCCGAAATGGAGGAATCGCGGATGGCGAGTCGAAAGAAGAAAAAGGGCCAGCCAAAGGCCCGTGACGAGTTTGCCAACGACGCCGAACGCTCAAAAGCCGACATCCTGGCGGTGGCGACCGAAGAGTTCGCCACCTTTGGCCTGAGCGGCGCTCGTGTCGATGCGATTGCCAAGCGCACGCGCACGTCCAAGCGAATGATCTATTACTACTTCAAGGGCAAGGAAGGCCTCTACCGGGCTGTCCTCGAGAAGGCGTATTCGGAGATCCGTTCGATCGACAGCCAGGTGGGCATCGAGGATGCCGAACCGGTTGAAGCCATCCGCAAGATCGTCGAAATCACTTTCGACTACGACGAAACCCATCCGTACTTCATCAGCCTGGTGGCCGTCGAGAACGTGCACCGCGGGCGCAACATCGCGAAACTGCCGTCGATCAAGCAGAGCGGTGCCACCATCATTCGCGTGCTTACCTCGATACTGGAGCGCGGCGCGAAGCAGGGCGTGTTCCGCGACGGTGTGAACGCGATCGACCTGCACCTGTTCATCAGCGCGTTCTGCGTGTTTCGTGTGTCGAACCGCTTCACGTTTGGAAAAATCTTCGACTGCGATCTGTCGGATGCGACGGTGCGCGCGCGGCACAAGAAGATTTTCACGGAAGCTGTGCTGCGCTACCTCGAACCTAAGAAATAATCAGCCGGCCTGCCGATACGCGCTCGCGGCCAGAAAGCTGCGCGCGGTTTCGATGCACAGCCTCGCGTACTGCTCCGCGCCCAGAGATTCGAGCTTGGCGACATTGGGAATCTCGATCGACAGGGGAACTTGAGGCAGGCGTCCCAGGATCGAGGCGACGTCGATACCACCCTCACCCAGATACAGCCGCTCCGCGCGGCCGATGCGGATCAAGTCTTCGCGTTCGGTGGAGTAGCTCGCCGGCGCATCGCTGATCTGCGCGAAGTGAAACCATTCGCGCGGGAGTGAGCTCAGTTTTTCGAGCTCGGCATGGCATCGATCGAAATGCAGCGTGTCGACGACGATGCCCGCATTCGGACGGCGCGCTTCCTTGACGATGGAGGCTGCCTCGTCGAGCGTACGGACGCCCGACCAGGTGACGAACTCGAGGTCGACCGTCAGGCCAAACGGTTCCGCGAGTGCGCAGAGCTCGGAAAAGAAATCGAGGATGTACGGCCGGTCATCGCACCATGCGCTGCTCAGGACGTGGCGTCCGCCGAGCTCGGCGGCCGCTTCGAGCGCATGCAGATAATTCCGCGGCGTCACTTCCTTGATGATGCGTGCAACTTCGATATCGAGCAGCCCCACGCCGGTGGCAGTCAGTGCCGTCTTGGTGCGAGCGAGCAGCGCGCGATCGGTCCCGAGGGGATAGAGCGGTTCGTTCGGAGCACCCACGGGAATCGGCCGCAGACTGACAAACCGGTATCCCGCGCGCGCAGCGGTTTCGACGAGCTGTGGTGGCGGCACGCTGAGCATCGTCAGGTGTGCGAGAGAGAACGGCGTATTCATGCGCTCACTCCAAGTGGCAGTCCCGCCGCCGCGACATAGCCATACAACTCTTCATTGGGGACCGCTGTCGCGAGGACCTCGCGTGCCTCAAACAGTTTGCTCAAGTCGATGCCGGTGTTGAGCCCCATGGACTCGAGCATGAAGACGAGGTCTTCGGTGACGATGTTGCCGGTGGCGCCGGGCGCGAACGGACAGCCGCCGATTCCGGCCATCGAACTGTCGAAGGTGTGCACGTCGACCTCGAGCCCCGCAACGACATTGGCGAGCCCGAGCCCACGCGTGTTGTGCAGGTGCAGCCCGGCAAACTTCTGCTCGCCGATGACCGCGCGCACCCGGACGACGAGGTCACGCACCTGCGCGGGGTTCGCGTAGCCCACGGAATCGGCGAGGCCAATCTCATCGCAGCCCGCTTCGCAGAGCTGTTCCGCAAGCCTCACCACCGTGTCGGCCGGCACGTCGCCTTCGTAGGTGCAGCCAAACGCGGTCGAGAGCCCGCCTTCGAGTTTCGGGCGCGATGCGGCGGGCTGCCAACGCAGTCGCTCCGCGATCCTGCGAACTTCGTCGAACATCTGCGCGTGCGAACGCCGGACGTTTTTGAGACTGTGAGTTTCCGAGGCAGAAAACGGGATGGTCAGTTTGTGGACGCCGGATCGGATGGCGTCTTCCGCGCCGCGCAGGTTTGGCACGAGCACAGCGACGGTCAGATTGGGAATGGTGAGCGCGTGCGCCACGACTTCGGCGGTGTCGGCGAGTTGTGGCAGTACCTGGGCGGGAACGAAACTGCCGACTTCGATCTCTCGCAACCCGCTCGCCGCCAACGCCGAGATCCACGCCTTCTTCGCCGGAAGCGGCATGATGGACTTGATGCTTTGCAGGCCGTCGCGCGGGCCCACTTCGCTGATGAGGATGTCGCGCCCCATTTCCTGCTAGTCCGTGGCCGCGTGTTCAAGCGCACTATCGGGCGCGTAGATGTCGAGAATGTTCCAGTGCCCGGTGGTCGGCGTGGGGTTGTTCTTCATGGGCACGTCAAGCAGG
>Ga0207682_10001121_pt1 | contig 12388 bp, 9 predicted proteins | sample KBSM63metaG_FD_184332 | JGI IMG/M metagenome (GOLD analysis project Ga0207682, IMG submission 184332) | Miscanthus rhizosphere microbial communities from Kellogg Biological Station, Michigan, USA - KBS M6-3 metaG (SPAdes) (version 2) | ecosystem: Host-associated > Plants > Roots > Rhizosphere >... | reverse complement strand
TCGTCTGAGGTGGATCGGTAAGCAATGTCCAGGAACATCGTGCCAGGCGGAACGAGCACGATGAGCATCGTCCGGTCATGACGTATCACGGATCTCGCGTCGCCGTTCTGGGCCGTGACACCGAGGCCATCGCGTTCGTGATTGAGGACGAGAGTGCGCCTTTCTCCTCGGTCGACGACGCTGAACTCCTGCGTCTCCAGGAGTCGATTCCATGTGCCGATCGAATCGCGTCCTGGCATGCCATTCTGCTGTTCTTCACGAAACGCAGACCGCCCTCCGAAATCGCGATCAATGAAACGCAACTCACGGGCCATCTGCTCCAAAGTTCCGTCGAGTCCGAATCGCCCCCACTCCTCCGACGCGAGGCGATAGGCATCGGCGAGTGAGTAAGGTTGATCACGATCCATGAATATGGCGGGGCGCTGCTAGCCACGTTCACCTACGGCAGTCACCCTCCACATGGATACGGCTCCTTTCGAGCGCTAGCCAGCGTACCGGCAGCACCAGTGAGTCAACGCGGGACCTTCGCGCGCAACTCCTGGAACCAATTGAGGACGACCATGATCCGCGGCGGCGACTTCTCGCCAGGCAGCTTGGTCAGGAGAAAGCGTTCGCCGTCGGCGGTGACGTCGTAACTGCGAGGACGCGTCCACCCGGGATTGTCGGGATACGGTCCCGAGAACAACACGCGCGGCGGGCCACTCGCGCCAGTGGCGAGGTCGATGCTCACCGCCAAGACCTTCTCGCCCTCGCGGTAGACGAGCTCGCGTCCGCCTTGCGTCCACATCGGCTCCGACCCATGTGACGGCGACACCTTGAGGCGCTTCTGCCGCGGGTCGGGGTACGACTGGATGAAAACATCGACTCCCTGACCGGATTCGTCTGAGTCGTACGCCATCCACCGGCCATCAGGCGACAGTGTCGGGTGACCAAGATTGAAACCGTTTGCGAAGTACGGCGTCGCAACCGGCTTGCCCTGGAGCGGAATCGTCCAGATCTCGCCGCCAGGCACCGCAGCCGAAAACGCGAACGTCTTCCCGTCGCGAGACACCGCGCCCGTGTAGTGATCGTTGGTGCCGCTCAGCAGCGGCTGCTCCGGTTGGCTCGCGTCCGCCGCTCGACGATAGAGATCGAAGAACGGACGTTCGCTGCTGTAGATCAACTCCTTGCCATCAGGCGTCCATTCGGCGCCGAACTCGCGCCCGCCCTCGGACGTGATTCGAGTTCCCCCGGAGCGACCGATCTCGAACGCCCATATGTCGCCGGCAGAGTTGGCAGAACGAATGTCGACCGAGACGCGAGTCCCATCTGGTGAGAGGCGCGGATTGTTGTAACGATCGCGATTCGGCAGCGCCTTCGTTTCAGTGCCCTTGCGATCCACGATTACGACTTCTGTGTCGGTCACGTACGATTCGACTGGCAGGTACGCCAGCGTCCCGGTCTCGGATACATCGAATGCCGCCGCGCCGTCCGTAAGGTTCATCGCCACATCGTCGACCACCGCCACGGGAACACCGCGGATCTCGAATCTCTGAAGGTCGAATGGAACGGCTCGAATCGTTTCGCCTACTGCAAAAAGCAGGTGGCCCGTGGGCACGTAGAACCCGTAGACCCCTCCCGTCAACAACACTTTCCGCTCACCCGTGCTGATGGTGAGCACTTCGATCGTGGCGTTCTCGAGCGGTGTCCGGTAGGCGGTAAACAACACGTGATCGCCGTCGGGAAGGATTTGCGGCCACCAATGTCCGAGCTCCTCCTTGCCCTGATCTGGTTTCGTGAGCATGCGTTCGTCACCACCGCGCTCGCTCACAACCCACAAGCCGGTGTTGTAGGCCTGTGTGTAGACAAGCTTGCCGTTTCTCCCCCAACTCCCGCCGGCCCACTCGGCGGCGGCGAGCTCGATCGCCGTGCCTCCCTCGACAGGGACCTTCCACAACTTCTTCTGCCTGGCATAAGCCACCCATCGTCCGTCTGGCGACACGAACGGCCGGCTGTTGCCTGTTCCCTGCTCGCCTTGTCCGGCGCCTTTGATGACACTCATGCCGACGCGATCGAGTGTACGGCGCAGCACTTCTTCACGACGCTCGACCATCGCCGAGACGAAGAGCTGTTGGCCATCCGCGCTCAGGCGCACGATGGGCGTGAAGCTCGGCACCACGCCGTTGTCGAACTCGACTCCGAAACGAACGAGACTATTTGCCGGGGCGCTCACCCGATCGCCGGGAAGGGCGACCCATCCAAGCGCCAACGCCAGCACCGCTGCCACTGCCCACGGGATCACCGTGCGGGTCGATCGACTGGCTGGCTTGACATCGATCCGGCCGTGACCCGCTAATGCTTCGGCAAACTCTGCGGCCGTCTGCCATCGATCGGCGGGCAGCTTCTCGAGCGCCTTCAGGATGGCGGCGCTGATGTGAGGTGGCACCGACTTGCGATGCTCGATGACGGGGCGCGGTTCCTCCGAGATGAGCTTGCCGAGAACCGTCTGCACGCTCGAGCCCGTGAACGGCGGCTGGCCGGCCAGCATCTCGTACGCCACAGACCCGAGCGAGTAGATGTCGCTTCGCCGATCCACTTCCTGCCCTGTCACCTGCTCGGGACTCATGTAGCTCGGCGTGCCGAGGCTGACACCCACCTCCGTCAGTCGCGCGCGCGGGCGGTCGTCGCCCTTCGCCGGCAGCGAGATGCCGAAGTCCGCCAGCACGGCCTGCCCGTCCTGAAACAACACGTTGTCGGGTTTGATGTCGCGATGGACGACGCCGTGACGATGGGCGTAGGCGAGGCCGGTCGCAACCTCCCTCGTAATGCGCAGCGCGTCAGCGATCGGGAGATGCGTTTCCCGCTTCAATCGACTGCGGAGCGACTCGCCTTCGACGTACGGCATGACGTAGAAGACCGTGCCGTCGACGGAACCGGAATCGAACAACGGAAGAATGTGCGGGTGCTGCAGCTTCGCCGTGGTCTCGATCTCTTGCAGGAAACGCTCGACACCAACGAGCTCCGCAAGGTCGTGATGCATCACCTTGATTGCAACCTTGCGATTGTGGCGCAGGTCGTGCGTCAGGTAGACGTCCGCCATTCCGCCTGCGCCGATCATCCGCTCGACGGTGTAACGATCTGCGAGGGCCGATTTCAAACGATCGAGCGATTCCGGTTCCATGCGTAACCGTGACGGACTGCGCGTTCAAGCCGCGACACCGCGCCCGCGCGTCTCGGGCAGCCAGATCCAGGTGGCCGCGCCGACGAGAAGCGCGCCTGCCAACATCGAGAACGCGACCCCGAACCCCTGACTCTGTGCCAAGGATCCCACGAGGAAGGGGGCGACTGCACTCCCCAACCGTCCGACATTGAATGTAAACCCCTGGGCCACCGCACGAATCGATGTGGGATAGATCTCGGCGGTCACGGCGGCGAAACCAGAGAAGAAGCCGGTGCCGAAGAATGCGACGACAGGACCGAACACCAGCAGAATCCATGGATTGGTCGTGATTCCGTACAGAAGCGTCACGAACGCCGCGATGAGAATGTAGCCGACGAATGCAGGCCGTCGTCCAATTGCATCACTGACGTACCCGAACGACACATAACCGAGGAATGTGCCGGCCTGCATCGTGACGACGAGCAACGTGGTAAGCGCGTTGGAGAGTCCGAGGCCACCGCGCGAGGGATCGAGCGACAGGTACGCGGGTACCCAGAGATTGAGACCCCAGTAAGCAAAGATCGTTGAAGTGCTCAGCAATGTCAGCAGCGCCGTCGTCGGCGCGAATCGGCCGCGGAATACGTCCTTGATCGTGGCGCGGTGATGATCACCGCGCGCCCGCGATTGCAACCAGACCTCAGACTCTTCGACGCTGCTCCGGATCCACAGCGTGAGCAGCGCCGGCAGGATGCCGATCATGAAGACGACGCGCCACCCGAACCGGGGAAGAACCAGTGCGACCACGAGGGCGGCCGCCGCGTATCCGATCGCCCACGCGCTCTGCATCAACGCCACGGCCTTGCCGCGGTGTCGATCGGGCCAGGTCTCGGAGACGATGGCCGCGCCGCTCGTCCACTCGCCGCCCATACCGAGACCAAGCACGAATCTGAAGACGCCGAGTTGCCAGATCGACTGAGCGAAACCGCATGCGGCAGTGAACACGGAGTAAACGAGGACGCTCCCAATCAGCGCACGGCGGCGGCCGAATCGGTCGGCGATCACGCCGAACAGAATGCCTCCGATACCGGACGCGACCAGCGTCAGCGAACCGAGCAGACCCGCCACGCCGGTCGTGATCGACAGGTCGCGCAGGAGCGCGGTAACGACGAGCGCATACAGCATGACGTCGAAGCCGTCGAGCATCCACCCGAGCGACGCCGCCAGCAGACTGCGGCGCGCGGCAGGGGTTCCTTCACCAAGCCACGCCAACAGACCGGGCGAAGCTTGCGCGTCCAGCGGCTTGGCGACCGTCACGGACATCTCTTTCACGACTGCCTCCTTGCAGGACGACGCGTGCGTACGCGGTTCCGACTGGTCCGGTTACCCCGCCGATTCTACGCGCCGCTGCGGGACCTTCGCACCCCGGACCGGACCCTCGCACCCCCAGACCGGACCTTCGCACCCCCGCACCATCGCTCCTTCGCACCGCAGGCTTCCGCGTCTCTTACAGCTTAGGTTTGCCCTTAGAATTCACGACAGCGCATCATCTGTGCGCAATCACCAAACGCTGGAGCGTCGAACATGAGCCTGGACGTCAAAGGCGGCGTCGCGACCATCACCGATTTCATCCACGGAGCCAGAGTCCCGCCGGAGGCGAGCGCGCGCGCCGCGACAGCTGTCAAAGACACGATCGGCGTCATGCTGGCAGGGGTCGGCGAGCCGGCCGCGCGAATCGCGCAAGCGATGGCGAGCGAGGACGGCGTCGGGACGTGCCGCGTACTTGGCACGTCACTGCAAACCAGCCCCGAACTCGCGGCACTGGCCAATGGGGTGTCGGCGCATTCACTCGACTACGACGACATGTGTTTCGTGTCGCTCGCCCATCCGAGCTGCGCGCTTGTGCCGGCGATACTGGCAACGGGCGAGCTCGTCCACGCCCGATCCTCGGCACTTCTCGACGCGTACGTGATCGGGTTCGAGCTCGAATGCCGCCTGGGAAACGTCATGAACCCGAGGCACTACCACCAGCGCGGCTGGCACTGCACATCGTCAATCGGGACCGTGGGTGCGGCCGCGGCTGCCGCGCGCATGCTCGGTCTCGGCGCTCAGGCGACGCAGCACGCGTTGGGCATCGCGGCGTCATCGGCGTGCGGCCTGAAAGAAAACATCGGCAGCATGGTCAAACCGCTCCATGCGGGCATGGCCGCGCGCAATGGTGTAATGGCGGCACGGTTGGCGCAGCGTGGGTTCACGGCGAGTCCACACGCGATCGATGGACCACAAGGGTATCTGGTCGCCATGGACAGCGAGCGCGATTCACTCGATGCGGCGGTTGGCGATCTCGGAATTCGCTGGGAAATCCTTCATACCGGCGTCACCGTCAAGCTCTATCCGTCGTGCGCCGCGACGCATCCGCCGCTCGATGCGCTGATCGCGATGAAACGCCGCGAGCAAATCACGGCCGACCAGGTTCGGGCCATCGACGTCGAGGTCGACTCGATGACGCCGCGATTGCTCATCCATCCCGATCCTGTGACCGGGCTCGAGGCCAAGTTCAGCATGCCGTTCTGCGCCGCTGCCGCGATCGTCTACGACCGCATCGGCATCGACACGTTCGACGTCGATCACATTCGGAATCCGACAGTGCAGGCATTGATGAAGCACGTGACGCTGCGCGCGAACGAAGAGTTCGACAAGGGCGCGCCTCTTGCGCGCGCCCGCGTCAGCGTGTACCTGCGCGACGAACGAGTGGTGTCGCTGGCTGTCGACGGCGCGCGCGGCTATCCGGGGCGGCTGACAAATGAGGAGCTCGCGACGAAGTTCGCCGGGTGTGCGACTCGCACGTTGAGCGAGTCGGCCGCGAACGCGGCCTGGGCGGCGTTGATTTCGCTCAACGCGATTACGGACGTGCGAGAGCTCACTCGGTTGCTTGGTGTTTGACACGCGACTCGATGAAACCACCACTCCAAGGCGTCACTGTCGTCGCCGTCGAGCAGGCCGTCGCCGGACCTTTCGCAACGCGGCAACTGGCCGACCTCGGCGCGCGTGTGATCAAGATCGAGCGGCCCGATGGCGGTGATTTCGCGCGCGCGTACGACGTCACGGTGAAGGGCATGGCCAGCCACTTCGTGTGGCTGAATCGATCGAAGGAGTCGCTCACGCTGGACTTGAAGCGCCCCGAGGCCATGCGCGTGATCGAGCGGCTCCTCGAGAACGCGGACGTGTTCCTGCAGAACCTGGCGCCGGGAGCGATCGATCGTCTCGGCCTCGGTGCTGACGCGCTGCGCCGGCGCTACCCGCGCCTCATCATCTGCAACCTGTCCGGCTATGGAACCTCAGGCCCGTATGCGGACAAGAAGGCGTACGACCTCATCATCCAGAGCGAAGTCGGGATGCTTGCGGTCACCGGCACGGAGGACACGCCGAGCAAGGTCGGCGTGTCGATCGCCGACATCTCCGCCGGGATGTACGCGTATTCGGGAATTCTCACGGCGCTGCTCGCGCGCAAGGACAGCGGAGAGGGAACGGTCGTCGACGTCGCGCTGATCGACACGCTTGGCGAGTGGATGAGTTATGCGGCGTACTACACACAATACGGCGGCACCCCGCCGCCGCGATCGGGCGCCAGCCACGCGACCATCGCGCCGTACGGCTCCTATCGCACATGCGACGGCGCGATCATCATCGCGGTGCACAACAAGGTCGAATGGACGGAATTCTGTTCGCGCGTGCTGCAACAGCCGGCGCTGGCCGAGGACCCGCGATTCCAGACCAACGTGCTGCGCGTGCAACATCGTGAGGCACTGACCGAAGCCATCGAAGCGGCGCTGATGCACCTGCCTTCCGCCGAGGTGCTGCGTCGGCTCGAAACGGCAAGCATCGCGAACGCTCGCGTCAACTCGATTGGCGAGTATCTGCAGCACCCGCAACTCGCCGCGCGTGACTGCTGGCGTGAGATCGAATCGCCGTCGGGTCCGATCCGGGCGCTTGTCCCGCCCGTCAGGCTGCAGGACGTGGAGCCTGCGATGGGCGCGGTCCCGGCGCTCGGGCAGCACAGCCGCGCGATCCTCGAGCAGTTGCAATTCGATCGGGACACGATCGCGCGATGGGCGCGGGACGGGGTGATCTAATGATCAACTCCCAATCCCCAACTCCCAACTCCCAATCTGCGCCACGAAGAGCACGGAGCTTGTTCTTCGTGGTTGGAGAGGAGCATCAATGCTGGCGGATTCAGGACACGATCAACAGCTCGTCATTCAGACCATCCGGGAGTTCGTCGAGCGCGATGTCACGCCGGTTGCCTCGGCGATGGAGCATCGAGGCGAGTACCCGCACGGCCTCGTCGAGACGATGAAGGAGCTGGGGCTCTTTGGGTTGAACATCCCCGAGGAATACGGTGGGACGCCAGTCGATTACACGACGTTCGCCGTCATCTTCGAGGAGCTGTCACGCGGATGGATGGCGCTCGCCGGCATCATCGGGTCGCACCTCGTGCTCGCCGACGTGCTCGTGCGCTATGGCACCGACGATCAGAAGCGCCGGTTCCTGCCACAGCTCGCCAGGGGCGAGCCGCGCGGCGGCATCTGCCTGTCGGAGCCGGGCGCAGGCACTGATTTGCAATCAATCAGCACGGTCGCGCTCCGCGACGGCGATTCGTACCGCGTCACGGGCTCGAAGATGTGGGTGACCAACGGACGCTACGGTCAGATCTTCCTGCTGCTGGCCAAGACGGATCCGGCGGCATCGCCGGCGCACCGTGGGATGAGCGCCTTCGTCATCGAGAAAGGTGCGCCCGGCCTGACCGTCGGGCGCGATATCGACAAGCTTGGATACAAGACCGTCGAGACGACCGAACTTCACTTCGACGCTTTCCCCGTCCCGGCGGAGAACCTCATCGGCGGTACGGAGGGTCTCGGCTTCAAGCACGTGATGACGGGCCTCGAAGCGGAGCGCATCAACGTGGCGGCGCGTGGCCTCGGCCTGTCGCGCGCGGCCTTCGACGAAGCCATTCGTTACGCCCAGCAACGCGTCACGTTCGGAAAGCCGATCGCGCAGCACCAGAGCATCCAGATCAAGCTCGCTGATATGGCGACGAAGATCGAAGCGTCGCGTTTGTTGATTTACTCGGCCGCGGCCAAGAAGGACCGCGGCGAACGTTGCGACCTCGAGGCGGGCATGGCCAAGCTGTTCGCGACCGATACGGCGGCCGAGGTCACGCTGGAAGCGATGAAGATCATGGGAGGCAACGGCTACTCGAAGGACTTCACAGTCGAACGCCTCTATCGCGATGCGCCGCTCGTCGTCATCGGAGGCGGTACGAACGAGCTGCAGCGCCTGATCATCGCGAAAGGACTGCTCGAACGGTACAAGCAGGCATGATTGGCGCGAACGCGGTCGTCACCGGCGGCAGCGGCGGAATTGGCGTCGAGACGGCTGCGCTGCTTGCCGAGCAGGGCGTCGGCACGATCGTCATCAACGGTCGCGACAGCGAGCGCGGTGAACAGGCGCGCGCCGAGATCCTCCGTCGCGTTCCCGCCGCATCGGTCCACTTCATCGCGGCCGACGTCTCGCGCGCGCAGGGTGCGGACGAACTGTTTCGTACGGTCGCAACGCTCATCGACGGTCCGCTGGCCGTGCTCGTCAACTGCGGCGGCGGCGACTTCGCCCCTGAGCTCTTTCAACAGATCCCAGGCGACCAGCTCGACGAGATCATTCATCACTGGCTCTCGAGCCGTATGCACTGTTGCCGCGCTGCGCTGCCGCTCATGCGCCGCGGCAGCACCATCATCAACGTCGCCTCGGACGCGGCGAAAGTCCCGACACCAGGCGAGACCGCGATTGGCGCGGCGATGGCCGCCGTCGCGATGTTCTCGCGCACACTGGCGCTCGAGGTCAAACGCCAGGGCATTCGCGTCAACGTCGTCACACCGTCGATCGTCGAGGGCGCGCGGCTGCGTAAACGCATCGCCGCCGGTGGATTCGGCGGAAAGCTCTTCGAGAAAGCGGCCGCCGCGGCGCATCTCGGCGTCGCCACCGAGCGTGATGTGGCGGAGATGATTGGCTTTCTTGCGAGCGACCGCGCGGCGCGCGTGACGGGTCAGGTGATCAGCATCAACGGCGGCATTTCGGCTGGTTAAGCGCTGTCCAGTACCAACGACAACTCCCACCGCATCTTTTGGTATATCTGGGGTCTGCAGCGACACACCGAGGCACGGAGGCACCGAGATTCGTCTTTGTCGGCGTCTCGGTGCGCTGTGTGTCGCAGATCAAGTCAGTCGCAGTGCCGTTGGCGTTACTGGCGCAAGCGAGGGAAAGTAGGATTACACACCCTCATCATCCCAGCCGCTGAACTCAGGTCCGAGGCCAGCGCTGGCTCCATACGCTTTCGCGTACTGTTCCGCGACCGCGCGCTTGTGTTTACTACGCAGGTACTGATCGGCCGCTCGCCGCAGAACGGCAGAACGGCCGTCGCGCCGAACTTCCTCGTCGGCGTCGAGTCTTGCCAACAGCGCATCGTCCAGCGTTACTCGAATAGCCTTCATCTTGATAATTCTCTGACGCATGGTTCGCGAAGCGCGCCTGTCGCACAGGACGAAGCGTCGCCAAGTCGCAAGTTAACTTCCTCTGTGTCTCGGTGCCTCTGTGTGTCGTGACCGGTGTTTGATGTCGTCAGGCAGCGGGGCCCCCGCCACTGCACGCCGTTGCCATGCCGGCGGCATCTCGCGGCAAGTTGCCCCATCTTCCATCCGACCGCCAGAAACGAACTCGTGGCTTGGGATCGCCGGAATAGGGTTCGATCCAGACGACGCCGTAGCATGCGGGGAGATCTTCCGGGCGAAGTTGCCGCAGCACGTCGCCTTCGGTCCACGAGCGCTCCTGCATCACTTCTTCGATCTGGAAAGGCGTCACCGTTCGCTGCCACGCCCCGGAGTTCAGAACGACTGGCGTTGCTTCACTACGAGTCAGTGGCAGCGGCGCCGCGGGAAGGTGCGTGTGCCCGAACGCGACGACCTTGATCGACTGCGACGCGCGTGAATCAGCCGCCAGTGCGGTGCGCACCTGCTCGAAGCGGCTCATGACGAGGTCATCGCGCGAACGCCAGAAGTAATCGAATGCCGATCCTCGTGTGGCCATCGTACGCGGACACTCGGATGGCGCGCGGCCCGTGGTCGACGCCTGTGTCATCGAGCGTTCGAGTCGACGACGCGAGCGGCGCAGAGCCGCGCGATAGTCACACATGGCAATGAGTTGCTTGTCTGTGAGCGTCGCGAGATCGATCGACAATCGCCCCTCGCGCAGCGCACCGTCGACGACGGAACGAAAGCGATCGTCAGGAAGGAGCGATTCCGCCAGCACTGCTGCGCCACTGCGCCTGACCGCCTCGAGATCCCACTCCGGCGACTCGACGTCGCCACCATCCAGCTCGAGCCGGAACTGCTGCCACGTTGGACGCGCGAGGAAGAACATCAGCAGCGGCTGAACGGCGTCAGCGGGCAGAGACATCGGATCGGCGGCGGCCGCGTATTTCAATCCGGCGCCTTCCTGCGCGACGTTGTCGAGGATCGGAAACCGCGGTTCGAGCTCGTTGTACAGCTGCTGTGCGAGACGCTCGCCCGCCGACCGCTCCACGCGCATGCCATCATCACCGCGAACGAACGGCTGCGGCCACGCAGTGAATGCGTATGGATCGCCAGGCATCTGATGGCCGTGTTCGGCGTAGATGGCGCCGTCGGCGGAGAGCCAGTAGCCTCGCGTGGCGATTTCGACACGTCCCGGCGCGTTGAACGATGCGATTGCCGTCGCAGCGACCGCGGGAAACAGCAGCGCGGCGTCGTGATCACCAGGGACGAGAATCAGCCGGTTCGTGCCGTTGCGCGCGAATGCCCCGAGCGCCGCGAGCTCTGCCGAGTGTGCCGCGACCACGCGCTCGACCCGGCCGCGCGCCTCCTGCTCCGTGCAACCGAGCCGCGGGTCGCGCGCCCGGCAATCATCGATCGTCGACTGCAAGAGCTCGAACGTATCGCCGTTGAGCACCAGGTCAGTTGCGCCTCTGCCCGCTTCGTCAATCGCGCGGAGGAATGAGGCGAAATCGTCCTGCCAGCGAAAATCCTCCGTCGGCAGCCACTCACCGCTCGCGCCCTTACCCCCACCGAGGTGCAGGTCGCTTGCGATGACGACGAACCTCGACGGGGGTGTCTGCGAGTCGAGGACCGCAATCGTGGCGACGATCGCGATGACGACGAACGCGGGCAGGAGGGCCCGGGCGGTCGACATCACGTCAGTCCTGTGCGAGCGACGCTCGCAGGATCTCTTTGTCGTTGCGGACGATCACGTGCTTGTTGGCATAGGCCGGATGCGACCAATGAACCGTGCCCTGTGGTTCGCGGGCGTAGGGATGCGTCGGCTCGATGAGATGAGTGCGGCTGATCTCCTTGTAGCCCTCCGGACTCAGGCGGGCCATAACCAGATCGCCTCGCTCGGTGTTGATGAAGTAACGATCGCCATTTCGCACGAAGAACGCCGTCGCAAACGGTGTGGTGCGGCCGGGAATCAGATCGCGCGTCCGCCACACCTGCTTGCCGGTGGCCACTTCCCAGCACTGCAGCTGACCCTGGCTCATGCCGTAGATGTAATCGCCCTGGACAATCGGCGTGCTGATGATCGAATGCGGCGAAAAGCTATCGCCCCGCCACAACACGGTCGCGGCCGGCTTCTGCTCGTCCAGCTTCAACATCCGCGCGCCGTTGTAGAACGTCGTCGCCAGCAGATGTGGGCCGCTCTGCACGAGCGTCGGAACGGTGATCCCGAGGTCGACTTGAAACGGGACCTCCCAGAACACGCGCCCGGTCGACGGATCGAGAGAACTGATGGCGGTCGGATGCCAGATCATCAACTGCCGGGTGCCACCTGCCTCGACGATGATCGGCTGCGCGTAGCCTGGCTCCCAGTCCGAGGACAACGCACGCCACAGTTCCGCGCCCGTGCGCTTGTTGAATGCGATCACCTTCGCATCCGGCTCACCGCCGGCGATCGTGATGAGCCGATCGCCGTCGACGAGCGGCGCCGCAGTCGCGCCCCACGACGGAATCGTGGCGTCGAAATCATCGACGAAGTTCTTCTGCCACGCGACGCTCCCGTCTTTCACATTGAGGGCGAACAGGTGACCCATCGCACCCAGCACGTAGACCAGGTCGTCGTCTATGGTGGGCGTGGCGCGTGGCCCGAGGGCGAACGTCATCTCGAGACCCG
>Ga0207682_10001116_pt1 | contig 12415 bp, 8 predicted proteins | sample KBSM63metaG_FD_184332 | JGI IMG/M metagenome (GOLD analysis project Ga0207682, IMG submission 184332) | Miscanthus rhizosphere microbial communities from Kellogg Biological Station, Michigan, USA - KBS M6-3 metaG (SPAdes) (version 2) | ecosystem: Host-associated > Plants > Roots > Rhizosphere >... | reverse complement strand
GTGCGCAGATCGTCGCGCACGAGAACACGAAGCAGTACCTGGCCAACGACATCTTCCTCGAGTGGCAGCATCGGACGTACAAGGCTCTTCCGAAGGTGGCCTGGCCAACGAAGACCTCATACAACGCCGGCAAGATGACGCTCGGTCGCGAGCGAATCGAGTTTGCTCCTCTCGGGCAGGCCCACACTGACGGTGACATCTACGTCTTCTTCCCTGAGTCCAACGTGCTCGTCGCCGGCGACGTGCTCGCGGTTGGCACCTATCCGATCGCGGACTACATCAGCGGCGGATGGCTCGGAGGACTGATGACGGCGTCGAAGACGCTGCTGGATCTCACCAACGATCAGACAAAAATCGTTCCCGGCGCTGGCCCCGTGCAGACGCGAGCCGATCTCAAGGCGCAGCACGAGATGCTGGTCACGCTGCGCGAGCGCCTGCACCAGATGATGCGCAAAGGGATGGGCGCCGAGGACATGCTCGCCGCGGGCGCGACCAAAGAGTTCGACGCGCGCTGCGGCGATCCCGAGCTCTTCGTGAACATCACCTATCGGGGATTGTGGATCCACGTGCGCGAACTGGGTGGGATCGTGTGAGGACCCTTCTTTTTCTCTCCGCCGTTTTCATCGTCGCCCTCTCAGCATCGCGTTCAGACGTCGCGACGGTATCGGCCCAGCAAGCGGCTGCCACAGCGACGACGGCCGCGGCTCCGCTCGCGCCACGCGCGTTGCTCGATAGCTACTGCGTGACGTGTCACAACCAGCGGACGAAGACCGCTGGCCTGACCTTCGACACGATGGATCTGGCCAGGCTCCCCGAGCACGCCGACGTGTGGGAGAAGACGGTCCGCAAGCTGCGTGGCGGAATGATGCCGCCTCCCGGTGTGCGCAGGCCGGATCAGGCGAGCGTCGATTCAGTGGTGTCGTGGCTCGAGGGTTCGCTCGATGAGGCCGCAGCGGCGCACCCGAATCCGGGACGCGTCGCACTGCATCGACTGAACCGCGCGGAGTACGCCGCGGCGATCGAAGATCTCCTCGGGTTGAAGATCGACGCCGCAGCGCTCCTTCCCAAGGATGACGAGGCCGAAGGGTTTGACAACGTGGCGAGCGTGCTCACCGTCTCGCCGTCGTTCCTCGATCAATACATCTCTGCGGCGCGCGTCGTCAGCGCGCGCGCGATCGGGAATCCTGGTGCGCGGCCTGGCAGCATGACCTACCGTCCCGCGCGCGGAACAGATCAGGCCGTGCGGGTTGACGGTCTGCCGCTCGGCACACGTGGCGGACTGATCGTCGAGCATCTGTTTCCCGCCGACGGCGACTACAAGCTCAACATCCCGAACATGGCCATCGCCGGCTACGTGCGCGGCATGGAGTACGCGCATACGCTGATCGTCACGATCGATGGCGTGAAGGTCTTCCAGAACACGATCGGCGGTGAAGAAGACATCCGGGCGATCGATCAGCAGCAGGCGCCTGCTGTCGCCGCGATCAACGGCCGGTTCATGGACATCCCGGTGAAGGTGACGGCGGGACCACACAAGGTTGCGGCGACATTCATCGCGCGGACGTACGCGGAATCCGACGATGTGCTGCATCAGTTCCGGCCGGGCGCGGGCGAGGATCGCATTCCGAAGATCGGAAGCCTTGAGATCCAGGGTCCGTTCAATCCGACCGGCGTGAGCGAGACGCCGAGTCGCGGACGCGTCTTCGTGTGCAGGCCCAAGACACAGAGCGAGGAGCTCCCGTGCGCCAGGACGATTCTCTCGTCGCTGGCGCGCAAGGCGTATCGCCGGCCGATTACCGAGGCTGACGTCGAGTCGCCTCTCGGCTTCTACGGCGCCGCGCGCGGAATGAGCGACTTCGACACGGCGATTCGCGATGCGCTGCCGACGATTCTCGCGAGCCCGAAGTTCCTTTATCGTGCCGAGCGATCGCCGGCAGGTCTCGCACCAGGAAGCATTCATGCAATCGGTGATATCGAGCTGGCTTCTCGTCTCTCGTTCTTCCTGATCGGGCGCGCCCCGGACGATGAACTCCTGGCTGCGGCGGAAAAGGGAACGCTGAAGACGCCGGTGGTTCTCGAGGCGCAGGTGCGACGACTGCTCGCCGACCCGCGCGCGGAGTCGCTGACGGATAGCTTCGCGTTCCAGTGGCTGAAGATGCGGGCGCTCGAAGAGATCGATCCCGATCCGATCATCTTCCCGAACTTCGACGACAGTCTGCGCGCGGCGTTCCGCGAGGAGATGGAGCTGTTCGTCAGCAGTATTCTCCGGGACGATCGCAGCGTCCTCGAGCTGCTGACGGCGAATCACACCTTCGTGAACGAGCGGCTGGCGCTGCACTACGGCATCCCGAACGTCAGGGGCGATCGTTTCCGCCGTGTGACGTTGAGCGATCCGAACCGTTGGGGACTGCTTGGCAAGGGCGCGGTGCTGCTCACGACGTCGTACGCCAACCGGACGGCGCCGGTGCTGCGCGGCGCGTGGATTCTGGAGAACATCCTCGGCACGCCGCCGTCACCTCCGCCGCCTGACGTCGAGGCGTTCCAGGAGAACAAGGACGGCGAGAAGGCGCGCTCGGTTCGCCAGATCATGGAGCAGCATCGCGCGAAGCCATCGTGCAACGCCTGCCACGGCGTGATGGATCCCCTAGGCTTTGCGCTCGAGAACTTCGATGCCGTTGGAGAGTGGCGGGCCGAGGACCGATACGCTGGCACGAAGATCGACGCGTCCGGCCAACTGATCGACGGCACGGCCGTCAACAGCCCCGCCGACCTTCGAGTGGCACTCATGAAGCGTCCCGAGCAGTTCGTGCAGACGCTGACCGAGCGGCTGATGACCTACGCGCTGGGCCGCACGGTGGAGTATTACGACATGCCGACGGTGCGCCGGATCGTGCGCGAGTCGGCGCGCGACAAGTATCGCTTCTCGTCGATCGTGATGGGCATCGTGAAGAGCGACGCGTTCCGCATGCGCATGGTGCCGGAGCCGGAGCGCGCATCGACATCGGCGGCGTCGTTGGCGCCGACCGAGGACCGGAGACCGTAAGACCGAGGACTGCCCTGGAGACCGGAGACGGATTCATGTTCATTACAAAGAAGCATCTCTCGCGTCGCACGTTCCTTCGTGGTGCTGGTGTGGTCGTCGGCTTGCCGCTCCTCGACGCCATGGTCCCGGCGTGGACGCAACTGGTTCACACCGCCGCGGCGCCCAAGCCGCGCATGGGGTTCATGTACCTGCCGCACGGCGCGATCATGGAGAACTGGACGCCGGCCGCGGTCGGCACAGGCTTCGAGCTGTCGCCGATCCTCCAGCCCTTCGCACCGTTCAAGAAGCAGCTGACGATCATCAGCGGGCTCGAGAACAAGCCGGCGATCGCTCCACCGGTGCATGCGCTCAACCCGGGCACGTGGCTCAGTTGCGTGACGCCGGAGGCGAGCCAGGAGCCGCACGGCGGTGTGACGATCGACCAGCTCGCTGCGCAGCACATCGGTCAGGACACGCCTCTTCCGTCGCTGGAAGTGGCCACCGAAGGCCGCGGCGGCAGTGGCGCGTGCGACCGCACCTACGGTTGCAGCTACGGCGCGACCATCTCATTCCGGTCGCCGACGACACCGCTCCCGATGGAGTCCGATCCGCGCAAGCTGTTCGAGCGGCTGTTCGGTCAGGGCGATACCGCGCAGGAGCGCAAGGCGATTACCAAGCAGTACGCGAGCATCCTCGACCTGGTGACGCAGGAAGCACACGATTTGCAGCGCACGCTCGATGCGCCGGATCGCGCGAAGCTGGCCGACTACCTCGAGAGCGTTCGCGAGATTGAACGGCGCGTGCAGAAGATGGAAGCGCAGGATCTGTCGAGCCTCGATCTCCCCGACGTGCCGGTCGGGGCGAACTTCGATCAGCGGCTCAACCTGATGTTCGACATGATCGCGCTGGCGTATCAGGCGAACCTCACGCGCGTCTACACCTACATGATGGCGGGCGAGGGGAGCAACGTCACCTACAACCACATCGGGATCTCCGACGCGTTCCACCCGCTCTCACACCACCAGAACGACAAGGCGCGCAAGGACAAGCTGACGAAGATTCAGACGTATCACGTCCAGGCGTTCGCCAAGTTCCTCACCAAGCTCGCGGCGATGCCCGACGGCGACGGATCGGTGCTCGATCACTCGATCCTGCTCTACGGCAGCAACATGAGCAACAGCAACGCGCACGACGAGTTCCCACTGCCCACGGTCGTCGTCGGCGGCGGATGCGGGAAGCTGAAGGGCGGACAGCACCTGAAGTACGAGGACAAGACGCCGCTGGCGAACCTGCACCTGACGCTGCTCGAGCGCGCGGGCATTCCGGTGGACAAGTTCGGCAACAGCACGCAGCTGTTCTCTGAGATGTAGACACCCGTAGGCCGGGTCCTGATGTGTGGACCCGGCGGCACGGCGGGTCTTAAGAGCAAGACCCGCCCTACGAGAGCGATGAATCATGCTGAAACCTGCCCTCATAGCGCTGCTGGTCTTAGGCGCGGCTGAAGCCGCGCCTCTACGCGCTGCCGCCCCGCCCGCTGGCTCGCCTCCGCTCGTCGAAGCGATCAAATCTGGCGACCGTGCGTCGGCGCTGGCCCTCCTCACCAAGCGCGTCGACGTGAACGCGCCAGAGCCGGACGGCACGACCGCATTGCACTGGGCGGTGCAGCAGAACGATCTCGATCTCGTCACTCGTCTGATTCGCGCGGGCGCGAAAGTAAACGTGAAGAACGACTTCGGATCGACGCCGATGGCGGAGGCCGCCGTCGTTGCCAATGCGGCCTTGCTTGGCGCGCTGCTCGAAGCGGGAGCCGACGTCGAGTCGCCGAACGCGGACGGCCAGACGCCGTTGATGGTCGTCGCGCGCACGAGCCAGGTGGATGCCGCTCGACTGCTGATTCAGCGCGGCGCGAACGTGAACGCAGTGGAGAAGTGGCGCGGGCAGACAGCGCTGATGTGGGCCGTCGCGCAACACCAGCCGGAAATGGTGCGCGAACTGCTCGCCCGCGGTGCGCAGGTGAACGTGCGATCCACAGTCAACAACTGGCAGCGCCAGGTCACCGCAGAGCCGAGAGCCATCTACCGTCCCGTTGGAGGACTGACGCCACTCTTGTATGCAGCCCGCGAAGGGTGCGTTGAGTGCGCGCGCGCGCTCGTCGAGAAAGGCGCCGAGATCAACCTCGCCGATCCCGAAGCGCTCAGCCCTCTGCTCACAGCCGTCATCAACATGCAGTTCGATACGGCTGCATACCTGATTAGCGCAGGCGCGAATCCGAACCAGTGGGATCTCTGGGGTCGTGCGCCACTTTACGCGGCGGTCGACGTCAACACGATTCCACGCGGCGGACGACCCGACCTGCCGTCGCTCGACGAGACCAGCGCTCTCGATGTCATCAAGCTGCTGCTCGATGCCGGCGCGAATCCCAACGCACGCCTGCGCCTGCCGCCTCCGTTCCGCAACGTCGGCAACGACCGCGGTCTCGACGGGATGCTGACGACGGGGGCGACGCCGCTGCTGCGGGCGGCGAAAGCGCTGGACGCGCCAGCCATCACGCTGCTGCTGGGGAAGAACGCCGATCTGACGCTGACCAACAGCCGCGGCATGACGCCGACGATGGCGGCGGCAGGACTGGGGTCGGTCGACGCTGACACTCGCGGGTTCTATCTGAGCGAAGACACTCAGCAGCGATCGATCGAGTCACTGAAGCTGTTGCTGGATGCCGGCGGCGACATCAACGCACAGGACTCACGTGGCTTGACCGCGCTGCACGAAGCGGCCCGCTGGGGCTGGAACGATGTCGTCACGTTCCTCGTGGCGCACGGCGCCGATCTCAATGCGAAAGACGCCAAGGGAAATACGCCGGTGGATTCAGCGCTCGGCAAGGCGGGTGGCAACAGCCGCGGCGGCGCACGCATCGACGTTCACGAAGATACCGCCGCACTCCTCAAGAAACTCGGTGCCCAGGCCTCGCAGGCGCCGAAGCAGTAACCGGACAAACTGACACCAGAGAAAGAGGCGTGAACGACGAACGGCCCGAGCCGGATCGCTATGTCATCAATCCGGCCGATGGACGAACGGCAGACGAGTTGGGGAACACACGGTCGAGCTGCGCTGAGGTCAGATCGAACGTCCCGGCGAGCGCCGCTTTGAGCACCGCTCGAGTATCGATGGTGGGTTTGAGATCGCGCCCCTCATACAGCGTGTTCTGCGCGAGACCTGGCCAATCGGATACGACATGCGCGCGCGCGAGTCGCGGACCGAGCACGAATCCGGCGCCGGCGGTTCCGTGATCGGTGCCTCGTGTGCCGTTGGGACGAGCCGTGCGCCCGAACTCCGTCATCACGACGACCGTGGTCGTCTGCCACGCCGGTCCCATCGCTGTTCGAAACGCGACGAGTCCTTCAGCGAGCTGTCCAAGCAGACGATCGAGCGCGCCGCCCGCCATTCCCTGATTGGCGTGCGTGTCCCAGCCGCTGAATTCCATCGCCGCGATATTCGGGCCCTGATCCTGGCGGAGGATTCGCGCCGCAGCCTGCATCAGTGGCGTGATGCCACCACGGCGCGCGGTTCCTCGAGCCATCGGCTCCTCGCCCACGAGCTCCTGCTGCTGCAGTGCGGCCTCGAAGCGATTGTGCAGCGCAGCGTCAGCGCGATAGAGCACGGCCAACCGTTCCAGGAACGCATCGTCGACCGCACCGAGTTGCGTGGGTGACCAGCTCTCAACCTGAAACGGGCCGGAGAGCGAGAGCGGCATGCCTGCCGCGATCGCAATCCCGGACCGGCGGCCGGACATGACCTGGAGCAGACGATTGAGCCATCCGTCAGAGGAGCCTGTCGGATGATCGAGTCCGGTCTCGAGGATCGCCTGCCCGTCGAAGTGGCTGCGCGTCCGATGGGGAATCGCCATCGCGTGAACGACCGCGAGCTCGTTGCTGTCCCACAGTGCGCGGAGCGGCGAGAGGCCGGGTGCCAGGCCGAACGTGTCGTCGAGCGGCGCCAGCTCCGTCTCTTTGAACGCGAACGCACCGCGAAGCGCAGCGTAGTCAGGGTCGCCGTAGGGGACGACGGCAGCAAGTCCGTCGAACCCGCCGCGCAGCAGCACGAACACAAGCCGGCCATTCTGCGCCACCTGCGCGAAGCTGACTCGCGGAGCCGCACATGTTGCGAGCCCGCCATAGCACATGTTGCGAACGAACTCTCGGCGGTTCATGGTTATCTCCATTGAAATGCCGGACCTGCGATCGCGAGCGCCACGCGCTCCGGCGCCGGAATCGACGTGTCCGCGATCAGCGAGTGCAAGGGATTCCCTGCCGGCACATCGACGACATCGAGCAGCGTTCGCGGGTCGAGTGCGGCCACCGCGGGCTGCCGGGAGATCGTGCGTGCCAGCTCTCCGCGATTGAGAAGCGAGTCTGGATCCGCCCACTCCTGCATCGCATCGCCGAAGCCCTTGGGAGATGGCGGCGACCACAGCGGCTGCCGGAGTTGTCGCAGTGCGCCCGGTCCGTTCGGGTTCACGTCGTTCGCTCCGAGCGCGCGCATCACGGCGACGAACCAGTCCTGCGGCGCCCGGAACTTGTGTGCGTCCTCGCGCCACGCTTCGGGTTCATCAATCAGTGTTCGCGCCACCACTTTCAGATCGCCCTCGCTCGAACGAAACGCACGCGCCAGGCGATCGACTGCCGCCGCCGGCGGGTCGTCGCTGATGAAATGTGTCGCCAGCTTCGTCGCGACAAATCGCGCACTGGACGGATGCCGGCACAGTGCGCGGATTGCGTGCTCGCCCTCGGCAAGGCCGTCTTCCTTATATCGCTCGTTGAGCACAGTCTTCGTGCCCGGCTCGTGCAGCATCTCGCGGAAGGTGAAGCCGATCGCACTTCCGGGCTCAGGCCGGGCGCGGCGGATCACGCCACTGGCACGTCGCGGTTGAGCATCTTGCGGTACGCGCGCGCCAGGCCCTCCGATCCCGTCGATCGTCCAGCCGGTGAGAATCCGCGCGAGCTCCTGCACATCGACTTGCGTGTAACCGCCGTTGACGCCGAGTGTGTGCAGCTCCAGCAGTTCGCGCGCGTAGTTTTCGTTCAGGCCTCGCTTCGCGCCGTTGTTGCGCTGTCCCATGCGCGCGCCGGGCGACGATGGTCCGATCGATTGAAAGTTGTCGAGATACGCGAGCATCGCGGGGTGCTTCGCCGATGCGAGGACCATGTCTTCGAATCGTCCCAGCACGTGCGGACGGATGACATCGCGGTCGTACGATCCCGCGAGCGGCGCGACGAGCATTTTCGAGCCCGCAGACACGCACAGGTGATTCGACCAGAAGGCCACGAGCCGCTCGACGAAGGGGCGATCGCTGGAGATGCGCGCTTCGAGTGCCGTTCGCGCTTCGCCTGCAGAGAGCTCTACCAGGTGGCGACGAGCGTCGCGGCGTTCCTGTTCGTCTTTCTGACCCGGCTGGCGAAGGCCGCGAACGGCGTCGCCGATTGCGCCCGGTGGAGGGATGTCGCTGGAGTGCAGCGAAGGCGCGCCGCCATCGAGCTGTGCTTTCAGCCAGCCTCTGGGATCAGAGGTTCGCTGTCGCTCGCCTCGGCGGGCGCCCAGTCCGAATCGATTGAGTGCGCGAAGTGCGACGTCCATACAGCTGCAGCCTCTCGCTCAGGCAATGCTAATCCCGGTGCTCACGGGAACGCTGGAATCTGGACTCTAAGACGAGCGTGGCCCCCGTGACCGTTGCCCGCCGTGCAATTCAGACGAGCGCTCGCTGGCTTCGTGACCAGATTGTGGCGGGAAAGTGAAGAGAGAAGGAGCCAGCCCGAAGGGGGCGAGGTGCGAGGGGGCTAACTGGACAGGCCGAGGCTCCGCCTCGTGTCTCGCCCCCTCGTGGTGTGTCGCTCTACTCCTCGGCGTGCTGCAGGGCGGCTTCAGCCTCGTCGTCACGCTGCCGAATATGCCGTGCGAGCCCCAACGTCGATACCGCAACGATCGCAACCCACGCCGCTGTCGGATTCAAGAAATACGTCACCAGCAATGCTGCCATGACCGCCAGACTCAATGACATACGACCCATGCCCCCTCCGCTCGGTGTTCCAGATACAAGAGCAATTCGTGCACCATGGCCGGCGAAAGCTAGACAGATGGCAGCTAAATCGTGGCTGCACGACAGGTTAAGTGGTGAGCCTGCGCCTGTGCGCGGCATCATCTCCCAGCGCCTCGCGCGCTGTTTCGGAACACAGAAAATTGCCCACGAAGAGGAGAAGCTGCTGACTGCATTAGTCTTAGTGGCAGCAACCGGCCGTGCAGTCCCGAATCTAAGAATTGAACATGTCGAGACATCAGACCGCGTGCCGACTCGGTGTCGCCCTGTGCACTTTGGTGCTCGGGTATTCCGCGTGCTCCGTTCCAACGGAATCGCCACGGCCAGTCCGACGCGAACGAGAAGTGATGCGGCAGCTCGGTCTTCAGCACCAGACCGCATGGGATCTCTATCAGGCGTTGCTGATGAAGGCAGGAGGACAGCGACCCGCACCGGACGACGTTCCCGACTGGGCGGGGCTCTGGGTGTGGAACTCGAATCGCGGATTCCTCTTCGATCCCGACACACCCGAAGGTGTGATCACGACCGCGAAGCTCACGCCCGAGTATCAGCGCAAGCTCGAGGAAGAGATCGCGCGCATCAACAAGGGCATCGAGTACGACCCGATCAGTTCCTGCGCGCCGCCTGGCTTTCCGCGCTGGCTGGCCATTCCATTTCTTCGCGAGTTCATCGTCGCGCCCGACCAGACGTGGTTGTCAAGCGAAACGGTGAACAACGTCCGTCGCATCTACACCGACGGTCGCGACCACATCCCCGAAGTGGATCGCTATCCGCTGTATTACGGCGACTCAATCGGTTTCTGGAACAACCAGACGCTGACCATTCATACGAACCAGCTCCGGGCCGGGGTCTATCAGCGAGGCAATCCTGAGTACACCGACAGGGTCGAGACGGTGGAGATCTGGGAGAAGGTGGACGACCACACGATTGAGGTCGATGTCTGGATTTACGACCCGCCGGCACTCGTCGAGACTTGGTACGTGAAGCAGCGCTACTCGAAGGTCGGCGATCAGGACAAGCAGCTGAGGATTCGCTACTGGGACTGTCTGGAGAACCCGAATAACACCGTCTACAAGACCCCTGAAGGCAGCACGCAGTTCAAGGAGTTCACCTTCTCCAAGCCTGAGAAGTGATAGCGCCCCGCCGTCCGCGCGGGGCGCATCTCGACACGATCGCTCCGTAAGCGATAAGGTGATCGGTGGAGATCACACCGTGCCGGCCACAGCAACACTCACGACCTACAAGATGTACATCGACGGGCAATGGGTCGATGGGTCCTCAGGCAGCTATTTCGAGAGCGACGATCCGTTTCGTGCGGAACCGTGGGCGCTCATTCCACGGGGCACCGCCGCCGACGTCGATCGTGCTGTTCGCGCTGCGCATAAGGCTTTCACGTCCGGCGAGTGGCCAAAGCTGACCGCATCGCGCCGTGGTGCGCTGCTTCGCAGGCTTGGCGATCTCATTACCGAGCGCTCGAAGCAACTGGCCGAGACCGAAGTCCGCGACAACGGCAAGCTGTACGCCGAAATGAGCATGCAGACGGCGTACATGGCGCAGTGGTATCACTACTACGGTGGCCTGGCTGACAAGATCGAAGGCGCGGTGTTGCCGACCGACAAGCCCGACACCTTCAACTACACGAAGTACGAGCCGCTCGGCGTCATCGCCGCGATCGTCCCCTGGAACTCGCCGCTGCTCCTGACGACGTGGAAACTGGCTCCGGCGCTGGCTGCCGGCAACACGGTCGTGATCAAGCCATCCGAGTTCACGTCGGCGTCTGTCCTCGAGTTCATGAAGCTGATCGAGGAAGCTGGATTCCCGCCCGGCGTCGTAAACGTGGTTACCGGTTTCGGCGCGGATGTCGGTGCACCGCTGGTCGAGCATCCGCTTGTGGCCAAGGTTGCGTTCACCGGATCCGACCTGACAGGCCAGCGGATCTATGAAGCCGCCGCGCGCGGGTTGAAGCACGTCACGATGGAGCTCGGAGGGAAGTCGCCGAACATCGTCTTCGACGATGCGGAGATCGACAACGCGGTGAAGGGGGCGATTTCGGGCATCTTCGCGGCGACAGGACAGACGTGCATCGCGGGCTCGCGACTGCTGGTGCAGCAGAGCATTCACGATCAGTTCCTCGAGAAGCTCGTGGCGTTCGCGAAGACGGCGAAGATGGGGAACCCGATGAGTGAGGACACGCAAATCGGCCCCGTCACGAACAAGCCGCAGTTCGAGAAGATCCTCAATTACATCGACATCGCGAAGGGCGAGGGCGCGCGAGCCGTGCTGGGTGGAGCCCGGGCGACGCGTCCCGAATGCGGCAATGGCTGGTTCGTCGAGCCGACGATCTTCGAGGGCGTGAACAACGGTATGCGCATCGCGCAGGAGGAAGTCTTCGGGCCGGTCCTCTCCGTGATTCCCTTCAAGGACGAAGAGGAAGCCATCGCGATCGGCAACGACGTGGTGTATGGTCTGGCCGCCGGCGTGTGGACGCAGAACATGCGTCGCGCGCTGATGATGGCCGAGAAACTCCAGGCCGGTACCGTCTGGATCAATACCTATCGCGCGGTGAGCTACCTGTCGCCGTTCGGCGGATACAAGCGCTCGGGAATTGGACGCGAAAGCGGTCAGGAGATGATCAAGGAATACCTGCAGGTGAAGAGCGTGTGGATCTCGACGGCGGCAACGGTGCCGAATCCGTTCATACAACGCTAGTTGGTGGTGAGTGGTGGGTGGTTAGTGGTCCACCAACCGAAAGAGGAGACATGGATCAAGTTCTGGGATTTGTAGGCGTGGGTCGCATGGGTGGCCCGATGGCGAATCGGCTGCTCGATGCGGGCCACACGTTGTGCGTGTTCGATACGAGTGCGGAAGCAGTGAAGCCGCTGGCGGCGCGGGGAGCCAAAGTGGCCTCGTCCGCAGAAGAAGTGGCTTCGTCGGCGGACATCGTCTTGATCAGTCTGCCGACGCCGCCCATCGTGCAGGCCGTGAGCCTTGGCAGCATCCTGAAGGGGAATCGACTGAAGACGCTGGTCGATCTCTCGACGACGGGACCGACGGTTGCCGGCACCGTGGCGAAGGCTGCATTGGAGCGCGGCGTGGCGTGGGTGGACTCGCCTGTCAGTGGCGGCATCGGCGGCGCGACCAAGGGCACGCTGGCGGTGATGGTGTCGTGCAAGAAGGACACGTTTCCCGTCGTCGATCCGGTGCTCAAGACATTCGGCAAGACGTTCTATGTTGGCGAGAAGCCGGGCCTCGCGCAGATCGCGAAGCTGGCGAACAACCTGCTGGCCGCCGCGGCAATCGTGCTG
>Ga0207682_10001113_pt1 | contig 12437 bp, 10 predicted proteins | sample KBSM63metaG_FD_184332 | JGI IMG/M metagenome (GOLD analysis project Ga0207682, IMG submission 184332) | Miscanthus rhizosphere microbial communities from Kellogg Biological Station, Michigan, USA - KBS M6-3 metaG (SPAdes) (version 2) | ecosystem: Host-associated > Plants > Roots > Rhizosphere >... | reverse complement strand
CGCGCTCCTTCACCGCGGCTGTGTCGCAGCCGTGCTTCGCGTTGCAGCGGATGTGCGTGAGGCAGAGGTTGTCCAGGTCCTCGGACCCGCCGGCGGATTGCGGGACGATCTCCTCGATCCGCGGCATCAGGTCGTGCCCGTCCTGAAGGTCGAAGCGCATCACCCGCTTGCATCTTTTGCAATTGTCGCCGTCGCGATGGCGAAGCGCCGTCACTCGCGCGGCATTCTGCTCGCGCCGGAACTTCCACGGGTTCACATATCGGACGATCACGCTCTGACTCATGGACTCGCCTTTAAACGCGGACCTCTCACCAAAGCATTACAGCGAGCAGTCGCCGACGCGCTTGCCGCTTATGATGAAGTCGCCCGAGCCGAGGTGCATCACGCTCGCATTCTCATCGTCGCTCTGCTTCACCACGCCGTCGATGCGGAATGAATCCGCATTGTGCGTGCCGGTATAGCTTGCGGTCATCGGCATCTTGCGCTCACGGCATACGCGCGCCCCGGTCATCGCATTGCCCGTTGCGGGTTTCACTTCGGTCGAACAATTTTCCCAATCCTCGATCGTCCACGACAACGGGTCCTTCGGGAATTGAGTCGCGCCGTACGAATTGAGGCACAGGTCGGCGGTGCGCGATCCCGACTTCAGGTTGACGAGCGTTCCGCCGCCCAGGCTGATCTCGTATCGCCCGGGTGCGAGGTTGACCGGCGCTTCGGCCGATGCTGCTTCGAACGCAGCTTTGGGATCATTCGCCTCCTTGCCCGAAAACGAACAGCCGCCCAGTCCCAGGGAGGCGGCGGCCGGAACAAGACAAATGACTCGCAAATGCATCACGCAACTCCCCGGCGAACCCCGGACGGCTATCGGGCGCAGCTTAAAACAGCGTTACGAAGCAACGACTTCTTCACTTATCGGTCACTAAAAAGCCGGCGCTCGGTCCAACTGCAGCGGGTGCGTCGATGTTCGGGAAGGCATTCATCACTTTGGGCGGAATCGCGGTTCCGACGGCCTATTTCATGGGCGCTTTCGGCAGCGGCTCGTTCGACCGGACCGTGGGCGCCAGCCCCGCAGAAGTCCGCTCAGCGCTGATGGACCTCGACATCCGCAAGGCGCCGGGATCGCCGGGAACCGACGTCACCCGCGCCGGCGGAGTCCAGCCGCTCTTCCAGCTGACGCAGGAAGGCAATGACATGGTCTGGACAGTGATGAGCGGGAAGGACGTCGCAGTCCGCATGATCGCGCATCTCGAGCCGCTGGAAGGCGGGACGAAGACGCGCGTCAGTGCGGAAGTGCAGCGCGGCAATGCGCCTGACGACTTCGTATCGCCGGCATTCCGTTCGGAAGGAATCACTCTCGGCCTGTTCAGCGTCGTGCTGGAGGATGAGCTCGACGATCTCGTCCGTCCGAAGACCGGGATCACGAAGGCGGAATGCCAGGAGCTGTTCGAAAAGCTCATGGCCGCAAATGCGCCGCAAGGCGGGTTTCAGAGCGGATTCGCCGGCGTCACGCGTACGGCCATGACGCTGAGCGCAGTGGAGCAGGAACTGAAGGCGAAAGGTTGCGACACGGGTTTCAAGGACAGCTGGGAACAGCCGACCGACCATATGAGCGAAGGGGGCGGATCTCCGCCTCCGGTCGTCCGGACTGAAGGCGACGTCAGCTTCAAGCCCGGTCAACCGATGGTCGACCTCTCAAAGAACTGAGCGGTCGGCTGCCGCGACATCGTGTAGGCGACGAAACGAACGGAAGCCGCGCCTGATGGCCTGGCCGTCCCTTGGAAGCGCCGGGCCCCGCTGACACATTCTCCTTGTGTCCCAGGGGGAGGTGTCGAGTGAGCATCATATTGTGCCTTTTCGCGGTTCTGGCCGGGTTCTTGAAATAAGCCGCCGAACGCGCGCGATCCCAGAATGAAACAACAACCGTAAACGTCCCGATTGCTGGCGGCCCTGCGCTCATGCAACGTGGTTAACGTCGCGGCGCTTGCGCCGTGTCTGGGTGGGCAGAAGGAGGAAGCAACATGCGTATGTTGCTCGGCTTGGCTTCGCTCGCGGCGATCGCTTTGCCCTCATCAGTTGCTGCCCAAGGCGGCTTCGCAACTCAGGGATTTTCTTCAAGCTCGGGAAGCGTGAGGATCCATCACGGCGACTTCGGCAACGTCAGGGGCGAACCGAAGCTGCAAGGTTGCGACAGGCGCGGAGTCCGTATGGACGGTGACCGGCGAGGACGCCGCGACTCCTGCGAAATCTCCACCGGCACCTGGATCGATGGCGGCGAATGGGCGCTCTACAACAACCGGTCTTGGGAGTCCGGCAGCTATAACGACTGGTGGCACGACCAGCCGTGGCGCAGCTATCCGCGCTGGGTCACCAAGAACGAGGACTGCCAGCGGCAATGGTGGTCGGGAGGCGGCTGGCGCTGCTGAAGCTGGCTGAGGCTGGGGCCGGCCTTTAGACGCTGGCCCTTTGCATTCAGCACCAGCCCGGTTTGAATCCGCCCATGTAGCGATGCGCGAGGCCGCCCTCGCGCATTTCTCCGGCAATGGATTGCGTCGTGCCGTCGGCCCGCGCGCGTCGGATGACGCGCAGGTCCCGGCCGTAGCGGTCTTGCCGCCGATAGGCCGGCGCGACCATCTCGAACGGACCCTCATTGAGCAATTGCTGCAGCCTTGCGGTCGCCCGTTCGCCCAGCGCCGCCTCGCCCGCGCATTGGGCATGCTGCGTTTCAGGGGCGTCGATTCCGATGATCCGCACCCGCCGCTTCCCGAGCTTGAAAGTGTCGCCGTCGATGACGCAGGCGAAGCTGCGTCCGCGGCCGCAGCGGCTGAAGCTGGCCGAGACGCGCTCCGGCTCACCGGCAAGGAAACTGGGCGGTTCTACCAGCAGCGGATCGAAGCCCGCCCAAAGAATTGCGAGGACCGCCGCAAGGATTACCGGCCGAGCGCCGCGCGGGAACCGGCGTCGACGACGTTTCGGCCAGAACTGCGGCGTTCGCGGCCGCCCGCGATATCGCATCAGCCGACTGGATAGTCGGCGATCGGCCGCAATACGCCGAACTTCTCTTTCAGCGGTTTGTGCCCGAGCGGCTTCCACTCGATAGGTGCATCTTCACACTTCGTATCCGGCAGGCGATCGAGCAGGTCGCGGATCAGCGTCAGCCGCCCTTTTCGCTGGTCGTTGAAATCGACAAGAGTCCACGGCGCCCAATCCGTGTGCGTGGCCTTGAGCATGGCTTCGCGGGCCTTCGTATAGTCGGCATATTTTTCCCGCGCCGCCTGATCGATGGGCGACAGCTTCCAGCGCTTCAGCGGGTCGTCGACGCGCTCGGCGAAGCGCTCCTCCTGCTTCTCCTGATCGCAGGTCAGCCAATATTTAAAGAGGAGGATGCCGTCGTCGACGAGCATTCGTTCGAACTGCGGGGTGGCCTTCAGGAAATCCTCGACCTGCTGATCGGTGGCGAAGTCCATGACTTTCTCGACGCCTGCGCGATTGTACCAGCTGCGGTCGAACAAAGTGATCTCGCCGGCGCTTGGCAAATGCGCGGCGTATCGTTGGAAGTACCATTGCTTGCGCTCGTCTTCGCTGGGCTTCGACAGGGCAACCACGTGGCACTGGCGTGGATTGAGCCGATCGGCGATGGCGTCGATGGCGCCGCCCTTCCCCGCCGTATCGCGTCCTTCGAACAGCACCAGCACGCGCTGACCCTTCGCCGCGACCCATCGCGACATGGACACGAGCTCTTCCTCCAGCGGCTCGAGCAGGGTTTCATACTGCTTGCGCTTAAGCTTTCCCAACACGCCCTCCCGCTCGTCCGTTTCAGACTGATGAGGCTAATCGCTTTGAAGGCGCTCAGGGACTCTCAACACCAACTGCGCGTAAGATCGCCGATATCACGCGCCAGCCCCGCGGCGACCAATGTCCGCCCGACGTCCTTGCCGTCTACGGCAACGCTGCGGAGCAGGAGACCGTAGCGGTCGAGGTCCTGCCCGACCTTCAACATTTCCAGCTCGCCGGAATTGAGCAGGCCCTGCAACTTTGCCGCCGACTTGCGGCCGAGGGCGACTTCCCTCGGGCAGGCCGCGCCGTAAATCTGGGGCGCTTCTATTGCGGCAACGCGAACCGTCTTGCCGCCAAGATAAAAACTGTCGCCACTTGCGACGCAATTGGTGAGGCCGCCTTCGCTGCACAGTCCGAAGACCAGCCCACGGCTGGTCGTCGCCGCCGCGGACGTTCGAGGAGATTTCGTGACCTGGAGCATGCCGCTCCCCCAGATGCTGAGCACGACGGCCCCAAGGACTGCGGAAATCGGCAGGAGCAAACCTCGGCGGCTTGGCCTGCGCGGCGCGTCGGAGGGCTTGGTGACGGGAAATTCGCGAAGGGTGCCGGGCTTGGGCCAGTGGATGTTGCCGAGATGGGCGTCGGCATCGGGCCAATAGTCCGCGACGCGCGTCCACCGTCTCGCATCGCGGCGCTCATAGGGGGCAATGTCGTTGCGCTTAGCCAAACCGTTTTCCCGCGACTCGCGGCCTCAACGTCCGAACCCAAGCGCTGGATGCACGGTCACGAAAAGAAGGATGCGGCAGTCCGTGGCGCGCGCTCGCTAGTCTCCGACGAAAGGCGCGATCACCTCTGTCGGGACACGGATCGGGCGGTTGCTCGTGCGGTCGATGATCGCCCAGTTCGTCTTCGCGCGGACGCGAACTTTTCCGTCGGGTCCAACGAACTCAACGTGCCGATCGAAGCGGGCGCCCTTCGGTGCATCGCCGACCCAGGTCCGGCCAGTCAGTCGGTCGCCGTCGAAGGCCGCGCGCAGATAATCGATCTCGTGCCGGACCACGACCCAGAAGTAGGAATCATGGTGCGCCGGATCACAGACGGAGTGCCAGTGCGCCACGGCGATCGTCTGGATCCACACCACCCAGACCGCATTGTTCACATGGCCGAGCTCGTCGATGTGCTCGGGGGCCGCTGTGAACTCGAGCTCGAAGACCGGTCTGTTCATTGGAGTTGCGGGGCGCCTTTCGCGTCCAGGGCGTACGCTATTCCTGCATCCTTCAACAGAGCGGCGACCGCGGTCTTCGGATCCGGAGAACCCCTTTCCGCGAGAGCGCGGATCGCTGCCGAATGGCGGGGCGAGCCGCTGGCCTTGTCGAGTGCGGCGAACCATTCGGCGGAGGTCAGCTCGCGGTCGGAGCGGTTCGCATCGATGAGCCTGCGCGTGAACGCGAAGAAATTGCCGCCGCTCACTTTTTCCGCGACCAGCGCGAACACCGCGCCGCATGCATAATTGGCTCGAGGTTCGTCGCGCTCGAGCGCCGTCGCCACCGGGTCGTTGGCAAGGTCGCTGCAGTCGCGCAACGCCTCGTTGAGCTTCGTCCTTGGATCGAAGTCCGGATTGAGCTTCTGCACCGTCCGCATTGCCAGCAGTTCCGCGCCGCCCTCGAGGATCCAGCTGTCGCGCTGCGTCGCGTAGCGAACCGTCTGGCCGAGCCAGAAATGCGATGCCTCATGGGCTATGAACCAATGTGCGAGGTCCGTCAGCGCCGGCAGCGGCCGCAACGCCGACTCTCCCTCGAAACGCATCAGCACCAGGCCCTTGAGGGTTCCGCCATTGTAGCTTGCGCCCTCGCGGTCCGCGCCTTCCCACGCGGCGAGAATGGTAGGTTCGGTGACGCCCGACGGACCGAGACCGGCGGTCAGAGTCTCGATCACTTTCGGGGTGGTGGCCGCGAGGTCGTCGGCGATCCATTTCGGCAGGTCGCTGTCGATAATCGTCGCAACGCCGTTGCTCACGACGGCGCGCGGGACTTCGTAGAGGCCGTATGTGCCTTCGCTGCGGCCGTTGCGATAGCCCTCCACGTCGCCCATCAACCGTAGGCCGCGGCCGCGAAACTGCACGGTGAAGCCCGTGTCCACGACCCGGGCCGGGTCCCCGGCGAGCGGAAGCGTGTCGAGCGTCCCCGCATCGGCCACCGAGAAGGGTGCGAAATGTCCGTCGAACAGCGCCACGCTGTTCCCGCCTAGGCGAAGCGCTGGAACATAGTTCGAGACAAGCTCTCCGGTGAATGGCGTCACCCGCACGCGAACCTTGCGCGGAACCGGCCGTCCGGCTTCTCCGATCAAAGCGTCGAACCTGCCCCTCCGCTCCAGGTGGACGCCGGAAGTGAGGACTTGCCAGCTCTGAATCCGCCATGACTTTTCATCCTTCGCGGCCGGTGAGGACCGGAAGAAGCCCCAGGCCGGCGCGGTCCTCGGCAAATTGAACTCGGCGACGAAGACATCTCCGCTGCGCGTCACGTCGACGCGCACCGGCTGTCCCTGTGCGGCGGCGGAGGGCGATGCGACGGCCAGCAGGATCGGCAGCGCCGCCCGGATCACTCGCCGTCGATCTGCGTCAGGACGAAGCCGTAGGTTTCCGCCACTTCGTGAAGCCGCTCCCAACGGCCGGACTTGCCGCCGTGCCCGGCGCCCATGTTGATCTTAAGCAGCAGCAGGTTGCCGTCCGTCTTGTTCGCTCGGAGCTTCGCCGCCCACTTCGCTGGTTCCCAATAAGTGACGCGCGGGTCGGTGAGGCCGCCGGTAATCAGAATCGGCGGATAATCCTGGGCTTTCACATTATCGTAGGGCGAGTAGCCGCGGATCGTGTCGAACGCCGCCTTGTCGGTGATCGGATTGCCCCACTCGGGCCACTCCCCCGGAGTCAGCGGCAGCGTATCGTCGAGCATGGTGTTGAGCACGTCGACGAAAGGCACGTCGGCGACCACTGCGCCCCACAGGCCGGGGTCCGAATTGACCACCGCACCCATGAGTTCGCCGCCGGCGGATCCGCCGTTGATCCCGATGCCGCCCTTGTGGGTGAACCCTTCCGCGATGAGACCCTTCGCCACGTCGACGAAGTCGTTGAACGTGTTCGTGCGCTTGTCGAGCTTCCCGTCCAGGAACCATTGGTAGCCCAGGTCGTCGCCCCCGCGGATGTGCGCAATGGCGCAGGCCCAGCCTCGGTCGAGAAGGCTGATCCGGTTGGTGTTGAACGACGGCGGGATCGCATGGCCGTAAGCGCCGTATGCGTAGAGGAAAAGCTTGCCGCTGCCGTCCCTGGCGAAGCCCTTGGGATAGACCACAGAGACAGGGACCTTCACGCCGTCGCGCGCGGTGACCATCAGCCGCTCGGTCTCATATTTCGACGCGTCGTAGCCTGACGGAATTTCCTGCACCTTCAGCACTTCGAGGCGATCGTCTTTGGGGTGGTAGTCGTAGATCGTCGCGGGCGTGACCATCGACGAATAGGCCAGCCGGTAGGCGGCCGGCGCATATTCCGGATTGCCGAGGAAGCCTGCGCTGTAGCTCGCCTCCGCGAAGGGGATGCGCCGTTCCTCGCCCGCGTAGGTGCGCAGAATGAGCTGGTCGAGGCCGTCGGCCCGCTGCTGGATCGCGAGATGGTCGCGGTAGGACGTGACGTGGCGCAGGTATAGGCGGTCGGAGCCCGGGATGACGGTCCGCCAGTCGCCGGGGCTCGCGGGGTCAGCCTCCGCCAGGCGAAAGTTCACATGGTCGTCGTTGGTGAGGATCCACAGCTTCCCGTGCGCCGCGTCCACCTCATACTGCCTCTTCTCCTTGCGCGGTGACACGAGCGTCAGCGGCTGCGTCGGATCGTCGGCCGAGACGAAGCGCACCTCGCTGGTCGCATTGTCGCCCGTTCCGATGATGATGAGGCTGCGGTCCTGCGTCTTCCCGACGCCGACGGAGAAACCGAGTTCTTCCGTCTCCTCGTAGAGCGTGACGTCCTGATCGGTCGGAGTGCCGAGCCGATGGAAGCGCGCGCGATAGCTGCGCCACTGGTCGTTGACCTCGTTGAAGACAATTCCGTCTGACCCGTTGGTCCAGACGGGATGACCGATGGCGACATCGGTGACTGTCTCGAGGTCCTGTCCCGTCGCGAGGTCGCGGATACGCAAAGTGAACCGCTCCGCCCCGCTGTCGTCGACATGGATCGCGGCAAGCCTGCCGTCGGGACTCACCTCCAGCGCGCCCAGGCGGAAATATTCCTTGCCCTCGGCCTCGGCCGGCTCGTCATAGATGACCTGATCGTCCCCGCCCGCGAATGTGCGCCGGTACCAGGTCCGGTACTGCGCGCCTGCCGTGAACGCCCACCAGTAGAGCCAGTCGCCGTCGCGGATTGGAACCGAGGATTCGTCCTCCTTGATGCGGCCCTTCATCTCCTCGAACAATTTGTCGAGCAGCTCGCGATGCTGCGCTGCCCAATGCTCGAAATAAGCGTTCTCGGCCGTCAGATACGCGAGGACGTCCTTGTCCTCGACCTGCGGATATTTCTGGTCCCGGATCCAGTGCCATGGGTCCTCGATCGTGACGCCATGGCGTTCGTAGCTGTGAGGCCGCTGCTCGGGGGTCGGCGGTGCGGGATGGGCGACAGGCTTGTCCATTCCCAAGTTCTTAGCGCGATTCCAGCTGGTGGCGTAGGACCTTGAGGCTCAGTCCTGACCAAGCCGGGCACCGGCGCCCTGAGGCCCGATCGTCTGGCCATCCCTGGTTCCGGAATGCGTCAGGTGGTGATGCAGCTCCCATACTTCCCAATAGTCGCTGCGGCTGAAGGGAAGGAGGGAGGTCACGGCGTGGATGGTAACGGAGCCAAGCTCCCGCCTGAGGTCATGGAGCCGTTTGAACAGCGCCCTGCCGTCGGTTTCGACCCGGTGCGTGTCCTGTGACTGCTGAAGAAGCACTTCCTCTTCAGTCAGGATGAGACGGGTGAGAACGGTCACATATTCCCGGATCAGGGCGCCCGTCCGCGGACCGGATCGCTCGACGATTTCGTCGATGCGCCGCCAGCCGGGCTTGTCGGGAAAGGCGCCCGTTTCCAGCTTTTCAAGCAGGTCTCGATGCGCTTCCTCTTCAGTTGCGAGCCACTGCCTCGCTTTCGTCGTGCCGAAGCGCAGGATCGCCATCAGCGTGAGAGGCGCAACGAGCGCTGTTGCCAGCATTGCGAGCATTGGCTGAGACGGAAACTGGTTGAACAAAGTGTGGATGGCGACCGCCGTCAGATAGCCCGGCACGAACCACCATAATCGGAAATGGAAATCGCGGGCTTCATGATGAAGCTCCCGGACCGCCAGACGATGGGCGATGGCTGCGAGGATTGCCGCTGTCGTGCCGTGCATGACCGCTGTTCCGAGGCCGCGCACGCTCCACACCGACGCCGAGAGCTCGGGAAAACGGACGAGGTAAAAGACGTTCTCGACGACCGAGAAACCGGCGCCGACCGCGAAGCCCATGATGACCGCGTCGAGCGTCAGACCGATCCGGTTGATCCTGAAAAGGGCGATAATGGCGACGGCCTTCAGCGACTCCTCGATCCAGGGTGCGGCGAACCGGCTGTAATTGCTGAAACCGATGGGAAGCGTGTCGAGGAAATATCCGCTCAGCGGATAGGCGGCGATTGCAGCAACGCCGCCGACAAGCAGAAGCCCAACGGTCTCGCGGAAGCTGACGAGCTTGAACACGTCGAGCCAGATGAAGGCCGCGGTCAGCAGCAGCACCGGTACAAGGGCAAGCAGCCAGTCGATAAATTCGCCCACTTTCCTGGCCCCAGACTACATGATTTTGAGCGAAGCCAGCAGTTCGGTCTTGCGATAATCGCCGTCCCGGAACCCCGCCGCCGCGCCGACCGAAAGGATCATGGGAAGCCTCATCGCGACGGTGAAGCTGAGGTCCAGCTGTGCACCGACGTTGGCGTAGGTCCGGCTGCCGCCATCCGCTTCCTCGGTCGCCATCGCGCCGGCGAAAACAGCGGGACGAATGTAGCTCAGGTAGAAGGCGGCCGTGCCTACCTCGGCGAAACGGACCGGCGGAAGATTGATCTCCCCAGTCACTTTCGCGAAGCGGCGGGCGGCGATCTCGTCGATGTCGAAGCCCGGGAAGCTCTCCACCTCGCGGTAGCGCTTCTCGGTCCGGTCATCGACATAGTTGTTCCGGAACGAGCCGAAGTAGAAGGCTGCAAGCGGACTCTGCCGTTGTCCGCCGACAATTCCGGCATGCGTGTACAGCCATGCCGAGCTGTTCCCCCAGGGAAGCGCCGTGCCGACGTCGAACCCGCCGTAGAGCCGCGGGAAGAATTCGCCCTGGGCCTGATCCGCAGCAGCCACGATCCGGGCATTGACGCCTTTCTCATGATCGACGCCGCCCAACGCCTTTGTGCTGTTCGTGTAGCGAAAGCCGAGTTCGCCCGAGCGCAGATCCTTCGGGCTCGGGATATTCTGCGCGCTGGGTAGCTGTTCAAGCCCGAAATAGGCGGAGACGGAGCCAAAGATATCGAGCTGGCGCGGCGGATCGTAGATCAGCGGCCTCGTATAGCCGACGCTGAAGGCGTCGCCCTTGCGGCTTCGCAGCACCGGCCCGGCCAGGTCGTACACGTCGGCCAGATTGTGCCAGTAGCCCAGTCTCCAATTGGGCGTCTTATACTCCACGTCGAGATGCAGGCGCTCTCCTCCATCGACCTTGTAGGGTGACACGGCGACACTCGCGCTCAGCTGGCTGAAATAGAGCGGGTCGGCGAGGTGCACGTAATAGCCGAGCGCAACCTTCCGGTCGTAGCCCGAGATGATCGGGTAATGTGCATCGAAACGCATGCGATCGAAGGGTTCGTAGGTCCCGCGCTGGGTGATGAGATCGTTCAGCGGAACCTTGGCTGGTGAGCCGATGCCCCAGTCCTTGAGCTCAGGCCGAGCTTTCACAACCTCCGTTCCGAGAAGGCGGACGGTCGCCAGATCTTCGTGCACCTTCGGCTGCACGAAGGACGGATTGAAGCCCTCGCCCGTATAATCATAGACGAACAGCGACCCGTCGGGACGAAGCTGCGGCCGAAAGAAGCCGGTCGCGGCGTTCGTCAGCACCTCATGCTTCCCGCTGCCTATGTCGAACCGGAAGACGTTGGAGACGCCCGTGAAATAGGAATTGCCCAGAAGGGCTTTGCTGTCCGGGGTGAAGGTGAAGTTCTCCGGCACGGCGGGCGGAAGCGATAGGGTAGCGACGGGATTGTCGGCATCGCCCAGTTCAAGGTCGGACCGCTTCCAAACTCGAACCGACTGCTTGCCATCGACGGTTCCATATGACGCGGCGACCAGCTCCCCATCGGGCGAGACGTCGAGATCGAAGAGGATCTCGCCGTACCGGAACGTCTTGACCTGGTTGAAGCTGGTGTAGGGCGGAGGGATGCGGACCAGGGTCACGAAGCCGTTCTGGTGCCGAATTCCCCATAGGCTCCCGTCGGCATGGTTGAAGGCGAGGTCGCCGATCCGAGCGTCGGTCAGCAGCCGCCGCTTCTTGCCCGTATCGACGTCGATCGCCTTGATCTCGCGATAGGCGTAATTCTGGTCGGTGTAGAAGGCGGTCCGGCTCGACGGGTCGAACGCGACGCTAGTCACCTTGTACAGCATCATCCCGTCCAGGTCGGTGAGGGGCGTGAGCTTGCCGGTCGAAAGATCCATCCGGCCGAGGAAGCCGATCCTTCCGGGATAGCGGAAGGCGGCGATAAGGCTGTTCGTCTTCTCGTCGATAAACCCGCGCGACATGGAGCCGAGCCCGCGCGGGCTGAGGTGCCGCGCGTCCGTCAGCGGGTATCGGGACAGCGCGGCCAGATTGTCTTCCTGGAACTTGTGCTCGAAGGCAATCCAGTCGTCCCACACATGGTCGAGCGAGCGTCCGAACACATGCTTGAACTGGCTTGCGTAAAAGGCCTTCGAATCCTCGGATCGCCGAAGCCATTCGACGGTCTTCTCAACCCCGTAGGTCAGCGCGAGATAGGAGAAGAACCGCGTTCCGTAGAGGTAGGAATTGGCCCCTACCTGGAAGTCGACCTGGGTGCCCTCGCTCTCCAGCCCCAGCGGCGAGAAGAAGCGCATCTTGTCGCGCACCTTCGCCCGGAAGACCATTTCGTCATAGGCGCCCTGAGCCCTCCCGAGACCGCCGGCCATCCATGTTTCGAAGAAAACCGCGCTTCCTTCCATATACCAGCGCGGAGTCAGGTTTCGGGGGCTGGTCAGGAAATTGTAGAGGATGGATTCCGGGTGCTTCTGCAGCGGCGCCGGCTTCCCGCCAAGAAACCGTCGCCACCAGGCATCCCTGCCGTTCCAGACGTCAATAGCGGCGACGTGCGCGAGTTCATGATTGTTCAGCGTGAAGAAGCGCTCGCCCGGTGAGAAGGTCTCCATCGACAGCGACAGCGGTGCAACGTCGAGCAGAACCATGTTGCTCGGCGAGGCCAAGGCGGCAGCATTGCCGTAATCGGAAAAATCCTTGAGCAGGACCGTGGTCCGATCCCACGGTTCCCAGCGGAAGACCTTCTTGTGAAAGGCGAGCCCGTTTTCGAACGAACGGCCGAGATAGGGCGTCAAATAGGTCTGAAGCGGGTCGACGTAGAGAAGCGACAG
>Ga0207682_10001111_pt1 | contig 12448 bp, 13 predicted proteins | sample KBSM63metaG_FD_184332 | JGI IMG/M metagenome (GOLD analysis project Ga0207682, IMG submission 184332) | Miscanthus rhizosphere microbial communities from Kellogg Biological Station, Michigan, USA - KBS M6-3 metaG (SPAdes) (version 2) | ecosystem: Host-associated > Plants > Roots > Rhizosphere >... | reverse complement strand
GCTCGGCGCGCTTCCACATGATCGACGCGAGCGGCGTGGACGGAATGGCCCGCGCGGAGACGAAGGCATTGGCACATGGCCCCTTCTTGGAGATGCTCCGGGTGAGGGGGCGCGAGCGTGCGCAGAACTGGCTCGTCGACAGTGCCGATCAGGTAGGTCACCGTGGCACCGTCGAAATGGAAAGGTGGTTCGGCTAGCCCTTGCGCGGCCGGTCGCAGCGCAAGTGAAGTCCATCGCGAACCGCGTGGAGGGCCGCGGGATAACCCGTGCGTCCTGGCCGCTCATCGGCGTCGGCATGGTGGTTGCCCACGACCTGTCGCACAGCACAACTTGGCTATGCGTCACTGTCCGTTCCGAGGGATGCGATGAATGAGAGGGCTGAAAGCTCGAAGCTCCGCGTCCTCGTTGTCGACGACAACGTCGACGGCGCCGATTCGTTCAGTGTGCTTCTTCAAGCCCTGGACTGCATCACGTCCGTCGCATACAACGGTCCGCAGGCGCTCAGCAATGCCTCGACATTCGACCCGCACCTCGCATTCGTCGACCTGGAAATGCCCGGAATGAGCGGCCGAGAGGTCGTTCGCCTTCTGCGCGCCAACCATCCCGACCGGGACGTGCGGCTCGTTTGCCTGACCGGCAGAGACTTCCCGGAAGAAAGGGGCCTCTGCATGGAGGCGGGCTTCCACGACTTCGTGGCGAAGCCGATGCCTCCCTCGACGCTCGCCGAGATGATTGCCGCGGCCCAGGCTCGCCTCTGACCGTCAGCGGCGAGGAGATCAGACGTTCGGCGGCTACCACCCTTCCCGGGGCACTCCGACTCGCGCCTGACCTGCAGGTTGCCGCCATTGAATCGCACCCATGGCGCAACCGAGGATCTGGTGTTCCCGAGTCGCGTGCGACCGCTCCTACGCCAAGCGCTCCGAGTAGGAGCGCAGATCCGCCGCGTAGCAAGGGCATGCCATGGCCTCGAGTCCACTGCGATTGAGCACGGTCAGCAGGCCGCGCCGGTACTCGATCAAGCCGACGCGTTGCAGACGCGTCGCTGCCGCGGTGATGCCGACGCGACGAACGCCCAGCATGTAGGCCAGAAACTCATGTGTCATCCGGAAGGTGTCGGCGCCCGCGCGGTCGCGGCTCATCAGCAGCCAGCGTGCGAGGCGCGGCCCGATCTCATGGAATCGCAGACACACCGCCGATGTGGCGAGCTGGGCCATCAGGATCGCGATGTAGAGGTGGATGGTTCGCCGCAAGCCTGCGCTACGCGCGAGTTCGCGTCGGAAGGCCGCCGAGCCAGCGCGAAGCGCGGTCCCTGGCCCCTGCACCACCGCAAGGAGCGGCGTCGCGCTGACGCCAAGCGCCAGCTGCGACCCGAGCATGCCTTCGCGCCCCACCATGCCGACCTCGACGCCGGGACTTCCCGCCACCGTGGCCACGAGCGAGATAAAGCTGTCGACCGGAAAGAAGACGTGCCGAGTCGACGTCGCGGGCTCGCAGACGACTTGGCCCAGCACCAGCTCGACGGTGTCGCAGATGGCAAGGAGACGCTGGCGGTCGCTTGCCGTCAGGATTTCGATCAGGTGGTTCTGGGTGACCAAGCGCGTCCTGGAGGGTCCTGGCGCGAAGTCTGGCGGTGGCGCCGCGGCGCGACTGTCTGCCACCGCACATAGGACGCTTCAACTCGCCACGGTGTCCGGCAGCAGCCGGTCGTACTCCTTCTTGACGACGGCGTAGCACTCGCAGCTGCGCCCTTCCAGGCCCGGCCGGTCGAGGACGGTGATGCGGCCGCGCGCGTACTGGATGAGCCCCGCCTTCTGCAGCTTGATGGCGCTCTCGGTCACGCCTTCGCGGCGCACGCCGAGCATGTTGGCGATCAGCTCCTGCGTCATCACGAGCTCGTCGCCGCGCAACCGGTCGAGGCTCAGCAGCAGCCAGCGACAGAGCTGCTGGTCGAGCGAGTGGTGGCGATTGCAGACCGCCGTCTGCGCCATCTGGGTGATCAGCGCCTGTGTGTAGCGAAGGAGGAGATGCAGCACCGGCGCCCGGTTGAACTCCTCCTTGATCGCCTGAGCCTTCAACCGGTAGCCTTGCCCGGCGCTCTGCACGACGGCCCGGCTCGGCGTCGATTCGCCGCCCATGAAGAGCGAAATGCCGACGATGCCCTCGTTGCCGACGACGGCGATCTCGGCCGACGAGCCGTTCTCCATCACGTAGAGCAGCGACACGATGGAGGTCGTCGGGAAGTACACATGGCTGAGCGTCGTGCCCGACTCGTAGAGCACCTGGCCGAGCGGCATCTCGATGCGCTCGAGCTGGGGGTGCCAGCGCTCCCACTCGCCTTCGGGCAGGGCCGCCAGCAGGCGGTTTGCCTTGGGGTCGATGGTGGGTTGGGGCACGTGTTCGCCGCGGCGACGGCCGGAGAGGCGATGGAGTATATGAACTCGAACCCTTCGTTGGTGCGCTAGCGCACCAAGCCCCGGCAGTCACTGGCGTGCCCGGGCGAGCGCCTGGGTCCTCGGAAGCCCGAGGGCGCTCGTTCCAGCCCTTGGTGCGATGGCGCACAGACTGCCTGCACCCCGAAGGGCTACAAGGTCGCCATCCTCGTGGGCAATCCACTGCGTCGCGACCCAAGCAAGTCGAATCCTCGGGCGACCCACCCGGCAATGCACACATTCCTCCTGAACAATCGCGACGAGTTGATCGCTCGTTGCAAGCTGAAGGTGGCGCAGCGCCCGAAGCGCGGCGCCACCCATCAGCAACTCGCCAATGGCATTCCGCTGTTTCTCGAACAGCTGACGAGGACGCTGGCGGCCGAAGAGGCCGACGAAGACGAGGAGAGCCTCCGGATCTCGGGGCCGTCGGGGGGCGATTCGCTCGCCCTGTCCGAGATGGGAGTGACCGCCACGGCGCACGGCAAGGACTTGCTCAGCCTCGGCTATTCGGTCGACCAGGTCGTTCACGACTACGGCGACCTCTGCCAGGCCATCACCGACCTGGCGTTCGAGCGCGATGCGCCGTTCGCGACGTCGGAATTCCGGACCCTGAACCGCTGCCTCGACAACGCCATCGCCGACGCCGTGACCGAGTTCAGCTTCCAGCGTGAGTCCAGCCTGGCCCGCCAGCAGAACGCCGAGGAGAACCTGCGCGCCGGTTTCCTGGCGCACGAGCTGCGCAACGCCCTCGCGACGGCAACCACCTCCCTCAGGGCACTCGAGCTTTCCGGCATGCCCATCGGCGGCGCGACCGGGGCTCTCCTGAAGCGCAGCTTGACCGCCATGGCCAACCTGGTCGCCAGGGCGCTCGACGACGTGAGAACCGGCGCGCCGGATCAGCGCGAGACGTTCACCGTCGCTTCCTTCATCGCCGACGCCCGGGGCGGAGCGCAGTCCCAGGCGAATATCGCCGAGATCGCCTTCGATGTGCCGAAAGTCGACCGCAACCTGCACGTTCGCGGCAACCGCGAGCTGCTGCTCGCGGCACTGACCAACCTCTTGCAGAACGCCTTCAAGTTCACCCACGCGCATACCGTGGTCACGCTAAGCGTGTACGCGTTCGGAGATCTCGTCCTGATCGAGGTCAAGGACCAATGCGGCGGGCTGCCACCGGGCAGCGCCGAGAGAATGTTCACGCCCTTCACGCAACGCAGCGACGACAAGTCGGGCCTGGGTCTCGGCCTTTCGATCGCGCGCAAGAGCATCGAGGAAGACGGAGGGACCTTGAGCGTGCGCGACCTGCCTGGCTCAGGGTGCGTGTTCACCATTTCGCTTCCGCGCCAGATGTTGTCGTAACCCGCTTCAGGCTCCCGCGCGATTCGCGACCTGGACATTGCGCGTCCGTCCAGCAGCTCTTCGACGAGGTCCGGAGCGCCTCACCGACGCAACGCGCCGGTGGCGCCCGGCGGCCTGCGACTTACACAGTCACGTCGTACAGGAGGTGCTGCAGGCCGACCGGATCGGTGATCTCGACGTGCCGCTGGCGAACGAAGAGCAGCCCGCTGGCCTGGAACTTCGAGAATGCGCGACTGACCGTCTCGAGCTTGACTCCCAGATAGCTGCCGATTTCCTCCCGGCTCATCCGCAGCACGACCGAGGACGCAGAGAACCCCCGCGCCCGAAGCCGCTCTGTCAGGTTCAGCAGGAAGGCCGCAACCCGCTCTTCGGCGTGCATGCTGCCCAGCTGCAGCATCACGCTGTGGGCCTTGACGATCTCACGGCTCATGATCCTGTGAAACTGCTTCTGCAGCATGGGGATTTCCCGGCCGAGCGTCTCCAGGACCTCGAACGGGATAACGCAGACCTGCGAGTCCTCGAGCGCAACCGCATCGACGCTGTACCGCCCCGTGTCGATGCCGTCGAGGCCCATCAGTTCGCCACCCATCGGGAATCCGGTGACCTGTTGGCGCCCCTGGCTCGTAGCGACGACTGTCTTGAAGAAGCCGGTCCAGATTTCGAACACGGCGTCAAAGCGGTCACCTGCACTGAACAAGGCTTCCCCGTGGGCCACTTTGCGCAAGACCGTCACGAGGCGGTGATCGATGTGCTCGAGCTCCTCGTCGGTGAGACCGACGGGCAGGCAGCTTTCGCGCAGGCTGCATGTGGAGCACCGCACCTTGCGCCCGCTTGAAGCAACCTCCGCGAGCCGGGTCGATGGGACGGCCGGAACCCGAGGTCCAGGTCGGGTGCCGGGCAGCATGTCGGCGTACCGGCGCTGAACCGGCCCGTCGGAAACGAGGTGCAACGGGGCGATGCGCTTTGGCGAGTCGATCACGTCGTCGTGGGTGTGGGACACGGATGCTGCGCCGGGCGTGCCGGTCCTGGGGGTCAGCCCGGAGTCTGGATGCCTGGCGCCCGTCCTGACCGTCTGCTACCGCACATAGCGGACGATTCGCGCGCGAAACCCCGTCCCCTTCACCGCGGGCGACTGCGGGTTGTTCCGCTGCGGCACGGCGGCTTTGGATGTCACAGTCGAGGCGCAGGATGTAATCCATTACATCCCAAGGATGACGATGAGCCTTTCGTTCCGTTTCGGCGCTGCGCTCTGGGCCCTGATCGCCGCTGGTGCCTTCAGCGCGCCCGCCGCTGCGCAGGGCTTCCCGAACAGGCCTGTGCGCATCGTGGTGCCCTTTGCCGCCGGCGGCGGGGTAGACATCCTCACCCGCACGCTGGCCCAGCACTTGGGCCAAGCGCTCGAGCAGCAGGTGCTTGTCGACGACAAGCCTGGCGCAGGCGGCAATCTCGGCGTCGACGCCGTGGCCAAGGCGCCGGCCGATGGCTACACGCTGGTGATGGCCACCACGGGCACGCACACGATCAACCCCGGCCTCTACGCGAAGCTTCCATTCGACGCCGAGCGCGACTTCAAGCCAATCACGTTGATCGCCTCCGTGCCCAACCTGCTGGTGGTGAACCCGTCCCTCGGGGTGAACAGTGCCGCCGAGCTCGTCGCGCTCGGAAAGTCCAGGCCCGGGCAGCTCAGCTTTGCCTCGTTCGGCAACGGCGCCTCCAACCACCTGTCGGGCGAGATGTTGAAGTCGCTCACCGGCATGCAGGCGACGCACGTGCCCTACAAGAGCGCGCCGCAGGCCGTGACTGACCTCATCGCCGGGCAGACGGACTTCGCCTTCGTCAACACGCCGCTCGCGCTGCCGCACGTACGCTCGGGCAAGCTCAAGGCGCTGGCCGTCACGGGCGCGAGGCGTTCGCCGGCGACTCCGGAGTTCCCGACCATGCAGGAGGCCGGCGTGCCAGGCTTCGTGGTCGAGTCGTGGTACGGGCTGATGGCGCCGGCCGGCACTCCCGACGCGGTGATCGCGCGCCTGCACAAGGAGACGCTCGCCGCACTGGCCCTCCCCGAAGTGAAGGAATTCTTCGCCAAGCAGGGCGCCGACGTCGTGACCACCACCCCGGCCGAGTTCGCTGCGATCGTGAAAGCCGAGAGAGCGCGCTGGGCCGAGGTGATCCGCACTTCGGGCGCGAAGGTCGACTGAGCTCGGCGAACGCCCGACCCTCCCATGAAGCAGCCGCCGAACATCCTCTTCGTGATGGCCGACCAGATGGCGGCCGCGCCGCTGCCCTGCTATGGCGGGAGGGTGGTCAAGGCGCCGCACTTGAGCGCGCTCGCCAAGGCCGGCCACGTGTTCGACGCGGCGTACTGCAACTCGCCGATCTGTGCTCCCTCGCGTTTCTCGATGCTCACCGGCCGGCTGCCCACCGCCATCGGCGCCTTCGACAACGCAAGCGAGCTGCCGGCCTCGGTGCCGACGCTTGCGCACGCCCTCGCCGCCGCGGGCTACCAGACCATCCTCGCCGGCAAGATGCACTTCATCGGTCCCGACCAGCTGCACGGGTTCGCGGAGCGCCTCACCACCGACATCTATCCCGCCGATTTCGCGTGGACCCCGAATTGGGCCGCCGGTCCGGCCGATGACAAGCCCTCGGGCATCAGCATGAACAACGTGCTGCAGGCAGGCCCGTGCGTGCGCAGTCTGCAGATGGATTACGACGACGAGGTCGAGCACTTCGCCGTGCAGCGCCTGTACGACCTGGCGCGCGAGCCGGAGGCGACGCGCAAACCCTTCTTCCTGACCGTTTCGTTCAGCCATCCGCACCCGCCTTTCACTGCCGGGCAGGCGCACTGGGACCGCTACACCGACGACGAGATCGATGCGCCCGCCGTGCCGCCGATCCCGGTGGGGCAGCGCGACGCACAGAGCCAGTGGCTGCATGCCTCGCATGGTGCGGACCGCCAGCCGGTCACGGCCGATCACGTGCGCGCCGCGCGCCGCGCCTATTACGCGATGGTCTCGTATGTCGACGACAAGGTCGGCTGCCTGCTCGAGACGCTGCGCCTGTGCGGCTTCGCCGACGACACGATCGTCGTTTTCACCGCAGACCACGGCGAGATGCTCGGCGAGCGCGGAATGTTCTACAAGCAGAGCTTCTTCGAGCCCTCGGTGCGCGTGCCGCTGATCGTGAGCGCACCGGGTCGCTTTGCGGCGCGGCGGGTCGCCGCCCCGATGTCGCTGGTGGACCTGCTGCCGACCTTCATCGAGCTTGCCGGCGGCAATGTCCCATGGCCCGAGCCGATGGACGGCGTATCGCTCGTGCCCCTCCTCGAGGGAGCGGAGGCCTCTCCCCGCTCGGTGATCTCGGAGTACACCGACATGGGCGTGATCGCGCCCTGCCGGATGGTGCGTCAGGGCCGCTGGAAGTACGTCTACACGCACGGCCATCCAGCGCAGCTGTTCGACCTGGAAGCCGATCCGCGCGAGCTGAGCAATCGCGCCGGTCAGCCATCGGTCGCCGAGGTCGAGGCTCGCCTGTTGGCCGCCGTGCTCGCGGGCTGGGATGCCGACGCCGTGCACCGCGACGTGCTCGCGAGCCAGCGGCGCCGGCTGTTCTTGAAGCAGGCGGCGGCCGCGTCCGGCGTCGATCACGACTGGAGCTGGCAGGCGACCCGCGACGACCATCGTCGCTTCGTTCGGGCCAGCGGCGCCGCCGGCGCGAAGGCACGGGCGCGCTTCCCGTTCGTGCGATGAGCATCCAGCGCGTCGCCCGCGAGGCCGGTGTCTCGGTGGCGACCGTGTCGCGCGCCTTCAATCAGCCCGAGACGGTGCGAGAGGAGACACGGCGTCGCGTCGCGACCGCGGCGCGGCGCGTCGACTACCGTCCCAACGCCAGTGCCCGGACGCTGCGCACGCGCAAGAGCCGCGTCCTCGGCGTCGTGCTGCCGACGCTGCTCAACCCGGTCTTCGCCGAGTGCCTGCAAGGCATCGCCGAAGCTGCCGCGGCCGCCGGCTACGCCATCGCGCCGATGACCACCGAGTACCAGCTCGCCGACGAGCTGCACGCAGTCACCGCGCTGCGCGCTGCAGGCGTCGACGGCGTGGTGCTCGTGGTCTCGAACCCTGCCACGTCGGTCGCGCTCCAGCAGCTGCAGGCGGACGGGCTGCGCTACGTGCTCGCCTACAACCGCCACGAGGAGCACCCCTGCGTCGCAGTCGACGGCATCGCCGCACTGGCCGAGGCCGTCGCACGCCTTGCCGCCCTGGGGCATCGGCGCATCGCGATGGTGAGCGGGCAGCGCACCGCAAGCGACCGGGCGCAACTGCGCTATCGAGGTTTTCTGCAGGGCATGGTGGACGCGGGGCTGAAGCCGCTGCCGTTGACCGAGGTGCCGTTCATGGAGGCGGCGGTGGAGCAGATCGCCGCATCGCTGAAGAAGCGTCGACGCGCCACTGCGCTGCTCTGCTCGAACGACCTGCTTGCGATCCGCGCAATGCGCGCCGCGCACCTCTGCGGCCTTTCAGTGCCGCGCGACCTCAGCGTGGTCGGCTTCGACGGCATTGCTCTCGGCAAAGACCTCACACCCGCACTGGCCACCATCACCCAGCCGAATCACGAGATCGGCCGCCGCAGCGTCGAGCTGCTGATCGGCGCGCTGGCCGAGCGCCGGTCGATCGACGCGGCGCAGAGCCTGCTGCTGCCGCACGGCTTCCGGCTGGGCGAATCGTGCGGCGCTGCGCCGACTTGATCCCGATCACCGCAACCGCAACCACCAGGAGACCGCAATGATCCGTGTCCTTCCCCGCCTCTTGAAAGCCGGCGCGGCCGCGTTCGGCCTCGCCGCCGCGAGCGCATTCGCGCAGACGGCGATCTGCTACAACTGCCCGACGGAATGGGCCGACTGGGGCACGCAGCTGCGCGCCATCAAGGCCAAGACCGGCGTCACGATCCCGCCCGACAACAAGAACTCCGGCCAGTCGCTGGCCCAGCTCGTTGCCGAGAAGGGCAGCCCGGTCGCCGACGTCACCTATCTCGGCGTGACGTTTGCAATCCAGGCCATGAAGGATGGCGTGGTGCAGCCCTACAAGCCGGCTGCGTGGAGCGACATCCCGGACGGCCTGAAGGACCCCGCGGGCCACTGGTTCACCATCCACTCCGGCACGCTCGGCTTCATGGTCAACGTTGACGCGCTGAAGGGCAAGCCGATCCCGAAGTCGTGGGCCGACCTGCTCAAGCCCGAGTACAAGGGCCTCGTCGGCTACCTCGACCCCGCCTCGGCGTTCGTCGGCTACGTCGGCGCCGTCGCGATCAACCAGGCGCGCGGCGGCACGCTCGCCGACTTCGGCCCGGGCATCGAGTACTTCAAGCAGCTCCTGAAGAACGATCCGATCGTTCCCAAGCAGACCTCTTATGCGCGCGTGCTGTCGGGCGAGATCGCGATCCTGCTCGACTACGACTTCAACGCCTACCGCGCCAAGTACAAGGATGGTGCCAACGTCGCTTTCGTCATCCCGGCCGAAGGTACGCTGGTTGTTCCCTATGTGATGAGCCTCGTCGCGAAGGCGCCGCACGCCGCCGACGCGAAGAAGGCGCTCGACTTCGTGCTTTCCGACGAAGGCCAGGCGATCTGGGCCAATGCGTACCTCCGGCCGGTGCGTGCCAGCGCGATGCCGAAGGACGTGCAGGCGAAGTTCCTGCCTGCCACCGAGTACGCGCGTGCCAAGTCGGTCGACTACGGGCAAATGGCCGAAGCGCAGCGCGCGTTCTCGGACCGCTACCTGAAGGAAGTGCGCTGACGTCGAGGGTGACCGTGTCGTCCGTCAGCGTCGGAACGCCCCGCTGGCTGCTCGCGGCGTGCGCGGCGCCAGCATTCGCCTTCTTCGCCGCGTTCTGGCTCTTGCCGGTGGCGCGGCTGGTCGCCCTGCCCGCCGAGAAGGGCTGGGAGACCTACTTCGTCGTCCTCACCGACGCCCGCTACCTGCAGAGCATGCTCAACACCCTGATGCTTTCGCTGGCGGTGACAGCGACGACGCTGGTGCTTTCCGGTGCCGTCGGTGTCTACCTGGCGCGGCGCCGCTTCGCGGGCCGTCGCGTGTTGCTCTCGCTGCTGACGCTGCCGCTTTCATTTCCCGGCGTGATCGTCGGCTTCTTCGTCATCCTGCTCGGCGGACGCCAGGGCGTGGTTCCGAACCTCGGCGCGCGCGTCGGCCTCGAAGGGCTGACCTTCGCCTACGGCCTGCTCGGCCTCTTCCTTGCCTACCTCTACTTCTCGTTGCCACGCGCGATCGCCACCTACACCGCCGCCGCGGAGTCGATGGACATGCAGCTCGAGGAAGCTGCACGCGCCCTCGGCGCCTCGCGATTGCGCATCACGAGGGACGTCTGGCTGCCGCAGCTCGCGCCGACGAGCGTGGCAACCGGCGCGATCCTGTTCGCCACCGCGATGGGCGCGTTCGGCACCGCGTTCACGCTGGCGAGCAAGTACGAGGTCGTGCCGATCACGATCTACAACGAGTTCACCAACTACGCGAACTTCGCGCTGGCCGCGTCGCTCTCGATCGCGCTCGGCTTGGTGACCTGGGCGGTCCTGTTCGCGGCCCGGATGACCGTCGGCGCGCGGCCGACCTGAGGAACCGGTGATGCGAGCGACCGCCAACACCCCCGCACCGCTGCTCTTCACCGTGACGCTTGCCGTCGCCTTGTTCATGGTCGCGCCGATCCTGTTGTCGGTGATGGCCGGCCTGGTGGTGAACTACAGCACCGGCCTGAAGAGCGGCCTGACGTTGCGCTGGCTGGTGCAGGTGTGGGAGACGTACGGCGACACGGTCGGCGCTTCGCTTCTCATCGGCGCGGGATCGGTGCTGGCAACGCTCGTGCTCGGCGTGCCCTGCGCCTACATGCTGGCGCGCAGCCGCTCGCGCGCGGCCCGCGCCTTCGAGGAGATGCTGACGCTTCCGGTCGCAGTGCCTGGCCTGGCGACGGCGCTGGCGCTGATCCTCGTCTACGGCCAGATGGCTTCGTTCCGGCAGAGCTTCGCGTTCATCCTCGTCGGCCATGTCGTCTTCACCCTGCCGTTCATGGTGCGCACGGTATCGGCCGCATTCCAGCGCGACGACCTCGTCGCGCTCGAAGAGGCGGCTCGTACGCTCGGGGCGAGCTTCTCGCAGCGCTTCCTCGGCGTGCTCGTGCCGGCCGTGTTTCCGGCCATCGTCGCCGGCTGCCTGATGGTGTTCACGCTCTCGATCGGCGAGTTCAACCTCACCTGGATGCTGCACACGCCGCTCACGCGCACGCTGCCGGTCGGCCTGGCCGACAGCTACGCCTCGATGCGCCTCGAGGTGGGCTCGGCCTACACGCTCGTCTTCCTGGCGGTGATCCTGCCCGTGCTCTGGGCCCTGCAGGCGCTCGCGATGACGATGCAGAAACGCTACGGGACGTGACCTGACCATGCAACTCGAACGCACGCGCATCGAGATCGTCGACTGCGCCAAGACCTACGCGGACGGCACGCGCGGCCTGAAGCCGACGACGCTGACCGTCGAGCCGGGCGAGGTGATCGCCCTGCTCGGTCCCTCGGGCTGCGGCAAGACGACGCTGCTGCGCCTGCTTGCCGGCCTCGAGACCGCGGATGCCGGCGGCCGCATCCTGTTCGGCGGCCAGGACGTGACTGCCCGGCCCGTAGAGAAGCGCGGCGTCGGCATGGTGTTCCAGAGCTATGCGCTGTTCCCGCAGATGACGGTCGCCGCGAATATCGGCTACGGCCTGCTGGTGCGCGGCGTCGATGATGCCGAGCGCCGCCGTGCCGTCGGCGAGTTGGTCGACCTGGTACGCCTGAATGGCCTGGAAGCGAAGCGTCCGGCCGAGTTGTCGGGCGGGCAGCGCCAGCGCGTGGCCCTCGCCCGCGCTGTCGCAGTGCGGCCGCGCGTGCTCCTGCTCGACGAGCCACTCGCCGCGCTCGACGCCAAGCTGAAGGAATCGCTGCGCGACGAGCTCGCCGAGCTGCTGCGCCGGCTCGGCATCACCGCGGTGCACGTCACCCACGACCAGCACGAGGCATTCGCGATCGCTGACCGGCTGGCGGTGATGCACGCCGGCTCGATCGTCCAGGTGGGCGACGCCGAGACGCTGTACCGCGTCCCGGCGCACGCCTTCGTCGCCGAGTTTCTCGGCCGGGTCAACCGCCTCCACCGCGACGCCGACGCCCTGGCGCGCGGCGTCGTCAAGCTCGGCGGCGTCGAGTGGGCATGCGCCGCGCGATCCGCCGAGGCGAGCGTGCTGGTGCGGCCCGAAGATCTGCAGCTCGGCCAGCGACAGGCGGGCTGGGCCGCTGTCACGGTCCGCCAGCGCACCTTCCTGGGCGAGCGCATCCACCTGCGCATCGAGGCGGCGGGACAGCCGCTGCTCGTCGCAGACGTTCCGCGCGACAGCCCGTTCCAGGTCGGCGACGAGGTCGGCCTGCTTGTCGCGCCCGACCGCCTGATGGCCGCGATGGAGACCGCCGCATGAAAGCCGTGAATCTCGATAGTCCCATCGCACCGACGATCCTGGTGCAGCTGACCGACCTGCACATCCGGGAGCCCGGCCGACTCGCCTATCGGCGTGTCGACACCTCGAGCTACTTCCGGGCCATGGTCGACTCCGTGCTGACGCTGAAGCAGAAGCCGCAC
>Ga0207682_10001106_pt1 | contig 12483 bp, 9 predicted proteins | sample KBSM63metaG_FD_184332 | JGI IMG/M metagenome (GOLD analysis project Ga0207682, IMG submission 184332) | Miscanthus rhizosphere microbial communities from Kellogg Biological Station, Michigan, USA - KBS M6-3 metaG (SPAdes) (version 2) | ecosystem: Host-associated > Plants > Roots > Rhizosphere >... | reverse complement strand
TGTCCGACAGCTTGTAGCCGTCCGGCCCGAACAATTTGATGCCGTTGTCGACGAACTTGTTGTGGCTGGCGGAGATCATCACGCCAAGGTCGGCGCGCATCGAGTGGGTCAGCATCGCCACCGCCGGGGTCGGCACCGGGCCGACCATCACCACGTCCATGCCGACGCTGGTGAAGCCGGAGATCAGCGCCGTCTCCATCATATAGCCGGACAGCCGGGTGTCCTTGCCGATCACCACCCGGTGGCGATGGTCGCCGCGCAGGAAGTGGGCGCCGGCCGCCTGGCCGATCCTTTGCGCCATCGCCGCCGTCATCGGCGCCTGGTTGGTCCGCCCCCTGATCCCGTCCGTGCCGAAGAATTTCCGCTTCATCCCAGTTGAGCCCCGAATTTTTGCTTGCCGTGCCTGATACGGCCATTGATGAGGGGCCTGATAGCGCCAAAGCCAAGGAAGGGCGACGCTTTTGAAATTCTCGCAGCCGACCCGGATCCTGCTCGCTCTCGTCCTAGGCCTCGGTGCCGGCATCGCCGCGGGCTGGAGCGGCGGCGCCTGGGTGGAGCGAAGCGCCGCCTTCGCCGAGCCGATCGGCGGGCTCTGGCTGAACGCGCTGCAGATGACGATCGTGCCGTTGGTGGTCGCTCTGCTGATTACCGGCATCGCCGCTTCGGCCGAGGCCGCCCGGGCGAGCCGGCTGGCGACCCGGGCACTGATCCTGTTCGCCTGCCTGTTGCTCGCCTCCTCGGTGCTGGCGGCGGTCCTGACCCCCGCCCTTCTCAACCTGTTCCCGCTTCCCGGTGAGTCCGCCGCCAGGCTCAGCGAGGCACTCACCCACGCCGATGTGCCGGGCGCCGCGCCGACCTTCGCGGATTTCATAAGAGGGCTGGTCCCCAACAATCCGATCGCCGCCGCCTCATCCAACGGCGGGGTGCTGCCGCTGATCGTGTTTGTCCTGGTCTTTGCCTTTGCGATGACGAAACTGGAGGAAAAGCCACGCGCGACGCTGATCGGCTTCTTCAAGGCGATCGCCGACACGATGCTGATCATCGTGAACTGGGTGCTCTGGATCGGCCCGCTCGGTGTGTTCGCCCTCGCCTTCGTGGTCGGCGCCCGCGCGGGCGGCCCGGCCTTCCACGCGCTCATCCATTATGTGCTGATCGTGACTGTGGTCGGGGCGGTGGTCTGGCTCGCCGCATGGCCGCTGGCGCTCGTCGGCGCGCGCATCGGCCCGCTCCGCTTCACCCGCGCGGTCGCCGCCAGCCAGGCTCTGGCCTTCTCGACCCAGAGCTCGCTCGCCTGCCTGCCCCCCATGCTCCGCGCCTCCGGCAAGCTCGGCGTCCCGGTCGCGGCCTCGGGCATCGTGCTCCCGATGGCGGTCGCCGTGTTCCGCGCAACCGGGCCAGCGATGAATCTCGCGGTCGCCATCTACATCGCCTATTGGTCCGGCGTCGAGCTGACGCCGACTGTGCTGATGCTCGGTGTCCTCGCCGGAGCGACCACCACGATCGGCGCCGCCGGTATTCCGGGCCAGGCCACCTTCTTCGCGTCCATTGCACCCATCTGCCTCGCCATGGGCGTGCCGATCGCGCCGCTGGCCCTGCTGGTCGCGGTCGAGACGCTGCCGGACCTGATGCGCACATTGGGCAATGTCAGCATGGACGTCGCCGCCACCGCCACCATCGCCCGCCGCTCCGGCTTCGAGGCCGAGGATGCGCAAAGCGCCGAGGACCGCCTGCTGCGCGGCGAAAGCGGCCCGGAAGTGGAAGCGGAAACGGACGCGGGATGATCGGAAGCCGTCGCCTTCGGCTCAGTCGCTGGTGCGCGCTGATCGGAGGGCCGGCGGTGCTGATCCTGGAGCTGGCGCGACGCGCCGACGCCCTCGACCAATATTTCGCCTGGGCCGACGATGCCGCTGGCGCCGCCTTGCTGGTCGCGGCGGCGCTCCACGCGCGCAGCGGCCGCCCCAAGGCCGCGGGCCTGCTCGCCCTCGCCTGGGCCTTCGCCGCCGGCCAATTGTTCATGAGCCTGCTCGGCCAGCTCGACCAGGCCGGCCCGGACCCGTCCGAACAGCCGCACTGGCTGGTCGTGTCGGTCAAGGCCGCTTTGTTCGCCGCCGCCGCCACGTTCGCACTCTCGACGTTTCGGCACGGCCAGGCCCTCGCCAACCAGGAGACAGGATCATGAAAACCCGCAATCTCGGCCAGGGCCTTCAGGTCTCCGCGCTCGGCATCGGCTGCATGCCGATGGTCCGCGGCGGCAACATCACCTACGGCCATGCCAGCGACGACGAATCGATCGCCACCATCCACCGCGCCATCGACCTCGGCATCACCTTTTTCGACACCGCCGAAATGTACGGGCCCTTCGCCAACGAAGAACTGGTCGGCGAGGCGATCAAGGGCAAGCGCGACGGCCTCGTCATCGCCACCAAGTTCGCGCTGAAATGGCAGGGCAACCAGCCGGTCGGCCTCGACGGCAGCCCGGAGAACGCCCGCCGCGCCTGCGAGGGCTCGCTGAAGCGGCTCGGCATCGAGGCGATCGACCTGTTCTACCAGCACCGCGTCGACCCCGCCGTTCCGATCGAGGAGACGATCGGCGGCATGGCCGAGCTGGTCAAGGAGGGCAAGGTCCGCCACCTCGGCCTCTCCGAAGCCGCCCCCGAGACCATCCGCCGCGCCGCCGCCGTCCACCCGATCGCCGCGCTGCAAAGCGAATATTCGCTCTGGGAACGCGACGTCGAGGACGAGATCCTCCCCGTGTGCCGAGAGCTCGGCATCGGCTTCGTCCCTTACAGCCCGCTCGGCCGCGGCTTCCTCACCGGCCAGTTCCGCGACAAGGCCGACCTCCCCGCCGACGACTGGCGCCACAACGACCCGCGCTATTCCGACGAGAATTGGGCCGCGAACCTCAAGATCGTCGACGCCATCCAGTCCGTCGCCGACCGCCACCAGGTCAGCCTCGCCCAGGTCGCTCTGGCCTGGCTCCTCGCCCAGGGCGACGACATCGTGCCGATCCCGGGCGTCAAGCGGCGCGTCACGCTGGAGGACAGCGCGGCCGCCGTCGATCTGGAGCTGAGCGGGGAGGATCTGGCCGAGCTGGAGACGGTGCGGGTCGCTTCGGGCGACCGCTACAGCCCGGAGGGGATGAAGCGGGTCAAGATTTAGGTTTTTGGTGCCGTTACTTGATGGTGCGTCGTCCGCTAGCGAGAAGTGTGCGCTACGCGCCCAAATTTAACATTGCCTGGATTCGGCACCACCATCATAAACCGGCCTGATCGACTGTAGCATCGAATCACGACGCCAAATCATTGAAAGCTCTCCCCGATTTGGTCTAGTCTGAGGCTATATCGAAATCGCCGATAGGGGGCATCGCTGCTTGAGAGCGTAGTCATTGCTGACGAAGCCAGCTTCGGCCGGGAGGCGCAGCACCTTCATGGCCTCAAATCGATCAACTTCATCTATGGAGCCAACGGTTCCGGGAAAACGACCATATCGCGCGTGATTGCTGGGCTGGCGGACTTTCCGCGTTGCTCTCTTATCTGGCAAAACGACCGCGCCATCGAGCAAATGGTCTACAACCGGGAATTTGTGGAGCGAAGCTATGACACCCGCCTCCCTGGCATCTTCACCTTGGGACAGGGCAATCGAGCCGCCTTGCAGAGAATCGAAGAATGTAGGACCGCCATTGAGACGCTGGAACAAGACATCGACAATCGCAAACACACTCTGGGCGGTGCAGACGGCGGTGGCGGCAAGCTTGGCGAATTGGCGACGCTCAGAGCTAGGCTCGAAGAGGATTGCTGGGCTCTCAAAACCAGACACGATGCGTATTTCCATGACGCGTTCACGGGGTACATGGGCGCAAAGTCCGCCTTCTGCGACAAGGTTCTAGAGGAGAAGAATTCCAACTCCGCAGCGGCGATCGATCTGGAGCAACTCAAAACTCGTGTGGCCACCGTCTTCGAGAAGGGCCTGCAAACGGAACGCTTGCTCGCGACTCTCCCCGTCGATCTTCTCGACGCCCACGAAGCGGCGCCGCTTCTCGCGAAGCGCGTAATCGGCAAGGAAGACGTGGATGTAGCGGCCCTCATTCGAAAGCTAGGCAACAGCGATTGGGTCAAGCAGGGTCTCAGCTATCTACCGCATAGCGAGGGCGATTGCCCCTTCTGTCAGCAAAACCTGCCTCACGACATCGACGAACGCCTGGCTGAGTATTTCGATGAGACCTACGCCCGCGACATTGAAGCGATAAACCGATTGATCGGCGACTATCGGGCCAGTTCGTCTAACGTGCTGGAGTCAGTCGGGCGCCTGCTTGCCGACAAGCCTCGCTATCTCGACACCGACGCGGTTAAAGCCCTTCAGGAGCATTTGAAGGAGCGCGTGGAAGCCAATCAGCGGAAGCTGGATTTGAAGACGAAGGAGCCCAGCTCGACGGTATCGTTGGAACCCACGCGTCCCCTGCTTGCTCAGCTATCGGGCCTTATCGGCACCGCTAATGAGAAGGCGGAGGGACAAAACCGCCTCCTCGCGAATTTGGTGGCCGAGCGTGAAACGGTTGTTAGCCAAGTCTGGCGTTGCGTGATCGACGAGGCCGAACCTGCCCTTGCACGCTTCGATGCAGATCGGCGCAACGTGGACGCCGCAATTGTCGGGCTACAGAGCAGTATCGACCAGAAGCAAGGCGAGGCGACTGCACTCAATAGCGAGATGAATGCGCTAGAACGATGCATCACGAGCGTTGAACCAACGGTTATCGAGATCAACAAGATTTTGACCTCTTTCGGCTTTCGTGGCTTCCGTCTCACAGCTGCAGAAGGCGAAAAGAGCCAATACCAGATCGTCCGGCCGGACGGTGCCGACGCGACTCGCACTTTAAGCGAAGGCGAGAAGACATTCATTACGTTCCTATATTTTTATCACTTGTTGCGCGGCAGTTCTTCGGAAAGCGGCATAACGTCCGACAGGATTGTGGTAATCGACGATCCTGTTTCCAGCTTGGATAGCGATATCCTATTCGTCGTGAGCAGCCTTATAAAACGCCTGCTCAAGGAGGCGTGCGACGGCAACGGACTCATCAAGCAGGTGATTCTGCTGACCCATAACATCTACTTCCACAAGGAGGTGACGTTCGATCCGAGGCGCCAGAAGGTTTGTATGAACCACGAGACGTTCTGGATCGTCAAAAAGCGCGATGACGTTTCGGTCCTTGAAAGTCATGCGGGGAATCCGATTCAGACCTCCTATCAATTGCTATGGAACGAAGTGCGCGATCCGCAGCGGTCCAAGCTCACCATCCAAAACACATTGCGGCGCATTCTCGAAAACTACTTCAAGATATTGGGCGAGATCGAACTGGATAAGGTCGTCGACAGATTCGAAGGTCAGGAGAAGATGATATGCGGCGCCCTCCTCTCATGGGCGCACGACGGCTCGCACAACGCTCATGACGATCTGTATCTCACGAGCGATGAGGAAACGATCGCGAGATATTTGTCCGTGTTTCGCAAGATATTCGAGCTGTCCGGCCAAAGCTCGCATTACAAAATGATGATGAAGGTCGAAGCGGACGAGCTGGAAGCCGGGCCTGCCGAGCCAATGCTAACGGCGATCCCAACCGAAGGAGCCGCGTAGCTTAGTGTTAGCTACGTCGTCAGTCTGCAACTGAGTCCCGCCAAGTCCCGCTCATGAGGGCTGGGGCGGCGTCTCTAACCCAGTCGAGAGCCGCGAGCTCGCCCATCTGGCCCAAGGACGAGGCTCTCCGGCCGGCCGAGCGCTTCGCATGAGAAGCAGGAGCCGCCCAAGGGCAAGGGGGCCGCCGGAGATGCGAGAGACAATATGGCGAAGGGCTGCAAGGGCGGCCAGCGCGGCCAGGAAGCCGGATGCAGCGCTAGATTGCTTGCGCTCCGTTTTACGAGCGCAACGAAAGCTGCCATGCAGGCGCGAGGCCGCCTGGGGCGTAGCTATGTGGGTTTGGATTGCCATCGCGCTGCAGGCGACGCCATTGGGCGGTCCATCCCCGGCTGGTGCGGCGCCCTCCCCGGGTTCGTCCGATCGACCGGCCTTCAGCGCCCTGTCGCGGCAGTGCGATCCGAGCGCAGGCGCAGGCGAAGTCGTGGTTTGCGGGCGTCCGCTGCGCGGGCCTGGCCAGCGGCTGGAACGGCTCGATCCGCGTTTCGAACGCGCCAGGCCGGATGACGACGGGCTCTTTTTGCGCCAATTGTCGGGCCGAGCGACGCTTCAGGGCGGCGGGCCGGGAAGGTCGGTCGGCCTTACCCTCAGAATCGGCTTCTAGTAGACGACGGTTCATGCTGCACCGCCGATCGTCCCTCATCGTCATCCCGGACTTGATCCGGGATCCATGACCACCGGCTTTGGGAAGAAGGTGACCAGTTCATCGCCTGTCCTGCAATTTCCGTGTTCATGGGTCCCGACTTTCGTCGGGATGACTCCACGTGGCGGCTAGCTCCCGATCGAGCGCCGCCCCTAACGATCGTAAGCGTGGGGCAGCGCCCCCTCCTGGGGCTGGCGGTAGCGGTCGCGCAGGCGCGTCTGGCGGTTGGTGAGGTCCTGGCGGACGCCGTCGATCCAGACCGCTTCGACGCCGGTCGCGAGCTCGAGCGGGTCGCCGTCCCAGATCACCACGTCGCCGCGGCGGCCGGGGCGGAGCGAGCCGATCTCGGCGCCGAGGCCGATCGCCTCGGCCGGGGCCGAGCTGATCGCGGCGAAGGCCTCGTTCCAGCTGAGGCCCGTGTGGCCCGGGACTCGGCCGATGCCGACGAGGTTGCCGGCATATTGGCTGACCAGCCGCACCTGGCGGGCCTCGTCGTCGTTGATCATGCCGATCGCGACGGGCACGCCGGCGGCGCGGAGCCGGCCGACATTGGACTGGGTGGCGGCGAGCTGCTCGAAGGTGGCGGGCAGGTCGTTGAGCGCGTTGGCGATCACCGGCACTTGCGCGGCGCGGATCTGCTCGGCGACCCGCCAGCCCTCGGTCGCGCCGACCAGGACGAGGCGGAGACTGGCGAATTCGCGCTTCAGCGCCAGCACCTGCAAGATGTCGCTGGCCCGCTCGACATGGACGAGCAGCAGCTGCCGCCCCTGCAGCACCGGCACCAGAGCGGCGGCGTCGAAGCGGGTGAGCAGGACGTCGTCCGAGCGCTGCGTGGTCGAGCCGATATAGGGGTTCTCGGCCAGGTCCTCGGGCGGCGCCGTCGCGGCGGTGCGCGCGCGTCCGCCCGCGCCGACCGGAAGCCTGAGGTCGCGCGCCTCGCGGAGCGCGTTCCTGAGCAGGACATGGGCGGCGGCGCGGCTGCCGCCGGCATCGCTGGCGCCCTCCTCGCCGAGCTCGATATATTGGAAGGCGCGGGCGCGGGTGATCGGGTTCATGTCGCCGCCGAGGTCGATCACCGCGCCTTGCCCCGCGAAGATGCTGCGTGCGGTGGCGGGGGAGACCACCGCCCGGGTGACGCCGGCGGCGCGGCTGACCGCGATCGAGGCGGCCTGCGGGTTGATCGCGGGGGCGACGTCGATCGCGGCGCTGAACGGCGAGGTCGACGCCTGGACGTCGTTGGTGGCGTCGACGGCGTCGACCTCGACCAGGCCGATGCGCGAGAAGCCGGCGACGATGCCGGGCGTGACCCATTTGCCGCGCGCGTCGACCACCTCAGCGCCCGCGGGCACGGCGATGCCGGCGCCGGCGGCGACGACGCGGCCGTCGCGCACGATCACGGTGCCGCCGTCGATCGGGGCGGAGCCGTCGCCGATGACGACCCGGCCGCCGGTGATGGCGACGGTCTGGGCGGCGAGGGGGGCCGCAACTGCCAGAGTCATCCCGACGAAAGTCGGGACCCATGAACGGAAGCGCCTGAAGCTCAATCCGAAGACTCCGGTGTTCATGGGTCCCGGATCAAGTCCGGGATGACTCCTAGGGGGCGACACCCGCGTCATTTCACGTCTCCCTCGCCGGGCTGGCCCAGCTCGAAGTCGCTGACCGGGCGGCGGCGCGGATCGTTCATGTCGTACATCAGGGCGCCGTCGATCCACACCTGCTGCGGGCGCGTGTAGACGCTGAACGGGTTGCCGTTCCAGAGCACGACGTCGGCGCGCTTGCCGGGGCGGAGCGAGCCGGTCTGCTCCTGGATGCCGAGCGCGGTCGCCGGATTGATCGCCAGCCAGCGCCAGGCGACCTCGTCGGTGATGTTGATCCCCATCCGGCGGCCGTCGGCGAGCGCCTTGGCCGCCTCCTGGTTGAGGCGCTGGATGCCGTTGGCGTCGTCGGAATGGACGATCGCGCAGGCGCCGGCATTGTGGACCAGCGGGATGTTCTCGTTGACCGCGTCATAGGCCTCCATCTTGAAGCCCCACCAATCCGACCACATCGCCGCGCAGGTGCCCGAGGCGCGCAGCAGATCGGCGATCTTGTAGGCCTCGACCGCGTGGTGGAAGGCCGAGATGCGGAAGCCGAACTCGCGCGCCATGTCGAGCATGATCGCCATCTCGTCGGCGCGGTAGCAATGGTTGTGGACCAGGATATGGCCATCGAGCGCCTCGACCAGGGTGTCGAGCGCCATGTCGCGGGCGGTGTTCGGGTCGCGGCGGCGGCGCTCGCGATATTCGACCGCGCGCTGCCAGGTCGAGCGCATCAGCGCGACATTGCCCATCCGGGTCTGCGGCATCTGGTTGCGGGCGCCGTAGACGCGCTTGGGATTTTCGCCGCAGGCGAGCTTTAGCCCGCGCGGCGCGCCCGGGAAGCGCATCGCCTGGACCGTGCGGCCCGGCACGTTGCGCAAGGTGACGCCGCGGCCGCCGAACAGGTTCGCCGAGCCGGGCAGGATCTGCAGCGTGGTGATGCCGCCATTGGCGAGCGCGCGGCTGAAGCCCGGGTCCTGCGGCCAGACGCTGTGCTCGGCCCAGACTTCGGGCCTCACCGGCGAGGTGATCTCGTTGCCGTCGCTATGCGCCTCGACGCCGGGGCTCGGATAGTCGCCGAGGTGGGAGTGGACGTCGATCACGCCGGGGGTCACCCAGCGGCCGGCGCCGTCGATCCGGGTCGCGCCGTCGGGGATCGGGGTGTCGGCGCCGCCGACCGCCTGGATCCGCCCGTCGACCAGGACGATCGTGCCGTTGTCGATCCGCCCGCCCTCGCCGTCGAAGATGGTGGCGCCGGTGATCGCCGTCGGCACGCCGGGATAGGGGCGGTAGGTCGAGGGATAAGGATCCTCCGCGTCCGCCCGCGCCGGCGCCGCCGCGGCCGCCGGCTGCGGCTCGCCCGGCGCCCGCTGGTTCGCACAGCCGAAGAGCAAGGCCGCGGCGGCGATCGCCGCCACCCGCCCCCGCATCAGCGGCCGCCCTCCGGCGCCGGGTGGATGCCCGCCGCCGCGGGCTCGCCGATCTCCTCCTGGCCGGCCAGGTCATCGTCGTCGCGCAGCGTGTCGAGATGCATCAGCCGCTTGACCAGGAAGCCGACGACCAGCACGCCGACGCCGATGCCGATCGCGATCAGGCCGATCGTCCAGTAGATTTCGAGCGTCCCCTCCTTGCTCATCGAGCCGCCCTCGCCGCCGCCGGTCATCTCGCCGATCTTGCCGGCGACGAAATTGCCGCCCGCGGTCGCGAAGAACCACGCCCCCATGATCAGGCTCGCCATGTGGCGCGGCGCCAGCCGGTTCATCGCGCTGAGGCCGACGGGCGACAGGCAGAGCTCGCCGGTGGTGTGGAACAGGTAGATGAGGAACAGGAAGAGGACCGGGATCCGGCCGTCGATGCCGGCATAGGCGGCGCCCCAGTTGAGCACCAGGAAGCCGAAGCCGAGCTGGATCAGCGCCAGGCCGAACTTGGCGGGCGTCGACGGCTCCATCCCCTTGCGCCCGAGCGTCGTCCACAGCCAGGCGAAGACCGGGCCGAGCAGGATGATGTAGATCGGGTTGATCGACTGGAACAAGGAGGGCGGGACGCCGCCGCGGTCGACGAAGCGGTCGGTGAACAGGTTCAGCGAGCCGCCCGCCTGCTCGAACAGGCCCCAGAAGACCGGCTGCAGCGCGATCAGAAAGATGATCGCGAAGATGCGGTCGCGGGCGTGCGGATCGAGCTTGAAGGCCTCGATCAGCACGAACAGCAGGAGCAGCGAGCCCATGATCAGCAGCAGCCAGCCGTAGAAGCCCTGATACTGGATGAGCAGCCAGATGCCGCCGATCGCGGCGAAGCCGAGCAGGTAGAGCAGCCATTCGAGCTTCAGGCCCATGATCCGCTCGTGCAGCCGGGCCGGATTGGGCGCCTCGCCGCGGCCCTGGAGCAGCGGCTTGAAGATGACGAACACGACCAGCCCGAGCAGCATGCCGACGCCGGCGGCGCCGAAGCCGAGGCTCCAGCTGTAGGTCTCGCCGAGATAGCCGGCGATGATCGTGCCGATCGCGGCGCCGACGTTGATGCCCATGTAGAAGATCGTATAGGCGCCGTCGCGGCGGACGTCGGTGCGCGGATAGAGCTGGCCGACGATCACCGAAATGTTGGCCTTGAGGAAGCCCGAGCCGACGATGATGAAGGCGAGCGCGAGCCAGAACATGTTGATCGTCGGGTCGTCCTGCCCGCCGTCGCCGTGGATGGCCATCATGAACTGGCCGATGGTCAAAAGGACCGCGCCGAACAGCACCGCCTTGCGCTGCCCGAGATAGCGGTCGGCGAGATAGCCGCCGAGCACCGGAGTGATGTAGACCAGCGAGGTATAGGCACCGTAGATCAGATTGGCTTCGCCGTCCGAATAGAGCCAGTGCCGCACCAGATAGAGGATCAGCAGGGCGCGCATGCCGTAATAGGAGAAGCGCTCCCACATCTCGGCGAAGAAGAGCACGTACAGGCCCTTCGGATGGCCGAAGACCTCCGGCTTGCTGGACGTCGCGATGACGCCGCCGCCGATCAGCAGCACGACGAGCCCGACGGAAGCGATGGTGAAGATGACATCCGCGGTGGACACAGGCAGACTCCCCTTGAAACAGAATGCGGCCGTTTTCGGCCTGCTGTGGCGAGGCACCCTAACGTGCCAATCTCGCTTGTGAAGCGGGATTGTGGGCGCGGGCGGCCCCTGTTAGCGCCTTCGTCGATGCTCAACGACCGTTCGTCGATCCTCTCGCTGCTCGCGACTCGCCGCTCCGGCCGGCCGCGCGATCTCGTCGCGCCCGGCCCGTCGCCCGCGGAGCTCGAGCAAATCCTCGCCATCGCGATGCGAACGCCCGATCACGGCAAGCTCCATCCCTGGCGCTTCGTCCATGTGACGAAGGACCGCCGCGCCGAGTTCGCGGCCCTGCTCGACCGCGCCTATCGGGCCGGCAATCCCGCGCCGGGGCGGCTCGAGCTGGAGGCGAACGCGCGCTTCGCCCACCAGGCGCCCGAGCTGATCGTCGCCCTCTCCTCCCCCACCGTCGATCACAAGATCCCGGTCTGGGAGCAGCAGCTGAGCTGCGGCGCCGCCTGCATGAACCTGCTGCTCGCGACCCACGCTCTGGGCTATGCCGCCGGCTGGGTCACCGGCTGGGCCGCTTATTCGCCCATCGTGCTCGAAGCCTTCGGCCGCCCGCCGGAGCGGATCGCCGGCTTCATCTTCCTCGGCACGCCGGGCGCGGCGCCGGAGGAGCGGCTGCGGCCGGAACGACACGAAGTGTGCTCAATATGGGCCCCGGGGGCGTAACAATCCGCTTGACCTGCCCAGTGTATTAGCACAGTATGACGCACATGAACGAAGACCGCCCCGTCTATCTGCGCCTGCGCGACTCCATCGCCGCGATGATCCTCGACGGCCGCGTGTCCGACGGCGATCCGCTGCCCTCGGTGCGCAGCCTCGCCGCCGATTACGGCGCCAATCCGCTGACCGTCGCCAAGGCCTATCAGACCTTCCAGGAGGAAGGGCTGGTGGTGGTGAAGCGCGGCGTCGGCATGTTCGTCGCGCCGCGCGCGGCCGAGCGGCTGCGCAGCTCCGAGCGCAAGGATTTCCTCGAGAATCGCTGGCCGGACATCGTCTCGCACATGCGGCGGCTGGGCCTCGAGGCCGAGGATCTGGTCGAGCGGGCGCTGGCTTAGACCTCGAGAGTCATCCCGGCGAAGGCCGGGACCCATGAACACCGACCGACACCATAAGGGCGACAGGGTCGTCGCTCTTTTCGCCAACTCCGAGTTCATGGGTCCCGGCCTTCGCCGGGATGACTCCCCCATTTGGCGACCGAAAGCGGGTTTCGAGTTTCAGTTCCGGGGCGAATTTCCCGATTCATCGACCAACGCGACAAATCCGTCGACGAGGATTGTTGCTCCGAAACGACCCTCTGCGTACATCCATTTTCGACGGCAGCAACGCCGGAGGAAAGGACTGACGATGAAGCCGTTTCGTGCATTTCTGGCCACTTTCGCGCTCAGCCTCGTCGTGCTCTCCGCTGGCCACAGCCTCGCCTTCTCGCCGTCGCAGCCCGACGTCCAGATCGGCCCGATCCCCTCCGACGTGGC
>Ga0207682_10001103_pt1 | contig 12492 bp, 7 predicted proteins | sample KBSM63metaG_FD_184332 | JGI IMG/M metagenome (GOLD analysis project Ga0207682, IMG submission 184332) | Miscanthus rhizosphere microbial communities from Kellogg Biological Station, Michigan, USA - KBS M6-3 metaG (SPAdes) (version 2) | ecosystem: Host-associated > Plants > Roots > Rhizosphere >... | reverse complement strand
CCTCGGGGTTTTCCGGGTGGGTAACTTGTGCCTGTTGCGCGACCTCGAGCGCTTTCTTGGTGTCTCCGGCCCCGGCGTATAAGCTTGCCAACATCAACGGCGGTTGCACTGCGCCGGGACTCGCTTTGCGCGCGCGCTCCAGCCAATCTATCTGCTCTTTTTGGCCAGCGCCAATCTGCGGCCCAAGTTCGGCAAGTGCAACCAGCGCCTGCACATTGTCTTTGTCCTTCTCCAGGATCGCCTCGAAGCGGCGGCGCGCGTTTTGCGGCTGCTTGTCATGCAGATCAAGCCGCGCGAGATTCATCGCCGCAATCATGTACGTCGGCTGCAACTCCAGCGCCCGTTCGAATTGCTTGCGCGCGGCCGCCATGTCCTTCTTGGCGAGAAAGATCGCCCCTTTCAAATTATACGTCAGCGGATTGTTCGGCTGCTTCTTCTCCAGATTAGCCATCGCCTTTAACGCCTGCTCATAGTTCCGGCGTTGCAAATATGATGTGACCAGCACGACGTCTGCTTGGTACATTTCGGAGTCGAGCTGCACCGCGGATTCCAGGTCAGCCAGCGCGCGCTCGGTCTCACCCAAAGCCAGGCGACTTTGCCCGAGCTTGATGCGGGCGCCCGCGCTCTTCGGGTCGAGCTTCGCAGCCTTCTCGAAAAACTGGGTCGCTTTGGCAAACTCGTTGCTCTGCATGTATAGCTCCCCGGCGAGGGACATCAGAGCGCTGTCTTCTGGCGCCTGCTTCAACGCCGGCTGCAGCACTTCGAGGGCGCGCGGCACTTGACCACTTTTTGCGAGCGAAGAAACGAGCAACTTCCGCGCATAGAGATTGTCGGGGGACCTATCGATCACGCGCCCGAGGTACAACTGCGCCTGGGCCTGCGAACCTAACGCAAACTCGACCGCGCCTGCAAGGACCTCGCTCGGCAGATGGTTCGGTGCCACCTTCAGCACCTTCAGCACCTCTTCACGCGCAGCCGTGTAGTTGTTCTTGCGGAACTCGATCAGCGCCTGCATGTAGACAGCCAACAGGTTGTTGGGCGAAATCTTACGTACCTGATCGATCTGCTTGCGCGCATCGTCGAAGTGTCCCGCGTCAATTTGCAGCAACGCGATATTCAAATGTGCGAGAACGTTGTCCGGTTTGTGTTCGAGTACCTTCTTGTAAGCCGCCGTGGCGTCCGCCTTATCAGCCCTCAGCCGTGCCAAGTCGCCTTTCATCATCCACGCGTCAACGCTCTTCGGCGCGCTCGCAATTGCGCGCTCGATCAGGCGCGCAGCGTCGTCCAGTTTTTTCTCGCTAGCTGCCAGTCGCGCCTGCCCGAGCAGCGCATCGGCGAATTCCGGCTGCTTGATAAGTGCCTGCTCAAGCAACTCGCGTCCTTCTCGGCTGCGGCCCAGGCCAAGCGATGCCAATCCACGCAGAGTCAGGATCTCCGCCTGCGCCAGGTTCGGGGTGTCGCTCTCGATGCGGGTCTGATCGAGCACTTTTTGGAACTCGCGCTGCATCAGCAACGATTTGCCCAAGGGCGGAACTACTTTCGTCGGGTCGTAACGCAATTCGAGCGCCCGGCCAAGTTCCTTTTCCGCAGAGCTGAAATCGCCGGTGTCGTTATAAATCACCCCGAGCAAATAGCGCGCCTCCCCATTCTCGGGGGATTTCTGCAGGACGTTCTTCAATTGGATGATTGCGGCGCTATTGTTTCCTTTTTCGCGCTGCTGTCTGGCGTCGGTAATAAGCTTGTCGAGATCCCCGGCGCTCTCTCCACAACCAGCGAAAAGAACGACTACGAGCAGCGCCACAACGCGCAACGCATAGCCTTGGGTGAGTTTCGATCCGATCATGCGATTCTCCATGTTTTCGGCGACGGCAGGATGGCCCAGCACGGTGTTCCAATTACGGCACGTCCGCTGGCGCGTTTAGGCAATCGGCGTTAAGGCAATCGTCATGCTGACAGGCTTCATCCGGGCCTCTGGGGCTCGATGTTCGCACCATCTGTCGCCTGCATCCTGACTGCCCTGCGCCGCATGTGTCGTAACCTCGACAGGTCCCCGCTTATTCTATAGCTTACGTATCCAACGCGGTTACGCAAGGCCGCAGGAGGACCCTTTGCCGGAGTCTGCGCGTCGGTTCTCAGGACGCGCCGGACCCCTGTCACTGACCTTCCAGGTCAGCGCGGCTAATGGAGCCGGGGCGCTTGCGCTCGAAGTAACCAGCCCTGAAGCCCAAGCAGTATTCGTCAATTCCGACCAAGACATATTTGGAGGGCGACTTACCGCGCCTGCGAGAGCTTTCGCCATCCATATAACCCTGCGCCCGAGCGATAGACCAGCCTCGTCCTTCCGAACCCGCTGTGAACTTGCCCCTGGATAAGCCCATCATGTTGCCTCCCGTTTTTTAGGTAAGGTCACCCATCGCAATTTTTGGGCCAGACCGCTGGCGGTTTCGAAACCGCCACAACCGAGCACAATTTCTCGCTCCACTCCGGTGCCAAGTGCCGAGTCATCTGCTCGCTCGAATGGCAACAAGATTCAAGCCACCGTGGCCAGCAACGGCGCGCCAGCAATAAATTCACAGGCGCCTTTTGCGACTCCACGGTTTACTTGTGATTTCATATTTCGGTGGCTGCTGTTAAAAATGGCCCGCAATGGCCAGTCAAGTCGCCGCGCTTGCTTGCCTCAGGCCGTGCCGGTTCATCAAGTCATACAGCGTGGGCCGGCTGATGCCCAGCAGCTCCGCCGCCTTCACTACGTTGCCATCGACCCGGCTCAAAACTTTAACAATCGCCTTTTTTTCGGCCTCATCGCGCACCTGCCGCAGGTTGAAAGGGTCCGGCTCCGGCTCCGCTAGGGACAGCCCCAAATCCTCGACGCTGATTTGGGACCCCTCGGCCATGATGACCGCGCGCTTGACGCAGTTCTCCATTTCACGCACATTGCCGGGCCACGCGTACGCCTCTATCGCGGACAGCGCGTCCGGCTTGAAGCCGTGTAGCGATCGTCCCTGCTGACTGCTGAACTTATGCATCAACGCGTGCGCGAGTAGCGCTGCGTCTCCCGGCCGCTCCCGTAGCGGCGGAATCGTGATCACGATCTCGCTCAGGCGGTAGTAAAGGTCCTCCCTGAAACGACCTTCCACTATCAGGGCTTTCAGGTCCTGATGGGTCGCGCAAACTATGCGCACGTCAACCGGTATTTCCTCGCGGCCGCCTAGGCGCTCGACCACGCGCTCCTGCAGAAAGCGCAGCAATTTGGCCTGCAACGCGATGGGCAGGTCGCCGACCTCGTCAAGCAAAAACGTACCGCCGTCCGCGTACTCGATTTTGCCGCGTGTTTGCTTGCTAGCCCCGGTAAACGCGCCCTTTTCGTATCCGAAAAGCTCGGATTCCAGCAGGTTTTCAGGAATCGCCGCGCAGTTAATCGCGATGAACTTCTTGGCCGAGCGTGGACTCAACTGATGCACCGCTTTCGCGAGCAGTTCTTTGCCGGTACCGGACTCTCCAAGCAGCAGCACTGTGGCATCCGAAGGTGCTACCCGCTCAATGCTACGGCACATCTTTAACATGCCAGGATCACGCGTAACTATGCCGTACATCGGGGAATCGTGCGATTGCCGCAGCCGCCGATTCTCCTGCTGCAAAGCATGCAGCCTGAAGGCGCGCTCAACGACCAATCCCAGTACGTCAGGGTCGAACGGCTTCTGATGAAAATCGTAAGCGCCCAAGCCAACCGCCTTCACCGCATTGGTGCGATCCTGGTTGCCGGTTACCACAATGACTTTGGTATCAGGCGCCAGCGCCAGGATCTGTTCGAGCGTCGCCAGCCCTTCGGAGGCGCCATCAGGATCCGGGGGCAGGCCCAAATCCAGTGTGACAACGGCTGGTTCATGCCGCCGCAATTGTGCGAGGGCGCCCTCACGATCTTCCGCTGCCAGCGTCTTGTAGGCATCAAAGCTCCAGCGCATCTGCTTTTGTAGACCCGCGTCGTCTTCGACGATCAGTAAGGATTGCTTGTCATTACTCATACATGGCCTTCCATCGTGTAGCCCGGCGCATTGGTGCAGTCGGGTAATTCCAGTGGCAGCATTACGCGAAAAGTGGTGCCTTGCGATTCCCGCGTTTGTACGTCAATGCGGCCGCCGAGTTCGCGCACGTATTGCTGCGTTTCATAAGTTCCGATTCCCATGCCCGTCAGTTTGGTTGACTCAAAAGGCTTGTACAGCCTCGAGCGCATGAACTGCTCGCTCATTCCACACCCGGTGTCCGATATCTCGATCACTGCCAAGTCGCTCTGCCGTGACAACTGCACTGTAACCTGCCCATCAGACGGAGTGGCTTCAACGGCGTTCTGTATTAGGTGCCCGATTACGCGCTCCAACCGAGCGCTATGGGCTATGACGCTCAGGCTGCCCGCAGACGACTCGAATCGAGGCGCGGGCTTGAGGCCGCAGCGTGCCGCCACTGCCTGCCGCACGACATCGTGGACCTTGACCGGCGCGGGAGGCTCCAAACTGTAACCACCCCGCAATTGAGACAGTAGCCGTGTCATCTTGTCTACTGCATTCGCAATCGTTTGCACCATGTCATCTTGGAATTCAGGATTGTCTCTATGCTTACCGGCGTTTGAAAGCAGCAACGAAAGCTGCGCTATCAGATTCTTCAAATCATGAACTACAAACGCCGACATGCGATTAAATGATTCGAACTGGCGCGCAACCAGTAGCGCCGTTGCGGCTTCGAGCTGGGCCAGGTAGCTCGCCGCCTGCATGCCTGCCGTCTTCAGCAGGTCGTTTACTTCCCAATCGAGCGCGATATTGCTCTTGGACTTTGCGAGCACGACAAAGCCCAGCAGCCGCTCATGCAACATCAGCGGTACGACCAACCACGCGCGCGGGACTGCGCGCAGCCATTCCGGCAGATCTAAACCTTCGTAGAGCTCGGGTTGCAGGTCGTAATTGTCAAGATGGATGACCCATTGGCGTTTTTCCAGAAACTGGCATAGCGAACTGTCCAGCTGTTCGGTCCACTTCTCCGCCGGCATATTCCAATGCGCGACCTGCTCTAACTCTCCGGTATCCTGAGACAGCCACAATATGCCACCGGGACTATCGACGAGCTCCGCAATAGCTTGTATCGAGCGCTCGCGCAATTGTATTCCTGGTTCGCCTTCTGACAAGGTACGGGTAAAACGCAACCATTCCTCGCGATAGTCATAGCGATAGTTGAAAAAATTCTTGCTCAGGAACACTTTGAGCCGGGCGCGCAAAGTGCCCGAAAACATCATCACGAGCAGCAGCAGCACGGCGCCAAACAAAAACGTTACCTGGAGCACCCCACCCCAAGTTCCGCCGACATAGCGCACGTAGTAGCCGGCCGCCGCCATCCCAAGCAGATAGACCGCAGCACCGAGCATCGCCGCCGAGTGAAACAGGATGCGGCGCGAGACGAAGATATCAAGCGACCACTTCGGATTCCGCGCTGTTGCCACGGCGAGTAGCGGCACGATGATGGCATTGACCACGCCCCGCGCGGCCCAGATGTCTTCGTTGACATGCCGAAACAACAGCGATTCGGAGTACAGATAAAAATCGCAAGCGAACATCCCGCCGAGCCCCAAGCACAGGAATTTAATCCCCCACCGTTGCTGTGGCCGCACGTTGCGGTAAAGCTGCTCGACCAGCACCATGCCGATTACCGCCAGCGCCAGGTGACTCAGCATTTCGAACATAACCAACCGCGTGCCCGATATGGCGCCGGAATATAGTGTTACCACGAGGACGACCCCGCAAAACGCGGCAAGTGCAGCGGCGGCTCGCCGCAACGGCTCCACTTTCTGTCGCGAGTAACCGAGCAGCACCATCAAAAAAGCAAACCACACGGCGTTGCGCACAACCTCGAGGACATCCGATGGCAACAGGGAAGTATCTGGTCGCGCCGCCAGATACGCTTCTGAGCCCGCCCATATTGCATTACACAGGCTAGCCGTGGCGAGTAGCATGCCCTGCAGACGCCCGCGCCAGCTCGTCACCAACAACAGGAACAAAAAAAGAAACGCCGCTGCGGCAGCGGCGTAGCTTAATGTCCCGATCGATATTGCCATCGGTTGCGTTCCTCTTGTGTGACTAAGTAGTTCTTACCTTGCTCCTCTTCCCCACAACACGACTTCTACGGTGGCGATCAAGATCATGATATCGAGAAACAGGCTGTGATTTTTCACATGATAAAGATCATACTGAAGTTTTTCGATGGCATCATCAACGGACGAGCCGTAAGGATAGCTTACCTGCGCCCATCCAGTAATCCCCGGTTTGATGCAATGGCGCAAAGAGTAGTAAGGAATCTGCTTCACCAGCTGATCGACAAAAAACGGCCGCTCCGGACGCGGGCCGACGAAGCTCATTTCTCCCTTGAACACGTTGATGATTTGCGGCAGCTCGTCAATCCGCAACTTGCGGATGATCTGCCCGACCCGGGTAGTACGGTCGTCGCTCGCCGCCGCCCAGCGGGGCGTCCCGCCGCTCTCCGCGTTGTTTCTCATGCTGCGTAGCTTATAGAGCGTGAAGACACGTCCACCCTCGCCACATCGCTCCTGGCGGTAGAGCACGGGTAGCCCGCTTTCAATAAGAATGCAAAGCGCGGCAATGAGCATGATCGGCAGAGTCAGCACAAGGAGAACGGCACTTACGGTCAAATCAAACAGGCGCTTCACAGTAGTTCTCAAGAACCCCTGACGGAAGCCATCCCCCAGCACCATCCAGCTCGGGTTGAGAGACTCCAGCATCAACTGCCGGTACTCGCATTCGAAGAAGGTAGTCAGCTCGGTGATTTTGACCCCATTCAATCTGCATTCCAGAAGTTCCTGCAATGGCAGCCCGCCATCCCGCCGGTCTCTTACCGCGAGCACGATTTGATCGACCCCGTGTCGTTTGACAAATGACAGCAGCGACTCTCCCGATGTCATTGCCAAGACGCGCGACAAGGGGACATAGTGCTGGGAGGACTGTATAGGGAGATAACCGACCACCTCATGGTTCCGATTGCGCTGGGCAAACTCTGCGAGCTTCATAACCCTGGAGCCCGTTCCTAGCACCAGCACACGCCGCCTAAGAGCGCCCACATTGCCCCACTTGGAACAGGCAAAACGAGCGAAGACGCTTCCGGCCAAAGCCAAAGTCACCGTGATAATGATGGCTTTCGGTCCCCAGTAAGAAGAAAGTGTCAGATACCAAATAAGTGACGCGACAACAACACCCAGCAGCGCGGCAGCAACCAAGCGCCCTAGCCTGGCCTGCACGTCCTGCCAATAGTCAAGTTGGTACACCCCGGTACTGGTCATTACGACCAACACGGCCAACGCGAATACACCCGCCTGCGGCACTAAGTCTCCGAACCCAGAGGCATTCCCCGTTGCAGAAAGCTGGAATGAAGTACCCACGCACGCAGAGAGCATTAAGACCAGCGAATCCAGGGCGACAAGAAACACTAAGTTTCTGGAGACGTAGTGGCTAAAGATGCGGATCATGATCCGTAGTCGTTCGCAATGTGCGTGCCACGCAAAGCCCGCTCCGCCAATGGCGCACCGGAACATTCAAATCAAGGTGTTAATGAATCCGGACGGCCTCTATATGTCGTATGTGGTGCTAAAGGTTCGGCGTTTACGTCGATTTCGCGACATCCCCGACCTGTATTCTGCTTGAGTTCTAGGTGCCCCGAGTCCTACACCACTCCTCACGTAATACATGATTACATTGTTATAACCGACTGACGTAATATGAAAACCTACCATTGATGCTTCATTTGCGCGCTCACTTTTCTTCAACGCTATGAAATTGCATGAGCAGCTTACGGAGATTGGTGACAAAACCTGTATCTCGCAAGGTGGAAGTCGCTATCTGAATGCTGTCGAATGCTTCCATATGACGCAATGGAGACGTCGATTTTAGTTCGAGATGGAAATATTGAGGGGGGAGCTTTGTCCTTCATTTGGAAGGAGCTTTGTCCTGAATGTAGCCGGTGAGTGACGAGGGCAAGTGAATTATCCCGCTTTCTATTTTCTTCGCCGCGCCATGAAACCGAGCAGGCCAAGACCGCCAAGCAGCATCGCATAAGTTTCTGGTTCAGGAACGGCTCGTACGGCCGGCCAAGGTCCAAGAGCACCACATTGTAAAAGAGGGTTGTTCGCTTGCTTTTTGAGTGGATGCTAGACCTTCCGCGCATTATTTATGTACCAGCTCATGGCCTCTTCGAGGCCCTCGCCGATACGATGAGTCGGCGCATAGTCAAGCAGCCTGCGAGCTTTGCTGATGTCGGCTTGGGAATGGCGCACGTCACCGTCCCTGTATTCGCGGTAATTCGGGCGGCAATCTCGTACCCACGGAAAATCGTCCGTCAGCAGCGCGCGCTCCAACTCGAATAGCTCGTTTAGCGTGGTGCGTTCGGCTACCGCAATATTAAAAAGCTGGTTTACCGCCTCGGGATTATCGGTAGTAGCGGCAAGCAGGTTCGCCTGGATAGCGTTTTCGACGTAGCAGAAGTCGCGGCTGGTCTCCCCGTCGCCGTTGATGTAAACCGGCTCGCGGCCGATAAATTGGCCGATCCACCTAGGAATCACAGCGGCATAAGCGCCGTCCGGGTCCTGACGCGGCCCGAAGATGTTGAAGTATCTCAGGCCGATCGAGGCTACGCCGTAACAACGGGCAAAGACACCGGCGTAAAGTTCGTTCGCGTACTTGGTGACGGCGTAGGGCGAGAGCGGGCTGCCGATCACATCTTCCACCTTGGGTAATCCCGGATGGTCGCCGTAGGTAGAACTCGACGCGGCGTAAACGAAGCGCTTGACCTTGGCGTCGCGGCTCGCCACCAGCATATTCACGAAACCCGTGACATTGACGTCGTGGGTCGCCAACGGGTCCACGATCGAGCGGGGGACCGAACCCAGGGCCGCGTGATGAAGTACGTAGTCTGCGTCGGCACAGGCGCGCCGGCAGTCCCCGAGGTTTCGGATGTCGCCTTCGAGGCTGGTGAAGTTGCGCCAGGCTTGAGCACCGACCGCCTCACGCACCTGGTCCAGATTACGGGCATAACCGGTCGCGAAGTTGTCCAAGCCGACCACCTGCTGGTCGAGTTTCAGCAGCGCCTCCAGCAGGTTGGAACCGATAAAACCGGCAACCCCGGTAATCAGCCAGCGGCGGGGGCTTTGCGGCAGTAATTGCTGGACTTCCTGGTATCTTGTCACCCTGTACCCTCTGCCCACCTCATCATAACCGCCAGGCCGTGTGCCCCGCCTGCTGGACTGCCCGCATATCGAACTGGCCCTTCACATCGATGAAACAACCGCGCTTGACTAGCTTGACGAAATAGTCCGCGAGTGGCTTGACGACGAACTGCCGGTGCGCAACCGCAACCACAATGGCATCGGCGCACGGCAATGCGTCCCACGACTCGAGCGTGAGACCGTACTCATGGCGCGCTTCCTCGGCGTCGGGAACGGGATCATGGACATGCACGTCAATGCCGTAGGACTTCAGCTCTTGAATCACGTCGATCACACGCGTATTGCGGATGTCGGGGCAATCTTCCTTGAAGGTCAGCCCCAGCACATTGACCCGCGCGCCCTTAACCTGCGAGCCGTTACGGATCATATGCTTGACGGTCTGCTCGGCGATAAACTTTCCCATGCCGTCGTTGATGCGTCGCCCCGCCAGGATTACCTGCGGGTGATAACCGATCATGTCCGCCTTGTGGGTCAAATAATATGGGTCGACGCCGATACAGTGCCCGCCGACCAAGCCGGGCCGGAACGGGAGAAAATTCCACTTAGTGCCGGCGGCCTGCAGCACCTCGAGCGTATCGATACCGATCTTGTCAAAGAGGATGGCGAGTTCGTTCATCAGCGCGATGTTTAAATCGCGCTGAGTGTTCTCGATCACCTTGGCGGCCTCGGCCACCTTGATACTGGAGGCCTTAAACACGCCCGCGGTTACGACGCTCCCGTAAAGGGCCGCGACTTTTTCGAGCGTCTGCTCATCGTCCCCGGAGACCACTTTCAGGATCCGGGTGAGCGTATGCTCCTTGTCGCCCGGATTGATACGTTCCGGCGAATAGCCTACATGAAAATCCCGCATCCACTGCATGCCAGAAAATTTTTCGAGGATAGGTATGCACACTTCCTCGGTGGCGCCCGGATAAACCGTCGATTCGTATACCACGATCGCACCGCGTTTCAGATTCTTGCCAACCGATTCGCTGGCGCTCACCAGCGGGCCGAAATCTGGTTGGTGTGCGGAATCGACGGGGGTGGGTACAGCAACGATGATGAAATCCGCTTCCGCCAAGGCAGCGGCATCCGTGGTGACGGTGAGCTGATCGGCAGCGCGCAGGTCCGCACCCGACATCTCGCCCGTCGGATCGATGAACCGGCGATAGTTTTCAACCTTGGCCCTCGACATGTCGAAGCCGATTGTCTTACGCTTCTTACCAAACTCAACGGCAAGCGGCAAGCCCACATATCCAAGACCAACAACGGCGACAATGCTCATATATTCGCACTCAATTTAAGATCGATCAGTGGTTAGGAATCCGACCCTACGCCCGTACGTGCGCATCACCTGATTCACAATATATCATGCGTACGTCAGCAACCTGTGCCGCCTTAAGGTTACCGGATACAATGGCCGCGGGCGGGGGCAAAAGTCGGTTAGTGTAATGACAAACGAGTAAGATGACTATCATGAAAAGCGTATTTCGTGACTTGCCGCACGGGACTTCAATGCACATGGCGCTGGTGGTGTGTCTCGTGTGTATTACCGCAATTCTTGCGCCTGTAGTACCGGCTCGCGGTGCTGAACTCGCGCAGACCATAGAACGAAACAAACCCTCGGTAGTGGGTGTCGGTACTTTCCTCAAGACACGCAGCCCGTCCGCGCAGTTCGTCGGCACGGGCTTTGCAGTCGCCGATGGGCGTTTCGTAGTCACCAACGCACATACCGTCAATAGGCCGCTCGACACGGAAAAACTCGAAACCGCGATCGTTCTGGTTTCCAAAGATGGCGCGCCGCAGCCGCGCGAGGCCTCCCTATTGGCAGTCGACAAAGAGCATGACCTCGCGCTGCTTAAAATCGGCGGCGATCCTCTGCCTGCGTTAAAGCTCGGCGACTCCGCCACCGTGCGTGAAGGCCAGATGCTTGCGTTCACCGGATTTCCGATCGGCATGGTGCTGGGATTTTATCCCGCCACCCACCGCGGCATGGTGGCCGCAATCACGCCCGTCGTAACGCCGGGGCTCACGGCAAGACAGTTGAACGCGCAAATGATTAACCGCATTCGTGATTCAGCATATAACGTCTTTCAGCTAGATGGCACCGCTTATCCGGGTAACAGTGGCAGCCCGCTGTATGACCCCGCTGACGGCACGGTCTATGGGATCATCAACAGCGTATTCGTGCAGGGTACGCGCGAGAACGCGATCAGCAGGCCAAGCGGGATCACCTATGCGATTCCGAGCAAATACATTCGTGAATTCCTGCAACGGGAAAAAGTCGCTGGATTCGAATGACCGCGACGCAGATTCCGGACTTCAATTGAAAAATCTAGAATCAATATTGCCCCGCACCCACGCATAAATCGGGCACTACCCGCTTTGCCTCAGCGCGGGAAAAATCAGATCAATCCGCTCAAGCGACAGTCCGGGCCCAGGGGGCGACAGCCGCCCATATTCACGAAATGCCGCCGGCGCAATATGGCCAATGATACCGCCAATATCGGCCAATCTTGCTCCTTGCCGGACAAGATAAGCAGCGTAGGTGTGGCGCAGCAGGTCTGAGTTCACTTCTGTGGGATTCGACAGCCCGGCATCGTAGGCGGCGCATGCGATCAGCCCCTCAACGTCCGCGCTCGAAAGTGGGCCGCCGTGGTGCGTATCGGCGAGCGGTGTGCGCGCGCCGGTCGCCGCACCACGGTCGCGCAATAGTTGTTTCAAGGGATCGCACAAAACACACGATCGCGGCGATGCACCTGCCAGGCTGATGCGACTGGCATCGAAATCGATGTCTTCGTAACGCAGCGCCGTGAGTTCCTCGATCGACAGACCGCCGAGTAGCGCCGCGATGACCAGCCGGGCATCAGGCGACGCGGCGGCCCACAGCGCGTGCACCTCCGGACCCGACAGTTCGCGCGGCAACTTCGCGCTCGCCTCCAACAGGCGTGGAGCGGGTGCGCCGAGGACCGGGACTGCATGCGGCATACCGTTGGGCGCATACGCGATTTGGAAAATAGGCTGCGTCACAGGCGCGGGCTGTAGCACTCCCGAACGCATGAAAAATTCGACGAACCAAACGGCGATTAGTCCCAGCACGCCGGCACCTGCAGTGGCAAGCAGCGTGTCGCGCCAATAGTCGGGACGCAGCGCGTGATCCGGCACTGAGGGCTGGCTCAATACGGTTACTGTTGGACCCGCGCCTTTTTTTTCGATTTCGAGTTGCGTCAGGCGCTCCTTGG
>Ga0207682_10001102_pt1 | contig 12493 bp, 12 predicted proteins | sample KBSM63metaG_FD_184332 | JGI IMG/M metagenome (GOLD analysis project Ga0207682, IMG submission 184332) | Miscanthus rhizosphere microbial communities from Kellogg Biological Station, Michigan, USA - KBS M6-3 metaG (SPAdes) (version 2) | ecosystem: Host-associated > Plants > Roots > Rhizosphere >... | reverse complement strand
GCCCACAGCGACTGGTCGTAGCCGCCGAGCGGCGAGCCGCGGTAGCCGCTCACGAAGCCGGCGGTGTTGAGGCCGAAGATCGCGTCGCGCTTCTTCTGCAGCATCGGCAGGCGGACCAGCGCCTGGACGCCGCTCATGAAGGCGCGGCCCGACTCGAGGGCGTACTTGTCGTCGAGGGTGACGCTTTCGAGCGCCTTGCGCACGGCCTCGGGGAGAGGGGCATTCATCGTTCGTCACTCCGGTCGGAATTGCTGGCGAGAGGCGCAGGCCGGCTCGTGACCCGCCGCGCACGTCGAAGTGTAGGCACTCCGCCGGGGCGGGGCGGGGCCGGGGCGAAAGCGGCACCGACGCCGGGTTGTTCACGAACGCCGCGAGTGCCAGCAATCGAGCGGCAACATTGGCTGCCGATAGTGAAGGGACGGCGCACTCGCCGGGCTCGACCAGGAGATGGCGATGAAGGACTCCCTGTTGGCTTGCGCTCGCGTGGGCTTTGCTCTGGTGCTGGCCTCGGTCGCCGCCAGCGCCGCGGCTCAGGACAACGACCGGGCCCGGCAGGCGGCCGCCGAGATGCAGAAGCGCTTCGCGGCCGCCGACAAGAACGGCGACGGCCGGCTGACGAAGGAAGAAGCCGAGGCCGGCATGCCCTACGTCCACAAGCACTTCGACGAGATCGACAAGGCCAAGCAGGGCTCGGTCACGCTCGCCGACATCGGCGCCTACGCGCGCGCGCAGCGCGCCGCGCGCAAGGGAACGGCGCCGTGAGATCGCTGGCGCTGCTGGCCGCCGCCGTGCTGGTGGGCTGCGGCGGCGGCGGCGGCGGCGACGATGTACCTGCCCCGGCGCCGACGCCCGACCCCAACGGCGCGCGCATCGCCGCCGCGACCGCGACCGCCACCAGCAGCGCCAATGCCTGCGCGCCGGCCCAGCCGTTCTACTGGGAGATCGGCAACGCCGCCGGCAAGCTGGCGTCGGCGTCGGTCGCGAGCGCCAACGATCCGACGGCCTACACGGCGACGACGTCGATGAACATCGCCTCGGCCTCGAAATGGCTCTACTCGAGCTATTTCGTGCAGCGCCAGGGCGGCGCCCTGAGCGACGACGACGTCAAGTTCCTCACCTTCCGCAGCGGCTACACCAGCTTTGCGATCTGCCTGCCGGGCCAGACCGTGCAGCAGTGCGTCGACTTTCTCGCCAACGGCACGCATTCCGATGCGACGGACGGCAAGTTCGCCTACGACGGCGGCCACATGGAGAAGCACGCCAGCATCAACGGCCTCGGTGCGCTCGGCAACGATGCGCTCGCCGCCGAGATCCGCAGCCGCCTCGGCAGCGACGTCGGGCTCGCCTACTCGCAGCCGCAGCTCGCCGGCGGCGCCGTCACGACGGCCGACGACTATGCGCGCTTCCTGCGCAAGATCCTGGGCAACGGCCTGAAGATGCACGACGCCCTCGGAACGCACGCCGTCTGCACCAACCCGCTCACCTGCGCCACGGCCGTGTCGACGCCGATCCCGGCCGATCTGAGCTGGCACTACTCGATCGGCCACTGGGTCGAGGACGATCCGACGGTCGGCGACGGTGCCTTCAGCAGCGCCGGCGCGTTCGGCTTCTATCCCTGGATCGACGCCGGCAAGACGATCTACGGCATCCTCGCCCGCCACGACACCGGCGGCGGCGCGGCGGCAACATCGGTGCGCTGCGGCGCGTTGATCCGCAAGGCCTGGACGACCGCGACGGCGCAGTAGCGAGCCGCGATCCGGCTAGAGGCTGGTCGCGAACATCACCAGCACGGCGACCGCCATCACCGCGGTGGCGCTCCAGCCGAAGAAGCGATGGCGTGGCGTGATCGTGAAGCGGCCCATCAGCTGGGGCGACTGGCCGATCAGCATCAGCACGACCATGACCGGCACCGAGATCACGCCGTTGATGATGGCGCTCAGGACCAGCGCCTTGATCGGGTCGACGTCGAAGGCGCCCATGGCCGAGCCGATCCCGGTGGCGGCGATGATGATCAGATAGAAGCCGCGCGCCTCGTGGAAGCCGCGTGACAACCCGGCCTTCCAGCCGAACAGCTCGCTCACCGCGTAGGCGGCCGAGCCGGCGAGCACCGGCACGGCGAGCAGGCCGGTGCCGACGATGCCGAGCGCAAAGATCAGGAACGCGAATTCCCCCGCCACCGGCCGCAGCGCCTCGGCCGCCTGCGCCGACGTCTGGATGTTGACGATGCCGCGCTGGTTCAGCGTCACCGCGGTGGCGACGACGATGCACAGCGCGACCAGATTCGAAAAGCCCATGCCGACGACGGTGTCGAGCCTGATGCGCCGCAGGTGCTTGCGCACGTAGGCGGGGTGATTGCGCAGGCTCTTTCCTTCCGGCCGGCGCCGGCAGTCCTCGACCTCCTGCGTCGCCTGCCAGAAGAACAGGTAGGGGCTGATCGTCGTGCCGAGGACGGCGACGACCATCGCTGCGTATTCCTTGGCCGTCGTGCCGGCCGGCAGGAACGCCCACGGCTGCACCGACTCGACCAGGGCGCGCCGCCAGGGCACGCCGACCACGAGCACCACCGCGACATAGGCGAAGAGCGCGAGCGTCAGCCACTTGAGCACGCGCACGGTCCGCTCGTACGAGAAGAACACCTGCATGGCGATGCAGACCGCGCCGATGGCGAGCACGTAGAGCGGCGGCGGCCCGCCGACGAGCAGCTTGACCGCTTCGGCCATCGCCGCGACGTCGGCGGCGATGTTGATCGTGTTGGCGACGACGAGCAGGCCGATCAGCGACACCGTCAGCCATCGCGGGCAGATCCGGGCGATGTTGGTCGCCAGCCCGTTGCGCGTCACGAAGCCGACGCGGGCCGAGAGCATCTGGATGCCGATCATCAACGGCGTCGTCAGGAACAGCGTCCAGACGAGGGCGAACCGGAACTGGGCGCCGGCCTGCGAGTAGGTCGCGATGCCGCTCGGATCGTCGTCGGCGGCTCCGGTGATCAGGCCCGGCCCGAAGCGGCTTGCCAGGCTCGCGTCGTCGTCGTCCCGGGCGTCGTCGCTCTCGGCGGTCGTCGATGTCGGCATAGCGGATTCTCGTTGGCTCCTGGTCTCTCCGGCGCCAGGGTGCGGGCTCTCTGGCATGGGCTTTGCACGCACCGCGCCGACCCACCAGGAGAACGAGATGCCCCGGACTGCCGCCCCCCCGGATCCCGACGACGCCGACCGGCCGCTCGCACTGCGCTGCAGCTGTGGCAGGCGGCATGCCGCGGCCGAGCACGGCATTCTTGCGGAGGCGGCGCCGGCCGCGCCGGCCGACGCGCCGATCACGCGCGCCCGGATCGAGTCCACCCTGTTGCGTGCGCTGTTCCCCAGCGAGCCGTTGCGGCGGCGCTTTCTCCTGGCGGTCGGCGCCGGCACGGCGCGCGCCGCGATCGCCTCGCTGGTTCCGCTCGGTGCGCTCGAAGCGATGGCCGCGGAGCCGGCGCCGCTGGAGAAGAAGGACCTCAAGGTCGGCTTCATCGCCATCACCTGCGCGACGCCGCTGATCATGGCCGACCCGCTCGGCTTCTATCGCCAGCAGGGCCTCAACGTCGCCCTCACCAAGACGGCGGGCTGGGCGCTGATCCGCGACAAGATGCTCAACAAGGAATACGACGCGACCCACTTCCTGTCGCCGATGCCGCTCGCCATCTCGATGGGTCTCGGCTCGGTGGCGCAGCCGATGCGCGTGGCGACGATCCAGAACATCAACGGGCAGGCGATCACGCTCGCGACCAAGCACAAGGACAACCGCGATCCCAAGAACTGGAAGGGCTTCAAGTTCGCCGTGCCGTTCGACTACTCGATGCACAACTTCCTGCTTCGCTACTACCTGGCCGAAGCCGGCATCGACCCCGACAAGGACGTGCAGATCCGCGTCGTGCCGCCGCCCGAGATGGTCGCCAACCTGCGCGCCGGCAACATCGACGGCTTCCTCGGCCCCGATCCCTTCAACCAGCGCGCCGTCTACGACGAGGTCGGCTTCATCCACCTGCTGTCGAAGGAGATCTGGGACGGGCACCCGTGCTGCGCCTTCGGCACGAGCGAGGCCTTCATCCAGCAGAACCCGAACACCTTCGCGGCGCTCTATCGCGCCGTCCTCACGGCCGCGAACATGGCGCGCGATCCGAAGAACCGCGAGCTGATCGCCAAGGTGATCGCGCCGCCGGCCTACCTGAACCAGCCCGAGACGGTGATCGCCCAGGTGCTCACCGGCAAGTACGCCGACGGCCTCGGCAGCGTCAAGACCGTCCCCGACCGGGCCGACTTCGATCCGGTGCCGTGGCAGAGCATGGCGGTCTGGATGCTGACGCAGATGAAGCGCTGGGGCTACATCAAGGGCGAGGTCGACTACAAGGCCATCGCCGAGCAGGTGTTCCTGCTCACTGACGCCAAGAAGCAGATGAAGGCGCTCGACCAGAAGACGCCCGACGGGGCCTATCGCAAGTACCGCGTCATGGGCAAGGAGTTCGATCCAGCCAAGCCGGCCGAGTACGCGGCGAGCTTCTCGATCCGCAAGATCTGAGCGATGGCGCCGGCGCTCCGCTCGAAGCTGCAGTCGTCGCTGCTGTCGCTGGCAGTGCTGGCGCTGCTGCTGCTGACCTGGCACATCGCGACCCTGCCGGCGGCGACGGCGCGCGCGGCGAGCGGCCTCACGCCCGAGCAGATCGAGTACCAGAAGATGCTCGGCAAGGATCCGGCGGCGGCGACTGCGAAGTCGGCCGGCTTTCCGACGCCGGCGCAGATGGGCGAGACCATCGTTCGCAACCTCGCCCATCCGTTCTACGACAACGGCCCGAACGACAAGGGCATCGGCATCCAGCTCGGCTGGTCGCTGCTGCGCGTCGGCGCCGGCTTCGGCCTGGCGGCGCTGGTCGCGATCCCGCTCGGCTTCCTGATCGGCATGAGCCCGCTCGTCTACCGCGCGCTCGACCCGTTCATCCAGGTCCTGAAGCCGATCTCGCCGCTCGCCTGGATGCCGCTCGCGCTCTACACCATCAAGGACTCGTCGATCTCGGGCATCTTCGTGATCTTCATCTGCTCGATCTGGCCGATGCTCATCAACACCGCGTTCGGCGTGTCGGCGGTGCGTCGCGAGTGGCTCGCGGTGGCGCGAACGCTCGAGGTGAGGCCGCTGCGCAAGGCCTTCCAGGTGATCCTGCCGGCGGCCGCGCCGACCATCCTCACCGGCATGCGGATCAGCATGGGAATCGCCTGGCTGGTCATCGTCGCCGCCGAGATGCTGGTCGGCGGCACCGGCATCGGCTACTTCGTCTGGAACGAGTGGAACAACCTGGCGCTGACCAACGTGATCTTCGCGATCCTGGTCATCGGCGTCGTCGGCATGGCGCTCGACCTCGTGTTCGCGCGCGCCCAGCGGGCGGTCTCGTATGTCGACTGACGACGGCGCCGCGTTCCTGACCGTCGAGGGCCTCGCCAAGACCTACGCCGGCGCCACCGAGGCGGTCTTCGAGAACGTCAACTTCCGCGTCGGCCGCGGCGAGTTCGTCTGCATCGTCGGCCATTCCGGCTGCGGCAAGACGACGATCCTCAACGTCCTCGCCGGCCTCGAGCAGGCGAGCGCCGGCCACGTCTTCATGGCCGGGCGCGAGGTCGCCGGCCCGAGCCTGGAGCGCGGCGTCGTGTTCCAGGGCCACGCGCTGATGCCGTGGCTCAGCGTGCGCGGCAACATCGCCTTCGCGGTGCGCAGCAAGTGGCCCGACGCGACGCCGGCCGAGGTCGAGACGCAGGTCGAGAAGTACGTCGAGATGGTCGGCCTCGGCGCGGCCATCGACAAGAAGCCGCAGGCGCTCTCGGGCGGCATGAAGCAGCGCGTCGGCATCGCCCGCGCCTTCGCGATCGAGCCGAAGCTGCTCCTCCTCGACGAGCCGTTCGGTGCCCTCGACGCGCTGACGCGCGGCACGATCCAGGACGAGCTGCTGCGGATCTGCGCCGAGACGCACCAGACCGTCTTCATGATCACGCACGACGTCGACGAGGCGATCCTGCTCGCCGACAAGATCCTGCTGATGAGCAACGGGCCGCGCGCCGGCGTCGCCGAGATCGTCCGCAACACGATGTTGCGTCAGCGCCAGCGCGCCACCCTGCACCACGACGCGCAGTACTACCGCATCCGCAACCACCTGGTCGACTTCCTGGTCGCCCGGTCGCGCGAGCTGTCGCACGGTCGTGCCCCGGCGCAGCCGCCGGTCGTCTCGCCCGGGCTCGAGCCCGACCCGGTCGACGCCCCGGGGTCCGCGCCCAACGTCGTTCCCATCAAGGCGGCCGCGCGCGTCGCGTCACCTTGAAATCGCGTCCCGTCCTCACTTCGAACCTGCCTGGAGAGTTGTCATGAGCCGCATCGCCGTCACCGAGAAGATCGTCCTCGCCAAGGTCGCCAAGGGCCTGAAATGGGGCGACGTCGCCAAAGAGGTCGGGCTGAGCAAGGAGTGGGTCACCGCTGCCTGCCTCGGCCAGATGACGCTCACCGCCGAGCAGGCCGACGTCGTCGCCGGCCTGTTCGACCTCGACGAAACCGAGAAGGCCTGGCTGCAGATCGTCCCGTACAAGGGATCGCTGCCGACCGCGGTGCCGACCGATCCGCTGATCTATCGCTTCTACGAGCTCGTGAGCGTCTACGGCACGACTTTCAAGGAGCTGATCCACGAGGAGTTCGGCGACGGCATCATGAGCGCGATCGACTTCCACATGGACCTGAAGCGCGAGCCGCACGACAAGGGCGACCGGGTCTCGATCACGATGTCGGGGAAGTTTCTCCCCTACAAGACCTACTGACCGGTCACGCCGGCGCCGGGTTCAGGAAGCGATGGATGGCCTGGACCACGACCGAGCCTTCGCCGACGCCGGAGGCGACGCGCTTGACCGACCCCGAACGGACGTCGCCGACCGCATAGACGCCTTCGCGCGACGTCACATAGGGTGAATCGGCATCGGCTCCGGCTTTGGCGCCGGTGCAGATGAAGCCCTGCGCGTCGAGCGCCAGGCAACCCGCCGCCCACTGCGTGTTCGGCTCGGCGCCGATCATCACGAAGATGCTGCGTGCCGGGCGCGTCGTCGGTTCGCCGCTCGCCCGATGGGTCCAGGTGACGCTCTGCAGCGAGGCGTCGCCGGCGAGCGCGCTCACCTCCGAATGCGGATGCAGGGTGATCCGATCCGAGCGCTCGATCCGCTGCACCAGGTAGTCCGACATCGTCGCCGCCAGGCCCTTGGCACGACACAGCATGTGCACGTGCTTCGCGCTGCGGGCCAGGAACACGGCGGCCTGGCCGGCCGAGTTGCCGCCGCCGACGACGACGATTTCCTGCTCGGCGCAGAGGTCGGCCTCCATCGCCGTCGCCGCGTAGTAGATGCCGGCGCCTTCGAAGCGCTCATAGTCGTCGACGTCGAGCTTGCGGTAGCGCGCCCCGGTGGCGATGACGATCGCCCGGGCGCGGATCGACTCGCCGTCCTCGAGCTTGAGCGTGTAGGGCGCACGCTCGCAGTCGAGGCCGACGACGGCGCGCGAGAGCGCAAGGCGCGCGCCGAACTTCTGCGCCTGCACCTGGGCGCGGCCGGCGAGCGCCTGGCCCGAGATGCCGGTCGGAAAGCCGAGGTAGTTCTCGATCTTCGAGCTCGTGCCGGCCTGGCCGCCGGGCGCCATGCTCTCGATCACGATCGTCTGCAGGCCTTCCGAGGCGCCGTACACCGCCGCCGCGAGGCCGGCCGGGCCGGCGCCGACGACGGCGAGGTCGAACACCTGGGCGTGATCGAAGGTCTCGGTCAGGCCCAGGTCGTCGGCCAGTTGGGCGAGCGAGGGTTTCCTCAGCACGCGATGGCCCGGCGCGATGACGACCGGCAGGTCGGCCGCGCCGAGCGAGAGGCAGTCGAGGAAGCCGTCTCCGCCGGCGTCGTGCTCGGTGTCGACGAGGCGGTGCGGATAGGCGTTCCTGCTCAGGAACTGGATCAGGCGCAAGGTGTCGGCGGTGTGCGCCGGGCCGATGACGACGACGCCGCCATGGACGTGGCGGATCAGGTTGACGCGGCGCAGGATGAACGCGCGCATGACGATCTCGCCGATGTCGGCCTCGATCGAGACGAGGCGGCGGAAGTCGGCGCGCGGGATGCGCAGCAGCCGACTTGCCTCTCCCGCGCGCGCGCTGACGAGCACCTCGCGCTCGTTGAAGAGGTTGAGCTCGCCGCTGAACTGGTGCGAGCGCAGGACGAGAAAGACCCGCGGCTTGTCGTAGTCGTCGACGTCGAGGATCTCGATCGATCCTTCGACGACGACGAAGAAGTCGACGTTGCGGTCGCCGCGCGAATAGATCGGCGCGCCCGCGGCGAAGCGCTCCTCGCTGCCGTAGCGCGCGATCCGCGCCAGCATCTCGTCGCTCAGGCGCGGGAAGGTGTCCGCCTCGCGCGCGATCGGATCGGTCGCGTCGAGCGCGGTGTCGAGGGCGCTGTTCTGTTGCGCGTCGGCGGAGTCGCTGCTGTCGCTGTCGGTCATGCGCACAGTCTACGAGCGGCGCGCTGCTCGGGCGCGTGCGGCCGGGCGTTTCCGGCACGCCGCGACCCGGCCGAATGGCCTAGGCCGGGATGAACTTCAGCGCGACGCCGTTGTTGCAGTAGCGCTTGCCGGTGGGCTTCGGGCCGTCGTCGAAGACGTGGCCCTGGTGGCCACCGCAGCGCGCGCAGTGGTACTCCGTGCGCGGAATGATCATCTTGACATCGGTCTTGGTCAGCACCGCGCCGGGAATCGATGCGTAGAAGCTCGGCCAGCCGGTGCCGCTGTCGAACTTGGTGTCCGACGTGAAGAGCGGCAGGTCGCAGCCGGCGCAGACGAAGCGGCCCTTGCGGTGCTCGTTGTTGAGCGGGCTCGACCCCGGGTACTCGGTGCCCTCGTGGCGCAGCACCTGGTAGGCGGCGGGCGCGAGCCGCTGCTTCCACTGCTCGTCGGACAGCACCAGCGGCTCGATCTTCGCGGCACCGGCTTGCGCGGCGGCGAGGCCGGGGGCGAGGCCGAACGCGGACAAGGCGGCGAGGAAGGGACGGCGGGTCATGGCGGAAGTCTCCTTGAATCGATGGCTGTCAGTCGCTGCGGCGAGAGAAACCTTTCTACGCGAGCGCCGGCGCCGTGGACGCCGCGCCGGGCGGCCACGGCGTGAACAGGTGGGCATCGACGCGGTGGCGCACGGTGAACGTCGGCGCCGTGTTCGCTTCGAGCCAGGCCTCGAGCGCGGCGTCGAAGGCGGCGACGTCGGCGTCGGGCAGCGAAGCGCCGACGCCGCGGCAGGCGCGCATCCGTCCGCGCCAGCCGGCGCGGGTGAAGGGCACGTCGGCGTCGAACCAGAACATCGCCGCGACGCTCGCCCGGCCGGCTGCCCAGGCCGGCTCGGTCGCGATCCGGCCCGACCAGTCGGCGCCTTGCCAGGCCGGATTGAGGCCGAGCACCAGCGCCTCGCTCGCCCTGGCGACCGGGTCGGCGCGCGGCAGCCAGCTGAAATGCGTCGTCACCAGCACGCCGCCCGGCCGCAGCACGCGCCGCACTTCGGCGAGCGTTCGCTCGACGTCGAAGTACATCCAGCACTGGCTGGCGACGACGGCGTCGAAGCTCGCATCGGCGAAGGGTACCGACTCGGCGGCGGCGACGACGAAGTCGATCGCCAGCCCTTCCGCACGCGCGCTCTCGCGGGCAGCGCCGATCTGGCCGGCGGCGACGTCGATGCCGCTGACGACGGCGCCGCGGCGGGCGAGCTCGCGCGCGACCAGGCCGGTGCCGGTGCCGAGGTCGAGCAGGCGCTGGCCGGTGCCGCCGACGCCGAGCGCGGCGAGCAGGTCGTACAGGCGCGCGGGCGGCCCGGGTCGGTGGGTGGCGTAGTCGGTGGAGGTTCGGCTCCAGTCGATGGCGCGGCCGCCGTCGAGCGACGCGTCGTGCGCGGCGTCGATGCCGGCGCTCATGGGGCCTTCGCGCAGGCGGCGGCGTCGGTCGCCGACGCCAGCGACAGCGTCGACGCCACCGCACTCATCACGAGAGCGGCCACAGCACCCACATCCGCAACGGCTGCTTCATCCGGCCGGCGGCCGCCTCGGCGTCTTCGCCCCAGCCCCAGAAGTAGTCGGCGCGCACCGCGCCGACGATCGCCGACCCGGTGTCCTGGGCGACGACGAGGCGGCGCAGCGGCCGGGTCGCGAGCGGCTCGGTGGTGTCGAGCCAGACCGGCGTGCCGTAGGGGACGCTTTGCGGGTCGACGGCGATCGAGCGCCCCGGCGACAGCGGCACGCCCTGCGCACCCTTGGGCCCGACACCGGGATCGGGCAGCGGCTCTTCGCGGAAGAACACGAACCGCGGGTTGCTGCGCAGCATCTCGTCGACGCGTCCCGGGTTCTGCCGCGCCCAGGCGCGGATCGCCGGCCACGAGGCTTCGCTCGCGCGCAGCTCGCCCTGGTCGATCAGCCAGCGGCCGACCGATCGGTACGGCTGGTCGTTGTGCGCCGCGTAGGCGACGCGAACGATCGTCGGCGGGCCGCCGCGCTCGCTCGCGAAGAGGAGCCGGCCCGATCCCTGCACCTGCAGGAGGAGGGCGTCGAGGCGGTCGCGCACCCACGCGATCTCGCGTCCCTGCAGGCTCTTCTGCGCCGCCGGCAGGGTCTCGAGCTGCTGGCGTGTCCAGTACGGGCTCCTGCTCGCGAGGTCCGCAGGCGGGGCGTAGAGGGCGACGCGAAAGCCGGGCCGCGAGATGCGCGAGGCTTCGACGAGCGGCTCGAAGTAACCGGTGGCAAGGCCGACCGGATCGCGCTCGAGCGACTCGACACGGTACGGACGAAGCTGCCGCTGCAGCCACTCGCGCGTCGCGACGTCGCTGCTGCCGTTCGCGCCGAGCTGGCGTGCCTTCGCGCAGGCGTCGAGCCAGCCCGGCGCCGGTCGCTCGCAGCTGCGCAACAGCGCGGCCCAGAAGTCGGCGAGCCGATCGCCGTCCCAGCCCGGCAGATCGCTCCAGCGCACCGCGACCCAGCGCGCGCGCGGCCGATCGATCGTCGCTGCAGCGAGGTCGTCGCGGATCGGCGCCGGGTCGGCGCGTGCAGCGGATGCTGGCGGTGGAGCCGACGGGGGCGTCGACGGCGGGGTGCTCGAGCAGGCGACGAGCACCGCCGCGATCGCGCCGGCGAGCGTCGTTCCTAGAATCGGCGCCGCCGCCAGCCGCTTGGCGCATCGAAAGGCGCGGGTCATGTGGGTCATTCTGCTGGAAGCCTTGGGCGCGGGCGCGCTGCTCGTGTTCATCGTCTGGTGGACGATGTTTTCCGGCCGGCGCCGCGGCGAGCGGCGCAGCGACGACGATCCGCGCTGACGCGGGAGTCGAGGGAAATCGAGGACCGGCCGCGCGTCCGGAGCCGAGCCGGGCGTCTCAGTGCAGCGCCGAGGCGAGCGTCAGGCCGAACTCGTCGATCGGCGCATCGAACGGGCGCGCGTCCTCGGTCATGCACAGGAAGGTGCCGCGCATCGTGCCGTTCGGCGTCGCGATGCGCGTCCAGCTGGTGTACTCGAAGGATTCGCCCGGCTTCAGGATCGGCTGCTGGCCGATGACCGCCAGCCCGCGCACTTCCTCGACGTGGCCGCTGGCGTCGCTGACGATCCAGTGGCGGGCGATCAGCTGCGCAGTGACGTCGCCGCTGTTCCTGATGGTGATCGTGTAGGCGAAGGCGAACTGCCCCTTGTCGCGGTCCGACTGCTCGGGCAGATGGCGGACGGCGACGCTCGTGCTGAACTCGGGGCGGGCCATGGGCGATTCTAGGAGGGTGACCTCTTCCCTCGCGGGCCGTCATGCGGGGGGCGACCTAGAATCGTTCGCCCCATGACGCGCTTTCGCATCGCTCCGAGCATTCTTTCCGCCGATTTCGCGCGACTCGGCGACGAGGTGCGCGATGTCATCGCTGCCGGCGCGGACTGGATCCACTTCGACGTGATGGACAACCACTACGTCCCGAACCTGACGATCGGGCCGATGGTCTGCGCGGCGATCCGCAAGCATGCCGTCGACGCCGACGGCAAGAAGGTGCCGATCGACGTCCACCTGATGGTCGAGCCGGTCGACGGGCTCGCGCAGGCGTTCGCCGAAGCCGGCGCCGACGTCATCAGCTTTCATCCCGACGCCAGCACGCACGTCGATCGCACGCTGCAGCTCATCCGCGCCGCCGGCTGCCAGGCCGGGCTGGTCTTCAATCCCGCGGCCTCGCTCGACGTCCTCGACTGGGTGATCGACAAGGTCGACCTCGTCCTCGTCATGAGCGTCAACCCCGGCTTCGGCGGCCAGAGCTTCATCCCGTCGGCGCTGAAGAAGATCGAGCAGGTGCGCCGGCGCATCGAGGCGAGCGGGCGCGACATCCGGCTCGAGGTCGACGGCGGCATCAAGGTCGACAACATCCGCGCCGCCGCCGATGCCGGCTGCGACACCTTCGTCGCCGGCAGCGCGATC
>Ga0207682_10001101_pt1 | contig 12493 bp, 6 predicted proteins | sample KBSM63metaG_FD_184332 | JGI IMG/M metagenome (GOLD analysis project Ga0207682, IMG submission 184332) | Miscanthus rhizosphere microbial communities from Kellogg Biological Station, Michigan, USA - KBS M6-3 metaG (SPAdes) (version 2) | ecosystem: Host-associated > Plants > Roots > Rhizosphere >... | reverse complement strand
GTGAGGCCGGCGGCGGAAAGCGCCGACAGCAGGATCTCCCGTCGCTTCGCATAGCGGCGGCGCATGTCGTCGTAGTAAGCCTCCGGCAGGGCGAAGGCCGCGAGGCCGGCTTCCTGGAGGGGGGTCGGGGCGCAGATCGTGAGGTAATCGTGGACTTTGCGGACGAGACCGCTCAATGGAGCCGCGGCCACGGCCCAGCCCACGCGCCAGCCGGTCACGGCGTAGGTCTTGCCGAGGCCGGAGAGGGTCACCGTGCGGTTCTCCATGCCCGGCAGCGAGCCGAGGCTCAAGTGCCGGTGGCCGTCGAACCACAGGCGTTCGTAAATCTCGTCGGTGATGGCGATCAGGCCGTGGCGCTGGCTGAGACGGGCGATCTCGAGAAGCTCTTCACGCGTGAAAACGCGGCCGGAGGGGTTGCCCGGCGTGTTGACTATGACCAGGCGCGTCTTCGGGGTGATCGCGCGAGCCAGACGCTTCGCGTCCAGGCGGAAGTCCGGCTCGGAGAGCGCCACGAAACGGGGCTTCACCCCCGCCAGCACGCAGGCCGGAACGTAATTCTCGTACCAGGGCTCCAGGATGATCGCCTCGTCTCCGGGCTCCGTCAGGGCGAGGACCGAGGCGGCGACCGCTTCTGAGACGCCGCAGGTGATCGTGACCTCGGTTTCGGGGTTGGAGCGGATCCCGTTGACCCGCGCGGTCTTCTCCGAAACGGCGGCGCGGAGCGCCGGAAGCCCCCACGTCCATCCGTACTGATGATTCGCCGGCCGTTCGATCGCGCGCGCGAGCGCGGCGACGAGCTCCTTCGGCGGATCGAAGTCGGGAAGTCCCTGCGCGAGGTTGACGCCGCCGACCTCGGCGTGCAGCCGGGTCATTTCGCGGATCACGGACTCCTGAAACGGCCGTGTGCGTCGGGAGAGTGCGCGACGTCTTGCGAGTGCGCGGCGAGTCGCCATCGGCGACGATTATGTCGCGCGCGCGCATGCGGACCTCTATCGTTGCCGCGGGCGCTCGGTTTCTGCGCGCTTCGATGCTAAGATTCGTCGAACCTGGTCCTCTGCGCAACGTGGCAAGGTCGTGGTTCGAGGAGGAGAGAGCGCATGGTGGGATGGGGCAGGGATCAGCACCAGCCGGAGCCTTGGACGTACGAGGGCCGCGCGATCCTGAACGCCGCCGGTTGGACACTGGCGAAGACCATCTTCGAAGCCGACGCCCGACGCATCGTCGCCGCCGTCAACGACGTGCTCGGAATTCCGACCGCCGCCCTGGAGGCCGGGTTCATCCGCGAGATCCTCGTGCCCCGGCCCGAGTCGACGAGCTCGGTGACCATCCGCGTCCACCCGCTGCCTCAGGAAGCGGCCATGCTCGACCCCGCCGAGTTCTTCATCCACGACCGGCGAGTCGGGGATCGGCGCGAGGGCGAACGGAGGCAGGGGGAGCGCCGCCGCGGCGTTGCCCCGGTGCGCCAGATCTACTCGGTCGCCGAGTGAATGAGGGCGGGGGGCGCACGGCGTCCCCCCGATCCCCCCGCCGAAACCCTCGCTCCTAGCGGCGGGCCGACGCCGGCGGCGGAGCGGCGCTCACGACCACTCGTCCCTTCATGGCCGCGCCATGGACGGGACAGTAATACGCAAAGGTTCCCGCCTCGGTGAAGGTGTGCGAGAACTCGAAGCTGCCGTTGTGGAAGCCCGAAGCGAACCGTCCGTCGCCGGTGCAATCGGGGTCGCCATAGCCCTTGACGACATAGCCGCCCCCGCCTCCTCCGCCCTGGCAGGTCCCCGAGGTGACGCCATGCATGGTCGACCCGTTCCACACCCAGGTCACCGTCTCGCCGAGGTGGATCTCGGTCATGCTGCTGTGGCTCGCATCGTCCGTGAACACCAGGCCGTTCTCGCCGACGTGCACCGTCCGGTTCGCCGGGGAACCCTGAGGAGCCACGTCCTCGGCGCCGCGAACGAAGATGGGATCGGTCGTGTTGTTGTCGATCACGGAGGCGTACGAGAAGATCTCGTGATCCGCCGAGACGGTAATGACGGCGTTTTCGGTCGCGTGGCCCTCCTGGCCCGCCGCCCTGAAGATGTTGTTGACCTGGGCGCCCGAGTGCCCGGAGATCGAGACCGAAACCGGCGTGCCGACCTGGACGCCGCCGTCGAAAATCGTGAAGGTCACCGTGACCGGAGCGTCTTCCCGGTTGTACGCGCCCACGTTGGTGCGGAATCCCCCGTTGCGGATCGACGTCAGGACCGTTCTCGGGTGGGCCTCATTGTTGGGCAGGCCGGGGATGAACATGCCGACCGTGGGCTCGGGCGCGGTCGAGTAGAGACGGCTCGTCACGACGAGCTGCTCGTCGGTGCCGGAATGCTCGAACTCGATGCCGCCAGCGCTGCCCGGCGTCTGGAACTGCGACACCACGATGTCGTTGAAGGACCGGGACTCCCGCGGCGCCAGCGTGAACTGGATCTCGGGCACCCCGACGGCCGCGCAGTTGATGAAGCAGCGATAACGCGCCGTCACGTCGAGCGCGTTCGCATAGGACGTGTTGAAGGCCCGGACGTCCGAGAAGAAGGGCGCCCCGCCGACGATCGACGCCGCCGCCGGCAGCGTCACGTCCTCGGCGTAGATCCCCGAAGCCGCGAGAAGTATCACGAGAGACAGGATGAGCTTGCGCATGTTCGCCTCCGGCACCAGAGGGCCGGACTCCCATGGGGAGCGTATGGCCGGGGAGGAGCGCCTCCCGCTGATTTAGGAAGGTTTTAGCCGGGGAAGCACCGCCGTGGCCGTCCTGGGATCGTAGGTGCTGCCGGCGGGGAGCACATCCAGCCGCACATCCGTGGCGCCCAGGGCCGGGGCGCCGGCCGCCGTGAGAGCGGCCTTCCGGGCGTCAAAGACGACGGCGACGCTCTCCCCGAGAACTCGCCAAACGCCGTCCGGGCGGACCTCGAGCGCCGTGGACTCGTCGATCCCGACCCCCACGAGGGTGGGGTTCTCGAGGATGAGCGACAAGAGGCGGTTGTGGCGGCGGCGGCGCACGAAGTGCTGATCCACGATGGCCCCGGGGAGCAGGGCGAATCCCCGCGTGGTCACCACGTTTTCGCGAGCGATCGTCATCCACGCGTCTCCGGAGTCCTTCTCGGGCGGGCGGCTGCCGCCCGGCCGCTTCTCATCGCCGGTGATCATCGGCGTGGACATCACCGCCGCTCCGGCGGACGTACCGCCCACGACGGCTCCGGCCCGGTAGCGCGCAGCGATTGCGGCTTCGACCGGCGTGTCGAGGAGCACGGCCGTCAGGCGGGCCTGGTCGCCGCCGCCGAACCAGATCCCGGTGACGTCCGAGAGGGCCTGAGCGGCGGCCGCGGTGCCGGCCTGCTCTCGCGTGAGGACACGGCGCTCCGCCGAGGCGCCCATTTTCGTGAACGTCTCGGCGAGCTCGACTCCCGCGTCGGGATACTCCGACGCCATCGGGAAGATGACGATGCGCGCCTTTCCGGGCCCGCCGGCGAGCGCGACGAAGCGCTCCAGCACGGCGGTCGGAATCGGGCCGCCGCCCACGATGAGCAGCGTGCCGGCCGATCCGACCGAGCCGCTCGCGGGACTCTGGACGGTGCCGCGCGTGGCGCAGGCGAGGACCAGCAGACCGGGCAGGAGGACGGCCGCCCTGAGGATTCGAGTCGCGGATCTCATGGAAGCATCCTCCTCTGACCGGAAGTCAAGCCCCGCGTCGGCGCTCGTCGCGGAGAAGTACACGATTTTGAATTTTCATTCATGCGCGTCGACGAAGAAAAATCGCTTTGCGCTTTACGCCGTCAAAAACCGCGATAGCATAAATGCAACGATCACCGGGGACGGTTCGTTCGATTTCTGGAGGCGTTCACGCACGATGGATCGAAAGAGTCCCAGCGCTGCGGAGATGATTCCCGTTCACAATTGAGGAGGGCGTGTATGTGGAGGTCCTACCTGGCTCGAGTGCTGGTCTGGTTCGTGGCGCTCGCCGGCCTTGGCCTCTACGCCGAGGCGCAGACCAACACCGGTAACGTCTACGGTAACGTCATCGACGAATCCGGAAGCGCTCTCCCGGGGGGCACCGCGACGCTGACCGGCGAGCGGCAGCCGATGACGACGAGCGTGGACGCGCAAGGGCTGTTCCGCTTCCTCAAGGTCCCGCCGGGCAGGTACACGGTGACGGTCTCGATGCCGGGCTTCACGACGCTGACCCGCGAGAACGTGATCGTGAGCGTCGGCAGCAACACGCAGGTGGATGTCCAGCTGCGGCTGTCTGCCGTGCAGGAAGCCGTGACCGTTACGAGCGCCACGCCGCTCATCGACCCCCGCCAGGTCGAGACGGGCCAGAACTTCTCGCGCGACGAGCTTCAGGAGATTCCGACCTCGCGCGACGTCTGGTCGCTCATTCAGCAGATCCCGGGCGTCCAGGTCGACACGGTGAACGTCGGGGGCAACCAGAGCGCGCTCGCCGGCGGGCCCGACATGATCACGAAAGGCTCGGGCAACGTCGTCTACCAGGTCGACGGCGCCACGACGACGGACAACACCTACGGCAACCCGTTTCAGCGCCAGAACGGCGGGACGAACACGTTCTTCGACTTCGCGACGTTTCAGGACGTCGAGGTGTCGACCGGCGGGTCGCTCGTCGAGCAGCAGACCTCGGGCGTGACGATCAACGTCGTCACCAAGCGGGGCACGAACGAATTCCACGGCGCGGCCCGCTACTCGTACGCGTCGGGGAACTGGCAATCGAACAACACGCCGCAGGAGGCCATCGACCAGGGGATTACGACCGACAGCTCGCAAATGCTCCGCGACTACGGAGCGGACTTCGGCTTCCCGATCGCCCGGGACAAGCTCTGGCTGTGGTTCGCTGGCGGCTACCAGACGATCGCGAGGAACATCACCTCGGACCCGGATGAGCCGCCCCCCCCGTCGAAGGTCAACCTCGAGCCCTGGAGCGCGAAGCTGAACTGGCAGGTTTCCGCCGCGAACGCCGTCCAGCTCTACTACCAGCGAAGCGACCGGACGCAAACCAATACGACCATCGGAGCGACGCGCGCGCCCCTGGCCGCGACGCTGCTGACGATCCCGACCAACTTCTACAAGGTCGAGGACTCTCACGTCTTCTCGGCCGATCTTTTCGCCTCGGTCTTCGTGGCCTCTCAGAACCCGAACTACACGGACCTCGGCAACGGGTCGCTCGGCTGCAACAACACTCCTTTCGAGCTCGCGTGCCCCCCGGCCACGCCCCAGGACGTTTCGCGGGACTCTTACTGGATCGACCCCCAGTACCAGAACAACTACCGGTATTACTGGGCGAAGGACCCGCAGAAGCAGGCCAACGGCCAGGTTTCCAAGTTCTTCAACACCGGCAACATCAACCACGAGCTGAAGTTCAGCTTCAACTACCGCCAGCAGATCGCGGACTCGGCCACGGGCTGGCCCGGCACGCAGAACGTGGGCTCGGAATACTCCTACTCCTCGTCCAATACGGCGCTGCTCAGCCGCGGCGTCCGGCCGATCTTCAAGAACCAGATCTGGAGCGGGACGCTCGGCGACACGCTCACGGCCGGCAACCTCACGGTCCAGCTGGGAGTCCGTTACGACCGTCAGCAGGCGAAGAACCTTCCTGGCAATGCGCTCGAGAACATCGTGTTCCCCGAGCTGCTGCCGGCGGTCCAATACCACGGAGCCGACGACTGGCAGTTCGACTTCACGAACTGGCAGCCGCGCGTCTCGGCGACCTATGCGCTCGGCGAGAAGAAGAACACGCTGCTCCGGGCCTCCTACGCGCAGTTCGCCGACCAGATCGGTTTCATCGGCTACTACGGGAGCGGCGTCCCGATATCCAACGGCTACTACTACTACTGGACCGACCTCAACAGCGACCACTTTGTGCAAGCCAACGAGATCGACCTCGAGAACGGGTTCTATGGCTTCTACAACGACATCGACCCGGCCACGCTGCCGAACGTCCCGAACATCATCGATCCCAGTCTGAAGACACCCAAGACCAACGAAGTCACCTTCGGCATCGACCACCAGCTCACCGACGACTTCGCCATATCCGCGACGTTCAACTACCGCTCGACGAGTTCTCTGCTGCAGAACATACCCAATGGGTCCAATGGCGGGACGTGGGAGCTCGCGGGCAGGACAGTCTGCGAGAATGAGGATACCGGGGCGCTCGAGCCATGCACCGCCACTGCCGCCAACGGCTTCACGCTCTCCTTCGACGAGCCGTTTTACAGCCTCACTCTTCCGGACGAGCCCGTCGGCGTCACGATCAACAACCGGCCCGAGGCGACCCAGAAGTACTACGGGGTGGATTTTGCCGTCGTCAAGCGATTGTCGGACCACTGGATGTTTCGGGCCAACTTCGGGTGGAACAACTTCACGCAGCATCTGAAAGCGGGTTCCATCGTGGATCCCAACAACCTCTGGGGAGGAACCAACTGCGGAGGGATCCCGCAGGAGTCCTGCGCCGCGACCGGCTTTTCCTCCAAGAGCTCCGTCTGGCTCAACGCGAACTGGCAGTTCAACGTCAACGCGCTCTACCAGGGCCCGTGGGGGATCAACCTCGGCGCGAACTTCTTCGGCCGTCAGGGCTACCCGAACGCGTACTACGTCCGGACGCGCGCCACGGACGCCGCCGGTGTGAGCCACCGGTACCTGACCCAGATCGACCAGGTGGACACGTTCCGGTACGACAACGTCTACGAGCTCGACCTGCGGCTGGCCAAGACGTTCCAGTTCGGGCAAGTCGCCGTCACTCCGGCGGCCGAGCTCTTCAACGTCGCCAACGCCGGAACGGTCCTGCAGCGCGGTCAGCGTGTCGGCGACTACCGGGCCTCGACCGGGAGATTCACCCAGGCCGATACTTTCAATCAGATCTTCGAGATCCAGAGTCCCCGCATCCTCCGCCTCGGGATCAACGTCAACTTCTAGGCCGGTTCTCGTTTTTTCCAGGGCCCGTCCGGGAATTCCGGGCGGGCCCTTTCGCTTTCAGGCCAGGGTGAAACTCTTCTCGAAAAAGGCCTTCGGGGCGTTCGGCGCCGCCGCCGCGCTGACTCTCCTTCTCCCGTCGTGCCGACGGGGGACGCCGGAGGCCGCCGCGGCAGGGGGAGCCGCGCCGGCCGCGCGGAAAGTCGCGCGGGACGTCATCCTGATTACGATCGACACGCTGCGCTACGACGCCGTCGGGTTCGACGGCAACCCGCGCGGGACGACGCCGAACCTCGACCGCTTCGCGGGCGAGGGCCGCGTCTTCACGAAGGCGCACGCCCACAACGTCATCACGCTTCCGTCCCACACCAACATCCTGACCGGGATGCTTCCCTACCAGCACGGCGTGCGGGAGAACGCCGGCTTCCGCCTCTCGCCGAAGGTCCCGACGGTCGCCACGCGGCTCAAGACGAAAGGCTACGCGACCGGCGCGTTCGTCGGCGCCTATGTCCTGGACTCCCGCTACGGCCTCGGCCACGACTTCGACGTCTACGACGAGCTCTACCGACATCTCGACGAGCAGTTCGAGTTCGAAATCCAGCAGGCCGCGGCCGAGGACGTCGTCAAGGCGGCGATGGAATGGTATCGGGCGCAGGCCGGCCGGCCCCGGTTCATGTGGGTTCACGTCTACGATCCGCACGCGCCGTACGCTCCGCCGCCGACCTACCAGGAGCGATTCGCGGACGACTTCTACCTCGGCGAAGTCGCTTACACGGACTCCGCGCTGGGCAAGCTGCTGGACGAAGTCCGGGCCGTTCAGCCCTCGCCGCTCGTCGTCGTAACGGCCGATCATGGCGAGGCTCGGGGAGACCACGGAGAGCTCACGCACGGTCTCTTCTGCTACGAGGGGACCCTCCACGTTCCGATGTTCGCCTGGTGCCCGGGCCTCGTCGCCTCGGGCCGCGACGACGTTCCGGCGCGCCACATCGATATCCTTCCGACGATTCTCGACGCGGTCGGTCTGTCGCCGTCGAGCGAGCTCACGGGGCAGTCCTTGCTGCCCGCGGGTCGCAAAGAGGCCGAGGCCGGCAGCTACTTCGAGGCCCTGTCGGCGGCGTTCAACCGCGGTTGGGCGCCGTTGCGGGGTCTGGCGGGGGGCGGGGACAAGTACATCGACCTGCCGATCCCGGAGCTCTACAACCTGCCCTCGGACCCTGCCGAGGCGACGAATCTGGTTCCGCAGAGCCCCGACTCTCTTCGCCGGCTCCGCAAACGCTTTCTCGAGCTGCCGACGGCGACGACGGAACGCGCCGCCATCGGGTCGGAAGAGGCCGCGAAGCTCAGGAGCCTGGGATATCTGACCGGTTCGGGCGAGTTGAAGGTGTCGTACGGTCCCGCCGACGATCCGAAGACGCTCATCGGCGTCGACCAGACGCTGCACACGATCAACGATCTCTGCGAGCGCGAAAAGTGCGGGGAGGCCCTTCCGATCGCCCGCCGCGTCGTCGCCGAAAACCCGAAGATGAAGCTGGGGTACCTGCACCTCGCCATGACGCTGCGCTGTGTCGGAGACCTCGAGGGCGTGCTCCGCGCCTTCGAGAAGGCCTCCGCGAACGGCGTCGGCGGGGAAAGCGTCGACCGCCAGCGGGCGATGTTGCTCTCGGAGCTGGGCCGGCCGAAGCAGGCGCTCGCGGTGCTCCGTCCGTACGCCGAGAGTGAGGAGCCCGAAACCTTGAACGCTCTGGGCATCGCCCTGGCCGACGGCGGTCGGCCCGCGGACGCGCTGCCGGTCTACGCCCGAGTGATCGAGCTCGACCCCACCAACGCGATCGCTTACCAGAACACCGGGATCTCACTCCTGATGCTCAACCGGGCGGAGGAGGCGCGGCAGAACCTCGAAGCCGCGATCCGCCTGGGCAAGCGCCACGCGCGAGCGTGGAACGCTCTCGGAGTGGCGTGGATGCGTCTGGGGGAACCGAAGAAGGCGATCGAGGCCTGGAAGACCTGTCTCGAGATGAATCCCGAGCAGTACGACGCGCTCTACAACATCGGGCGCGTCGCCGGCCAGCTCGGAGACTGGAAGACCGCGCGGAAAGCGCTGGAGAGCTTCGTCAAGGTGGCGCCGCCCAAGGAGTTCGGCAAGGACCTCGCCGAGGTCCGGGGCGCGCTCGACGACATGTCCCGCCGCGGGCTCTGACCGTCGCCTTCGTTTGCTCGGAGACCTGCCCTGCGGGCACCGGGCCGCGGCTCGTCCGGATGCGGACTCGACCGCGGCCCTGGTCTCCGCGCTGCGCTTCGGCTCCCGCGGCGCGGACCTCTTCCCTCCCTCCGGTCGGGAGACTATCCGCGCCGCGAGCTGCAGGAATTCCCCCTCGAAGGAGGGAACTCGTGCGCCGTAATCTCTGAAATCAGCGAATTCAGACCCGAGCCGAATTCATCGCAGAATAGAATCGCGCCGTGATTTTCACGACGCTTCTCTTCGCCGCCCTCTCCTTGTTCGTTCCAGAACCCCAGACCACCTGGCTCATCCGCGGAGCCCAGCTCATCGACGGCACCGGCGGCCCGATCACCGCGCAGGACGTTCGGGTGGAGGGCGACCGGATCCTCGAGGTCGGCAGACTCCGCCGAAAGCCGGACGAGCTCGTCGTCGACGGCAAGGGCCTGGCTCTCGCGCCGGGCTTCATCGACGTCCACAACCACTCCGAGACGGGCCTCAGCCGCGATCCTTCGGCCCTGACCCAGGTCTCGCAGGGCATCACCACCCTCGTTCTCGGGCCCGACGGCGATTCGGCATGGCCCATCGCCGACTATCTCGCCGCCCGGCGCGCCTCTCCGCCGGCCGTCAACGTGATGACGATGGTCGGCCACGCCACCGTGCGCGAGCTCGTGATGGGGGAGGACTACCGGCGGAAGTCCACGCCGGAAGAGATCGCGAAGATGGCGGCCCTCGTCGAGCAGGGCATGCGCGAGGGAGCAGCGGGTCTCTCTTCCGGCCTCGAGTACGACGTCGGCAGCTACGCGGCGACCGAAGAGCTCGTCGCTCTCGCGAAGGCGTCGGGAAAGTTCGGCGGCTTCTACATGACCCACACGCGGGACGAGGCCGAGAAGACGTTCGAAGCCTTCGACGAGGCGATCGCGATCGCCAGGGGCGGAGGCGTGCCGCTCGAGATCTCGCACATCAAGCTCGCGACCGTCGGCGTCTGGGGCCAGACGCAGCGGACGATCGACCTCTTCGACAGCGCGCGGAAACAGGGTCTCGACGCGACCGCGGACTGCTATCCCTACGAGGCCTGGCACTCCAACCTCGAAGTCATCGTCCCGAACAAGCAGTACGACGATCCGGCGAGCGTGGCCGAGGCCCTGCGCGTCCTCGGCGGACCTTCGCGAATCACCGTCACGGGGTGCAAGGCCCATCCCGAGTACGCGGGCAAGACGCTCGAGCAGATCGCGCAGAACGAGAAGATCTCGGCGGTGGCCCTCTACTCGCGCATGGTCCGCGAGGGCGGCGCCGACATCATCGGCCACTCCATGAAGGAGGAGGACGTCCTCGCGCTCTACAAGCAGCCGTGGGTCATGGTCGCCTCCGACGGGGGCATCGACGCGGATCATCCCCGAGGCGCGGGGACCTTTCCGCGCGTGCTCGGCCGCTACGTTCGCGAGAAGCACCTCTTCACGCTCCCCGAGGCCGTCCGCAAGATGACGTCTCTGCCCGCCCGGCGGATGAAGCTCGGCGACCGCGGCCGGATCGCTCCGGGCATGAAGGCCGATCTGGTGCTCTTCGATCCGAAGACGGTGATCGACCGTTCGACGTTCGAAGAGCCGCGCAAGCTTTCGGTCGGGATCAGCCGGGTCTACGTCAACGGCGAGCTCGTCTGGGCGGACGGCGCCGTGACGGGGAAGCTGCCCGGCCGCGTCCTGACGGGATCGAGCGCAGACCCGGCAAAGCGCTGAAGACGCGACGACCCGACGACATCACGACATAGAATCCCGCACCTTGAAACGCATCTTCCTCATCGTCCTGATCGCCGGCGCGCTGGCCGGCGTCGGCGTCCATCAGGCCCGTTCGTCGGTCGCGACCGTCTCCACGCCCGTGATCACGGAGCCCGCGGAGGACGGCCAGCAGATCAATCCATTCGACGTCCACATGGTCGCAGGGCCCTTCGCCGGCTCGCCGGGCGAAAGCCACGTCTGCACCGACTGGGAAATCCGCAACGCCTCGGACGAGGTGGTCTGGACGGCTCCGTGCGTCACGGGCGCGGGCCTCGTCCACGTGCACCTGGGCGATGGAACCTTCGTCGGCCAGCTCGATGGTCGCAACCAGCTCAACTCCAGCAGTGCCTACCGGCTGCGGGTGCGCTTCCTCGGCGACGCCCCGCCGCCGGAGAGCGATTGGAGCGACTGGGCCGTCCGGGAGTTCGAGACGACGTCGTCGACCGCGATCCAGCCGCTGGTCGTGTCGGATGTTTCGAGGATCCCGGACCCGCGCTGGCGCGACGAGGCGGGCGGAGACATCGTCCTGCCGGCCGTGCAGACGCGCCGCGCGCGACTGAGGCTCGACGTGTCGGCCGGCGGGACGGCGCTCGAGTTCGCTGGTGTCGACGGAATCGAGAACGTCGTGACGAACGCACAGCCGCTGTCGGCCCACGGGGCGCTCAGGGCCATCCTCGAAGCGGGCGACGCCGGCCTGGAGCTGCCCCCGTCGGTCGTGTCCTTCACCGACGGAAGCGGCCAGGACCGTGAGGTCTACCTCCCGGCCGTGGCCCTCGCGCCCGGGGAAACTGCGGCGTTCTGGATCGGCGAGGCCGGCGGGGCTTTCCTGGACGCGTCCGACGGGGATCCCAATGCCACGCCCGTCTTCAGCGACCCCTTGAACGAGCCCCCGGTCCCCTGGGCCGTGCGGGCGCCCGGGTTTCGCATCGAAAGGTTTGCGACGGGCCTCAGGCTTCCGGTCAACGTCGCATTCGTTCCGCCTCAGAATGCCGGGCCGAACGCCGACGATCCTTTCTTCTACGTCACCGAGCTTTACGGCACGATCAAGCTCGTCTCGCGCTCCGGCGCCGTTTCGGACTACGCGACGAACCTCCTCAACTTCGACCCCACGGGATCGTTTCCGGGCTCCGGCGAAAAAGGGCTCGCGGGGATCGCCGTCGAGCCGGTCAGCGGCGACGTCTTCGTCAGCTCCGTTTTCGCCGTGGCCGGCCAGACCGACTTCCACTTTCCGGAAGTGCGCCGCCTGCACAGCACCGACGGCGGGCGGACGGCGGCGACCCAGACTCCGATCCTCCAGTTCCCCGACGAGCCCCTGGGCGCGTCGCACCAGTCGTCGAACGTCTCGATCGGACCGGACGGCAAGCTGTACGTGCACATCGGCGACGGGCTGCTCACGTTGATGCTGGCCGAGGTCGGCAGCGAGGTCACGGCCGTCGCGCCGGGCTCTACACCGACTTCACGTTTGCCGTCTGGGATGGTCCCGCCGATGCGGCCGAGCGCCGGCTGGTCCCGTTCGCCAAGGCGTATTCGGGCCTCACCGACGAGGAAATCCGCAAGG
>Ga0207682_10001100_pt1 | contig 12497 bp, 13 predicted proteins | sample KBSM63metaG_FD_184332 | JGI IMG/M metagenome (GOLD analysis project Ga0207682, IMG submission 184332) | Miscanthus rhizosphere microbial communities from Kellogg Biological Station, Michigan, USA - KBS M6-3 metaG (SPAdes) (version 2) | ecosystem: Host-associated > Plants > Roots > Rhizosphere >... | reverse complement strand
GTGCGACCGCGCGGAAAATCATTCTCCGGCGACCGCCTCGATCGTCGTTCCGTCTTCGTTGGTGATGCGCACGTTGCGCGCCGGGACAACCGTCGAAATCGCGTGCTTGTACACCATCTGGCTCACGCTGTTCTTGAGTAGTACGACGAACTGATCAAACGAATCGATCTGGCCTTGCAGCTTGATTCCATTCACCAGATAGATTGACACCGGGATTCGTTCCTTGCGCAAAGTATTCAGAAACGGATCCTGCAGTGACTGGCCCTTGGCCATGATGTTCTCCTTATTTTTCAAGCAAGCGAACGACCGCGAGCATACCACGGGGTCCCTACCCGGCAACGCGGTCAGGCTCTCTCAAAAGAGGCAATCAGGGATTGGCGGAGGCCTACAAAGCTTTGTGTTTCATAGGGATCGAACGCACGGATGTTGGGCATCGAACGCAACCAGGTCATCTGTCTCTTGGCCAGCTGGCGCGTTGCGGCGATGGCACGGGCGACCGCCATTTCGAGCGGATAGGCGCCCGCAATGTGTGCCCAAAGTTGCCGATAGCCGACCGCGCGGATTGCCGGATGTCCGTCGGTCAGGTCGCCGCGCGCAAACAGCCGGCGCACTTCGTCGAGCAGTCCCGACGACATCATGGCTTCGAAACGCTGCGACAAAGCGATATGCAAGCGCGCCCGGTCATGAGGCACCAGCGCGGCGCAAATGAATTCACGGTCAATGGGCCGCGTGCTCGCCGTCTGCAGCTCCGAGATCGGTCGCCCGGAGGCGGTGTAGACCTCGAGCGCGCGCTGAATTCGCTGGGCATCGTTGGGATGGATACGGGCCGCTGCGGCCGCGTCCACTTCACCGAGGCGCTCATGCATCGCGGGCCATCCCAGCCGTTGCGCGTCGACATCGATGGCGGCGCGAATGGAGTCGCTGGCCCGCGGCAGGGTCGCGATGCCGCCCATGAGTGCGCGCAGGTAGAGCATCGTGCCTCCCACCAGCAGCGGCACGCGTCCACGCGCTTCGATGTCGTCGATGGCCTGCGCGGCATCCCGCACGAACTGCCCCGCCGAGTAGCTCGCGTTGGGTTCGACCAGGTCGATGAGGTGATGCGGTACTGCCGCGCGCTCCGACGCGTCAGGCTTCGCGCTGCCGATGTCGAGGCCGCGGTACACCTGCGCGGAGTCGACGCTGACGATCTCGATCGGAAACTCGCGCGCAAGACGCATCGCAAAGCCGCTCTTGCCCGTGCCCGTCGGACCGGTCAGGACTGCGATCGGCCTGTTGCGATCAGCGTCCACGCAAAAACATGCGATCGAGCTCCTGCAGACTGACATACGTCCACGTCGGGCGCCCGTGATTGCATTGATCCGCGCGCGGCGTCTGCTCCATCTGCCGCAGCAACGCGTTCATCTCCGGCAGCGTCAGGCGACGATGCGCGTGGATTGCCGAACGGCAGGCGATGGTGCCTAACAAGCGATCGGTGGCGCTGTCGAGGTGGTGGGTGGCTTCGCCTTCGGCCACGTCGCCCACGACTTCGCGAACCAGTGCGGCGATATCCTCGCTCGGCAACATGGCCGGCACCGATCGCACCACCAGCGTGCCGGGCGCGAGCCGCTCGACATCGAAGCCCGCGGCCTGCCACTCCTCGGCTTGCACCATCAGCACATCGAGCTCATCGACTTTCATTTCGACGGTCACGGGCGCCAGCAGCAATTGCGTGGCAACAGTTCCTGTTTGGGCCTTGAGCTTCTCGTACAACACGCGTTCATGTGCCGCGTGCATGTCCACGAGCACCAGGCCCTGCGGATTTTGCGCGAGGATGTAGATGCCATGCACCTGGGCAAGCGCTTCTCCGAGCGGCTGCGTGCCGTACTCGGGAGGATCCGCGGGACGTTCGTACTCGCCGGCGCTCGAGCCGCGCAGCATCTCGGCGACTGCCCACACGCTGGTCGCCGGTGCGGCGTCGGCTGTCTGCAGCGGCATGGGCTGCGTGTAGTGACCACCGGGCGAAGCCGCCGGCGGAACCACACTCGTTCCTGGTTTGGTGCCACTCAACTTGCGTTCGACGGCGCGAAATACGAAGTCATGGATCTGGCGGCTGTCCCGGAACCGGACTTCGAGTTTCTGCGGGTGCGCGTTGACGTCGACCAGCGTCGGGTCGATATCGAGGTACAGCACATAGGCGGGTTGCCGCCCTGAATACAGCACGTCGCGGTAACCGAGTCGCACGGCGTTCATGAGCAGCCGGTCGCGCACCGCGCGCCCGTTGACGAACCAGAACTGCAGATCGGAGGTTGCGCGCGCCGCGGACGGCGCGCCGATCCAGCCGGACAGGCGCACCGGGCCGGCGGAATGTTCGATCTCCAGAGCGCGTGAGACAAAATCCTGCCCGACGATGCGGCCGAGGCGCGCCGCGGCGCCGCCGGCCGCAACCAGCGCCGGCGCATCTAACAAAGTTCGCGAGCCGGTGCGCAGGCGGAATGCCACGTCGCCGCGCGACAGCGCGAGGCGTTCGAGCAGGCGCACGATGTGGCCCTGCTCGGTCACCTCGCTGCGCAGGAATTTGCGCCGTGCGGGCAGGTTGTAGAACAGATCGCGCACTTCGATGGTGGTGCCCGGCGGATGTGCCGCCGGGGCGGGCTCGCCGATGGTGCCGCCTTCGACACTCACGCGCGCTGCACGCTCTTCGTCCTGGTGCCGCGAAGTGATGTCGAAGCGCGAAACCGACGCAATCGATGGCAGCGCTTCACCGCGGAACCCGAGTGTGGTGATGGCGCCGAGATCGTCCGCGGTCGCTATCTTGCTCGTGGCATGGCGCGACAACGCGAGCCTGAGTTCCGCGGCGGGAATTCCGCTGCCGTCATCGCGCACGCGCGTGAGTCGCATGCCCCCGGCTTCGATCTCCACTTCCACGCTTTGCGCGCCAGCGTCGAGGCTGTTCTCGACCAGCTCCTTGACGATGGATGCGGGGCGTTCGATGACCTCGCCGGCCGCGATTTGATCGATGAGATGATTGTCGAGGACGCGGATCGGCATGGCCGCAGTTTACTCAGGCCTGCGGCCACATAGGAAAACGCCGGCGAAGCGCAGTCGTCCGTGATTATTTGCGGAGCTCGACCAGGGCGCCGGCGCCAGCGCCGCGACGCGTCGCCGCCAGCCGCGTGCCATCGGGTGCATTGCCCTGAAAGTACTGCTCTATTCCCGCGAAGATGGCGTTGGCGAGTTTGCTCCGATGGGCCGGCTGCGACAGCTTGCGCTCGTCCTCGCGATTCGAGATGAACGCGGTTTCGACCAGCAGCGAGGGAATGTCGGGCGACTTGAGCACCACGAACCCCGCCTGCTGCACGCGCGGCTTGCGGACTTCGCCAATGCGATCCAGCGACTTCAACACGTTCTCCGCCGCCACCATGCTCGCGGAGATGCTTGCGGTCTGCGAGAGGTCCAGCAGCACGTTGGCGAGCATGGCGTCCTTGTCATCGAGCTTGATGCCGCCCTTGAGGTCCGCCGCGTTTTCGCGTTCGGCCAGCCAGCGCGCCGCCTCACTCGAGGCGCCGCGATCGGATAAGACGTACACCGACGAACCCGACACATCGGGATTGGCGATCGCATCGGCATGTATCGATACGAAGAGATCCGCCTTGGCGCGGCGGGCTCGCGTGTTCCTTTCACGCAAGCTGATGAAGTAGTCGCCGTCGCGCGTGAGCACCGCCTTCATGCCGGGCTCTGCATTGATGCGCGCCGCCAATGCCTTCGCGATTGCCAGCACCGCGTCTTTCTCATGAGTGCCGCGTTTGCCGGAAGCCCCGGGATCCACGCCACCATGACCCGCATCGACGGCGATTACGATGTCGCGGCCCGAGTCGCTCGGCGCATGCGCGGGACGGATGGCCACCGGCGCTGCGGGAACCACCGGCGTCGCGGCAACCACTCTTGGTGCAGCAGTGCCCGTGGACTTGCCGGCAATGTCGAGAATGAGGCGATGACCTGCGTCCCCTGCGGGCGCGGCAACGCTGGTCAGGATGGTGACCGGCCCCGGCACTTCGAAAACAAGGCGCAGCCCGTTGTGCGGCAGTTTGCCCGAGCGCATGGAAGTGATTGCGCCTTCTGCTCCGGGCAGTTTCGACTTGAGGGAGGTCTTGGACACGTCGAGCACGACGCGGCCCGGGTCATCCAGCACGAAGGCGCTGTGTTTGACCGGCGCGGAAAGGTCGAGCACCACGCGCGTACCGGTTTCGGTGGCGGAGATGCGGACGTCGCGGATTTCAGCGGCGAAGAGGTTCCCGGAGACTGCCGCAACGGATGCGAGCAATGTCAGCCAGACTCCGATTCTGTTCCGCAAAAACCCTTTCCCCATCATGGAGTTCAACGCCTGATCTGTGGCGCAATTTACTTAGTTGCCGTAGAAGTTTCAATCCTCTCGATTCGATGACCCTGTTCCGTGATCGAAAGCTGAAAGTGAAGGTCCGGCGCCGGCAAGCGACCCGCGCCGCGCTCCGGCCACTCGATCAGCCACAGGAAGCCCGGGCGGTGGTAGTCGGCGAGCCCCAGGTGCTCGAGTTCAGCCGGATCGATCAGCCGGTACAGATCGAGATGGACCGCATTCACTTCCGGCAGTGCGTAGGTCTCGACCAGCGTATAGCTCGGACTCTTGATGGCACCTTGGGCGCCGAGCGCGCGCAGCACTCCGCGCGCGAACGTCGACTTGCCGGCTCCGAGTTCGCCGGAGAGGAACACGACCTGGCAAGGCGCGCCAGGATCCGCGCGTGTTCCTAACAAGCGCGCGCCGAGCGCTTCGGTTTCCTCGCCGCTATGGGTGAGCCACACGCGTGGCTCAGCGCGAGTCACGGATTCACCCAAGCGCGCAATTCCGCGATGACGTCGCTCGCAAGAAGACCGCGCTGCCCGCCGCGCGCCGCCGAATCTCCCGCCAGCGAATGCACCAGCACGCCAATGCGGGCCGCCTGCGCGCTGTCGCCGGATTGCGCGCGCAGGCCGGCGATGACGCCGGTGAGCACGTCACCCATGCCGGCGGTCGCCATGCCTGGATTGCCGCGCTCGCAGATGGCAATTTCCGTCGCGCCATCGGCGCCCCATGTGACCAGCGTACCCGCGCCCTTGAGCACGGTGACTGCGCCAAAGCGCGAATGCAGCTCGCGCGCCGCGCCGAGGCGATCGGCCTGCACTGCCGCGGTATCGGTCCCTAACAATCTGGCGGCTTCTCCCGGATGCGGAGTGATCACCCAGCTCGCCGGCAACTTCGCCGGATTCAGCGCCAGCAGATTCAACGCATCGGCGTCGGCCACCGTCGGCACGCCTGCCGCCAGCGCGGCCGACCACAGGCGCTGGGCCCAGTCGCCGGTCCCGAGGCCTGGCCCGATGGCGAGCACGTCGGCGCCGCGCATCGGTTCATCCAGGCTGGTGGCCGAAGACACGGGTAGATAGATAAGCTCGGGACGCGTGGCCGTGACGGCGACCAGATTCTCCGTCGCGCCTGCCACCCTCACCAGGCCCGCGCCCACCCGCAGTGCCGCCTCGCCCGCCAGGCGCAGCGCGCCCGGCATGCCGGGACCACCGCCCACGATGAGCACGCGGCCGTTGGAACCCTTGTGCGACTCGCGCGGGCGTTTCGGGAGAGTCGCCGCGATTTCGCCCTCGTCGATGCGCCGCATGAGCGGTGCGAATTTCGGCAACGCGGGAGCAACCACGCCGAGATCGTCGAGCAGCACCACGCCCGCATGTTCGGCTCCGGCGCCCACGAACAATCCGGATTTGAACCCCACGAAGGTCAACGTGATCTCGGCGCGCACCGCGGCCTCGTGCACAGCGCCACTGTCCGCATTCACTCCGGACGGAATGTCGAGCGCCAGCACCGGGCGTTTCGCCGCGTTGATGGCACGGATCACCGCCAACGCCTCCGGCCGCGGCGCCCCGGTGAGCCCGATGCCTAACAAGGCGTCGACGATCAGATCGCTGCCCGAGAGCGCGTCGGCCGCGAAGGGATGAGCGCTGCCACCGGCGGCCAGCCACTCTTCCTGTGCGCGGCGCGCATCGCCGGCAAGCTTGTCTGGGGGTGCGGCGGCCAGGACCATCGCATCGAGGCCCGCCGCCCGCGCCAGGCGCGCGAGCACATAGCCATCACCCCCGTTGTTGCCAGCGCCGCAAACCACGGCGACGCGCTTCGCCTGGGGCCAGCGCGCCGTGAGGATCTTCAGCGCGGATTCGGCCGCACGAGTCATCAGCGTGAAACCCGGCACCCGGCGCTTCTCGATCTCCCAGGCGTCGAGCGCACGCACTTGCGCGGCGGAGTAGATGGCGGTCGGGCGAGGCATGGCGCGAATTATACTGACCGCGACCCATGACCCAGCCCACTGAATCAATTGCCGACCTCAAGTCCACCCTGCTGGCGTTGGCCCAGGCGCGAGGATTCGACGCACTCGGCGTCAGCGACCTCAAACTGGATGCCGATGCCCGGCATCTCGACCGCTGGCTTGACGCTGGCAAGCACGGCGAGATGGGCTACATGGCCAAACACGGCACGCGCCGCACGCGACCCGACGAACTGGTGCCTGGCACCGTACGAGTACTCTCGGCGCGCATGAACTACTGGCCCGACGACGCTCACGACGCGGTTGGCGCACTTTCCGACCCGCAGTTGGGCTATGTCTCGCGGTATGCGCTGGGACGCGACTATCACAAGGTCCTGCGCAACGCGCTGCAGGGGCTTGCCGACGACATCATCGAACGCGTCGGGCCCATGGGTTATCGGGTATTCGTCGACTCCGGGCCCGTGCTCGAGAAGGCATTGGCGCGCAACGCCGGCATCGGGTGGATAGGCAAGCACACCAATCTCATCGCGCGCGATGCCGGCTCGTACTTCTTCATTGGCGAGATCCTCACCGACTTGCCGCTTCCCATCGACGAATCCGCCAGCGCGCACTGCGGCAGTTGCTCAGCCTGCATTCCAGTGTGTCCGACGGGCGCGATCACCGCCCCGCATCAACTGGATGCGCGGCGCTGCATTTCGTACCTGACCATCGAACTGCACGGCGCGATTCCCACCGAACTTCGCCGCATGTTGGGCAATCGCATCTACGGCTGCGATGACTGCCAGCTCGTGTGCCCCTGGAACAAGTTCGCGCGCGCCGCCTCGCATCCGGACTTCAAGACGCGGCACAAGCTCGATGCGTCGAGGTTGAGCGACCTGTTCGCGTGGACCGAGGCCGAGTTCCTGGAACGCACCGAAGGATCGGCGATCCGGCGAATCGGTTATGAGCGCTGGCTGAGAAATATTGCAGTGGCGCTGGGCAATGCCCCGGCTTCGCGCGAGAACGCCGCGGCGCTGGCCGCGCGCGCGGATGACGCGTCGGAACTCGTGCGGGAACACGTACGCTGGGCACTCAACGAGCTCTCGGCCCGAGGTGCGCCGGCGACGGTTACTAGCTAGTTCGGGTACCAGCGACCCGGCTTATCCTTGCGCCCGTCAGCCGGATCGACGAACTCCACGCGCGTACGGGCATTGAGAAACGCGGATGCCGCGAGATTGATGGCCACTGCGGCGGCGATGACCACGGCAATCCAGATCCACTGACGCGCGAAGATCAGGAAAAAGACCGGCACCATCGCGATTTCGATCAGGATGGCGACGATGGACGACAGCGTGTAGTAAGGCACCCCGGGAAGCACCCGCTCGAGCTTCACACCGCAATTCGTGCAGGTGACGGGGTCGCGCCGGCGCCTGGCAAACAAGGGCAAATGCACGGTCGGTGCTCCGCAGGCCGGACAGTACCGGCATCGCGACTGGACGACGGCATCATCCTGTTCCCGCACGAATCGCTTCTAGCGCGCGATGAACTGGATATTGTCGATCAGCCGCGCCTTGCCGAGGCGTGATGCCGTCATCACGACAAAGCGCCTCGTGTCAGGCGAAGCCGCCGCGAGCGATAGCGCATCGCGCACACTGAAATAGTCAGTGCGGAATCCGGCGCCGTCGAGCGCGGCGCGCCCCGCGCCTTCGATCTTCGCGAAATCGCGCGAGCCGGATGCAAGCGCAGCCACCGCCTGCTGCAGTTGCCGGTAGATAGCCGGGGCCAGCTTGCGCTGCGATTCGTCGAGATACTGATTGCGCGAGCTCATCGCGAGCCCGTCGGCCTCGCGCACGGTCGGAGCGCCGACAATCTCCACGCGCAGGCACAGGTCGGCCACCATGCGGCGGATCACCGTGAGCTGCTGGTAATCCTTCTCGCCGAAAATGGCGACGTCCGGATCGACGATGTGAAACAGCTTGGCGACGATGGTCGCCACCCCTTCGAAATGGCCGGGGCGGAATTCGCCGCAGAGGATGTTGGAGATGCCCGGGACTTCCACGCGCGTCGCATGGTCTGCGCCGTTTGGATAGATCTCGCCGACCTCCGGCATGAACATGAGATCGCAGCCCGCCTCGCTCAGCATCTTCGCGTCCAGCGTCGGCGTGCGCGGATAGTGCGCGAAGTCTTCGTTGGGTCCGAACTGCATCGGGTTTACGAAGATGCTCGCAACGAAACGCTTGCCGTGTGCGCGCGCTGTTTCGATGAGGCTGACATGTCCGGCGTGGAGGTTGCCCATGGTGGGCACGAACACCACGCGCTCGCCTGCGGCGTGCCAGCGAGACACCTGCTCGCGCACGGCGGCGATCGTGGTCGCGGTCATCATGGTCTCGCGCAGACGAGCCTCAAGCATGGAATTCATGCTCGGGTGCCGGATAACTCTTCTTCTTCACCGCCTCGACGTATCGCTTGAGCGCGTCGACATTGGAGCTGGCGCCGTCCATGAAATTCTTCACGAAGCGCGGCTTGCGCCCCGAGGTGATGTCGAGCACATCGTAGAGCACGAGGATCTGACCGTCGGTGTCAGGGCCCGCGCCGATGCCGATGACCGGCACTTCGAGCGCTTCGGTGATTCGCTTGCCGAGTTCCGACGGAATGCATTCGAGCAGCACGATGTCCGCGCCCGCCGATTCCAGCGCCTTGGCGCTCTCGAGCATGCGCTTGGCGGCAGCTTCATCCCGACCCTGGACCTTGAAGCCGCCCGTCTTGTGCACCGACTGCGGCTTCAGCCCCAGGTGCGCGCACACCGCAATGTCGTGGCGCGCGAGAAATTCGACGATCTCGAGTTGGCCGAGACCGCTTTCGAGCTTCACCATTTCCGCGCCGCCTTCCTGCATCAGGCGTACCGAGTTCGCCAGCGCAATGTCGGCCGTCGGATAACTCGCGAAAGGCAGATCGGCGACGAGGAATGGCCGATGCAGCCCGCGCGCCACCGCTTTGCAGTGATACACGATGTCGTCCATGGTCACGGGCACGGTCGTGTCGTGGCCCTGCAGGACCATGCCCAGCGAATCGCCGACCAGCACGAGATCGGTGTCGGCGTTGTCGCAGAGCACCGCGAAGCTGGCGTCGTAGCAGGTGATGCACGCGATCTTCTCGCGCTCGCGCTTCATCCGGTCGAGCGTGCCCAGCGAGACCGGCGGCCGCGTCGAATCGCGTTGTTCGAGATGTGTGTACACGATGCCCCTCTGTCTCTTAACGCTTCATGATCGGCGCCGCTTCGGCGACGATTTCCGACGTGGCGCGCAGCGCCTAAATAGTACCGTGGCGGAGCGGGTTGTAATACATGCGCCCCTTCTTCATGCGACGAATGGCTCCCACCAGCTCCTCGAAATCCGCCTGGTTCTGTACCGGATCGATGCTCGCCGCGTTGACTATCAAGAGCGGAGCCTTGTCGAACTCGTGGAAGAAGCGCGCGTAGGCATCGTTGAGCCGCGTGAGATACGACGCGTCGATGAGGGTTTCATAGGACGTCCCGCGCTTGGCGATACGTGCCAGCAGCGTTTCCACCGGGGCCTGGAGGTAGACCACGAGATCGGGCTTGGGTGGATCCACGGCGAGGCGCGAGGCCACCTGCTCGTACAGCGCCATCTCGGCGGGGTCGAGAGTCAGACCCGCGAACAGCCGGTCCTTCTCGAATAGATAGTCAGCCACACGCCGCGGCGCGAACATATCCTGTTGCTTGAGCGTGCCGAGCTGTTGCGCTCGCTGGAAAAGGAAGAAGAGCTGCGCCGGCAAAGCCCCGGATTTCTGATTGCGATAGAAGCGTTCGAGAAAGGGATTCTGCGCGTCCTGTTCGAGCACGAGTTCGGCTTCGAGGGTTTCCGCCAGCCGCCGTGCAAGGCTGGTCTTCCCGACACCGATCGGCCCTTCGACCACGATGTATCGCTGCGGCGGAACGTCCGGACCGGTGCCGCGTGGCGCGGAGCCGGTCGTACCGGCGCCTGTTTCGGCTTCCGGTGTACTCACAAGCGTTCGATGCCGCGGTTGGCCACACGCTCGCGAAGCTGCCGGACGGTTCCAACGCCCGGGACCTCGAGGTCGGGGGCGATGTCGGCCAGTGGATAGAGCACGAAATCGCGCGCGGCGATTCCGGGATGGGGCAGCGTCAGTATCTCGGTACTGCGCGTCTCGCGTCCCACCATCAGCAGGTCGAGATCGATCACTCGAGGACCCCAGCGTTCGCGCGGCGGTTCACGCCCCAGTTCGCGCTCCAGTGCGCGCAACGAAGACAGCAGATCTTCGGGTGTCGACTGGGTGAGCAGCCCCGCCACCGCATTCACGAAAGCCGGTTGCACCACGTCGCCCAACGGCTGCGTGAGGTACATCGGCGAGCTGGCCACCAGGCGGCAGCCGCGAAGCCGGCCGATCGCCTCGAGTGCACGCGCCACCTGCGCGCGAGGATCCGAGAGATTGCTGCCCACGCCGACATAGGCCGGCAACCAGCGAGAACTTTGGGACACGACCTCGGCCGCTGCGGCGTTCATGAGGCCGCGGGTGCGTGTCCCCGGCCACGCCGTCGACGACGGCGCGGGCCACGGCGTCCACTCCCATCCCCTGCCGGACGCTGTTGCGGCGCCAGTGCATCCGCCATGAGATCGCGATCGGTTTGCGAAACTTCCTGAACCTTCGTCCACCAGTCCGCAAGTTCACGCGAGGCCAGGCCCATCTCGGCGCGCAACAGCAGCAGGTCGAATCCGGCGCGGAAACGGGGTTGCTCGAGCATGCGCAGTGCGCGCCGGCCGCGCGGTTGTTCGAGCCGCGGCTGCGCGGCGAACATTTCTCGCACGCCCAGGGAAAATCGCTTTGGAATCGAAATGCGGCCCTGCGCCTGGCGCGCCGCGCGATCCACGGTGTCGACAATCGTGCCGATGTCGTGCCACTTCTCCTGCGGCTGCTTTTCGATGATCTCCGCGAACGGCCCATAGAGCAGCAGTGCAAACAGGAATGTCGGGGTCACCGGCTTGCCGGCAGCCACGCGCTGATCGGTATTGACGAGCCCCTGCCTTACGAGCCGCGACACGGCCCCGTCGGGATTGCGGTTCAGATAACTGGCCACGGTCGGCAGCAACTCACCCAGCAGTCCGTGCCGCTGCAACACCACCAGGCTCATCGCGCCATGACCGGTGAGGAACAGCTTGAGAGTCTCGTCGAACAATCGTGCCGGGGGAACGCTGGCTAACAACCCGCGCAGCTCGGATATCAGGCTGCCGGTCTCGCCGTCCAGCGAGAAGCCCAGCTTCGCCTCGAAGCGCGCGGCCCGCAGCATGCGCACCGGGTCCTCGCGATAACGCGTGGCCGGATCGCCGATGAGTTTCAGGCGCCGGGCGGCGATGTCTTCGACGCCGCCCGCGTAGTCCCAGATCGAAAAGTCGGCGATGTTGTAGTAGAGCGCGTTGGCGGTGAAATCGCGGCGCCACACGTCGTCGTCGATGGTGCCGTAGGCATTGTCGCGCAGGATGCGGCCATGCTCGTCGGTGACGCGGTCTTCATCCTCGTCATCGCCGGCGCCCGCATGGCGCGAACGATCTCGCTCTCGCAACGGCGAATTGCGGCGGAACCCCGTCTGGTGGGGACCGGCCTCGGCGAGCACCAGGCTTTCGTCGGTTTCGTCTACTTCGTCGTCCAGCTCGTCGTCGAGCAACTCGTCGTCGACGTCATCGTCGAGATCGGCCGCGGGCGGTTCGGGAATTTCCTCGCCAACCTCCGGCGCGCTCATCGCGCGGAACGTGGCGACTTCGATGATCTCGCGCCCGAAGAACACGTGCGCCAGCCGAAAGCGCCGGCCGATGAGCCGGCAATTGCGAAACGTGCGTTTGACCTCTTCCGGCAGAGCGCTCGTGGCGATGTCGAAATCTTTCGGCGTGATGCCGATCAGGAGGTCGCGGACACATCCGCCCACCAGAAAGGCTTCGTAGCCTGCCTCGCGAAGGCGGTAGAGCACACGCAGCGCATTGGGAGAGATCGCGGCACGCGATATGGAATGTTCGGCACGGGGGATGATGCGTGCTTTCGGCCGACTGGCCGGATCAAGGGGGGAAAGGTCGTTCAAGTCTTCAAAGTTCCGCTTGGCAGGTGAAAAGCGGCGCATATACTACCGCGCTCGATTCTGGACCCGCCGTAATAGACGCTCCCTTCGTCTAG
>Ga0207682_10001094_pt1 | contig 12530 bp, 9 predicted proteins | sample KBSM63metaG_FD_184332 | JGI IMG/M metagenome (GOLD analysis project Ga0207682, IMG submission 184332) | Miscanthus rhizosphere microbial communities from Kellogg Biological Station, Michigan, USA - KBS M6-3 metaG (SPAdes) (version 2) | ecosystem: Host-associated > Plants > Roots > Rhizosphere >... | reverse complement strand
TGAGGAGCAGGGCGCGCGCGATCCGTTCCTGCGGATGCACGCAGTCAATGTCTACGTCAGGGATCAGGAGCGAAGCCTCCGTTTCTACATCGACACGCTTGGATTTCAGGTTGCATTCGACGCACACGTTGAATCGGGTCAGCGGCTGGTCGCGGTCGCACCACCCGACGGAACGACCGTGCTGACGCTCATCCAGCCGCCGCCGCATTCGCTGCAGTCGAAGTTGATCGGCCGTGCCACGCAAGTGGTCTTCGTCACCGAAAACCTGCCAGCAACCTATCGCGAGTGGCGCAGCCGCGGCGTCCGATTCCGTGGCACGCCGCGATTGCGGCGCGTCGCCTATGAACCCGCGGGATCGTCGACCGCTACGCCCGACGACCACGCCACCGCATGGGGTGGCGTCTTCGCGCGTTTCGAGGACATCGATCACAATTCGTTCGCGCTCGTCAGTCTCGACGAGGTCAGCCGCGCCGTGAACGCACAGCGGAAAGCCGCCGCTGAACAGCGGGAGGCGAAGCGGCGCGCCGCCCACGAACTGGAGATCGCCAGGCAGGTGCAGGCCCGGCTCTTTCCACAGCGACTGCCCGAACTGGACTCATTGGAGTACGCCGGCGCCTGCATTCAGACGCACCACGTGGGTGGTGACTACTACGACTTTCTCGACCTCGGCCAGGCTCGGCTGTCCCTAGTACTTGGCGACATCGCCGGCAAGGGGATTGCCGCGGCGCTGCTGATGGCCAACCTGCAGGCCAACCTGCGCAGCCAGTGCGCGACCGCCGTGGAGCAACCCGAACAGCTGCTCCGATCCGTGAACCGGCTGTTCTACGAGAATACGGCCGACAACGCGTACGCCACGCTGTTCTACTCGGAGTTCGACGATCGGACCCGCCGTTTGCGATACGCGAACTGCGGCCACCTCCCCGGTCTCGTCGTCGAGAACGACGGGACGGTCAAACGTCTGTCATCGACCGCCACGGTACTGGGGTTGTTCCCGGAATGGCAGTGCGGGACGGCGGAGCTTCAACTGAGCCCGGGCGATCTCTTCGCCATCTACACGGACGGCATCACCGAGGCGCTCAACCAACAGGACGAGGAGTTCGGCGAGGAACGGTTGCTCGACGTGATGCGACGCGCTCGCGACCTGAGCCCGCCTCACATCGTGAGGGCCGTCTTCGACGAAGTACGGCGGTTCAGCGGCGACCGGCAGCGCGACGACGTGACGTTAATCGTCGCAAGATGCAAATCGCCCCATTGAATTCCTTGACCGCGACGAAAAGGGAGGCTATACAGTGAGCCCTGATTCATTCGTCGTCGGCAAATAGCCGATTTCCCCGCCTCTCGTAGGGTCATTCGCATTCGGCTCTCTTATTTCCATAAGGAGCAGCGCATGTCTCGACGTGTTCTCGCCGTTGTCGTTTGGCTCTTTCTCGGCGCCCCCGGTTACGCCCAAACCCTTGGCACGATCACAGGTGAAGTAAAGGATCAGTCGGACGCCGCCATTCCCGGGGCGACCGTGACTGCGCAGAACGTGGCGACCAACGCGGTCCGCGTGCAGCAAAGCAACGAGGCCGGCGTCTACACCTTTCCCGCAATGCCCCCGGGCACGTACCAGGTCAAGGCTGAGCTGACGGGGTTCAAGAACGTGCAGAACGCGGTGGAGTTGCACGTCGAGGAAACGCTTCGCGTCGACTTCAAGCTCGAACTGGGAACGCTCACGGAACTAACTGAGGTGTCCGCCGCGACGACGCTCATTGCCACTTCCAATGCGACAGTCGGAACCATCATCGAGAATCGGCGGATCGTCGAGTTGCCACTGAACGGTCGCAACTATCTCAGCCTCATTGCGCTGAGCCCGAACGTCAGCGCCGGATTCGCGGGACCCGGCCAGGCCGGTGATCGTCAGGGCGGCTCGCGTGCCAACCAGCAGATCTCCATCTCCGGTCAGCGGCGGGAGTTCAACTACTACACGCTCGACGGCGTCGACAACACCGACGTGAATTTCAACACCTACATCTTCCTGCCGTCGGTCGACGCGCTCGAAGAATTCAAGGTGCAGACCGGCGTCTATTCGGCGGAGTTCGGCCGCGCCGCCGGCCAGGTGAACGTCGTCACCAAGTCGGGCTCGAATGCCTTCCACGGCACCGTATTCGAATTCCTTCGCAACGACGCGTTCGACGCCCGTCCGTACGCGTTCACCTCCGCGCAGGCAGACGCGCCGAAGGCGCCGTTCAACTGGCATCAGTTCGGCTACACAGCCGGCGGCCCGGTGATGAGGAACCGTCTGTTCTTCATGTCGAACTACGAGGGCTACATCGATCGGAAGACGAACTTGAACCCGTTCAACCTTCCGACGGAGGCGATGCAAAGGGGCGATTTCTCGGCGTTCGCGACGCCACTCATCGATCCAGCGACGTGCACGGTTACAGGCAGTACACGAAATTGCCGGACGTTCCCGGGCAACATCATTCCATCCAATCGCATTCACCCAACCTCGCAGCAGTTGCTCGAGTTCTATCCCGCGGCGAACCAGGCACCTAGCGGAGGCTTCAATTACCTCTCCGAGCAGAATCGCACGATCGACCGGAAGCAGTTCACGCAACGCGTCGACTTCGTTCAGGACTCGGCGTCGACGTGGATGGGCCGGTACAGCTACGGCCACGACGATGAGGTGACGCCGGCGCTGCAGTTGAACGGCTCGAAGCTGCTGAACAGCGTGCACCAGGTGATGATTGGCAACACGCGCACGCTGTCGTCGAGGGTGCTCAATGAGTTCCGCTTCGGGTTCAACTCCTTCTTCAACACATACGGCCGCGAACTGGCGTACGAGCGCGACGTCGTGTCCGAGCTGGGCATCCCCGGCATCACTCCCGGCCCGCCTGAATCGTGGGGCATCCCGGCCATCGTCATCTCGGGGTACAACGGCTTCGGCGACAGCACCGAAGGTCCTTACACCAACCGGAACAAGGTGTTCGAGTTCGTGGACAACCTGTCCTGGATCCGCGGCACGCACTCGTTGAAGCTGGGGGGATCCATCCGATTTGACCACTTCAACCAGGACGGCAATCAGTTTTCGCGAGGGTCGTTCCAGTTCGACGGGCGGGCCACTGGTTCCTTCACGGGAGCGGCGACGCCGGGGGCAGCGTCGTTCGCTGATTTCCTGCTCGGCTACCAGCGTCTGTCGGAGGCGTCCGTCGCGCTCGCCACCACGAGGTTCCGCGCGATCAGCCAATCGTACTATTTCAACGACACATGGCGCATGCGCGGGAACATGACGCTCGATTACGGACTGCGCTACGAGTACACGCCGCCGTGGCTCGACAAAGGCGGCACGCTGATGAACGCCTACCTGCCGTACAACGACAAGGGGCTGCCCGTCGCCGACCTGTCGCGTCATCCCGTGCTCATCCGGATCGGCGAGGGCGACTTCTACGAGGGGCTGAACATCAGATTCAATCCGAACATCCAGACCGCCCGCGACGGCACCCTGGGCGGGCGTCTGATCAACGACGACAAGTTAAATTTCGCGCCGCGGGTCGGATGGGCATGGACGCCCAGCGACGCCTGGTCGGTGCGAGCGGGCGCCGGCATCTTCTACATGCAGGACACCGGCAATCCGCGGTTCGACATGGCACGCAACGCGGTGGGGCGCCGGGCGGACACGTCGGACCCGCTGCGGTTGAATCTGAACTGGGACGCGCCGTTTGTCGGGTCGGGCACAAACGCGTGCGGCGTCCAGCCGCCCATCGTCTGCATCTCGCAGCACTACGTGCTCGGCAACATGTACGACCGCAAGACGCCGTACATGTATCAGTACGTCTTCAACGTGCAGCGCCAGCTCGGTAGGGTGACCGCTTTGGAGATCGGGTATCTCGGATCCCAAAGCAAACGCCTCGAGCGCATGTTCGACGCCAACGAGGTGGTTCCCGGCCCGGGCAACATCCAGACCCACCGGCCCTATCCGGAGTTCACGAAGGTCCAGGAGATCGGCAACGTCGCCGAGGCGAAGTACAACTCAATGGGCCTGAAGATCACGCGACGGCTCGACGAGGGACTGTCGGTGCTCTTCAGCTACACGCTGTCGAAGTCGACGGACAACGGCAGCGGTATCCGCGTGCTCAATGGCGACGCACTGTTCCCGCAGAACAGCAACTGCTTCGACTGCGAGTGGGGTCCTTCGATCTTCGACGTGCGGCACCGCATGGTCGCGTCCGTCCTCTACGAGCTGCCGTTCGGCGGGGACAAACCGTTCCTGCAGGAGGGCATCGGCAGCGCCATTTTCGGCGGCTGGCAGGTGAGCGCGATCATCAACAAGTCGAGCGGCTTCCCGAGAGACCCGGCCACCGGCCAGGACACGCCCAACACCGGTGTCGGCACGTATCGACCCAACCTCGTATCTGGCCAGGATCCCAATGACGGCGCAAAGACGCCGCAGCAGTGGTTCAACACCGCCGCGTTCGCAGTGCCGGCGCAGTTCACCTACGGCGACGCCGGCAGGAACATCGTCATCGGGCCCGGTGTCTTCACCGTCGACTCGTCCATCATGCGAAACGTCAGGCTCGGCGGAAGCAAGAGCCTGCAGTTCAGGCTCGAGGCCTTCAACCTGTTCAACAACCCGGTCTGGGGCGACCCGACCTTGTCGATGGTAAACCCGGCTCTGTTCGGCACGATCAGCACCACGAGGACACCGATGCGCGAACTGCAGATCGGCCTCAAGTTCAGTTTTTGACCGTGTAGCGGCGGGCCTAGAGCCGCCGTCGAAAACAAGGCGGGTCTGAAGACCCGCCTCTACGATCCGACGTCCTTCATTTGGCCGGCGTCGTCGACGAGCCGAGCGCAAATGCCGTCAGCGTCTGTCCTGCCGGTATGAGCACCAGCTGACGTTTGTCGACCATGACAGTACTCGGCGCGCCCCAGAACGTACCGGGCATCCGTTGGCGCCACAGCACCTGACCGGTATCCGCCTTCACCGCCATCAGTGTCCCCGCGTGGTCGCCGGCGAACACGAGACCACTGGCGGTTGACAGCACGCCGCTGTAGGACGGACCGCCATAAGGCACCTCCCACTTGCGCTCCAGCGTCACCGGATCGATCGCTCTCAGAGCGCCCGTACCGCCGCGCTCGCGCGTGCCGCCGCCGGTCACGAAGTCGCCGAGCTCGTACTTGGGTGGCGGAGAGCTGGTGAACACCTGGCACGTCTCCCGCGCCGACACGAAGAACAGGCGCCGTACCGGATCGAATGACGGAGACGTGAAGCTGCTGCCGCCGGCCAGATCGGGGCACGTGCGCGTGCCCTCGCGAGTCGGTCGTTGATTCGGCAACTCGATCGGCCGGCCTTTCGCGTCGACGTCTTTCGCCCACGTCGTCGTCACGTAGGGCTTCGCCTGGATGAAGGCGCCGTTTGTGCGATCCAGCACGTAGAAGAATCCATTGCGGTTCGCCGTGATGAGGGTCTTGCGCGCACGTCCGCCAATGGTGAGATCGGCGAGCACCTGCACCTGGTTCGAATCCCAGTCGTGCTCGTCATGAGGCGTGTACTGAAAGTGCCATCGCAGGCGCCCCGTGTCGGCGTCAAGGGCGGCCACCGACGCGGTGTAGAGGTTGTCGCCATTGCGAATGCCGCCGTAGAAGAGCGGGTTCGGGTTGCCAATTCCCCAGTACAGAAGATTCAGATCCGGATCGTACGAGCCAGTGATCCACGTCGCGCCGCCTCCTCGTTCAAAGTGACCGGCGGGCCAGGTGTCGCCGCCGGGATCTCCGGGCGCAGGAACGGTATTGAAGCGCCAGAGCCGCTTGCCCGTCTCCAGACTGTACGCGTCGAGGAAGCCGCGAGTGGCGAGCTCACCGCCGGCCATTCCGACGATCAGCTTGTCTTTCACGACGAGCGGCGCGACGGTCGACGAGTAGCCGAGCCGATAGTCAGCCATCGGCACGTCCCAGATTGGCGTCCCGCTCTTTCGATCGATCGCCATCACATGCGCATCGAGCGTCGTCATGAAGAGACGATCGCCGGACACGGCAAATCCGCGATTCACGAAGCCGCAGCACACCCGCAGGTCATTGGGGAGCCGCCGCTCGTAGTGCCAGATGAGCATGCCGGTGCGGCCATCGATCGCCCATGCGTGATTGAAGAGCCCGGTGACGTACAAGTTGCCGTCGATAGCGACAGGCGTAGCCTCGAACTTGTCCCTGAAACCTCCGCCGACGCCCGCCTCGAATCTCCAGACAGGCATCAGGCGCTCGACGTTGTCCGGCGTGATCTGGGTCAGCGGGCTATGGCGCTTGCTCGTGTAGTCGCCCGAGTACATCAGCCAGCGCGATGGGTCCGCGAGTCCGCGCAGGAGATCGGGCGCGCCGATCTGTTGCGCATGAGCGTACGCCACGGCGCATATCCCCATCACTAGCGCCCAAAACCACGAATTGCTTCGCATCCGGATCATGAGAGACGACGGGTCACAGTATGGATCAGCAAGGACGGCGTGCCACGGCCGGCAACCGGACTCCCGCTTGCAGAGATCAGCACCGCGGACCCAATGGCTTCTCGGGCCGAGGAGGAAAGATGAGATCAAGCTGGAGCGCAACACTCTCGTTGGCGGGATGTTTTGTTTTGATACTCGGGCTCGCGCGAACCGGGGCGCAAGGCACAGCTCAGCCCGCTGGTGATCAGGACTTCGTCGCCCGAGCTGCCATGTCCAATATGGTCGCGATCCAGCTCGGGCATCTGGCAACAAAGAAAGCGCAGCATGCAGACGTGAAACAGTTCGCGCAGCAGACGATCGACGATCACCTGAAAGTGCAGCAGCAGTTAGCCGATGCGGCGTATGGCGCCGGAGTTCGATGGCCGAAAAAGTTGGATGAGAGCTACCAGCAGATCCAGCAGCGCTTATCGAAGCTGAGCAACGACCAGTTCGATCGGGAGTTCATGAAGGTCATGATCGATCGGGACCGCGACGTCGAACAGATGCTCGCCGCACGTGTCACCAAGGGCGGCGGCGAAGACAGCGCGCGCAAGAAGGCCGCAGGCGCGACGTCCAACGAGCCCACACTCGCTGCGAAAGTGAATCAATGGGTGACGAGCACGCTGCCTGAAGTCCGAGCTCATCTCAAGGAGGCCGAGCAGGTGCTCGGTCGACTCGGCCAAGCCGAATGAAGCTCGGTCTGGCATTTGAATATTGCTTGCACCGTAAGAGAGGAGACTTCATGCCTAAGCAAGAACTGGAAGGCAAGTTCGTGTTCGCGAGTTCGGCCTTCGCGCTCGGCGTGCTGACGGGTCTGTTCCTGAAAGACGCCGTTTCGCAAATGTACGAGCGCGCACGCAACCGCGTGTGGCGCCGCGATTACGAGCGAACGGACACCTACCGCGAAAACCTTCCCGAATCGCTGGCCCGGCGAGAACCGGCCCCCGACCCGGGGCAGCCACGCTTCGGCGGGACGGGTGCGATCGGTGTGTCTTCAGCCGCCGTGGTCGCCGCGCGGCCGGACGAAATCAATAGCCGTCGATAAGGCGCAGCCCTTATCCGGCGTACTCCGCGTCGCTCACCGGTTCCAGCCAGGTCGTCGCTGCGTTCACGTTGACGGCGATGTGCGTGCCTGAGCTCCCCGGAACCGCGCCATGCCAGTGACGCTCACCGGGCGCCACGACAACGGCATCGCCCGCGTCGAGGTCCTGCGCATAGCCACCCTCCGCCTGCACACGCACGTGACCTTCGACGACGAAAAGCCATTGCGGACCGGAATGCTTGTGCCAGTTCGTTCGTCCGCGGTCCGAGAATGTCACGCGGTACACGCCAACTGCGACACCGGTCGCGTCGTGGGCCAGGCGCTGGACCGTCGCCCGGCCGAGGAAGGTTGCCGGATCGACGGGGCCGACCGGCGAATCACTTGATCGGAAGATACGCATAGGCCGATCGTAGCTCGCGCGGCCAAGAACGATCGGCGACGTGCTTACGGCTGCGATCGCCTGGGCGTCTCCGCTGGCGAGCGCTCTCCGGCGCGCGCGCCGCTCAAGATGTTCTGCAGAGCGTAATTGCCCTCGTGGCACGCGTATTCGAACATGCCATAGCGATCGTCGCGCGTGAGCTGGTAGCGGATGGTGAATGGCGCGGTCCACGTCATCGGATCGTCGACAGCGATCGAATAACTGATGGTCGTCGCGCTCGTGCGGCTGAATCGCTCCGTGATCTTGAGCGCTTCACTGGGGACGATGTCATTCATTCCGACACCGGCGCGATCGGCGAAGTTCGTCGTCTCGACGACCAGCGTATCGCCATCCCAACGGCCGCGCGAATCACCCATGTAGTTTCTGATCGTCGAACCGAGGTGCGATCGACCGTCGAGCGGCACGACGCGCGATTCGTGGATCATCTCGTTCACAATCGTCACGTAGCCCGGTGATTGCACGATCTGGTTGCCGTTGTTGTAGCCGCCAGGCAGCATAGAGCCGGTCAGACCGCGGCTGATGCAACGCTCGTAGAGCGAGAAGTCCGTATACGACTCCAACGGTCCGCGCGACGCGCGCTCGGCGCGCCGTTGCGCCTCGCGCTTCTGCGCGGCGGGCGTCATCGCTGGCATGCGGCCGTTCGGCGGATCGACGATCAACGAGGCTTGGCGCTGCGGCTCGCCGCGCTCGAGCCAATGTTGTGGCGGCGACTGTCCGCCGCCGATTTGGCCGAACGGTATGCTCGGGTGGTCGAAATCGAAGTCGGCCACGTCGTCAACCGCCTGGCGGGCGGCCTGCGTTTGACGCGCCGCGAACTCTGCGTCGGTCAGTTCACTGCGCGTGCCGAACGATTCGGGGCGCTGCAGCGGCACCCCAGCCATCTGACTGCTGGGCCATTTGCCTTCGAGATCCGGATCGCCCCAGGGCGTTCGCGGCGGACGATACGTCTCTTCCGTTCCGCGGCCGGCGGGAGACGCTTTCGGCGTCTGAGCCTGGACCACGAAGACGAAGCCGATGACGCCCAATACGGCAAGCGTGGCGGCGCTGATCTTAGGCATGGCCTCCCTCCGAAAATAGGGACGTGGCGAGAACTATAAGGCACCGGCCGATCACGAGTCGAGGGTCTGAGAGCGGGGATATCAGGCGGAGCCCCCGAGTAGTTACACTACGTGGCTTGATCGACGAAAAGGAGACATGAGCATGGAATCGAGGGTCAAGACCGCGTGTGTCATCGCCGTCTGTGCCGCCTGCCTGCACGGGACGGCGTCACGATCATTCGCCCAGGATCGACTGCCGCCGATTCCTCCCGACAAGCAGACGGAGGCGCAGAAGAAGGCGGCCGTCGAGTTCCAGAAGGAGCGAATGACCGAGGTGTTCGGCCCGTTCGTCCCGCTCAGCCGCAGTCCGCAACTGATGATCGACGCCGCGCGCATGGGCACCTACCTGCGGTTTGGCAACACCCTGCCGCGGGCCCTGAGTGAGTTCGCCATCATCCTGCAGGCGCGCCGTTGGTCGCAGGAGTACGAGTGGTACGTCCACGCTGCCGACGCGAAGACCGCCGGGTTGCCGGAAGAGATCATCCAGGCAGTGGCCGAGGACCGGCGTCCGGAGAAGATGACCGACGATCAGGACATCATCTACGAGTTCGGCCGTGAGCTGAACGACCTGCACGGCGTGAGCGATCGCACGTATGCCCGCGCGCTCACACGATTTGGCGAGCAGGGCGTGATGGACCTGGTCGGCGTCAACGGCTTCTACTCGCTCATCTCGATGGCGCTCAACGTCGGCAGGACGCCGCTGCCGGCGGGGGCGGCGCCGGCCCTGAAGCCGATGCCAAGGTAGCCAGCCGTTTCGTCAGTCCGGAACGTAGGCGATCTGCATGCTCCGCAGCGCGCCGGACGTGAAGGGGACAGGGTCGCCGAATTCAGCCTGGTATTCCCTGAGCGGGTTTCGCCGCGCCATGTCTTCGGGACCCATGCCCATGTTCAGGTACTCGATCATCGTGGCGAACAGCGTCTGATACATCTCGCGGTGACGGACGATCTCTTTGCCCGTCATGACGCGGCCAGTGGCGGGCACGACGCGGGTATCCGGCTGCACGAGTCCGGCGAGCCGTTCGAGGGCGCGGACGCGCCCGCCCAGCCACGCGCCGTTGCGATAGTCGAGCAGCGGCCAGTCCTCTGCCGATACGATTCCTCCGACCGCGATCAGGTTCAGCTTTGGGAAATTGATGAAGAGATCACCGTCGGTGTGTGCGGCGGGCAGATAGCCGTACTCGATCTGCTGGCCCGCGAATTCGATCGAGCCGTCGCCGCGAGTGGTGCGTGTCGGTTGTGCTGACTTGGGCAGCGGCGGCCGGCGGCCTTTGAACGTCACCGAATCGACGGTGTTGCTCAGGTACTTCAGCGTCTTCTCGTGCGCGAGGATGACGCCGCCATCCTTTCCGACGGCTTCGTTGGCGCCGACCTGCTCGGGATGCCCATGCGTGTTGATCAGCGTGTGAACGCGAGTATTGCGTGTCGCGCTCTTGACCGCGGCGAGCAGCGCATCGGCGTTCGCCGCGAGACCGCCATCGATCATGAGCGCGCCGTCCTGTCCGGGCATCGCGAGCACGTTGCATCCAGCGCCCTGGAATAGCGTGACGCCATTCAGATCGGTGGTCGTGATCTTTGATGTGCCCTGCTGCGAGGCCCCGAGCGGGTCGGGAAGACCCGCCTCTACGAGCGCACCAGCGAATGCCGCTGCGCTGATACTGATGAACCGTCTTCGCGAGACACCAACTCCCAATTCCCAATTCCCAACTCCCAAGGGTTCAAGGTTCGGTTTGGGAGTTGGGAGTTGGAGGTTGGGAGTTAATCCGTGTTGGAGCACGCGGTCAGTCGGTTGACGGTTTGTAGATCGGCTCATGAACCTGCGGTTCACCCAGAGGGGGAATGTCTGCCCACACACCCTGCGGCGGACCGAGCACCGGCCACACGGGACTCTTGTCCATCAGCCTGGTCGCACCCAGCTCGCGGAGCAACGTTGCCTCGTCCTTGAACAAAGGAGTCTGCAGAGCCATGAACGGCATGAAGCCGCGCGACTGCGTGTAGTCGAGCGCCGTGAGGCCGTCCTGGTCGACCGCGTTCATATCGATGTTGTACGACGCGAGCAGCTTGATCACCTCTTTGTAGCGCTTGCGGACAGCGTAGTGCAGTGCGGTGCCTCCGCGAATCTCCTCGCGGTGATTGACCAGCGCAATCACGTTGATGTCGGTGCCAGCCTTCTGCAGGATGCGAATCAGCTCGAGCGCCTGCGGTTCCGTCGCGCGGCCAGAGAGCACCGCATGGATCGGCGTCTGGCGATCCGCCATGTAGAGCGTCGCGTCGGCACCATGTTCGAGCAGGATCTTCACGACCTCGAGATCGTTGTTGTTGGCGGCCCGAATCAGCGGCGTGGCGCCTCGCGTCGCCGTCGTGCCGCGCGCGTTCGCCGGCTTGAAGAACAACTGCATGTTCGGGTCGGCGCCGCGCTCGAGCAGCAGCTTCACGATCGCAAGTCCCGTCGTCGTGTTCGGGGAATCGATCGAGGCGCGTCCACCGTCGATCCGGTTGTGCAGATCGACTGACATATAAAGCGGCGCTTCGCCGAAGAGGTCCCACTGATTGACATCTGCACCGGCCAGGATCAATTGCCTGGCGACGTCCCAGTTGGCGTTCATGGCCGCCACGAGCAGCGGCGAGACGCCATCGGGATCGGGCAGATCGATGTCGACCTTGTTCTTGACGAGCACCTCCACGCAGGCCGAGCAGTTCTCACGCGCAGCATAGAGCAGCGGCGTCAGTCCGCCGCTGTCCAGGTTCTTGGGACGCCCTTCCGCCTGCACGTGGCGCTGATAGTTGCGATCGGTGGAACGCGCATTGACGTCGGCGCCCTTGGAGATCAAGAACTGCATCATCTCTGGATGCCGCCGGGCCGATGCCCACATCAGCGCGGTCTGTCCGCCAAACTTCTCGATCGCATCGACGGAAGCGCCGTGATCGAGCAACAGTTTCGCGGCTTCCACGTTGCCAGTTCTCGCAACCGCCATCAGCGCGGTCTGTCCATCCTGATTGGGCGAGTCCGCGTTCGCGCCGGCCTCGAGCAGTACCTTCAGGATGTCGGCGTTGCCGACTTCGGCAGCAAGGCTCATCGGCGTCGCGCCGTAGTTGTTCGCGAGCGACACGTTGGCACCGGCGCGCAGCAGACGGCTCACCTCGGCGACATTGCCGTTGTAGACCGCCCACTGGAGCGGCGTGCTGCCATCCGGGTTGCGGCGGTTGACGTCTTCTTTCGATGCGGTCCGGCCGGAGCCGGACACGACGCCTTTCTTCGCCTGAGCCAGCGCTGGCGAAGCTGAGGCTAACAGTACCGCGACCGCGACGATGGCCAAGAGGAGACTGGCGGGTCTACAAAGCAAGACCCGCCCTACACTGCGGCTGCCCTGCAATACGCTGCAGCTGCCCTGCACAATCACACCTCGGAGAACGCACCGGTGGTGTCGGCGAACTTCTCGATCTCGTTCGTCGGAATGCCCGCGCGGTGAAGCATCGTGACCAGGATGTTCGAGTGCGGT
>Ga0207682_10001093_pt1 | contig 12530 bp, 16 predicted proteins | sample KBSM63metaG_FD_184332 | JGI IMG/M metagenome (GOLD analysis project Ga0207682, IMG submission 184332) | Miscanthus rhizosphere microbial communities from Kellogg Biological Station, Michigan, USA - KBS M6-3 metaG (SPAdes) (version 2) | ecosystem: Host-associated > Plants > Roots > Rhizosphere >... | reverse complement strand
GCGGAGGGGCCTCTAGCAGCGCATATCGGGATTGCCTAGCCGCCTTGTCGACAGCCGCGAAAGCCCTAGATTGCACCCATGACGCATTCCGAACGTTTCACGGACGTGACCTCGACCCCGATCCTCCCCCAGCTGCCGCAGGCGCGCTTCACGATCGGGGACGTCGTCCGGCATCGCCTGTTCGATTTCCGCGGCGTGATCTTCGACGTCGACCCCGTCTTTGCGAATACAGAGGAATGGTACGAGGCCATTCCCGAGGCGCTGCGGCCGTCGAAGGACCAACCCTTCTACCACCTGCTCGCAGAGAATGCCGAGCAGAGCTACATCGCCTACGTGAGCCAGCAGAACCTGGTTGCGGACGAGACGGACGAGCCCGTCGACCATCCTGGCCTCGACGCCTATTTCAATGGGTACGAAGGCGGCCGCTACGAACTTCGCCCTGAGCACCGTCATTAGGTTGACAGCGTAAGGCCACTGCCATAGGCGGCACGCTTTCGCGCGGGGGCCCTGCCTTGGCGCGCGTCCAGTTTTGCAAGAGAAGTGAGCCAATGTTCGCAGTCGTGCGCACGGGCGGTAAGCAATATCGCGTCACCGCCGGAGACAAGATCGTAGTCGAGAAACTCGCTGGGGAAGCCGGCGACAAGATCGACATCACCGACATCCTCCTCGCCGGAGAAGGCTCGGAACTGAAGTCCGTCGCTGGCCTCGTGGTCGGAGCGGAAATCGTCGCCCAGGCAAAGGGCGAGAAGGTCACCGTCTTCAAGAAGCGCCGCCGGCACAATTATCGCCGCAAGAAGGGCCACCGTCAGAACCACACGATCCTGAAGATCGTGTCGATCGGCGGCGAGAAGGCCAAGGCAGCGAAGCCGAAGGCGGAAGCCGCTCCGGCCGAGACCAAGGCCGCTGCTGCACCTGCGAAGACGGAGAAGCCGACGAAGGCTGAAGCTCCGGCCAAGAAGGCCGAGCCGAAGGCAAAGGCCGACAAGGCGCCGTCGACAAAGGATGCTGCACCTGCTAATGCCGCCGCCAAGAAGGCCCCCAAGGCCAAGTAATCACTGGTTTACGAGATTCGGGTAGCAATTCGTCATGGCACATAAAAAAGCAGGCGGTTCCAGCCGCAACGGTCGCGACAGTGAAAGCAAGCGCCTGGGCGTGAAGCTCTTTGGCAGCCAGCAAGCGCGCGCCGGCAACATCATCGTTCGTCAACGCGGCACGAAGTGGCACGCGGGCAGCAACGTCGGCATGGGCAAGGATCACACCCTCTTTGCTCTTACCGATGGCACCGTCGCGTTTCGCGACGGCAAGCTCGGCCGCAAATATGTGCACGTCATGCCGATTATGACCGAGGAAAACGCATAGGGGCTGGTCGATAAAGGGCCACCCCGGGAGGGGGCAGCCCAAAGTCGACCGCAAGGTCACAAAGGGAGAAGAGGGAAGCCCCCTCTTCTCCCTTCTTTGTTTCTGAAGGGTCCAAATCTTCTCCCGAAAGAGTCACGGAGTGGCGCTAGGGCGCCGCTGGCGAAGGAGAAGATACGATGTTCGCTAGGACTGAACGGCTGCTTCTGAGGCCCGGCTGGGCTGAAGACGCCCCGGCGCTCGCCGCAGCGATTGCTGACGAGATGATCGTCCGCAATCTCGCGACCGCGCCCTGGCCGTACAGCCTGCGCGACGCCGAGGCCTTCCTCGTCCAGCCCCGCGATCCGGTACTGCCCTCCTTCCTGATTTTCGCTCGGACGAAGGGCGCTCCCCGGCTCGTCGGGTCATGCGGCCTCGGCCGGCGTCCATCGGGCGCGGTCGAGCTCGGCTACTGGATCTCGCGGCCCTACTGGGGACGCGGATATGCGACCGAGGCGAGCATCGCGCTGATCGACATAGCCCGGACGCTCGGCTTCACCCGCCTGGAAGGCTCACACTTCCTCGATAATCCGGCGTCGGGCCGGGTGCTCGAGAAGCTCGGCTTCGAACCGCTGGGCATCACAGCGCCGCGGATGAGCTGTGCGCGGGGCACCGAGTCTCAGGCTCGCCTGCTCCGCCTGCAGCTTGCAGATGAGGCCGACGCCGGGGAGGACGAGGCGCTGGCCGCCTAGGTCGCATCGTGGAGGATGATGCCCAGGGTGTACCTGTTGCCACTTCGCACCGGGCTCACACCATGGCGCATCGACACCCGATACGTCCCTTTCGATCCGCGAACGGGGCGGTGATTGACTGCAAAGATCACCGCCTCGCCAGCCTTGAGCGGAACGACCTGAACGCGCGACTGCATGCGCGGACGCTGCTCGGTGAGAACGAACTCGCCGCCTTCGAAGTCCCCAGCGTCCGACAGCAGGAAGGCGGCCTGAACCGGGAACGACATCGCTCCGTAGATGTCCTGGTGCAGGCAATTGTAGTCGCCGGGCCCGTATCGAAGCAGCAGCGGCGTCGGCCGCTTCTGCCCGCCAGAACGGCATCGCTCGAGATAGTCCTCGTGCCTCGCCGGGAACGGATCACCCTGCGCTAACCGATCGCGCCAATCGTTCGCGAGAGCGAGCAGGCGGGCGTAAAGCTCCTGCCGGAGGATTCCGATCAGTTCCGGAAGCGGATAAGCGAAATAGCGATACTCACCCCGGCCGAAACCATGGCGGGCCATCACCACCGTGCTTCGAAACAGCGGGTCCTCGTCGTAAGCGGCTATTAGGGTCTGGCGCTCCACCTCCACGAGAAGTTTCCCGGTCGTCGCCCAGCCGCGTTCGTCGAGATCCGCAGAGATGCGGTCCCACGCAACGGAAGCAAGTCTGTCCTTGATCAGCATTGCAGCTCGATAGCCTCCCGAAACCCGGGAAGCGTCCTACGGCTTGCCATCAAACCTCAGGCCGCGTTGCGAACTTTCTTCGCTGGGACGGGCGCTGCCATTGCGGCGGCGCTTGCTTCGTACCGCTGGAGCAGCTCGCGATCGTCGATCTTCCACGGATGGAAACCAGGCAGGAAGTAGTGGATCCAGGCGCCGGCGATCTTTCGGAACATGCCCGGGTGGATCCAGACATACCAGAGCAACTTGGACCACGCCCGCAAGCCGGTGACACCGTCCTGCCGCATCAGTTCGAGCGAGCCCATCGTGCGGTCCACTAGGAAATTGCGCGTGACGTAGAGCATGACGAGCGCCTTCACCTTCCAGCGCTTGCGGGCTTCCCAGTCGCGGGTCGCGTGGAGCCATGTGTCGTAGGCGACACCCTTGTGCTCGATCTCCTCGCACGCGTGCCAACGCCAGAGGTCGGCGGCTTCCGGATCGGCGTCCTTCAGGTGCGACGGGTTCTTCAGCAGCTGGTGAGCGAGGATCGCGGTGAAATGCTCCAGCGCCATGGTCGCAGCCAGGCTCACGATGGGCGGGCGCTGCCGGCTGATGCTCAGCCGATATTCGACGCGCTCTTCCAGCTTTGCCAAGTCATAGCCGGCGTCCGACGCCCGGCGGTTGAAGGCGTCATGCTCACGGCTGTGGATGGCCTCCTGCGTAGTGAACGCCTTGATCTCCGAGGCAAGCTTGGGCGGAGCGCCCTCGCGGAACCGACGGACGCTTTCGACGAAATAGGCCTCTCCAGCCGGAAAGGTCGCCGACAGCGCATTGTAGATGGCAGTGGCCTCGACGCGGCCGCCGTGCCACAGACGTTTCTTGAGCGCTCCGCGGTCGAACTTTCGGTCGCGGGGCGTAATCGTAAGATCGGTCGGAGTAGGCAGAGTCGTCGTGCTCATGATGAGAAGCTATAGTAACTTACACCAGTGTCAATAAGCCGTAGACGCCTTAACTCCGAAGAGAGCCGATCCGCCGCACTCGAAGCGGCCCGGCAGCTGCTGCTCGAAGAGGGCCCGCAAGCCGTCACGCTCAAGGCCGTCGCCGCGAAGGTCGGCCGGACCCACGCCAACCTCCTCCATCACTTCGGCTCCGCTGCGGGGCTGCAGGCAGAGCTTGCCCGGTCAATCGCGGACCGGGTGACCGGGAGCATTGCCGAAGCCGTGGCGCGCGCCCGCGCAGGAGAGGCCGATGCCCGGGAAGTCGTCGACGGCACCTTCGACGCGTTCGACCGGGAGGGCGCGGGAGCGCTTGCAGCCTGGATGATCCTGTCGGGAAACCGGGACGCGCTGAACCCCATCCTGGATTCGATCCGGGCGCTGGTCGCCCAGTTGCGGGTCGGTCACGAGGAGCATCATGTCGGAGAAACGACCCTTTGGCTGGTGCTCGCCGCGCTCGGTGATTCACTGCTCGGGGCGCCGATCGCCGAAGCGCTTTCGATGGACCGCGACACGGCCCGGCAAATGGCTGCGGAGCGCCTTCGCCTGCAGCTCGATGCCGCCCATCCGCGCGCCTGAGGTGGCAATCGCGCGCATCCGCCACTAATTCCGCCCGATGCATTTCCTAGACCAGGCGAAGATTTACGTGCGTTCCGGCTCGGGCGGGCCCGGCGCTGTGAGCTTCCGCCGTGAAAAGTTCATCGAGTTCGGGGGTCCCGACGGAGGCGACGGCGGCAAGGGGGGCGACATCGTCTTCGAGGCGGTGCCCGGTCTCAATACTCTGATCGACTTCCGCTACACGCAGCACTTTCGTGCCAAGCGCGGCACTGGCGGCTCGGGATCGAACCGCACCGGCGCGAGCGCCCCCGATCTGGTCATTAAGGTCCCGGTAGGGACGCAAATCCTTGCCGACGACGAGGATCGCAGCCTGATCGCGGACCTGACCCTCGAAGGCCAGCGCGTCGTCCTGCTCGAAGGCGGAATGGGCGGTCGTGGCAACGCCAGCTACAAAAGCTCGACCAATCGCGCTCCACGCCAGCACCAGCCCGGCATCGAGGGCGAAGAGATGTGGGTCTGGCTGCGGCTGAAGCTGCTGGCGGACGTCGGGCTCGTCGGCCTTCCGAACGCGGGCAAGTCGACCTTCCTCAACAGCGTTACGAATGCGTCGGCGAAGGTCGGCGATTATCCGTTCACAACCCTGCGCCCGCAGCTCGGCGTCGTCCGGCACAAGGGCCGTGAGTTCGTCCTCGCCGACATACCCGGTCTGATCGAGGGCGCCGCCGAGGGCGCGGGCGTCGGCGACCGTTTCCTCGGCCATGTCGAGCGGACCGAACTGCTGCTCCATCTCGTCGACGCCGCCGGCGATGATCCGGTCGAGGCGTGGCGCATCGTGCGCGGGGAGCTCGAAAGCTATGGCGCCGGGCTTGCCGGCAAGCCCGAGGTCATCGCGATCAGCCGAGCCGATCTCATCGACGACGATCGCCTTACGGATCTCAAGGCGGAGCTGGAGGATGCGACCGGCGTGACACCCCTCTTCGTTTCGGCTCCGCTGGGCGAAGGCATGGAGACCTTGCTCGATGCGGTTATCCAGCGCCTCGGGACCGTGAAGGAAGCCGAGGAAGAGGCGACCGAGGAGCACCCGTGGTCGCCGCTCTGAGAGCCGATCCATGATCCTTGCCGTCACAGGCGGCACCGGCTTCGTCGGGCAGCGCCTGATCGATCTGGCGATCGAGCGAGGGCATCAGGTGCAGGCGCTGACCCGGCGCCCGCAGGACAGCCGCGATGGTGTCGACTGGATCGAGGGCAGTCTCGAGGATCGCGACGTGCTCGAGCGGCTGGTGACGGGTAGCGACGCGGTGATCCACGTCGCGGGCGTGATCAATGCGCGCGACGCCGCCGGCTTCGAAGCCGGCAATGTCACCGGCACTCTCTCGATGCTCGCCGCAGCGACCGCGGCCGGGACGAGGCGCTTCGTCCATGTCTCGTCGCTCGCCGCGCGCGAACCGAAGCTTTCGCAATATGGCGCGTCCAAGGCCCGGTCGGAGGAACTGGTCAACAGATCAGGCCTCGACTGGGTGATCGTCCGCCCGCCCGCGGTCTACGGTCCCGGCGACAAGGAAACGCTGGAGCTGTTCCGGATGGCGAAGGCCGGACTGATCCTCCTCCCGCCGAGGGGGCGGCTTTCGCTCATTCACGTCGACGATCTTGCGCGGCTCCTGCTCTCGCTGGCGGAACGCGATAGTCCCGAGAAGGAAGTGATCGAGCCGGACGACGGTAGGCCGGACGGCTGGAGCCATCGCGAATTCGCGGCCGCCCTGGGCCGCGCCGTCGGCCGTCGCGCCGTGGCGTTGGCTACCCCTCGCCCGCTGCTTCGGCTCGGGGCCGCGGTCGACCGCTTCGTGCGCCGCGACAAGGCCAAGCTCACGCCCGACCGAGCCGCCTATTTCTGTCATCCGGATTGGGTCGTCAGCGCGTCGAGTGCGCCGGCGGAAGTCGTCTGGCGGCCGGAGGTCGCCACAGAGCAGGGACTGGCTCAGACCGCCGACTGGTATCGCGCGAAAGGCTGGCTCTAGTCTCTACCCTCTTCGTCCGGCGCGAAGCTCAGGATATCGCCCGGCTGGCAATCCAGCGCCGTGCAGATGGCATCCAGCGTCGAAAATCGCATGGCGCGCGCCTTTCCGGTCTTGAGGATGGAAAGGTTGGCAAGCGTGATGTCGACCCGCTCAGCCAATTGGCTCAGCGTCATCCGGCGATCGTGAAGGACATCATCGAGCTTGACGATGATCGCCATGTCAGATCGTCCCCTCAAGATCCTCGCGCATAAGGGTCCCTTCCGCGAAGACTCGCGCCAGGATGAAGCTCATGAGGACGGCGAGCCAGCCGTTGACCGAGAAACCGGCATCCATCGTGACCGGGTGCGCCGGCGATGTAATCATCTTTGCTATCGCGGCGACGACCAGACTGAGGAACTGCATCGCCAGCAGCACCCAGGCGATCGTCCGAAGCCGGTATGCATTGGCGGCGACGAACGGGTCGCCCCGGCGGACCGTTTCGACCATCGCCAGCAGCCGCTTGAGGATCGCATGATTGAGCGGGATCGTGACGAGGCCCACGACGGCGATCGCACGCAGGCCCAGGATCAATCTGTCCGCATCCGGCGAGGGGGACAGGCCGAACGACTTCAGGATCCACTGTTCATGCGGCATGGCGACCAGAAGCGTCAGGATTGCAGCGCCGGCCAGCCAGTTCACCACGATCAGGATGCGCAGAACCACAAAAGCGATCGGCAGCGCGGCGGAATAGGTACGGGTCATGGCGGGCACTCCCAGCGACTCGTTATATCGATATTCAATACATTACTTATAGATATTCAACAAGTCACGCATCGAATATCGATGCGCCGGGAGTGCTTGCACGATCAGATGATGAGGAAGTCCGTCGGATCGATGGTCCCTGCAGTCACGGTGAGAGTAGCGATGAGCACCCTCGCCTGGCCGCCATTGCCGTCCGGGTCGTAATAGAGATTGCCCGTCGACGTATCGAACAGAATGTAGTCGTTGTTGTCGGTGGCCGTACCGCCGGCATTCGAGGCGAAGTGAGCCGACGACAGAATCCGCGTCTCGCCCTGGGCCAGGAAATCGAGGACGCTGTCGTTGACGCTGAAAGTCCAGCCGACGTTGTTCGCGGTCTGGTCGACCGTGCCGAGCGTCAAGGCTCCAAGCGGACTCGTTACCGTATTTCCATTTTCGTCTTTCACGGTGGCGGATACAGTTGCGCTGTGAGTATCGCTGAGATCGACGTCGGCGAATGTAATCGTGCCGGTGTCGCTGAGCGTGCCGCCTTCAGCGGGCTCCGCCTTCTCATTCACGTCCCCTATGGCAGTAGCGGACACGATCGTCGGCAGGTCGTTGCTGCCGGTGAGGGTGATCTTCACGGTCGCCCAGCTCAGCGTCCCGTTCGAAAGCCGAATCGCGTAGGTGAAATAGTCCGTGGCCGTCTGCCCGTCGGCGAGCCAATCGAGTGCGCGGGCGTCATATTTGACCTTTCCGTCGACGATCGAGATGCTCGCCCCCCTCGCGGATGTGCTGTCTTCTGAAATGATCGGCGCAGCCAGTTTCGACCTTGCCGCTGCCGCTTTTGCGCCCGATTGCGTTGCGAAAGGGCGGGCCTATCGAATAGGGCCTCCCCATGACCGACCGCGACCACACTGAAGCCAAGATCCGTGACCTCATCGACCCGTTCAACAAGAAGGGGGCCGAGATCAGCGGAAGCACGCGCTTCGCCCAGGATCTCGAATGGGACAGCCTGACGGTGATGGACTTCGTCGCCTCGGTCGAGGACGAGTTCGACATCCTCATCAGCATGAACCGCGCCGCCGAGATCGAGACCGTCGATCAGCTTATTGACGCGGTCCGCCAGCTTGTGAGCGAGCGTTGACCGACCTTTTCTCCAAGTTCGACGAGTTGATCGCGCTTCGTGAAGGCCTGCTATCGAGCGGCGTCACCGATCCGTTCAACCTGGTGATGGAGAAGGTCGAGAGCCCGACAGTCGCCATCTGCAACGGCCGCCGCACGATCTTGCTCGGCACTTACAATTACATGGGCATGACTTTCGACCCGGACGTGATCGCGGCGGGCAAGAAGGCGCTCGACGAATTCGGCTCGGGAACCACCGGAAGCCGCGTGCTCAACGGCACCTATGTCGGCCATCGCGCGGTCGAGGATGCGCTCAAGGACTTCTACGCCATGGACCACGCCATGGTGTTCTCGACCGGATACCAGGCGAACCTCGGCATCATTTCGACGATCGCCGGCAAGGATGACTACATCATCCTCGACATCGACAGCCATGCGTCGATCTACGACGGCTGCGCGATGGGCAATGCCCAGATCGTCCCCTTCCGCCACAACGACGTCGAAGCACTGGAAAAGCGCCTGAAGCGCGTCCCCCAAGGCGCGGGGAAGCTGGTCGTGCTGGAAGGCGTCTATTCGATGCTCGGCGACATCGCTCCGCTGAAGGAGATGATCGCCGTCTCGAAGGCCAACGGCGCGATGGTGCTGGTCGACGAAGCTCACTCGATGGGGTTCATCGGCGAGAACGGCCGCGGCGTCGCCGAGGCGCAGGGCGTAATGGACGACGTCGATTTCATCATCGGCACCTTCTCCAAGTCGGTCGGCACGGTCGGAGGCTTCTGCGTCTCCAATCATCCGAAGTTCGAGATCCTTCGGCTGGTCTGCCGGCCCTACGTCTTCACCGCCTCCCTTCCGCCGTCGGTCGTCGCGACCGCAGCCACCTCCATTCGCAAGCTTATGGACAGCGCGGACAAGCGTGCGCACCTCTGGGAGAATTCGAAGCGCCTCCATGCGGGCCTCCGCCAGCTCGGTTTCAAGCTCGGCACTGACGAGCCTCAGTCGGCGATCATCGCGGTGATCATGCCTGACCTGGAGACGGGTGCCGCCATGTGGGAGGCCTTGTTGAAGGAGGGCCTGTACGTGAACCTGGCGCGTCCACCGGCCACGCCTGCGGGGATGACCCTCCTTCGCTGCTCCCTCTGCGCGGAGCACAGCAGCGACCAGGTGGAAGAGATACTCGGAATGTTCGCTGCGGCAGGCCGAGCAACCGGTTGCATTTAGGCGTTAACGCGCCTTCCGTCGGCGCGCAGACGAGGCTAGACTAGCTGCATGACGCCCAGTGGGGACGATCTCCAGTTCGACTGGCGACGGGGTGGGGCTGCGGCAGGAGCTCTTTTAGCCACCCTGATCCTGCTCGCCATGGTCGTACTCGTGGCCATGTCCAACCAGGCACGCGACCGCGCGCTTGAGGGCGAACGTCACGCCTATGACGTGAACCTTCTGACCCGTGCGGTGGACGCAAGCATCTCCCGGGCAGAAGCGGGCCTGGGCCGCTTCGTGCTGGACGAAATGGTCGAGACCAGCGGCAATATCTATTACAGCCAGTGGCGGCTCGCGGGTCAGCAGATCCGGCAACTGGAGCGCCTAGTGCGGTCCGACCCTGAGCAGCGAAAACGCGTGCTCGAGCTGATGCAGCTCTACCAAGTCCGCGGCGGGGAATTCGCTCTTGCCGCGCGCGCAACGGTCGCCAAGCAAGGCTCGGGCGGCACCGGCTATTTCTATCAGGCGGCGGGGTCTCCGACCGGTAGCGATTTGTCGGCAAAGCTCGCCGAGATTGCACGTGCGGAACGCGCTCTGCTCCGACAGCGCATGGAGCAGACCAAATTCTTCTCGGCCGAAGCGGACCGGCTAACCGACTATCTCAGTTGGCTGGGCGTGATCGTCGGGCTTGGCGCCATCTTCCTCGGCCTCGTCGCGATTCAGGCCATTCGCCAGTTCTCCTACGCCAAGAAGCTGGCGGATACGGAAACCGAGCGTGCGGAAGGGCTCGAGGAGGCGGTTGCCGAGCGGACCCGCGAACTGAGGGAGGCCAACGCAGCGCTGAAGGCCGAAGCCGAAGAGCGCGAAGCGGCGGAAGCGCAGCTCCGCCAGGTTCAGAAGATGGAAGCGGTCGGGCAGCTGACCGGCGGCATCGCCCACGACTTCAACAATATGCTGGCGGTGGTTGTCGGCGGAATCGATCTCGCGCGGCGCCGTCTCAACGGCCCGCGGCGCGAAGTCCTCCACCATCTGAACAATGCAATGGAAGGCGCGACCCGGGCCGCCGCCCTCACCCGCCGCCTGCTGTCCTTCGCCCGGTCCGAGCCGCTTCTGCCGGAACGTGTGGACAGCAGGGAACTGGTTTCCGGTATGTCCGACCTGCTCGACCGCACCCTGGGCGAGCGCATCCATGTCCAGGTCGATCTCGCTCCGGAAGTCTGGCCGATCTACGTCGACCCGCACCAGCTAGAGAATGCGATCGTAAATCTCGCCGTTAACGCGCGCGACGCGATGGAGGGCGAGGGCCTGATGCGCGTCACCGCGACCAACGTGACTCTCACGGCCAATGAGGTGGGCGACGTCCGGGCGGGCGAATATGTGCGCATCAGCGTCACTGACACCGGCTGCGGAATGACGACCGAAGTGATGGAGCGCGCTTTCGAGCCGTTCTTCACAACCAAGCCCGTGGGCAAGGGAACCGGCCTGGGTCTCAGCCAGATCTTCGGTTTCGCCCACCAGTCAGGCGGCGAGGTTGGAATCGAAAGCCGCCTCGGCAAGGGAACGAGCGTTTCCATCTACCTGCCGCGGACCGCAGCGCCCGAGGCTATCCGCCTGCATCCGGCGATGCAGCGCGCCGACAACGAAGCGACCGTGCCGGGCGCGCGCATCCTCGTCGTGGAGGACGATCCGCGCGTCCGCTCATCGACCATCGAGGCCCTTCAAGACCTCGACTATGATCCGGTCGCTTGCGGCAGCGGCGCCGAAGCGATCGATCTCTTCGAAAGCCGGACCTTCGACCTGGTCATCAGCGACGTGATCATGCCCGAGATGACGGGACCTGAGCTGATCAAGCATCTGAAGCTGACCCATGACGACTTCGCTGTGCTGTTCGTCACCGGATATGTCGGCGAAGGCGAAACCGGCGACCTCGTCGGCCATGAGCTGCTGCGCAAGCCGTTTACCGTCGGTGCGCTTGCAAATGCCGTCGCAATCGCCTTGTCGCGCCGGCCTACTAACGAACCGCGCCGGAGCGGAGGAGCCGCGGCAGCAGGCTGACGGCAGCGAGGAGCGGCCAGCGCCGCTGCCAGGGCTTGATCTGAATGTCGGTCCCGGCGTGGCGATTGATCTTCCACGCGATGTAGTCGACGCCGCCGGCGAAGGTGAAGCTGGCCTTGGCGAGCCGGGCGACTGAGTACCATTTCCCGCGCCGCTGCATCTTCTTCCACCATCGTGCTGCCCGAGCTTCGGATTTCGACAGCGGCACCTCGCCTTCAGGCACTTCGCCACGGCTCTCCGCAATTGCCTGCAAGGCACGAAGGCCGAACTGATCGTAACGCGGCGGGTCGGCATCGACGATGGAATATGAACGGTCGAGCCGCTCGGCGCGCAACTCGGCAGCGAAAGTCAGCGCAAACGCGCGCTTCCAAAGCCCCTCGGGGGATTCGTCCCCGGCCACGGGGAGTGTCCATTTCAGCAACGTGGGAGCCGCGCTGCCGACAGCATCGAGAACCCGAGACCCTGCTTGAGCATCGGCGATCCAGACGAGACGAGCGGGCTGGGCGAAACGTGCCGCAGTCGAAACCGTGAACGCATTGGCCCCGCACTCGCGCGCGAAGTCCGCCTCGCTCAGGACCGCATATTTCGCGACCAGACCATCATGTTCGAAATAGAAGACGTTGGGCGGGATCAGCCGGTTCGCGGTCGCGAGCCAACGCTTCGGGTAAGCCGAGCGATAGTCCGAGACGATCAGATAGAAGTCGAGCATCAGCCCTTCGAGCTGCTGCTGGCGCAGACAAGACCCGTAGAACAGGACCGCGCGGGACGCAGGCGCATGTTTTGCGGCGATCGCTTCGGCCATGGCCGAGACGCGAGGATCGACAGGCGTCCGCAATTCTTCCGCGACCAGATCGCGCAAGGCGGGCATGGTTCAGGCCGCGAGGCGGACGAAAGACAGAGGCGATGCCGGCTTCAGGACGATTGGCCGGCCGACCTGCGTGCGGAACATCTCTCCGTCGAGGATCAGGTTCGTGTTCTCGCCCTCGATGCTGATCTCGTCAGCTTCCTCGAAATGGACGCCCCGCGTTGACGTGGCGGCACCGAAATTTCCGAAAAGATTGGCGAGGAAGGCTTTGAGCAGCGACACGGGGCGCTCCTCGATGG
>Ga0207682_10001091_pt1 | contig 12539 bp, 12 predicted proteins | sample KBSM63metaG_FD_184332 | JGI IMG/M metagenome (GOLD analysis project Ga0207682, IMG submission 184332) | Miscanthus rhizosphere microbial communities from Kellogg Biological Station, Michigan, USA - KBS M6-3 metaG (SPAdes) (version 2) | ecosystem: Host-associated > Plants > Roots > Rhizosphere >... | reverse complement strand
ACGAGCAGATGAATACCACGCCGCCGGTCCAGCATCCCGTCGTCCGCACCCATGACGAAACCGGCGCCAAAGCGCTCTACGTTCACGAAACAATGACCGACTACATCGATGGCATGGACCCTGCGGCGAGCGAGACACTGCTGCGCAAGCTCTACCGTCATAGCACGCAGAATATGGACCTGCAATATCACCATCAGTGGCGCACCGGCGATTTTGTGATCTGGGACAATCGCGCCACACTGCACGCCGCCACCGCGGATTATGATGAATCCGAAAAGCGGCTGCTCTACCGCACGATGATCAAGGGCAAGCCAACGCACTGATACGTACTTAGTCAAGCTGGCTAGAGCACCGGCGGATCGACCTTTCAGTCATTTTCCGCTAATGTGCTGGGCAAGGCATGCCGCCCGCGACCCAGTCCTTGAACGCACCGACGAATTGCGCGTGAGGGACGGACACCGGCGCGCGGTGGCCGCCGGGCTCCCAGCCCCAGAGCACGAGCTTGTCTTCGGCGACGTGCTTGAGGAGTTGGTCGGCGGTCTTGCCGCCGTTGCGCTTGGGGTCTTTCAAGACGCGGCATAACTCGGCTGCGGGCAGGTTGATGAACACCATCTTCATGTGCGCGGGCGGCAGGTGCCAGTTCGGCGCGCCGGGCGGCGCACGCAATCCGTAGTCGGCGGGGAGGTTGCGCGTCTGGTGGCAGCTACCGCAGTTCATTCCCACGGCGCCATGGCCATCGCGGCCACGCTGGACGTTCATCGCGTGAGGCAGGCCTTGATCGTATTGGAGCGGCGAGTTGCCGGGGATGTGGCAGTTCTGGCAGCGCGGGTGTTGCAGCACTTGCCGGACGGTTTCGAACGCGCGCACCGCCTGCGCGCTATCCTGCGCCTGGCCGAAAGCACTGAAGGCGGCGATCGATGCGCAAGCCGCAAGTGCGATGCTTGATATGCGCAGCGTCATACGAACGTGACTCCTTGCGAGGACATGGGAAGCGCGCGAATGGGCTTGCCTTGCATCGCCAGGATGGCGTTCGCCAGGGCAGGCGCAATCACCGGCGTGCCGGGCTCGCCGACGCCGGTTGGCTTTTCCTTCGAAGGCACGATAAAGACTTCGATCTTCGGCATCTGGTTCATGCGCAGCACCGGGTAGTCGTGGAAATTGGATTGCTCGACGATGCCATCCTTCAGCGTGATGGCGCCGGAGAGCGCTGCCGAGAGGCCGAAGCCGATCCCGGACTCCATTTGCATGGCGATGATGTTGGGATTGACCGCTACGCCGCAATCCACCGCGCAGATCACTCGCTCGATCTTCACGGCGGCATCCTTTCTCGAAACTTCGACCACCTGAGCGACGATCGTATTGAAAGATTCATGCACGGCAATGCCGCGGCTGACGCCTTTTTTGGGATTGCCCCAGCCGGCCTTCTGCGCGGCAAGCTCGAGCGCAGTCTTATGGCGCGGGTGCTTGCCGAGCAGTGAGCGACGCAGCTCGAACGGATCCTTCTTCGCCTCGCGCGCGATCTCGTCGAGAAAGCACTCGGTCGCGAAGGCGGTGTGGGTCGAGCCGACCGAGCGCCACCACTGCACCGGCACATCGATCCTGGGCGTGTGCAGCTCGACTGCGAGGTTCGGGATGGCGTAGGGCAGATTGGCGGCCCCTTCGACCGACGTGCCATCGATGCCATTCTTTACCATCATCGGCTCGAAGGCCGTGCCGGTAAGGATCGACTGGCCAACGATGACATGCTTCCAGGCGGTGAGGTTGCCCTGCGCGTCGAGGCCCGCCTTGAGAGTGTGGTAATACATCGGGCGGTAAAAGCCGGCGCGCATGTCATCCTCCCGCCCCCAGACCAGCTTCACCGGCGCGGCGCGGTTGAGCGCCTTGGCAATCGCAGCGGCCTCCAGCAGGAAGTCGGATTTGGGATTGGCGCGCCGGCCGAAGCTGCCGCCGGCGTATAGCTGGTTAATCCTGACCTGCCCGGGCGCCAGACCCAGAAGCTTCGCCACCGCCGCCTGGTCGACGGTGTGGAACTGCTCGCCGTTCCAGATTTCGCAACCACCACCGTCGAGCTTCACCACGCAGTTCATCGGCTCCATGCTGGCGTGCGCGAGGTAAGGAAATTCGTAGCTGGCTTCGAGCGTTTTCGCCGCGGCTTTCAGGGCCTCGTCGGCATTGCCGTCCTTGCGCGCGCTCAAGCCCGGCTTGATCGCAAGATTCTTGTACTCATTCATGATGTCGGAGGACCCACGGCGAAAAGCAGCGGACTCGTCCCATTCCGCAGACAGCGCATCGCGGCCCTTCTTCGCCGACCAGTAGTCCTTTGCCAACACCGCGACGCCGTTCGTCGCCGGAGTGGAAAAAGCCACCACCTGCTCGACGCCCTTAATCTGCTTTGCTTTCGAAGCATCGAAGCTTTTAAGCTTCGCGCCGAAGCGCGGCGGATGCAGCACGACCGCCGTCAGCATGCCGGGCAGCTTCACGTCCTGCGTAAATATCGCGCTGCCGTTCGACTTCGCGCGCGCGTCGGTGCGCGCCGCAGGCTTGCCGATGAGGATAAAGTCTTTCGGATCCTTCAGCTTCACATCGGCGGGCACTGGTTGCTTCGCGGCGTTCGCGGCAAGCTCGCCGAAGGTCGCTTTTTTGTTTTTCGAAGAGACAATCCCCTTGGAAACATTTATTTCCGATGCGGGCACCTGCCACTGCTCCGCGGCCGCGGCGACCATCATGGCGCGCGCCGCGGCGCCGGCCTTGCGCAGCTGCTCGTAGGAATTGGCGAGTGCGGTGCTGCCGCCCGTGCCCTGCGCCTCGCCCCAGAACAGGTTGTTGTACCGCTTGGCGTCCGCAGGGGCGCCCTCTGCGCGAATCTGCGACCAGTCGGCATCGAGCTCTTCGGCAACCAGCGTCGGCAAGCCGGTGTAAGTGCCCTGCCCCATCTCGAGGTGCTTCACGATCACGGTGACCGTGTTGTCGGGGCTGATCCGAATAAAGGCATTCGGCGAAAACGCGTTCGCAAGATCGGTACTTACGGTTTTTCCCGGTCCGGACTGCGCCAACGATTGCGGAAGATAAAAGCCGAGGGCCAGGCCACCGGCAGCCTGGAGGAATTCGCGGCGGCTCAAATTGAGGATGGAGTTCATGCCTGCTCCTTCGATTTCATTCCTGCTTCCTTCGCAGCCCGCTTGATGGCGGCGCGGATGCGAGGATAGGTGGCGCAGCGGCAGATGTTGCCGCTCATGGCCGCGTCGATGTCCGCGTCGCTCGGCGACGGGATCGCCGCGAGCAGCGCTGTGGCTGCCATCACCTGGCCGGATTGACAGTAGCCGCACTGCGGAACGTTTTCTGCGGCCCACGCCGCCTGCACCGCCCTGCCGACGCGGGTTTCGCCAATTTGCTCGACGGTCACAATTTGCTTGCCGGCAACGGCAGAAGCCGGCGTGACGCAGCTTCGTGTCGGCTTGCCGTCGACGTGCACGGTGCACGCGCCGCACAACGCCATGCCGCAGCCGAACTTCGTTCCCGTCATGTCGAGATAGTCGCGCAACACCCAGAGCAGCGGCGTGTTGTCGTCTGCGTCTGCCTGAACAAGCTTGCCATTGACGCTCAGTGAAATCATTTTGGTCCCCGGTAAATGCGCAGCATCATCGAACGCCGCTCGCGATATTCAATCGTATGGGAGTGCGAAGTTGATCAGAAGTTGCCGTTAGTCGACTTGGAAAGCTCCTCGAAGTCGTGCGTAGCCTTCAGACGCGCCTCCACTGCCGGCGCAACTGCGGCTATCGCGTCACCCCCCGCAATGAACAACCGCGGCGGGACGCTCATATCCGTGAGCTTCACCAGGACCTGCCCGAGCTTGTCCGGATCGCCCGGCTGCGTGCCGGCGTAAGGAGACCACATGTCCTTGGCGCTTGCCTCGGTCGCCGCGTAATCGTCGATTCGCTTGCCCGCCCACTTCGCATTGGCCTCAGACAGCAGATCCGTGCGGAAGAATCCCGGCTCGACGACGGTGATCTTGATGCCGAACTTCCCGACTTCCTCAAGCACGGACAGCGAGAGCCCTTCCACGGCGAACTTGCTCGCGCCGTACGCACTGCAGTGCATGAGGCCAACGACGCCGGCTACGGAGCTCATATTGACGATATGACCCGAGCGCTGCTTGCGCATCACGGGCAACGCAGCCCGCATGACGTTGAGCACTCCCCTGAAATTGGTAGCGAACTGGCGCTCGAAGTCCTGGTTGCTCAGCTCTTCAAAGTTGCCAAGCACGCAGTAGCCGGCATTGTTCAGGACGACATCGATGCGGCCGAACGTATTCACTGCCTGGTCGATTGCCGCCTTTGCCTGCGCGTCATCGGAGACGTCCAGTTGGAGAACCTCCAAGTCCCTGCTTGCCACGTCGCTCAGGGCATCGCGCACCTTTCGTACGTTCCTGCCTGTGGCGACTACGCGATTGCCGGCTTTCAACGCGGCCCGGACAGCGCCGGCTCCTATACCGCTGCCCGCACCCGTGATGAACCAGACTTTGCTCATGATATGAAACTTTGAGATACGGATGCACGGCGAGCTTGAGTTTTCGATCCAGATGACTTCCTTGTCGTTGCCATAATCTGCAAAGCTCCTGCTGAAGTTCGACAGCCGCCAGTTTGCGGGATAGCCGCCCAAATCCGTTTGCCGGATCTGTCCTGTTTTTTGCACAATCCGACGAGTTTTCGCGCATCCGGTTAATTCGGCCGCCAGCGGATGCTAGACTTTCAGCTGCGAAACCATGTGCCGGAAAGAATGATGAACGCGACTCACAGCAGGGGAATGTCCCGTGGAACTGCGGCGATCGAGACGCTCGCAGAGGCAGTCGGTCGCATTGCCCAAAACGACGGCGACTACACCACTGCTATTCAGGGTTTGACTCTTCACCGCAGGAGCGCTGCCACAGAACCATTGCCTTGCATCTACGGGTTCGGCCTCGGCGTTGTCGCACGCGGCGGCAAACAGGTCATGCTCGGAGAAGAGATTTTCGAATACGGGCCCGGACGGTCACTGCTAACCACTGTCGACCTGCCGGTTGTGTCCCACGTGACTGTGGCTACGCCCGCCGCGCCGTTTCTCGGCCTGGCGCTGGCACTCGAGCCGCGCGCCATCGTGCAATTGGCAGCGGACATGGAGTTGACGCAGCCGTCCAAGGAGTCCTCATATCGGGCGCTTTCAGTCGGAGAGCTCGACCCGCTCGTGATCGATGCACTGATCCGGCTCGTCCGCCTGCTCGACGAGCCAAAACTGATACCCGCCGTCTCGCCGCTGATTCAGCGGGAGATCGCGGTTCGCTTGCTGGCAGGGGAGTATGGACCCATGCTTCGACACCTCGTTGCGGCAGGGTCCTCCAGTCAGCAGATCGCCAGGTCCGTCGCCTGGCTCAAGCAGAATTTCTCGGACACTCTGCAGGTCGACGAACTGGCGGCGAATGCGCACATGAGCCCGTCTACATTCAGGCATCACTTTCGCGCCGTTACGGGCATGAGCCCGCTGCAGTATCAGAAGCAGTTGCGCCTGCAGGAAGCACGGCAGCTGATGCTGAACCAGAAACTCGATGCAGGAAGCGCGGGTGTGCGCGTGGGATATGAAAGCGCCTCTCAATTCAGTCGCGAATACGCGCGGCTTTTCGGCGCCCCGCCGCTGCGTGATATCCAACGGTTGCGCCTCGCACATTGAGCGGCCACACCGACTGCCTGAGCGACATCGAACGCGCGATGCTGATCGACGGCGCCTGCGTGCAGGATGACTGTCCCATGGAAAGGTCAATCGCGACGAGAATCGTGCTGGCGTTAACCTCCTTTCTATTGCTCGCGGCGTGCGCGGGCACGCCTGCGATCGCGCCCGCCGTGCGCTTCGATCTCGCGCCGACCGGCAAACTGCGCGCCGGGATCAACTACGCAAACTCCATCATCGCGACCAAAGACCCGGTCAGCGGAGAGCTGCGCGGTGTATCGGTTGACCTGATGCGGGAGCTTGCCCGCCGCATCGATGTGCCCCTGGAACTTGTCGGGTTCGACTTTTCCGGCAAGATGGCCGATGCATTGAATGCGGGCGCGATCGACATTGGCGCGCTGGCGGGCGGATCCGGGACGGGCCGCGAGAGCAGCATGGACTTTACCGCGGGCTACCTGCAGATCGAGGCCACCTACATGGTGCCGCCCGGCTCGCCGGTGTTGACGGCGGCCGATGTGGACCGGGAAGGCTTGCGCGTCGGCGTCGCGGCCAAGAGTGCGTTCGAACCTTATCTTGCCCGCACGCTGAAGCGCGCCAAACTCGTGACCGGTCCCGGCAACCCGACGGCGTTCGAGTTACTGCGCAGCGGACAAGTGGAGGTGCTTGCGGGTTTGAGGCATCAGCTCATCGAAGTCAGGGACAAGCTGCCGGGCTCGCGCATCCTCGAAGGTCGGTTCCTCGTAGTCGAGCAGACCCTGGCGGTGCGGAAAGGGCGCGACGCCGGCATCGCATATCTGCGTGAGTTCATCGAGGACGCGAAGGCCTCGGGCTTCGTCGCCCAGTCACTCGCGAAATCCGGCAACGGGAATGTGCCGGTTTCGCCCCCGAGGTCTAAATGATGACGGCATAAGCTGGCGGCTGCTGAAACGGAAAAGGCTGGCAGCTAATCCGGCTTTATGCCCGCGTCTTTCACCACCTTGCGCGACAGCACAAGCGCTCGCGACCGCCGAACTTCTCGGCAGCCACCCTGCCAACCACGCTCCACGCAAATTTACATCCAGGCGCAGATGTCAGCGTTTGACTCGTTGCGACGCAAGGGAATTCTCGGTTTTAGTCTGTGCTCGCCGCTCCGCGGACACACAAACGGTATCGCCCTCGAAAGCCTCTCGCCAGACGTACCCACTCAGGCAAGTGTCGGGTCCATAAGCGCCCCGCCCGTCTGCCTGTCTGCGCTGGGGTGCCCGCTCGTTTTCAAGTTGCACCTGCCGTCGACTCTCTTCGGTCACACAAACATGATCAGAAGAAACCGCCAGGCGCCATACGTAAGGCGGTATGCAGTCGTTGTCAGAACGGGTTTCTACATTCACCGGCTTGGCGGCGCTAAACCAATAGCCGATGCCAAGCACAGCGGCCAACGCGACCGCGACCAGGGGATAAAGCAGCCGTCTTGAGCTCGGCAATGGTGGACTATGCGCAGCGTGCGACACGGCGTCGCCTGCATGCGCAACCGGTGCGGGGGATTGGGGCGGTTGCGAGGGCCGCGCGACGTTCAATGCGCTTAGCAGTTGGGTGAATCCGTTGTCGTACGTCGCCGTGAAATCCGCATATTGCAAACGTTGAAGGCGAAATGGGATGGCGCATCGCGTGCGCAGGACCGGCACGACCTTTTTCTTGTTCTCAAGAGCGAAGGCAACTTCGTCCATGACGTTCTGGGATTCTACCGATGCCGGGGAAAGAACGACCAGCAGATACGGCGCTGCCTTAAGCGCACTTTCCACCGCACTGTCCCATCGTTCACCTGCCGGAATGTCGAGTTGATCGATCCACAGGTTGATCCCCGCTGACCGTAAGTCGTTGGCCAACTTCAAAACGAACTCCGCATCTGCGCGGGCGTAGCTGAAAAAGACTTTGGGCAGATCAACTGACATCGTGAACTCCAGTCCGCTATCAATGCAGTTCTTACCCACACCGGCCAGCCGGAAACTTCTTCACTTGCGCGCCACGGATTCTTCGAATTCGGTATATGTGCGCAAAAAGCAAGCCCAAGTTCCCGGGAAATTTAACATCTCCCACTGGTAGGATCAACGCGCACGCGTATCCGGAAGCGGTTGCGAGGTGTAAATCAATTTGGTTGACGCGCACACCGCTGCCTGCGTAATCGAGCGTCCTACAGACTTTCAGCGTCACGTTAGATTAACGGGTGTAGTCATTCAGGCGTAATTGTCTTTGCCGGAAATTTTGCTTAGACTAAAAGCTTTCCGATGCTGGGTGTGGTATGCCGCTTGCCCCGAATGCCCACGAACTCGAATTGCTGACTGACGACGTTCTGCGTGAGATTGCGTCGCTCGGGCAGCTGCGCAAGTTCCAGAAGAATGTCGCAATCATCCAGGAAGGGGACGCCGGAGATTCCCTTTATATTATCGTGGCCGGCAAAGTGAAGGTTTACGCGAGCGACGACAACGGGCGGGAGGTCGTCATCGACATCTTCGGCCCCGGCGAATACGTCGGCGAGATGATGCTCGACGGCGGGACGCGGTCAGCGTCGGTGATGACGATGGAACCCTCGACCTTTTCTGTGGTCAGCCGCGCCGAACTTCACCAGCACATCGTCAAGCATCCCGATGTCGGGATTTTCCTGATTTCACGGCTCATCAAACGCACGCGCAAGGCGACCAACAACATCAAGTCTCTCGCGCTGATGGACGTTTACGGCCGCGTGGCGAAACTGCTTTTGAACCTCGCAGTGGAAGACTCAGGGAAATTGCGGGTCCCGGAGAAGCTCACGCACCAGGAAATCGCCGACCGCGTCGGTTCGTCGCGAGAGATGATAGGCCGCATCATGAAAGACCTGGTTATCGGCGGCTACATCGAAGTTCACGATCGAACGATCGTGATGAACAAGCAACCGCCCGCCCATTGGTAGCCGCTTGCCTCCCTAAGTAATTGATTTATCCCGCTGCCTACCGGCGGGCATAAGGCGCAGGTAGCCCGGTAATAAGTCACTTCGCCACCCGCTAATACTTACTACATAGCGCGGGCTGCCCGTCCTACTCTGTCATCACGTTGACCGGAAACGGTCGGCAAACTCCGAAATCATTTTTGCAGAGGGGATGACATCATGACTACTCACGAACTGTTTCTCAAAACCACCAAACGCACAGGTAAAGAATTCGGGCCAGGCCACCACATCGCCGGGCTCATAGTGTTGGTTGTCGTCGCGACGCTTGGCTCACTGCAGTTGATCCACCCGGGCAGCAGCGCCGCGCTCGATTCCGCGCAACAGGCCAACAACGCGCCCGTTGCCGTCGAATATTTTCCCGCGCAGTATGTGAATCAGGCGACGCAACCCGAAAAGCAAATTGAGACGTTCTGACATCGATTCGGCCTATACCAGGTTCTCATCAGCAGCGTTTCGCCGCACAAGGAGGCAAGCCATGGTTAGCCAACATGAAAGAGAAAAGTTGACGGAAGCATTCAAGCGGGAGCCGCTCACCGGTGCTGCCGTCGTATTCAAGTGCGTCGCAGGTCTGATCGTCGTCGCCGGGCTAGCGATCATTGGGGCTCAACCCGACCCGGCTGATGCAACCGCTACTACCGCGAGTCAGCCACCGTCGCAGGGGTATCAGAAAGCGTCGATGGCTTATGGCACGACGCTTTTTCAGGAACGCCAAACGCTACTGGAGCCCGGACAGTTGGGAGTCGCCATCCAAATACTTTCCGCGAATGCCGCGGAAACTCATCATGCGCACCGAATATCCAATTTGACGCGGCGTGGCGCGACGGCGCCCGCTAACTCGCTGCAGAACTGATTACTCCCTGCGGCGCAATGCCGCACCCTTCCCGATTCAGCTTCCGAGCTGGATCGGGTTTTCTTCGTCCGCTAAATGCCGGATGTACATGGAACCGTAACATTTCTAAACCTCACAAAAATGTGAGGTTTGCTCTCGGAAAATTTCAAACCTCACAAAATGTCAGGTTTGCAGTTAGCAAAATTCTTGAACTTCCGAAATTGCCGCGTCAATTACTCTGTCCTATGACAAACGTATCGCAAGTTTTACGCAGACGTAATCTGTTCGCAATAGCGCAAGCGTGATACTGCGACGAACAGTTCGATCAAATATCGTCTCTTCTACTTGACAACATTTCTGCAGCAGAGAAAAATTTCTTCATGCCGCGTGTAGTAAGCGCTCCGCAAATCTCGACGCCCAAGTCCGGGCATCCGACCATCCAATGGGAGGAACGAATGGCAACTAAAAATGAATTCAACGATGCGGTACTGGTTCCACGTCCCGACTGCGATCCGGGCCCCCTTCACGAAGGTTGCGACGGGCCGCCCCCTACTCCGTGGCTCTCGTGGAAGCATTGCTTCAAGGTCTTTGAATTCCGCGAATACGATCTTCGCCTCGAGCAGGCGGCCGCTGTCGCACGAGGCGGAATAAAAATCCGGGCGCGCTTCGAGCATGCGCTTTGCCCTATGGGTCGCAAGCAGGGATCCATTGTCCACAGCCTCACGTTGCTCCCGCAGGAGGAAGTCAAGATCTACCAATTCGATCGGTATAGCCATGCCACGAGCACGTCGGCCCGCTTCAGCCAACGTTCCAACTTTTTCTCTTACGTGAGCCGGGTGACCGAGTCTTTGGCCAGCGTGAAAACCGATTTCGGAACCGCATTTTCCAGCACTGCTTCTGTCGCTGGATCTTCGGGCGGCGGAATCGATCTGGGTATTGTGAGTTTCGGCGGCGAAGCGGCCTCGTCCGCCTCGGTTTCGGTCAGCAACCACCTGAACGTGGACTCGGTCTTCGAGTCGTTCCGTCACGTGGCCGAAATCAGCTCTCAGGCTGTCGAGACCGAGCGGTCCATCGTGGTGAATACCTTTGAAGAGAACGTTAATATCAACTCGACGTCCCGCACGCTGCGCAACGCGAACCACTGTCGCGCGGTGACGTATTTCATCCGCCGCGTTTTCGAGGTCTATTGCCTCACGACCAGGCTGGTCGGGATCGAGGTTCAAAGCGGCGGGAATTGGATCGACATCAAGTCCGTGCCGGATGCGCTGAAAAATGCGATCGTGAAGCAGCTGGGCGCGGTCATCGTCGGCCAGGTATCGCAGCGAAGCACCGAGATCGCGATTCCTACGGATGGCCTTTTGTTTGAGGCCGAATTGGCCCACTGCAGCTCCTGCGAACCCGAGATGGAGAAGCGGATCGATCTTGAGCTGAAGAAGCTGGAACTGGAAATCGAGCTGCTGGAACGCGAAAATGAACGACGCAAGGGCCGGATCGCCAGCGGCGATTGGTCCGAGTTCGAGCCGAGCCCGCAACCAACAGCGGTGACGTCCTAGCCACGTGCGCCGCGCGCATTGTTGGCCCAGCCGCAATCAAAAACTCTCCGTATCGGCGTTCTCCTCGCGGGAACTCCCGCGGGATTCGCGATCCGCAGAGGCTTTTTTCGCAGGAGCTTTGCCATCTTGGCTACGTAGAAGGGAAAAACGTCATCATCGAATGGCGATGGGCCGAGAATCAGCCCGAGCCAATTCCACGCCTCGCGGCCGAACTCGCCGGACTCGGCGTCGATGTCATAGTCACCGGCGGCACGGCGCCCGCCAGGGCGCTCAAGAACGCTACACGCACGATTCCAATCGTCATGGCGCGTTCGGTGATCCGGTTCGCACCGGGCTCGTGGATAGCCTCGCGCGGCCCGGCGCCAACTTGGCGGGGTTCAGCGATTTTATGCCCGCCCTTACCGCGAAGCGGCTGGAAATACTCAAGGAGCTGGTCCCTCAAGCCACGCGCGTGGTAATGATGCTCAATCAGACAAATCCGAACACTAAGGTGGAGCTCGACGCGGCCCGCACGGCCGCAAAGGCCCTGGGGATTGAACTGATTTCTCTGGAGATATCCGAGCCGGCCACGCTGGAAGCAGCGTTTGCAAGAGTAGTGCAGCACCGTGCGGGAGCATTCACGCTCCTGACCGATCCGATGCTGTACAGTCAGCGTACCCGGATCGTCAAGCTCGTCGCCGAGCACCCGTTGCCGGCGATGTACCCGCAACCCGAATTTGCAGAGGCGGGCGGGCTGATCAGCTACGGCCAGAATTCACGCGAGACTTTTCGCCGGTCTGCAATCTACGTCGACCGGATACTTAAAGGGATGAAGCCCGGTGACTTGCCGGTGGAGCAGCCGTCGAAATTCGAGATGGTGGTCAATATGAAAACCGCCAAAGCACTGGGCGTTACCATCCCTCAGTCGGTTCTCGTGCGCGCGGACATGGTGATTGAATAACCTGCTTCCGCATTTGGGCATAATATGCGTGCGGGTTGCAGGAAATAATTTGAATACACGTCGCAAAATGGTTATGGCGCTTGGCGCGGGCCATCCTGACGAATCCTACGAATGCGGGCCTTCTACGATGCTAAAGAGCATTGAGACCGCAGCGCAGAAATTCCGTGTAAAGATGCTAGCGATGGAAGCGCGGTCTTTGCAGGAGATTAATAATGCATTTGCCATAATGGTCCGGGAAAGAGCCGGGGCAATTATCGTGATGTTAGACCCCGTTTTTGTAGCGGAGAGAAGGCCAATCGCAGAACTGGCAGCGAAACATCGGCTGCCTTCCGTGGCTTCTTTTCGCGAATACGTAGAGGATGGCGGCCTGATAAGCTACGGGCAGAACCTTGCCGAGCATTTCCGGCGCATGACAACGTATGCGGACAAAATCTTCAAAGGCGCCAAACCGGCAGATCTCCCCGTCGAGCAGCCCACGAAGTTCGAGTTGATTATCAACCGCAAGACGGCGAGCGCACTGGGCCTCACCATCCCGCAGTCGCTGCTGATCAGCGCCGATAA
>Ga0207682_10001089_pt1 | contig 12553 bp, 10 predicted proteins | sample KBSM63metaG_FD_184332 | JGI IMG/M metagenome (GOLD analysis project Ga0207682, IMG submission 184332) | Miscanthus rhizosphere microbial communities from Kellogg Biological Station, Michigan, USA - KBS M6-3 metaG (SPAdes) (version 2) | ecosystem: Host-associated > Plants > Roots > Rhizosphere >... | reverse complement strand
TGTCAAGTGTCCTCGCAGTTTGCAGCGGGGAGCGGCGAAAAAGAATGTCCGGAGGTGGGTGCGTCAAACGTCGTAGGGTTGAAAGCACACAATAAGGGGTGCTTGAAGGAGTTCCAGATGAGCCAATTTCTGTATCTCTACCGCATGACGGCTGCTGCCCGGCAAGAGGCGATGGGAACGCCTGAGCGCGCGCAGCAGAGTATGCAGCGGTGGATGAAGTGGATGAGCGATCTCGAGGCCAAGGGGCATCTGAAGGATCGCGGTCAGCCGCTCGAGCGGACGGGGAAGGTTGTACGAGAACAGCAAGCGGTCACCGACGGCCCTTACACCGAAGCCAAGGACCTGGTTGGCGGATACACGATCGTCGAAGCGCGCGACATCGATCAGGCCGTGGAGCTCTCATACGGATGTCCCATTCTCGCGGGTGGCGGCTCTGTTGAAGTGCGACCGGTAATGAAGATGGATTTCTAAGCAGCCGTGGAGCTGAGCGAGCACCTGTTTCGACGTGAGGCCGGGCGTCTGGTCGCCTCCCTCACGCGAATTTTCGGCGTCCACAACCTGCTGCTGGCAGAAGACGTCGTCCAGGACGCCTTCTGCCGGGCGCTGGAAGTGTGGAAGGTTCGCGGGGTGCCGGACAACCCCTCGGCCTGGCTGATGGCAGTGGCGAAGCATCGTGCGCTCGACGTGGTGCGCCGCGAACGCACGGCGCGCACGTTTGCGCCCGAACTGGCCCGCGTTCTCGAGTCGGAATGGTCGCTCGCCTCGGCGATCGACGAGGCCTTCACGTCCTCCGTCATTCGCGACGAACAGCTCCGGATGATGTTCTCGTGCTGCCACCCGCGCCTGTCGGAAGACGCGCAGATCGCACTGGTGCTCAACACGCTGTGCGGATTCGGGGCGAGTGAAATCTCACGCGCCTTTCTCACCAGCCGCGCGGCGATGGAGAAGCGGATTGCGAGGGGCAAGAAGGTCCTCGCCAACGCGCAGCGGCTCTTCGATTTGAGCGACGCTGAGTTCGGCGCGCGACTCTCGGCGGTGCAGCGAGCTCTCTACCTGCTGTTCAACGAGGGCTACCACAGCGGGTCCGCCGAGCGCACTGTCCGCGAAGAGCTGTGCGATGAGGCGATCCGATTGACGATGTTGCTGCTCGACGCGCCGCTGACGGCCCAGCCCGATACCTACGCGCTGGCGGCACTGATGTTCTTGCACGCGGCGCGCCTGCCGACGCGCCTCGACGCCGACGGCGATCTGAATCCGCTGCTCGAGCAGGATCGATCGCGTTGGGATGGCTGGCTGGTCGAGGAGGGGCTCAACCTGCTCGATCGCTCGGCGAGGGGCACCGTGGTGAGTGCGTACCATCTCGAGGCGGCGATTGCGGCCGCCCACGCGACGGCGCATGGCATCGAGACGACCAACTGGCGGGAGATCGTTCATCTCTACGATCGTCTGATGGACGTTGCGCCCTCTCCGGTGGTCGCCCTCAACCGCGCGATTGCGATTGGCCAGGCTGATGGCCCGGGTCCCGGCCTCGAAGCGTTGCGTTCGATTGCTGACGCCGATCGCCTGCGCCATTACCCGTTCTATGCCGCCGCTCTGGGGGAGCTCGAATTCCGGCGCGGGCAGTTCGACGCGGCGCGCGAGCAGTTTGCCTCCGCAGCGACGCTCGCTCGCAATCCCGCCGAGCGGCGGTTTCTCGAACGGCGATGGCGCGAGTGTCGCGTGCCTTGAACCGGGACTATTCGTAAATCAGACAAGAGCGTACACAAGTATTTTGGTTCAGACATTCTTGTTGGTCAGTCGGGTAGCCTCGGAGCGCGCCGCCGCGTCCAATCGTGGCACTCGGTTAGTCGATTCCCGACAATCATGTTCGCATTTACGCTGCCGCCGACATTCTCGTCGAAAGCGAGGCGCGCGCACTCGCGCCCCGATTCGTCGATCGCCGTTTTTATTCCGGAAATCGTGCGGCCAAATGGCGCTGTTCTTGAATCGGTCTCCGGCCAGGTCCCTATGTTCGCCACCATCTACCGCAGCGTATTCACGCGACTGTTGGCCGCGCTGATTGTGGTGCTGGTGGTGTCGCCGTATTCGGAGCCGTTCGCCACCATCACTGGTACCGATTTCGGTGGAGCCGGCGCTGTTGACGTTGGCGGTGCATCGAAGCTCAAGACGTCAACGCTCGACGCGCTGTTGCCCGTGCCGATCGTCGTTGTGCTCCCGGATGTACGCCGCAGCTTAGACATTCCAATCTTCTCGACATTTGTCCTCGATTCGCGCGGCGCTCGACGCGCGATCCTCAGGCTCTAGGCCACCTCGATCTGCTGTCGCTGCGCGCACGCTCGCAGGGCGGAGCGCGTGTTCTTCCGTTGACAACACCGGCGCCGGTGCCGTTGCCGGCTCAATACGTCCACATGGCTGCTCGTGTGTCACGGGCGCGAGCCCGTGACACGCCAAGCTCGAACGCGATCAATACACGCGCACGAAAGGACCCGAGATGAAGAGACGCGCGATGATTCTCATGAAGGTGCTCGCAGCGGCGTTGCTCACGTTGTGGTTCAGCAACGTCACCACTACGCCGTATACCGTTCAGGCGCAGGGCTCCATCGGACAGCCAGCCGGTGACCCGACCGGCGCCACCACCGGCACGGCGGCGGATGTGACAGTAAAAGATCCGAAGAATCCGACCTTGCCCGAGGTCATGGAGACGGTGGGGCACAACAAGATCGCCATTAACTTCGTGTGGACGCTGCTCGCCGGCTTTCTCGTGATGTTCATGCAGGCAGGCTTCGCGATGGTGGAGACCGGCTTCACGCGCGCGAAGAACGCCGCTCACACGATGTCGATGAACTTCATGATCTACCCGATAGGGATGCTCGGGTACTGGGTCTGTGGCTATGCGCTGCAGATGGGAGGCGTCGGCGCCGTCAGCGTCCTGGGCGGCACGGCGCCGCTCAACAGCGAATTCACGATCAGCCTGTTCGGCCACACCTTCGGGCTCTTCGGCATGAACGGCTTCTTCCTGAGCGGCAATACCTACGACGTGGGTGTGTTTGCGCTGTTCCTGTTTCAGATGGTGTTCATGGATACCGCCGGTACGATTCCCACTGGTGCGATGGCCGAGCGTTGGAAGTGGTCGGCCTTCGTGGTTTTCGGCTTCTTCATGTCAATGGTCGTATACCCGCTGTTTGCGAACTGGGTGTGGGGCGGCGGCTGGCTCGCCACGCTCGGCAAGGAGTTCGGCCTGGGTCACGGCCATGTCGACTTTGCGGGTTCGTCGGTCGTGCACATGGTCGGCGGCATGGCGGCATTGGCCGGGGCGATCGTGCTCGGCCCACGGCTCGGCAAGTACACGAAGAGCGGTGAGTCGGTTGCCATGCCTGGACATGACATCCCGATGGCGCTCGCCGGCACGTTCATCCTGGCGTTCGGCTGGTTCGGGTTCAACCCTGGCTCCACGCTCGCGGGTGGCGACCTTCGCATCGCGGTCGTCGCGACGAATACGATGCTGGCCGGGACCGGCGGCGCCGTCTTTGCGATGTTCTATGTGTGGAAGCGCCTCGGCAAACCCGACCCGAGCATGCTGGCGAACGGCATGCTGGCCGGACTCGTTGCCATCACGGCTCCATGTGCGTTCGTCAACAGCGTCTCGGCGGTGACCATCGGCGCCATCGCCGGATTTCTCGTCGTCGAATCCGTCCTGTTCTTCGACCGCGTGGCCCGGATTGATGATCCGGTCGGCGCGATCTCCGTCCATGGCGTCAATGGCGCCTGGGGTGTGCTGTCGCTGGGACTCTTCGCTGACGGTGCGTACGGAGACGGGTGGAACGGCGTCAGCGGAACGGTAAAAGGCCTCTTCTACGGCGATGCCAGCCAGTTCGCCGCCCAGTGCGTCGGCACGCTCACGTGCGCGGTCTTCGTGTTCGTGAGCTTCTTTGTGTTCTTCAAGCTGGTCGACGCGATCATGGGCAATCGTGTCTCGGCCGACGTCGAGCTCGAGGGTCTGGATATTCCAGAAATGGGCGCGCTCGCATATCCGGATTTCGTCCTCGGAGGCACTCCGCTGACCGGCTCCACGGCCACGATGTCACCAGCACCCGCCGCAAGCGCGTCGCTCAAGCCGGCGCGTAGCGATGTGGGCTGACGCTCAGAGCGCGCGGCCGCCGCGAGCGGCCTCGCGCGACTCGGAATCCGAGGGAGCCATGAAGCTGGTCAAGTGCATAGTCCGTCCGGATTTCGTCAATGGTGTCACGTGCGCGCTCGAGAGGCTGGGTGTCTCCGGGATCACTGTCACGGACGTCCGAGGCCGCGGCAAGAGGACGCGGCCGATCGGAGACTATCGGGGCGTCGAGTACGAGCGATTCCTGCCGATGAGCATGGTCGACGTCATCGCGCCGGACGATCTCGTCGACGACATCGTGCGCGCGGTCATCGATCACACCCGCACCGGGGAGTTCGGCGACGGCCGCGTGCTCGTGATGCCGATCGAGGAGGGGTACTCGATTCGAACGCGTCAGTGCGGGGCGGCATGAACCGCTGCTCTCGACGTCGCCTCTACGTTCGCTCCCGATGCCGCACTTCCTCCAACTTCTCCTTCTACTGACCTTGGCAATCGTCGCCGCGAAGCTCGCGGGGGCGGTCGCGACGAGGTTGGGCCAACCGTCCGTCTTCGGCGAGATTCTTGCCGGGCTGCTGCTGGGGCCGACGGTGCTGAACGTGCTTGGGATGCCTCTGTTCATGTCGAGCGCCGACTCGGGCGTCGCGCACGCCAGTCTGGCGGCCATCCTGCGCGATTTGTCGGAGGTCGGCGTCCTGTTGCTGATGTTCGTAGCGGGACTGGAGACGGATCTTCATGAGATGCGCCGTGTAGGCACGGTGGCATTCTGGTCCGCGTTCGGTGGCGTGATCCTGCCGCTTGTCGGCGGGGCCATCACCGCGGTGGCCTTCGGGTTCCCACTCTACTGGGACGGGGTGTTCATCGGCACGATTCTCACGGCCACCAGTGTCAGCATCTCGGCGCAAACGCTGCTCGAGATCGGTGCGTTTCGGTCGCGCGAAGGCGCCACCATCCTCGGAGCCGCGGTCATCGACGATGTGATGGGCATCGTCCTGTTGTCGCTCGTCGTCGCGTTCGCCAGGGCGTCGGCTTCCGGTGTGCAGGTCGCCGAAATCGGCGGCGTGCTGCTTCGCATCGTCGCCTTTTTCATCGCGGCCGTCGCGGCCGGTCGTGCGCTGCCGCGGATGCTTGCGTGGGCCAGCCGGCTTCCAGTCAGTCAGCCGGTGCTGTCGGCCGCCGTCGTCATCGCGATGATCTACGCGTGGGCGGCGGAATACGTTGGTGCGGTCGCTGCGATCACCGGTGCGTATGTCGCCGGTGTGCTGATCGCGCAAACCCGGTTCAAGAAGGAGATCGATGCAGGCATCCATCCACTCGCATACTCGATCTTCGTCCCGATTTTCTTTATCAGCATCGGGCTGCAGGCCAATGGGCGAGAATTGGGCGACCGGCTCTCCTTCACGATCGCGCTCGTCCTCGTGGCCATCGTCGCAAAGGCGCTGGGATGCGCCCTGTTCGCGCGATGGTGCGGTTTCACGGCACGGCAATCCGTGCGTGTCGGGGTGGGCATGATCTCGCGTGGCGAGGTCGGCCTGATCGTCGCGGGTTACGGGCTGTCGAATGGCCTCATTGGCACGGATGTTTTCTCGGCATCCGTCATCGTTGTTTTGGCCACGACGATGGTGACCCCGCCGCTGCTGCGCCTGGTATTTCCCCGACACGCGCATGTGTCAGCGGTCGTTGAAGAGACGATTGGCCACGCACCGCCGCTCTCGGACTGAGGGGCGAGTGTCTCAGGCCTTTGCGTCGTGAAAGATGAGGCCGAGCGTGTGACGATGCCCTGCGCGCAAGCGGCTGACGCCGTGACGCAAATTCACCCGGTACGTGCCCCTCGTCCCCTGCACCGGCCGGTGATGAACGGCGAAGGCGACAGCGTCGCCGCGTTGTAGCGGCACGACCTCCGCGCGCGACTGCATCCGTGGTCGTTGTTCGGTCAACACGAATTCGCCGCCACTGAAGTCTCGTCCGGGCTCGGAGAGCAGGATGGCGACTTGCAGCGGGAACACGTGTTCGCCGTACAGATCCTGGTGCAGGCAGTTGTAGTCGCCGGTTTGGTATTGGAGCAGCAACGGTGTCGGGCGCAGCTGTCCTGCCTGATGGCAGCGGGCGATGAACTCGACGTGTTCGCCAGGAAATCGGACGTCGATTCCCATTGCCTCGTTCCAGCCGTTCGCGATCGGCGCGAGCCGGGGATAGAGCTCCGTGCGCAATGCCTGGATCAGGCCTGGCAGCGGATAAGCGAAGTACTTGTACTCGCCGCGTCCGAAGCCGTGGCGTGCCATCACGACGCGGCTGCGGAATCGCTGATCATCGGGATACACACGTACGAGCGCGTCGCATTCGTCTGGTGCGAGCACCCCTTCGAGCCTCGCGCAGCCGTACGCATTCAGCTCTTCGCGAACCGCGTGCCAGTCGAACGACTGCACGCGGTCGGCTGCGTGAGTGGATTCAAGCGCCTCATTAACGTCGACGCAGGCCGATCTGCCGGCGCGACCGGTCATGTGCGCGCCTCCCGTTCGAGCAGCGCCTGCTTCCGCTCGACACCCCAGCGATAGCCCGAGAGCGAGCCGTCATGTCTGATCACCCGGTGGCACGGGATGGCCACTGCCAGGGCATTGGCCGCGCATGCCTGCGCTACTGCGCGGACCGCCTTGGGCACACCAACTTTCGCCGCGAGCTCGGAGTATGTGATCGTCGACCCAGGCGGAATCCGCTGAAGCGCCTTCCAGACCCGCTGCTGAAACGAGGTGCCGCGAATGTCGAGCGGCAGGTCCAGCCCGACGCCCGGTTGTTCGATGAGCCCGATGACCTTTGCCACGAGCTCCTGGTAGCGGTTCTCATCACCGACAAGGTTGGCTTTTGGAAAGCGGTCCTGGAGGTCGCGGACGAGCGCCGCCGGATCATCCCCGATGAGAATGGCGCACACGCCTTTCCGGCTCTGCGCGACGAGAATCGAGCCGAGCGAACATTCGCCGATCGCAAAAAAGATGTCGGTGTCGGCGCCGCCAGCGCGGAAGCGCGAGGGCGTCATGCCGAGGACCTGATTGGCGTGCTCGTAAAAGCGGCTGCTCGATGTGAACCCTGCGTCGTAGATCGCGTCAGTCACGGTGTGGCTCCTTTCAAGTGAGGCGCGCAGCCGCCGACTGCGATGCGCGGCGGCGTACTTTGCAGGTGTCAGTCCGGTGATGGACTTGAAGGTCCGATGAAAATGGTAAGGACTCATGCCAGCGTGGGCCGCCATCGTCTCGAGAGAGAGACGCGTGCGGGCACGCTCGATGAGACGGCACACGCGCGCAATTCGCGTCGCATTCTGCCCGGCCGATCCCGTCGTCTGATTCGGCTTGCACCGTTTGCACGGACGAAAGCCGGCCAGTTCAGCGTCGCGACAGGTGGAGTGAAACTGGACGTTCTCCGGCCGTGCCCGACGAGACGCGCACGAAGGCCGGCAGTACACGCCTGTCGTTCTGACAGAATAATAAAACGTGCCGTCCGCAGACCCGTCGCGACCGACGACAGCCGCCCACCGTGGGTCCGTCCTCGTCGCCTGCGCGAGTTTCGCCGTTGACCCCTTGCCCATCTCGAATTCCTTCTCAATCATCCTGCACTGCATGGGTCAAAGGTAGGCCTTCGGCGGATCTGGCGCACTCCGATTCTTGCGATCGAATTCGAGCAATCTGAGGTGGTGCGGCAGCATTACCGAGTCTGGGCTGTCATCGTCATGCGATTCCCATCCGTGGGAGACGTTTGATAAGGTGACGGGCCGTGCCGCGAGTGTCGCTCACGCTTGTCGCGAAAATCCTTCCTGTTCTTGGTGGTGTGGCCATCGGTGTCTACTTGTGCTGGTGCGTGGCGATCGCACTGGTCGGCGGCACCATCCCGCTCATCGGATGGACGCTCGACGGCGGCTTCGGGACGTTCCTTCTCTGGGGACTCATCGGCAACACTGTCGTTTCCGGTGCCGGACGCCTGGGGTTGCTTCTCGTCATATTTCTTGTCGGTCGCGTGACGCCGTTGTCGTTCGCGATGTCCGCATCAGAGCAAGAGGGTGACTCACAACCCGCGGATGTCCCTCTACCTGGGTACCACGGGGGCCTCGCATCGCTCTGCGCGCTCGCGTCGATGCTCGCCTACAAACCGGCTGAGGAATGTCATCGAGTGCTGGGTCCGAATGGCCTCAGCGAGGAGCGGATCAAGAAGATCGAGCAGCAGAACCATAGCTGCACGATTCTGGGATACGACGATTTCATCGTGGTCGCGTTCCGCGGCACGGATGTGAGCGAACTCGCCGATTGGAAAACGAATTGGCACTCGAAACCTGTCCAGGGCCCGTGGGGACTCGTGCACGGAGGATACCTCGCCGCAGTCGACCTGCTCTGGAACGACGTCTCAGCGGCGGTGCGACAACTTCGGCATCGCGAGCAGAAGCTGCTGATGACGGGGCACAGTATGGGCGGGGCTCTGGCGGTGCTGGCCGCCGCGCGGTTCGAAATGGACGGAACGATGGCGGTTGAGTCCATCTACACGTTTGGTCAGCCTGCGGTGGCAGAGCCGGCATTCACATCCGAGCTGGAGCGGCGTCTAAGTCACCGCTACTTTCGTTTCGTCCACTCCGTTGATTCGATTCCTAACCTCCACGTCGACATCGCCTTGAAGCACGGCGGCCAACAAGTGTTCATCGACCGGGGAGGACGCATGCATGTCGAGGAGTCGACGTTTCTGATGGCGAGTGAACGCCTCGTCGTTGCCGCACTCACATCCGACAATCGAAACATCGAAGTCGCGGACCACGGCATCGCGGAGTACCTGCGGGTCTTGAGTGCTCCCGTTCTGGCTTCGACCACGCAATGGGCGCCCGTCGAGAATCGCCATCACTACGTCAGCGCCGCGTTGTACGCATTCCTGTTTGTCTCGCTATCCGTACTCGCCTGGAGAGCGCCGACGGGCGCGCAATCGTTCGCGATGGGAACCGGGGCTGGTTTGCTGCTGGTGACGCTCGGCCTGATGTTCTTCTGTCGGCAGCCCTTCAACGACTACCTGCTGAACTGGTATCGAAGCCATAAACTGGTCTAGTGAACGGAGATGGCGGAGGAAACGGCTCACCACGGAGAAACCGAGCAACGGAGGTCAAACGGAGGCCGCCATGCCGCGCGAGGCGTTGCCACCAGACGCACCAGAAGGGCCACGCCGGTGACGCGCGTCGCGCGTCTCTGGTCGAGTGGCCCGCCGCTCACAAGCCGATCAGTGATCGAGGTGGCTTGTGAAGCAGCGTGTCACTCGACCAGTTATGCCCGGCCATAGGCCGGGCACCGGCGTGGCCCTCCGTTCGTGCTCCGTTTCGCCGTTGCTCCGTGTCGGTCCGGTACCTCCGCCGACCTCCGTTATCGCTCAGATCGCTCGGCGATTGCGGTCACGACATCCTGGTCGTCCTGCCCACCGTGCCACCAGCCTCCGCGCCGGATGTCGCGTATGCGAAGCCGCACCTGATCGTGAATACCGCGGACGAATGATTCCTCGAGAGCGACAGCCGCTTCGGGCCTGGTCGGATCGTGAAGGCGACACAACCCGGACGGATGGGTGACGCCGAATGACAGGAAACTGCGACCGGCATCCACCCCGGGACGAGTATCGTCGTTGAGCAGGAAGTAGCTCGCGACGCACATGCCTCCGGGCACGAGCACACGCGCAATCTCGCGCACGTAGACCTCGACCTCGTCAGGCAGCATATGCGTGAACACAGAGCCCAGGAAGGCAACATCGAAGGAGTGGTCCTTAAAGGGAAATCGATACTGTGACGCAGGAGTGCGTCCCGACGGGTTATACGCGCCGCTCGTCAGATCCGCCCGATGAAAGCGGAACGTCGGGTACCGTGTCGTGATTTCGCGCTGACACCACTCGACGGCGCCTTGATGTATTTCGATGCCATCGTAGCCGCCGCGCAGGTAGTCGACCAGTCCGAGCGCGAGATTGCCGATCCCGGAGCCGATGTCAAGCACGCGATGCTCCGGCCGAAGACCGCGAGTGGTGAGCTCAGTGCGCGCTCCCGCGGATGCGCGAATGAATGCAGCGGGGTCCCACGTGCGATAGTAGTAGATGCGGAGATGGGCCGGCGGAAGCAGCGTGCGGTTGTTCCAGTGGACGATTCGATCGATTGGCGTTGCGATCCGATAGAGGCTTCTTCGTGCCCAACTGGCCACCCGCCTCCACGCTGGCCGCGTGTGCGCGGCGTCCGTCCTGGTCATCGAGGCAGCAATTCAACATGAGGATTGTAGTGTCATTTCGCGGCGAGGTCCCAGGGGGCGCTTGAATCATAGGTCGAGGATAAAACTCCACGCACTGCGGGTGCTGACCATCTGTGCCTGCGGAGCGCTTGGAACGTCGTTGCCGGCGCAAACCACCTCCGCTCCATCCATACGACTCATCGAAGCGCCCGAATACAAGGTGCCGGGGCGGGTCGATTCCAGTGTCCCGATGGTATGGACGCATGTCGACGGGCGATTGACGCTCGTGGCGTTCGCGTCATGGGGCGGCGTCCCGGCACGGATGGCAGGTCCCGATCTCGAGCACCTGCAGCCGGCTGGCGAGGTCGTCCTGACGCCGCATCCGGGAGACGGCATCTGGTTCGAAAGCGTGATCCAGGACGAGGTCGATGGCACGTGGTACGGCTACTACCATCACGAACAACCGGCGACGGTGTGCGGACGGGCCGATCGGTCGATCCCGCGAATCGGCGCGGCGAAATCGGTCGACCGCGGAGCGACCTGGACGAACCTCGGTATCATCCTGGAAGCGCCATCGGGCAGCGAAGTCTGCGGGTCGTCGAATCGGTACGTTTTCGGCGGAGTGGGTGACGTCAGCGCGACGGTCGACCACGACTGGAAGGATGTGTATCTCTATTACAGCAACTACGGGCGCGATCCACGGGCGCAAGGCGTGACGCTCGCGCGACTGGCCTGGGCCGACCGCGACAACCCGCGCGGGCGGGTCACGATCTGGCGCGACGGTGCGTGGCTCTCCCCGGTCCGTAAGCCGGGCCTCGTCGATGAATGGGAATATCCATCCGGAACACCGCTCGTGCCCACCAGCCATCCATGGAACGACGGCATTCAGGCGGCCGATGCGTTCTGGGGGCCGTCGATTCACTGGAACACGTCGTTGCAGCGCTACGTCATGCTGCTCAATCGGGCCGAGGACGAACAGTTCAACAACGAGGGGATCTACGTGTCGTTCGCGACGAGGCTCGACGATCCGCGCGCGTGGAGCGCGCCGCGCAAGATCCTGAGCGGGGGCAACTGGTATCCGCAGATCGCGGGCAGGGAACCGGGCACCGGCACTGACAAGCAGATGGGGCGCATTGCACGCTTCTTCCTGACCGGTCGATCGATGCGCTACATCGAGTTCTCGGGTCAGTAACGTTCTGCCGGCACACGGAGTGCGCCAGCCATGTTCAAACCAGCGGTGCGCGTCATCCTCGTCAACGTGGTGCTGTTCTGCGTGCTCGCCGAGATCGCGGGTCTGGTCTTTCACTATGCCGAAACCGGGCAGCTGTTCTACCTCCATCGTCCAACCTACGAGCTGATCCCGGAGACTGCGCAGGGCGAGATCACCGCGGATCGGCTGAACCCGTACTTCGGTCCCAGTCATAAAGCGGGACAACCGTTTGATTTTCCTTCCGAGCTGCGTGAGGACGGCACGCCGCCGCCGTCCCGTCCGATGGCGACCAACAATTTCGGGTTCGATTCGCCGTACCAGTATCCGATCGTCAAGAGCAACCGAGAGTTCATCATCGGCATCTTCGGCGGGTCGGTGAGCGTGTTCTTCTGCCTCGCCGGCGTCGATCACCTGGTGGCCGATCTGCAGCGGCACGAGTTCTTCAAAGATCGAACGATCGTGCCGCTGTGCATGGCGCACGAGGGCTACAAGCAGCCGCAGCAACTCCTGGTCCTCTCCTACTTTCTGTCGATTGGGCAGACGTTCGATCTGGTGATCAACATCGATGGCTTCAACGAGGTCGCCCTTTCGACGCTCAACAACCAGCAGGGTGTCGACATCTCGATGCCGAGCGTGTCGCACCTGTTGCCGCTCATCAACCTGATCGATCAAGGCACCCTGACGCCCGAGAAGCTGCAGTCACTGGCGGCAATCAGTCAGTACAAGCAACGGCTCAACTCGCTGTCCGAGACACTTCAACGCAATCGGCTGGCATCGATCGGGGTGCTCATGGGGCGGTACCGGGCACTGGTCGCGAGACGCTATGAGGAGGAATCGCGCCGTTTCGCCACGCTGCAGTCCGCCCGGTCCGATCGTTCTCTCGTTACCGCGATTCCGCCAACGGAGCAGCGGGTTGGCGCGATGCTCGATCCGGTAGAGCGCGGTCCCCGCCTCGCTGACAACCTGGGTCATCGCCGCCATCGTCCGGCCGCCGCTGGCGGGATCCCGCGGATG